>Ga0182030_10005961_pt1 | contig 25805 bp, 34 predicted proteins | sample 812S3MmetaG_FD_121299 | JGI IMG/M metagenome (GOLD analysis project Ga0182030, IMG submission 121299) | Permafrost microbial communities from Stordalen Mire, Sweden - 812S3M metaG (Illumina Assembly) | ecosystem: Environmental > Terrestrial > Soil > Wetlands > Permafrost | place: Sweden...
AGGAGATAAGGAGTGGGGGGGGGGGGGGGGGGGGGGGGGTGGGGTTAAACGGATTTGAGAGAAAGAACATGGTGTGAGATACAGGGGAATGTAAGAGATTGTGTATCAATTACTTGAAAGGGGATATGAAAGGAAGCTTTTCGACGACAGCGCTCAGAAGATTTCGGATATAATTTACTCAAACATGTGAAAAACACTCTATGCATGAAATTGATGCCAAAAGAACACTTGCACTATTATGAGAAAGCTTCTGATTCATGATCGTATCATCCGAGATATACAAGTCCATACCATCCATTCATCCATCCCACCTCTTCTACACACCAACCCATAAACTCCACCAATGAAACGGGCCAACCGCCGAAGCAGCTTCACAACCATGCAATAAGAAAAATACATATCTCATCCCAGAAGAGCCCCATGAAATAGAAAACAAAATGTTTCGCTTCCCCAAGATCCCAAAAATCCATACAGTTATATCACAAGAATTGACTGCGAACAAATGTGCCGTCTAGATTTCCGCTATGCAATATCAAGCTGCGCCAATTCCAATCATCCAAATCGCAAGAAGCAAGAAGCAAGATTATAGGACCCCGCCTGGTGGATCATACATCGAGGTGCTTTGATGTGTACCACGCCCAGTCCCGAGTCTTGGATCTAGACCCGCGCTTCCTGGGATCTCTCCCGCTTGACCTTCGGCATTGGCGTTCATCTTCCGTAGCATAAACATGGGCTTCTTGCCTTCTTTATCTAACTGCTTGAATAATATTAATGGCTTTTCATCCATGCCCAAACATCGTTCCTTATCTCCATAAACGATATATAACGCATATTGTTCCCAGGGCGCGTTGATATTATATTTCTTCAGAGCGGCAGGTAGAACTTTGTAGCACGGATCTTCCATACTGACGCGAAACGATTTGAATATCTCCACAGAGGCTCCACTATTAGATCCGGCTGCTGGGGTATCGGGAGCTGGTGTTTGCGCTCGCCGTGAAGGTGCGGGTTTTGTGCTATCGCGGGAATATGTTGAGGGTTGGTAGGAGTCGTTATCGTTTGATTGGAAGGTGCTGCGTGCTGGGGTTGGGAAATCGGATCTGTATGAGCGTGATGCGAGAGTCGAGCCGGTGAGTGAAGGAGGAGATGTTGGAGAAGGCTGATTCGGGGAAGGATGTCCTGGTGATGTTGAAGGTTGGGATCCGCCATTATTCATGGCTGTTAGATGTGTTGAAGATAATACGGCTCTTTCAGCTGCATTCTGAGGATCTAAGGCTTGTTCCATCAGAGATCTGTCTTGCTGCTGAGCGTGAGGATATGTAGGAGATGAGTTTCTTGGTCCAGGTGGTTCGAAGAAGAGCTTCTTAGTCGAGTATTTTCTCGATAAGCCGCCCCCGCCAGATTGACTTGACGAGGGCGTTGGCGCGGGAGGTGAGATGATGGTTGAGGAGTCGTTATATGAGTTCGAATTTGTTGGTTCTTGGGAAGGGTAAGGAAGTGGTTGCCCTTCTTTGAACGTTCGAAAGACCGGAAGCAGATCTTCTCTCAATCGCGTATATTCTGCAGTTATCCTTCGCAGGTCCATTTCGGCGATAGTCATCCTTTCGTCTCGTAATCGCAGTTGCTCAACAAGATGTTGGATGTCCTTAAGGGTAGCCGTGGCATATTGGGCTTCTGCATCCGCCGCTAATCGGGGATCAGTAAAACAAGTAGAGGAGCCATTTTATGGGTTACGCACATAATGGAACATAGTCAGTTGCATCGAACTGGACACCATCTCTCATCTTCAAATCGTATACACTCTTGAGAATTGTAAGTCGATGCCCAACACTTGCTATTCCCATCTGCTTCAAGTCATCGTGTTGTAGTGCGACCAACGCCTCTCCCACAATTTCATTTTCTGTCATTATATCAATATCGCCTTCCCAAAGTGCCTTCCCAAACAAAGTGCATACCTAAGAATTGGTCCGCATATTGCCTGTACCCTAGGCTGGTAACAAAATCTGCACACTCATCCGCCGTCCAGTCCGATATGATGGTTTCTGGTAATTTCTCGCCATTTCCTTGAGCACCGTATGTCGTAGGTGTATGTTCGTTGGACGATAGGGCGTCTGAATCTTCCGACTCCTCGTCGTCTTCCAGGACTGGAGAACTGCGAATGCTCCTCTCGTACTCGTCATCCGCGTCAGATTCTGGGTAGGCCGTGCCGGACTCGAAAGCCATTGTGTCGCTGGTAAATAGAGAATGCGCGATGAGATAAGACGGCAGATCGGAGCGACAAGAGCAGAACAAGAATATGGTAGTAGGTAGGAGTTTGAAGCAGGTGCATTCGCTTCGTCCAAAAGCGGATCTGGCTTAGCATGGGTGCGGTCCAAGCGCTTTCGTTGCCGCTCTCCGACTCCCCAACAGCACAATCAATTTCGGTATAAAATATATATAATTTGGATGAATATGTGAAAATCTAAGTAATTCATATATCTAAGGTGATTCATATATTGCGATATTAGACACGAATTCTTCACATCTTCGTCTTCGATATGTAATTGGGGTATTTTCCTAAATAGAGTTCACACTGCGTGCATCTTGCTCCGCTCATTTGATGAGGCGAGGCAAGGGTGGACAGAAGTGAGACATTTGCAACAAGAACTTGTAGGGGGTCTGATTCTGTACAGAAAACACTTCACAAGATGGTATAACATTGCCATGCGCCGTAGTCCAACTTTACGAATTCCCCTTTGCGCCATACACGACTCCTGCCACTCCATTCTTCGTTATCATTTTCGTTGATTCATGTACAATAGCCAGCATATATTTATCTTGAGGCTTGAGCTCTCATTTTTCGGGCTAGCCAGTCACCAAGCATACCATCCAGACGCTAGAGGGAATTAATTTGGGAACGTGAAGGGAGATTATGGGATCTTACATTTGTTATATCGGCTAGTTTTGCATTCTCTTCTCGGAAAAGATTTCCAGTGATTGGATGATCTGGGCCAGCAGGAACGACTCCTGATTTATCATAAACCACCACCAAAAGATCTCTGATGTCTGAATCATCATCGAAAAATGTCCTAAGGTTCGCATCGCTCCATGTCGCGGTCGAGGTAGACGTTGTGGAACTACCCTTCTTCTCACGTGCATCGTCCGCATCAATTAGTTCTGGCGAGGGCGAGGAGATAGGAGATGGTTGTTCTTCCTGACTGGAAGTGTCCACCATAAGCGGAGGTGGGTAGGATTGCGAGGGTGTGACGGGAGATATCTGAACTGGCGATTCAGATAATCTCTCTTCCATAGCATTAAGTCTCTCGTTCTGTGGTGTTCCAATATAACTATCTGGAAATGCTCCAGGAATTGGGCGTTGAGTCTGCTTACTCGGTGCTCGAGTTGGTTCCTCCACTGGCGAGCCCTCTTCAGAAGTATCAAAGTCATCCAATTCGATACGAGACTTAGCTTTCTTTGCTTTGACCGGTTTAGGTTCCGAGTTGCTTGAGCTTGCAGATCGAAGTATTTTCGAGATGGCGCCAGCTGATTTCTGTTCTTTTGGTGAAGCGGCAACGGGAGCGGGCCCTCTAGATTGCTCTGGAGAAATATCTCGAGGTTGACGTATGGTCTCTTCACTACCCGTCTCCGGCTGGACCAAACGCATCGAAGGAGCTTGCACCGATTCAGCAGGAGGAGGACGATCTGGAGCAGGAGCTTGTTGAGCTGCCCCGACTCTTGACTCTGTAGCTTGGCCTTGCTTCCGAATTGGTGACATTTCGGTTCGAGGTTGTTTCTGCAATTTGCTAGGTTGTCTCTGAATATCTTGCGCTGGAGCCTCCTCTAGTGAAGCCATTTCTTCGGAATCTTTGCTTGGCGCGGGCGAGATTCTGCCTTTCTCGGTGGAAGATTTCCCAAGCATAATTTCGTCAACATCTTCCTCGGTCGTTTTCGATTTCTTATCTTTCCGCTTGAAAAGACCACTTAGCATTCCTGGCTTCTTGTCCTTCTCTTTCTTCTCTTTCGAGCCCTTCTTCTCCTTCTTTTCAGTAGCAGGATCCTTTTCAAGCTTATCTAGACTGGGGCGTTGCTTGAGCTCCTTTGAATCATTTGAAGTGCGAGTAGAAGTGCTTGAGTCGTCGCGCAATAAGTTGGGGGTGAGTGTAATCTTCCTGGTTTCCACAGAATCGTCTTTGAAGAAGGAATCTGTGTTCCTCACAGTTCCATTTCTCGATTGCTTGTTTTCAAGCTTCCCGTCCAATATCTCGTCACTCGTTCTTCCAGAGTCAGCGATATCGACGTCCGACTCTGACTTCACTTCTCGAACCTCAGCTCGAGGTTTGAGAGGTTCTATTGCAACGATCTCATCATCGTCAAGTCCTCGTTCTTTCTCATCGTCATTATGTTCTTGTTGCCCATTTTGTGCGAAGTAGTCTCCCTCACCCTCCTCCTCGTCAGTTGAGTAATCAATGTCTGATGCTTCAACATAGGTAGGCGCCGTGAAAGTGACAGTCTTAGCATTCCTTCTTCGGATTGCCTTCTTCAACGGATTCTTTGATTTCTCTGCTTGGTCTCCCAGCATGGTGGAGGTGAGCTATAAGAATTAGACACATTGCTTGAAAGCCTATACATAATACATACATCAATATTTCTGTGCTTGTTAAGACGTGCCAGCCGTTCGGTCGGTGTTTCAATATGTTCTGCAGGTAAGTAACCTGTAATCCAGAGTAAGCCAACCGAACTTCTCATAATTCGGCTTTTTGACTTACCAATGCTACTATCTTTCACCACTCGTACGAGCCACCAGTAGCTGTTGCTATCATCTAACAGAACCATTGTATCGCCTTTAGCTGCATTCGCTTGGCCTTCGACCGTCGCAACAAATGTATGCAGAGCGTAGACGAATTCGAAATCGATGTCCTCTAATTCTTGTAAGCATTCTCCACCCCAGCCGGAATCAACAAATCTAGAGTCAGCAGCATAAAGAATATCAAGGTCATCATCATCTTCATCCTCGGAGAGCTCGTAGGGTATTGTCATCTCGCCATCCTTCTCGTAACTTTTGTGTTCCTCTGGGATCGAGTGTCCACCGAGAATCTCTTCTGGAATATCCTCGGAGACAGAGTATGCCCCAAGAATATTTTCGGCAAAACCGGCCAGGTCAAAATCATGGTCATATTGCTCAATATATGATTCAGCTGTCTTCAAGCTGGTAGGCGAGAAATCATCCAATTCGTAGTCCTCGGTACTGGACCGTTCATCGTCGCCGTAATCGATATACTCACCCGGAAGATGATGGTGCTTTTCCTCTGGAACCTCTGGAACCACATCCTTGTCGCTGGTATCGCGCAGTGGTCGCAGGGGGTAGTACTCAGGAGTCTCCACAAATGGGGATGAACTTTCGCAGCACGCTTGTGAACACGATGGAGAACCTTTTGTTGGAGTTTCGATTGAAAGAGAGTCGGATCGCAGGGGCCACATATGCGGAAGGGAATACCCACCATCGTCAATAGACGGAGAGCTTGAGATCTTGTCCATCATATCATCATCCATTCCATCATCTCCCTCCGCATCTGCCATTTCTGCATCTTCAGCAGTTGACCCAGTCAAACCTCCATTTTGGGCTACAGCGAGAGTATCTTGTTGCTGCAAATTGGCACCTGTCAATGAATTCGTGACCCCTTTCGCTAGCTCGTCCCCATATTGTTGTAATTGTTGAGCCTCGCCGCTACTCCATTCCTGTGAGACTCGGGGGCTTCGCAGATGTTGATCTGCAGTTTCTGCAGCAACTTCGCGCAATGCTTCTGCTTGATGTGGCGCTGGTGGTCCAGCTCCCAAGGGTGACGGGTGGGTTGGCTGCCGCGTATGATCCTGCGCTGAGGGGGCATTTTGATCCTGCAGATCAATCGAATCTTTAAAAATCAGTAATTGGCCCAATCTCATTGCCGATGAACCTACCCGCACGTATAATCTCTGGTCGTGTCATTGTGTCTTGACTTCATGGAGCCCTCGAACTTGAGGAGGTTGGAGAGTCGTCGTGGTTGTGCGACTGTGAAGACTGGTGTCCGTCCGCATGAATTTACAACAGGTTATATCATCCAATGATCTTATATACCAGCCTGAGGAATCTCTGATTCCAACGCTGAGTGATAGAAGGAGTGATTGCAGTTTATGCTGCGATTAAATTGCGCAGGCCCAAGAGAGTGACAGGGGGTGGTCGAGGACAAATGCCACGAATTCTCTGAACTCCCACGCCTCGGTGGATTGATGAAGGACCGACTATGGCCAGCGTAGTCGCCGAGAGTCATATATGAGAAAGAAAGGAGTGTGTGGGAGGTCGACAATTTTTCAATGGAGGTCGGTTTCTTGATTCTCAGTAAAGTTTTGAAACACTCCCGAATAAACCAGGGGGACAATGAGCTAAACCTCTTTGAAATGCGCTATTTATACCCACCGACCACCTCACCAGCATTTCAAAAGAAGATATCAGACACGTGAGGAGTATTTATGAACATCAACAAAGGATTTCTAATTATTTATATATATGAGGTCGAGCATTGCGGTCTTCCATTTGCTGATTCGAATCCTAAACGGTGTTTTCTGACAAGCTGTCATTATTTCCCCCTCGCCCCTGCGGTCAGCCGCTAACCTGAGCTGAAAGTATCAATAAATCCTTCAAATTCATGGGGTCAGCAGCTAACGCCTCCAACATCTGCGGAGATTTGGATTTAGATTCAGATTTGGGGGACAGCTCTCTTTGCGCCGGCGTCTACTAGTTCTGGGTCCAGGCTTCAATTATAAAAATGGCTCCCGTTTTCGGCCCCAGATTATGGATTACAAACCCCTGAACCCCTTTCAAGCCCGTTCAAGCCATTCTGCCTTGTTAGATCTCACAGGCACATAGCATGAGAATTCTGTTGTTGCAATTAGAATTCTTCTTCTTGATTAGCTCAAATAAGAACCACAATCTTTGCCAAGGCAGTACTGTCGTCCATAGCTTGATGAGCCTCAACTATCTGGTCTAAAGTGTACGTTTTGATAGGAAAGGTAAAGGAGCCATCCACCATCTTCTTAGCGATCTCCTCTAGGGGCGTTGCCATAAATAGAGGAACAGTGCTCGAAAAAGTGGTGAGGCACACAGAAGTTGGGATGACTGCGTTCGGGAAGAAATTCTCCATCACCCATTTACCCCCCGCAATACCAGTAGCACAGACTATCCCGTTGTCTGAAGCACATTTCATCGAATCCGCCAATGTAGTGACACCCACCAACTCGAGAATCTTGCTGAACTTCTCGGGATGTCTATTCTTGACCTCTTCTGCAATCGACCCATTATCGATGTACACCTCGTTGGCACCATTTTCTTTGAGTATCTGCTCTCTTTCTGACTTTCGCGTGGTGACTGCGACGAAATTACACATGCTCTTTGCAAGGGCTGCGGCGGCGAGTCCAACAGATGTCGTTCCTCCTCGGATGAGCAAGTGATCTTCCTTCTGAAGGCGTAGTGATTTGAATAGCGATCCCCACTGCAAGATCGGGGAGTTAGCAATTGCTTCCTTAGGCTGAATTTGGAGTAAAAACATAAGACATGAGTAAATGTCTCGGGATTGAGCAGGTTGACTCATGAAACAGTCTAAAATAGGGAGTTTTCTACTCCCAGATGTTCACCTACAGCTGTGTTCATCATTTCAGGAAGAGCGCCGAGCTGCTCCCAGGGAAGTTTAGTTTTGATAACTTGCACTTGATTCACAGGAACACAAGTGAACTCAGCGTAACCTGGGGTGAACTCAACATTGGACGTCGGCTGGGGGTCTGTCAGAGTACTCACCACCATCAAATTCTCTACCCATCTCGCCCATGGCCGTCGCTACGATGTCACCCTTCGTAAACTGTCCTCCAGGAGACTCCTCAACGAGACCAACGGCCTCAATACCCAAGATCCTTGGGAATTTAACGTTGGGGGAATGACCTCTGGGCATAGTGTTAGCATAGCAATTGGGAGACCGAAAGGCGAGTCTTCTTTCCGCTTTCATCGGTAAGAATTGGGCTTCAGTATATGCTAAGCCCATGGCACTTCCGATGTGCAACGAAATCATATGAAGATTTCTATCAGACTCTTCATTGGCCTAACCACTAGGATCCCTGAAATCCGAATTACGGAGCATGCGGTATTGAGGGTCCAGTGGAGATATTTCAACACATCTGAACAATCATGGCTGACAACTCCTTCCATAATAGAGAAGATCTGCTAAAAAATAAAGAGTGGAGAAGACTCACTGTCGAGTGTACATCTCAGATCTGTTTAGTCCCACAGCCTTGACTCTGATCAAAACCTCCTTTTCCTTCGGTTTTGGAATTGGCCATTGTTGGATTTTCAACACTTCAGGCCCACCAATTTCATGCATAACAGCTGCCCTCATCGTTGCTCCCGCTGCTCGAGCTGCCATGACTTGATATCGTGAGGTTCAGTCGACTCGGGAATCGGGAATCTTTACTTGATATTAAGCTGAGAAGGAAGAAGAGAATTGAAAAGTTGATAAATTCCTTGTTGAAGATCGACTCTTGTACCCAAAGATCGATTACAAAGCCTCCTAGACACAGTTATTAGGAATCATAGATGTATCTCATGTCCGCGGACGAGAGTCTGGAACTTGAATTAAATCCGGCCTCGTCTGATCGAGGGGAAGGAGCGAACCCCGAAGTCACGTGTGTGATCCAAACATTGCATTCCATTCCATTGGATGTTGCTGGTTCGAATGGAGATGACATAAATTGAGGAAGTCGTTGGACGTGTCGTCGCTCTTTACAATGAGAGATGCAGCCCCTTCGCTATCGTTCCATGACCTGGCGGGGAGGCGGAGCGTATTCCGTGAACCATTAAGTCTGGCCGGTCAACAAGAACAAGAAAGTGAGGTTATTCAGGACTGCTCTTCTGGTGATAAGAATAATATTAAACCTAATGCATGGCAGTCGTTCATCTCCCTCAAGTGGATGAATCCTGAGATTTTGATCCGTGTCCCAATGCTTCAAAAATAGCTTACCCGTGTTATAAGCTTCTCCCAAGACTTGACAGATTCTTGGCATTTCATGGCAGTGATCTCACATGGATCTCACCCAATATGAACAGATTGATGATCCAGATATGACAAAAATGATAATTGACCAGCACCTTATTATACCAATTTCATTTATATTTCCACTTCCTTTATTGACTCGAGGTGTTATCGTAACTAGCCTGAACTCAGCCATAATAGTAGATCTACGGGTATAATCCCGGCCCAGACTCCAGTTGCCTCCTCAATTGGGCAACTCGACCCACCGAGCGGAAACGATTCCCAAACTTCATTCTTCGCTATCACCAATCCAAACCTCACTCCAAACGAGCTACGATACATCGCAAGAAGATCCGCAGGAATTAAAGGGCCTTCAGGCGACGAGTTGTCCCGTCGTCGTTCAGAGCGTCGACTCCGGTGATCATTCTCAATCATCCTTCGAGTTTTCCATGAACCGAATCCACCGAATACGAACAATGTTGAGATACCCTCAGTGAAGAGACGACCGATACCCAGCGGCAGGGCCGCAATATTGCAAATGGAGGCAAGACAAATCTGGAAGATGCCGACCAAGACCTCTGCGTCCACAATGACGAGAGCGCATTGCACTCCGTTCACACTTCCTTCTAACGGAGTCTTGTCTTTCGCTCCCTCTTCTGTCATAACCTTGACGACCAATGCTGTCTTCGAGCCTGAATGCACTGCTGTGCCAAACGATATTCTCATTTCAAATACCGACACTCCCTCGAGGTTACCAGATTTCCGCGACCCATTCTACGCCTCGACTTTACCCCAATGTTACGCGCTGGCAGCGACAACAGTAATATCATACATGCTTGTTATTATGCTCCTCATCACACCGAGAACATTCCTTCATCAAGGTGCTGTTGTTTTAGGGCGAAGGGGTTTTACCAACGGGCCTTCGGGGAGCGATGCAGGAATTGGCATCGGAGGACGACCATGGTTACAGAAAGTTGCCGCGTTGACTGTTGCGATATCCCTCACAATAGCTACTGCCGATACTTTCAAAGTTGCCGAACAACAGTATAATATTGGTGTCATGGACGCGGCTGAACTGCAGAAGCGGGTGGAAAATGGAACAGAACTCAAGGTCATCCGCGTCATATCAGATACGTTTCTCTGGCTCGCACAAGCACAAACGCTCATAAGACTCTTTCCTCGCCAGAGGGAGAAAATCATTATCAAGTGGACCGCCTTCGCCCTCATTATTCTGGATGTATTATTCAGCATCCTCAATACTTTCGTTTACGACGGAAACACTCGGCCACGCAGTTTCGTGGATGCAGTACCCGCACTCGCCTATCTCTTCCAACTTGCGCTCAGCTTACTCTATTGTGCCTGGGTGATCTACTATTCAATCACCAAGAAGCGTTTTGCGTTCTATCATCCTCAGATGCGGAACATCTGCTTAGTAGCACTGCTCTCATTACTGTCGGTGCTTGTCCCAGTGGTGTTTTTCGTTCTTGATATCTCCAAGCCTACGCTGGCATCATGGGGAGATTACGTTCGTTGGGTCGGTGCCGCCGCTGCTAGTGTTGTAGTCTGGGAATGGGTAGAGAGAATCGAGGCTTTGGAAAGGAACGATAAGAAGGATGGTGTTCTGGGAAGAGAGGTATTTGATGGAGATGAGATGCTGGATATGACACCTTCGTCCGACTTTGCATACATACAGCGGGAGAAGAAACGCAAGGATGATAGTAAAAGTGGAGGGGGAAAGACAACAAGTAGCAACCGAATAGCATGGCCTGCAGTCACTGGCCTTGCAAATCGATACAGATCCCATGCCGCTCGAGATGTGGAGACCGGCCATTCGAAGCAAAATGCAACCCCCAAAACAGCAGGGAAGAACACATCTAAACATCTGCCTTCCATTTGGCCCACTCGACCTGCTCCTGCTGCAACTCCCGTGAGCAGAACAGATACAGCCAGTGCCGAAAGTACTGTGTATGCAGTTCGATACCATCCAATTAGCGAGGCGACTCCACCGTTCCAGGACACACCCAGGCCCCAGGGTCTTTCAAGAAGCAATAGTCTTGAAATCACACAGGCAACAGACACTCATCAATACGAGACAAACACATCCCACAAAATGAAAGTGGTCGAGCAGATGACAGTAGGAGAAGATGAGACCCAAGCTGAGAAGCACAACAACCAATGGGAAATAATGAGAGTGAACCCGTTTCGAAGGAAAACCCAACAGCCACCCCCAGAAGTCTCGGCACATCGAGCCAAACCAATACAGACCGTCAATAGCCACGAATCTTCCCGTCGTTGGGACCTTCGAGGGCGAATGGAAGATTTTGCTGCTGCGCAAGCCGAGAAGCTCCGCGAGAAGACTCGGCCGACTCCAAATGTGGAGGCGCTCCCCGTTACTGTCATCCCGGCGCCAACTCGACGACGTAATCTTACTACTGCGCTAGAAGAACTCGAAGCGGCTGAGATGGATCAAAATGCCAGGACTGGGTCTGGGTCAGACAATGCGTTGCTAAGTACACACAGATCACAAAGATCTGTAGACAATCAATCTCCTCGTGTCATTCAAATTAGTCGGATGAGTGATCCCTACACACCGTCTGATCTTAATCGACAATCAGTCACTCAGCGTGGAGCTATATCTTTTGTCACGACTGCGCCACACGATCGAGATGACGAGCAAGGATCATTCCTAGAGGAACGGCGGGAAGGTAGTTCTGGAAGTTCAAGGAGCAGTCCATTCTTACCTCGGAGTTCTTCGTCTGTGACTAGAGATGGTTTACCCATTCTGAGGATATCTGCTCCACCTCGACGGCCACCGCCTCGTGAAGATTGATCTTTGTCTTGTGTTATCTCGGTCTTGCTTTGAGCGTGGCGCTTGGGGATCTTGCATGGTGTTGGGTTGGATACTAAAAAGGGTGGACTCGTATTTTAGGATAGTATTGGCGTTAAACTGTGGAGGATTGCATGGATTGGGCCAATTCCTACTGTATATAGGACTTAGGTGCGCTGCATAAGGGGTCGGCGAACCATGGGCAAGAATATGAATAGCTACGTCGTGCAGAAGCCAGTGACGATGATATGATTGCATATTAGCATGTAAAAAAGATGGCGGGTACTGAGTATAGTTGTGATTTACTGAATACGAATTGAAAGACATTCAAGTTCATGTTATTACCTTTATGTGACATACGGATATGCAATGACCACTCATAAAAAGCCCACCATGGCATACTCCGACTTCATGAAAGAACATATATATCACGTGCCAATAATGAAAATGATTTCAGTACCGTACAGGTATTCAATTCAGAGCTTATGTGAGCTTACTCACCGAAAAGGCTATCGTCCTTAATGTAGTATTTCCTCCGTACCTTGTCCGGCAATCCGAGAAGTCGGGGCTTTGGCGAAGAACGCGGGTTGGGAAATCCATCAAACTTCCTATCCAAATAATTTAAGGTTTGGTACACAATCGACCTAATTTCACTTAGTTTTATCAGGACGAAAACCCCAGGATTGTAAAACAAAATTATCACTTCTTTCTCCTCCTATTCTGCTGCTTCTGCTTCTTATGTGAATGGGCATTTTCTTGTTTCGAGTACGATATTAGACAATTGCATGAGAGTGAGAGCGTGCTATCTTGCGGGTTAGACTTCGTCCGTTGGCCATCATTATGCCTGCCACAGAAGCCTTCCCGCAGCTGCTGTCAACAGATAAACTAGCTCCCCTTGCAGGACCATCCAGCATCGACAAACCACGGGCTCGAAGAAGGTCTAGCGGTTTAGGAGGAGAGATCAGAGCTGGGGATACAAGTGCTCCTGCGCTTGCAACACTGGACGTGAGACCTCCATCGCCGGGAACCCTCAAGGTAAGCAGCCCCCATCACACCCTACCTCGACTTTCCTAACAATTAGCAGGCTCAGAGCGATCGAGATCGAAAGAAGCCTTTTTCGAAACGAAGGAAAGCGAGATCCCTTTTCCGGCAATGGAGGAGATACGCGTTAAAGCACACATGGGTTACTCCACTAGTGATCCTCGGAATCTTTCTCGCCCTCTTCGCAGTCAACCCAACTCAATCGAATCCTATATATTACTTTATCTTTCTCTCATACCCAATACAACCTGAGCCAGGAACTCCGGCGGATACTCCAATTCAATATGGGAAAGGCAGATGGGATTTTGCCTTTCTGAGTTTCTACATCGTGGTTCTCTCTTTTACACGAGAGTTTATCATGCAATTGGTTCTGCGGCCCTTGGCTCGCCGCAGTGGATTGAAAAGCAGAGCGAAGCAATCACGGTTCATGGAACAGATGTACACCGCTATTTATTTTGGTTTTGTGGGACCCTGCGGGTTATACGTTATGAGCCGGACGCCATTGTGGTATTTTAACACAAGGGCAATGTATGAAAACTATCCGCACAAGACGCACGAGGGCATTTTCAAGTTCTACTATCTGTTCCAGGCATCATATTGGGCTCAGCAGGCTATTGTATTATTGTTGGGAATGGAAAAGCCTAGGAAAGATTTTAGGGAGTTGGTTGGACACCATATCGTGTCGTTGGCTTTGATTTTCTTGAGCTATAGGTTTCACTTCACATATATGGGCTTGGGGGTATTCATCACGCATGATATTAGTGATTTCTTCCTCGCTGTGAGTTTCTGCAGCAACTCCTTCAAACAACCCTCACTAATCGATTTCTAGACTTCCAAAACCCTGAATTACCTCGATCACCCCTTTGTAGGTCCATACTTTGGCTTCTTCATATTCGCCTGGATCTACTTACGTCATTACCTCAACCTTCGCATCCTCTGGTCCGAATTCAACGAATTCAAAACCGTCGGACCCTACGAACTTAACTGGGTAACAGAACAATACAAATGCTGGTTATCCCACTACATCTCCTTCGGCCTACTCGCCTCGCTCCAAGCCCTAAACCTCTTCTGGCTCTGGCACATCCTACGAATCGCACATCGATTTGTGTTTTTCAATGTGGTGGAAGATGATAGGAGTGATAATGACGAGAATGAATTTGCGGAGGAGATGAGGCTAGATGCGTTGGCAAGAGAAAAGAGAGAAAAGCTGGATGAAGGCAACGCGCCGAAGATTTTGATGAATGGACAGCCGATGAATGGAAGTGGGAAGAGTTCTGCGGCGGAGGTGAGGGCGGATGGGGTTACGAATCGGAAGGAAAATAGGAGGAAAGCTTAAACCAAATCCCTTGGCATTAGCTCAGGGGCTCGGGGCTACGTTGGTGTTAATTATGGGGAAAGCTACAGCGGTAGCAGAGCTGAAGGAAAGCTCCATGGCAACTGTCATCACATCCTTATTGATCACCACTCCTGTTAAGAGTGTAAGATGGAAGTGTTGGCCATGACTGTCGTTAATAAACCTACATGGTTATGGAGTTCACCCTTACTGGATTTAGTAAGTTGCTCAAACACCAACCTGTACAATCGTTTTCGCTTCTTGTATCCAATCTGCTCCAATAATTAGTTGTAATGAATGTTTTATGAACACCCAAATACTCGACTTGACCTGACTATTGGCTTTGATTCTTCCCCAAACCAAAATGGAAATGTCAATTCCCGTGCTCTTTTAGCCTTTTGAACATGAAAAACTTGCTCTACACGCCTGCTGTACCGTAGGTATATAATCTGGACGCTCCTGGAAAGAGGAGAATACGGCATCCATTTTCCAACCTTGTAATCCCTCCAGTTTAATCTTATGCGTTCATATGAGTACCTCGCAATAACCACTGTATTTACATCACAACTTGAGAGGCTTTATTCTTAGAAAAGAAAGGGCGCTCTCATCTCCAACAGCTACATCAGGGAAGGCCACAGTCTCCTCCAAGGACTCAAAACCCATCTAACGAGTGAGTGATAAAGTTGGGCTCCAAAGAATATAGCGCAGATAAACACCTGCTAGGGGAGAGTTTTTATTGTTGCTTGGGACGCGAGAAGATTGATAGAGACTGGAGAGCCAAGGTCTGAGCAGAGACTCTGTGAGGATAAACATCTCGGGGAGGAGTAAAAGGTACTAGTAGGAACTTATGAAGAGGAGGGTATTCCAAACCCAAGAGAGATAGAAGGAAGCATTATCATACTTCCTTCCTACTTTTTCATTAATGCAAGAAGATATGACACATTTTATTACTAATAGAACACATATCACCGATCCTGTCATAAAATCCGATTATCACACACCCATGCTGTACTTAAGTACATCAAGTATCACTGTGCCCCTATATTACACGGATGTACCTCCATACTTCCTGAGCCAACAGTATCTGCCAACACAACCAACATACCCTATTCTAGCTATTTCACTGCGGCCTGCAACCAAGCGTGCCATATTTAACAGTGAAGATTGGTTACCCAGCTTCAAGAACATTCGATCCATGCATAGGCAGACTGACGGAGTCTTCCGTGTTGGGTTGTGAGCTGGCTTCAAAGACTGAAAGCGTTCGGTGACCGACATGGGTAGACTGCTGAATTAGCTTACCTTAGCCTCCCATCACCGGTATCGTATTGGGGGTAGTGTGAAATTCTTAACGTGGGTTCATGATGAGAGTATTGCGTAGGTTGGTATCTTGTGTGTGTTGTAACGAGTTTTGAGGATGGTTGTATTCTTCAGTCCACTGGTCGGAGATATACCAGTTTCGAGAAGAAAAGCGGGGCTGCCTTCTTGTCTTTTGAGTGGAGGGAGAGGAAGGATTGCTCGTGGTATTGGGATTGGGGGGGAGGAATATTGGATGGGATTCTGTCTTCTAGGGAAAATATGGTGGTACAGTTTCCTGAGCTTCAGATGCTTTGACCAGTGAAGGGTTCTGGTGGTGGTCGATGGGTAATTCTGAGGAGCTTTGGGAGGAAAGTATTGATTGTACCGCGGGAACCGCAGAACCCGCTATAAGCTTTGTGTTTTGGGGCGGCATGAGAAATTGGATTGGGTATGGGAAACCGCCAATGGAACTGAGGAGCTAGTTCGATTGGGATTGTGAGCTTATTTTATGCACGGCCTGACCGATCGGGATGGGTGCTGTGCTGTAGAGTATGGAGAATGGGGTATGGGTTTAAGGTATAAATATTGTAAAATGGGGGGTCCTGCTGTTTTGGACTAAGACCTGAGGTTGCTTGTCGAAAATGCATTGACAGAGGAATGGTTGAAATCACATCTAAACACGTCTTGATCTGAAAATGTACTTTTTTTTTTTTTGCTCCACCTATGGAATAAGACGAAACCAGATGGAAGACACAATTTCTTAAAAGAATCCATTGAGCAATAAAGGTTGTTCCCCAATCAGTTCTTGTTCCTCAGATGACTAACTAAATTCCACCAAGTATGCTCTTCGACACTCTTCCAACGAATCAGATACGAAGATAGATCAACTATATAGTGACGGTACTGGCTCGGTATACTCCTTGAGCAAAGGGCACCAGCGTTACATTGGGCTCAAAGCTCGTCACCATCAACAGAAGGGAACCTTCCAGAATACAAACGGACCTATAGCGTGAAAAGATAAACCAACAGAGTCTTCGGAATTGACGGAAATTTGGAGCTTCTCTTCCCAAGAATCAACATCTTCGTATCGGTTCCTTCTTTGGATACCCCTACTGCAACTGCGGCTTCAAGAGACTATCAAGTGGCGAGACCTTCATCAAGGGCTGAAACGGGCTGAAAAGCTTGCCAAAGAGTGTCTCAAAATCCTCACTTGAAGATCACAACCTGCAGATGATCATCTGATGCTCTTAGCTGGTCAACATTAAGGAATGATAAACAGACGATATTGTGGGCGAGAACAGGTTGGGCATGGGATCCCAGGTACGATTACCCTGCAACTTCGTATATGATAAATAAGACAGAAAATACCATTGGACCAAGGCATGCTGGCAATCCTGGATTCTTAAACCAGGCTCAATAATACTTTCCCTTCCGGTGGCGGCTTCCATTTGGTGGAAAAAGCCCGCTTTCGGTTCAGCTGGCAAAACATCCCATATTGAGGATTGTCTGCCCAGGACGCCCAAACCTACCGATGCCAAAACCTTTGGACCAAGCCAGAGAGGTTCTTTCCATCGCACATTTTCCCCATAATCGTCCTCCACGACGGGATTCTATGTTAAGGTTGCTTTCTTCCAGCCATCGGTTGGCATCGTCTGCAGTATAACGATAGACAAGAGATAGCGGGGTATAAATGGAGTTAGGCTTGGAAATAAGGACCTGATTCTGAAGCAGGTAACATGGATGAAGACGAACGATGCTCTTGATTTGACAATTCTGCACCAATGCTATCACTTGTATAGGGGCGACGTCTCTATGGACGGCTTCTCTATGGGCGGATCGGGAGCGTGTGTTACCCGGGCCTACCATAATACCATAAACACAAAGACGTGACCGAGGAGACACTATTCGATAATATGCAGCCAGATGGTGCTGTTATGATCGAGGAAATTGACCCCCCATGCTGATCACTACATATGAGGAAGAGGTGCAGTGGAACGGGACGACCGGGAGAAGCCTCTCTAGCCTTTTATTTCTCACCGCTGGATTCCCTAAATCTGAGGCCAGTGTATTATGCCAATAGCGTCGGCATCGGCCCTACGTCGTCACACAGTGTAAGATGCATATCCTGCGAGGTCAGACCGGCCGCATGTGTATTCTCGATCCTCCAATCTCATCTGTTTCATTGCTGCGGTATCTTTGGGGGTGGATATATGTCGTTGTTGCAAGTGGTAAGCGGGAGGTGCTGAGTTGGACACCACTGCATCGCATATGCATGTATGAAAACAGCGAGGTTTAGCGACTCCGGGGTGGGGAATACATCCGGATGGGTACCACGGACTTTCGAAGCTCGAATGATATTGGGCTCTAGACCCGTCGCTATCAAGTGATACCAAAAACCACGTGTCAATTGGCTCTGACATGGTGCTGGGAGCTGATTTTCCCCCTTCGAGATGGATTTCCCTAGGCGAATTATGGTCCGAGAATCGTACAGCATGCGGCCATCAAGCGGCCACGCTACTAGTCCTAGTACTGCTGTGGCCCGAGTCAAGCAATATTCCGTGATGGCGGTTTTCTGTGCGAGGCTGGCTGGGTTCGGGCCTCAATCAGTGGGTAAGAGTGCAGGTACTAGTGAGAGAGGCGAGCGAGGAGAGAGGAGAGAGGAGAGAGGAGAGAGGAGTGAGGACGAGAGGACGAGAGGACAGAGGTGAGAGGCAAGTTCTGCTAGGCAGGCCTACATTAGGGCCTGTCTCAATACTAGTAGCTGCGAGAGACCCAGAGTGAGAATTGGAGGGGGAACTCCCTTATGCCTATATGCTATATGTATAAGGATAAGGATCTACAAGGCATGCCTTGTGAGTGATATCAGTTTTGCACACTCGCTTTGCATCATATTCTGTCCCAAGGGATCTATTCTGTGGTTTTGTGATACCGGTAGAAAGTTGTGGACGAGCCATACTACTATAGTACGGTCTGTGACTGACTGAGGCAGCGAAGCCTTTTATACCTCACCTCGCTTCCGCCAATTAACTCCCTGGCACGCCGCTCCCCTACTACTACGACGCTCACCGCCTTCAGGCCCTTGAATTGCACCTTCTTTCAACCACTGAGCTCTCTTTCCAACCTTATTCTGCACTCTCACCTGCATCTGCAACCCGCAACCGCAACCGCAAAATTCCTGAAGCTTCAGTAATCCTCCCCCCCAGAGGTGCGCAGCGGAGGAAATACAAACGGATACCCCGTCTTTTCCTTTCTTTTCCTTTTTTTTTTCGTCTATCCAAATTCGGGGTAAAATTGACCAGTCACTTTTCAATAATCTCTCTTTTTTTTTGAATCGATCCATTGGGACGGAGGGGCTGTCGATCTTGGACCGGCGTCCATCACTCGTTTTCCAAAACCCGATCTCCCCCACATCCAAAACATCCTCGAGGTATATTCCCCAACCTCCTCCCAAATCCCCTCCCGTCCAGGCCCTTTGGTAACAAGGCACGTCACATGAGATTGTGCAAAGTCGAGAGACGATATCCTCTAAGCCACATCGCTGACCGTATCTTGTGATCTCAGGTGGCAAGTCTACTACCGAGGCATCGCAGCTTCGCGTTGACCTAGACATACCCAAGTCAAGCTCTTCCCTTTCGAATGGGTCATGAGCTGTTTACGATCGCTTTACGACACGGAATACTGTAGAGGGAAGGAGGATTGAGGACTTCATAATCGAATAATTGTAATGGCAGGTGGGGAAGTCGAGCTGCGCTCGGACTTTGGGTCTAATGGCACAACGCAATCAATCACGGCCTTTTTAAATGTCGTTCACTTCAACTATCCCTGGGTTCTTCTCGTCGTCTTCTTGGTTGCTTTCGTTGCCAATAGTGTACTCACGGCCGAATCGTCGACCTCTGTCGAACCTACGGTCACCGGTCCTGGTGGAAAGCCCCTACCGCGTTCCAACAAGAAGTCGAAGGAGGAGAGGGAAAAGAGGAAACTAGAAGATTTCAGTCCGATCCGCAAACTCCTTTTTGTCTGGCTTTCGGCGGCTGTGATCATCACCTTCGTTGGAAATGCAGTAAATATCGTCGCACACGCCCTGACCAAGCGTGAGGAGGGCTGGTGGTGTGGCGAGGCTCCTGCAGTAAGTGGTAGCAGATACGAGGCTCTTGGTGATAGCTTGGCTAATACGTTCCTCATAGATATACGTTTGCGCTTCAGCGTTCTTCTACAGTGTCTTCCTCATCTCGTTGGTAGATACAACACCTTCACCCAACATCGCTCATCAGCTTACTTGGATTGTTGCGCTTTTGGCGGAGCTTGTGTTATTAGTGGCGACAATAGCTCTATATGCTCGTCCGCATGATGATATCAACTCTTTAGAGACGCAGAATAAGAAGTTTCACGAGAAAGCAACCAAATGGGAGATTGTTGAGATCACATTCGATTGCATTCGGGTAATTATCTTCATATTCCTCGTTGCATTTTACGTTTTATTCTCTCTTGAACGCTCTTTCAAGAACAGAAGCTTGCTTCGTGGATCAGATGTTGATGAGACAGCACCACTTCTTGTCAACGGCCACGCAAACGGCAATGGTTACGTCCAAGGAAACGGAACCATTGCCAATGGAAATACCGACCGGAGAAATGGAGAAAATGGATCCTCAGAGGTTTCAAATGGACATGCCAACGGTGGACGCCGGAGTCTGGACGATGCACCTGCATTCTATAAGCCTACTACAGTACCGAACAGAACCTGGTGGGAATACCTAAAGGGATATTCTCTATTCTTCCCATACCTTTGGCCTGCTAAGTCTCTACGACTTAAGATCGTTGTGGTGGTTTGTTTCGGACTCGTCCTTCTGCAGAGAGCGGTCAATCTTGCTGTACCAATCCAACTCGGAGCTGTAACCACTGAGCTATCCGGCAAGGATGGCCATACTGGGATGCCATGGCTCTCTATTTCTCTTTTGATCGGCTTCAAATTTCTCCAGGGCCCATCTGGAATTCTCGGCGCTGCTAGATCCGTACTATGGATTCCCATTTCGCAGTACTCTTATCAGGCATTGACTACTGCATCCTTTGAGCACGTCCACAGCCTCAGTCTGGATTTCCACTTAGGGAAACGCACCGGAGAAGTGCTTTCTGCGTTGAGCAAGGGTAATGCAATCAATAATTTCCTCGAGCAGATTACGTTCTCAGTACTGCCAATGCTCGTCGACTTGGGAGTAGCTATTGTATATTTCGGCTATTCGCTTGATGCATATTATGCACTTGTTGTCAGCATAATTACTTTCGCATATCTATACCTGACCATTCGCATGGCCCGTTGGCGATCGGAGCAGCGTCGACAAATGACCAATCTCAGCCGAGAGGAAGATGCTGTCAAGAATGATTCTTTGACTTCCTACGAGACAGTTAAGTACTTCAACGCAGAAAACTACGAATTCAACCGCTATCGAGGAGCAGTGTCCGCCTTTCAGAAAATGGAATACAAGGTCATCATATCCTTAAATATCCTGAACATTTCTCAGAACATGGTTTTCATGGCAGGATTGTTAACAACCTCATTCATTGCTGCGTATCAAGTAACTACTGGCAAACAGACTGTTGGCGACTTTATAGCTCTCTTGACCTACATGGCTCAGCTTCAGCAACCACTCAACTTTTTCGGGTCGTTCTACCGTGGCGTTCAGAGTGCAATGATCAGCGGGGAGCGTCTTTTAGAACTATTCAAAGAGCAGCCTACAGTTGTCGATGAACCTGGTGCAGTGGATATGCCGACGTGCGAAGGTCAAATCACTTTCCAAAACGTTAAGTTTTCCTACGACATGCGTAAGCCTGCCTTGGAGGATCTCTCGTTTACTTGTCGCCCGGGCACTACAACAGCCTTCGTGGGAGAATCCGGCGGTGGAAAGTCTACTGTGTTTAGACTCCTCTTTCGCTTCTACAATACTCAGGCCGGAAGCATTCAAATTGATGGCAATGACGTTAAAGATGTCACTATCGACTCTGTCCGTCGTCACATCGGTGTAGTTCCTCAAGACACAATTCTCTTTAATGAAACACTCATGTACAATCTACGTTACGCCAATCAAAATGCTACGGATGAAGAGATTTTCGCTGCCTGTCGAGCTGCTTCAATCCATGACAAGATCATGGCCTTCCCGGACGGGTACATGACGAAGGTTGGAGAACGAGGCCTTCGCCTCAGCGGTGGCGAGAAGCAACGTGTTGCCATTGCCCGAACCATCATCAAGAATCCTCGCATTATCATGCTTGACGAGGCTACTGCGGCATTAGACTCTGAGACCGAGCAGAACATTCAGGAGGCATTGATGACTTTGTCTGAGGGTCGCACCATGCTTGTCATTGCGTAAGTGATTTACCGTGCATATTCAATAGCTCAATTACTAATTTCTTACAGCCACCGATTGTCAACTATCACAAGTGCGGATCAGATCCTGGTTCTTCACGCTGGAAAAGTTGCCGAGGCGGGTACCCACCTGGAACTTCTCGCTATGAAGGGTCGATATGCGAACATGTGGAAGAAGCAGAGTCGGGCAGAGCGTGCAGCCGAGGTGGCATCCCAAATGGTCGCCAAGGCGAACGCTCTTGCTCAGGCTGCCATGGACAGACCAGGTAGCTCAGGAATCGGCGGTCCAAGCGAGGACAACAGTGACAACGAGGCCGATAATCGCAGTGGCACCACCTTGGCCCCCAGTCTTGCCCTGACACGTGCTCCAGACGGTCTTGGAGATGCCAATTCTTCCAACAGCTCATCCCAGGCCAGTGATATCTCAGAAGATGATAAAGCAGATGACCAGAAAGATGGTATGGTTACTACTGCCAGAGACTCCGACGACGACCAGTCTGAAGACGGAAAGCCAGATCCAGCCAAATCTGACCCCGGCGAACCTGCAACACGACCTTAATGATCATTTCGTCATATCCAGAACAATTTCTAGATTTAGTATGGAATCTTTTTCATGTCAGCGTCTGGGAGCGATTTACTCGATACACAGCAACAAATATACCGTCGAAAAACTCTCTACCAACGCCTAATTTTTCAAGCTTTGCCTTTCTTTCGCTTGTCCATAATGATGAAGATCACTCACGACCACGATCACGATTTGCGGTTTTTGTTAATCTTTTTTTTTTTTCTCTCTCTCTCTCTCTCTTTCAAAAATGGTGCATGAAACTGGAGGCTAGCAATTGCTTTTGTGCATTGATTGTGTGTGTTTAGGCTTAGCCGGCTGGCTTTCAAGTCGGAAAATGAACTGGGATGAACGGTTCGCTAGCTCGCGGGCCCTTTTTTATAGAGGATGAAGCTCTCCTGAGGGAAGCTTTCGTTGTATTTACAAATAAAAAATGGGTGGGTGGCCCTAGGAGGGGCGATATTGATGTGTGCCTGGAGCGAAGTACCTAGATAATAATCGATGCAAATCACGAGGATGGGATGTGTTTTTGCTGTTTGGGTTTGAGGTTTGGGATTGTGACGGGAAATGAGAGATCAGACCACTTTCTCCGCAAAACATGCTCTTTTCTGGAGATTTGTGAAATGCACTTCAGACTTTAGACCAAACCTATCAATCTGCAGCATAGCTCCTCCCATTGAAAACGGCCTGTCAAATCACCACTAGCCTAAGTAAACTTCTGAAATTTTTCATTTGCATCCTGTGGTATACTACACAGCCCTATCTACCTCTTGCACATCCCATACTCCCCAAGTAAACCCCTCTATCTATACTCAGGTTTCACGAAATCAGCAAAAGTCTTCGGCTCGCCCTCATAATTGTGAAGTCCATCTCCGTGCTCCTCGTGTCCGTGATGATGTGGGTCGTCCTCCGGTCCCACATATTCCATTTTCAGGACGTTGCCGCATTCGGGGCAGCGCTCGATGGGGCGGTCGCGGGACATCTGAGTGGTAGTGTTGTTAGTGAGATGGTGGGTTTGGGGGTTGGGGGAAACAAACAGTAAGCCAGATGGTAACATGGGAATCAGCCGGGTATCCGGTACAGCCAGCAAATTGCTCATCACCGGCGGATTTGACAACGATAGGGTTATCAAGTGTGCCTATTCTCCCCCTGAGATTAGCAATTGTCCTAATCGATCTCATGGCGTGATGCAAGAGTAAAATACCTTTACGGGAAGCGTCCAAAGGTTTCATATCAAACACATCAATGCCCTGCATCTTCCCCAAAATCTCCAATCGCTCCAACCCAGTCGACTGCTCTAAATCCGTAGGTACCGTTCCAGGCGCTGCTCCGGGTGGGAGGAGATCGGCTTCGGTTTTGATTTCTGCACGCACACACAGCCCATCAGCTCCCATCCTTATCAACCAATTGGTACTCAATTGAGCACCGTAGAGCTGGAGACCAGTTCCCTACCATCGAATTTCTTGATCTTGCCCGTGTTGGAGCCGCCCGCGGGGGTAGGGGCAGCTTCGCCTGGACGCCGGTTAGCTACCATTGATCGTACGAGCTGGGGATGAGGGAGGGGAAGTCGTACGGCGGATGAAAGAGGTGGTGAAGCTTCGCATGACGAGGGGAGAGACTGCCGCTCGTCGAGCAGCAGCTATGGCTGAGCGTTGGAGAAACATTGTGTTGGCAATTGAGGAAGGAGGAGAGGTGGTCCGAGATTGAGGTCGAAAGATCGTCTGAGGTACAGCCGAGATTTGGGACTTTAGGTTTGATCACGTGCTACTCGCTTTTTTTTTCAAACGTCCTCTGGGTATGGTATTGTTAGGTTTGAGGATTTAAGTCTTTTTTATTAATGAGAGGCCCATCTTATGCCCGTATAAGTGTCTAGGCGCAATATACTCTGTTTGTCTCTTTCTTCCTCATCATGTCTTGAGTTGAGTTTATTGAGGTTGGGAAACATTTCACAATAGCGCTCAACAGCAGATCTTGCACTGCAGTGTTTTTTCATGTGGCGCTCATGGAGACTTTGCACTATGAAATGAAATTATTCTCGCCTCAAATTGCATCCTCGGTCTATTGCCATTGTGGTTTTCGCGTCGGATTTTCAAATCAGGTCCTGTTATTGGTGTTGAAGATGCCCTTGTGAGGAGGATTGCATGTGTCCTAGAAAAAGCTTCATTGGCGTCTTTACCAGTGCCAACATGTTAGACAATATTTGTATTGTTGGGATGGTCACGGATATGTTGGATTTATCTGGATATTGTTAATTGCATATGCATTTCCAATGGAAATATCCTGGGGTTCAACCTACCCATCCTGAGGGCCCTGCAGAATGCTACATTCAGGTATTAGGACTGCATCTTGATCCTGTTTACTGTGTCTCGAACAATTCTTTCTTTCTGCAACTTATTGGTTACAAAGTTCAACGAATGATTATCAAGGTCGTGGTCCATCTGCCGTGAACTTGACACTTTTACATCGGTCCAAGGTCTATACTATATTTGTAAAGCACTGCCTTCATCTATAGGAAGTCGCACCTTTAATCTCGAAGGCATTGATCAGGAGTTCAATCCTTGACAAGGACACCAAGTTGGCGATGCCAGCCCCGCAGAGGTCCCTAGCAGGGAAAGCAGTCCTGCGTCGGATCGGAAGAACCTCTGTAGGCCGCATGAGCAATGACATGGTGTTTCCATTTTGATAAAAGCTGAAGTCCCCCATCAGCCACGAGTCCGCATACTATATCCCTTTGAGATAGCTTATTTGCAAGTACTGACGTTCCTGAACCCTGGACCCTTTCGCTCAGCCACCACAATCCTTCAAAACTCTGGCCCTCAGTCACACCAGTGCCATTTTAGTACTAAAAGGGCTGTAAACTGCTTAAAGAAACTTCATATAGCGCGATTGGCGACTTTGCTCGGTTGACAAGCGTATTTGTCCTCAAACCATGTGTGATAGAGAAATGACGAGTGTAGCATCTCTGACACCGAGTGGTAGGAGATTCTGCCTCGCGGCTATTGATTTGTGAAGATGATTTGGCAAAGTTTCCAAATATTGCGAAAAAATTATATCAAATCTTGATATCGAGTGACAGTGCCAGCGATACATGTTGGCCTTGAGCTAACTGCGAAGCTGCCTACTTTATCGATATTCAAAGTGTATATCAGAATAAAGCTTCGGCCTAGCTCATTTCCTCGAAGTGTGAGTCTAGATATCGAAATAGTTTGAGAATATATCAACGGTATGATCAAATCGATCAGGAGGGGTTCTACGTCAATTACCTTACTACCAATCTGCGAGGTCACGAAATTTTAGCTTTTCGCCTTTCTTTACCTTACGGTTCTGTGTGTCCAAATCTGAATTTCAATATATTAAAAACG
>Ga0182030_10005963_pt1 | contig 25802 bp, 26 predicted proteins | sample 812S3MmetaG_FD_121299 | JGI IMG/M metagenome (GOLD analysis project Ga0182030, IMG submission 121299) | Permafrost microbial communities from Stordalen Mire, Sweden - 812S3M metaG (Illumina Assembly) | ecosystem: Environmental > Terrestrial > Soil > Wetlands > Permafrost | place: Sweden...
CAGTCGTTGGGCAATTCGCGCGCGAAGCTGCGGTTCAAGGTGAGGGTGCCGGCGAAGGCGAACACGATCCACAGCAGGCCGCCGGAAACTTCGCGCATCATTTCCTGCGACGGGTCGAAGGTATAGCTGAACAACAGCAGGATCATCAGCGCGAAGGCCAGCGAGGCGTTGAGCGCTTCCTTGGTGCGCAGTTCGGCGCGCAGGTCTTTCACTGCGACGGTGGCGATCTGGCGAAAGTATCTCATGCACCCTCGCCGTAGCGCGCGTAGACGTATCCGGGGTCGTCCACCATTTCCTGCGTGCGCTCGCCGTGGAAGGCCAGTTGTCCGCGGTTCAACAGCGCCACGTGCGAGGCCAGATCGAGCGCTTCTTTCAATTGGTGGGTGGACATGACGATGGTTTTGCCGGCGGCCAGGGCCTCGCGCAAGAGGCGCTGCAGGACGGCGATGGCGCGGTCGTCAAGCGCCGTGAAGGGCTCGTCGAGCAGCATCACGGAAGGCTCGTGGAGAAACGCGCGGGCCACCGCCAGGCGCTGCCGCATGCCGCGCGAGAATTCGCGCACCAGGCCGTTACGGACGCGTTCCAGACCGGTGCGTTCCAGCCATTCGTGGGCCGATTTCTTGGGGTCCGCAAGGCCGTAGAGCTTGCCGAAGAGAACCAGGTTTTCGAGCGCCGAAAGCTCGTCGTAGACCGAAATGCCGTGCCCTAGGAAGCCCAGATGGCGGCGCGTTTCGGCTTCGCGCGGCTCTTTGCCGGCGATCCTGACCGTGCCGCGCTGCGCGCTGGAAAAGCCGGCGATGACGCGCAGCAGCGTGGTCTTGCCGGCGCCGTTGCGGCCAATCAGCGCCAGGCACTGGCCGGCCGCGGCTTCGATCCGGATATCGCGCAGGGCAGGGTAGTCGCCGTAATACTTCCAGACGCCATCAACCGCGACCGCGCTCATTGCTCTCCTTCGCGGGGGCGTTGTCGTGAGCGCGATAGAGCAGCGCGAAGCCGAGCGCCAGGATGCCGAGCGCCACGGCCAGGATGGGGATGGTCTTGTCGTAGATGCGCGGCAGGATCTGTTCGATTTGCGGGCCGGCGCTATCGTCCGCGGCGGCGCCGTTGTCGGCTGGCGTGGCGGCCTCGGCGCCGGTCAGTTCGATCTTGTAGTCGGAACCGGTGAATCCGTACAAATGGGCCTGAGTTTTCGGCTCCTGTCCGAGATCGTTGAGCCCCTCGCCGTTCATGGTCACGCCGTTGGGCGCGATCAGGTAGGTGTTCTGGTCTTTGGTGACGATTTTGCCCGCGTAAGGTTGGCCCTCGGTATAGGGCACGGTGTAAGTCAGATCGAAGCGCGTCTCGCCCGGCTTTACCGGGAAATCCAATTTGAAAACGTCGGCTTCGCCGGTCTTGGTCGCCAGCGCGCCGATGGGCAAACTGCCGGGCGCGGTCGCGTCCACCTTGACTTGCCCTCGGGCCGCCGCCGGCAGGAAGAAGTGGAGCGTGCCGTTGTCCGGATCGTACCAGGAGGTCTGGCCGGTGTTGTCGATCAGGTAGGTTTCGTTGATCTCCATCTGGCCGCCCGATGGCTCGAACAGCACCATGTGCTTGGAGACTTTGGCCGCCTCGGGCTGCCTCGATGAATTGTAGACGTCGATGGTGAGCCCGGTGGTCTGCGACCCCGGCGGGAGCATCTGGTTGTAAGTGACGCCATCGTACGCCGTGCGGATCAGGTAGGGTGTTTGACCGGTGGCTTCCTGGTTGATGGTGAACTTACCCTGCGCGTCGGATTTGGTCTGGTCAACCGGCTGAAAACCCATTTGCGGGTCCAGTTTGTTGAGCGCCACGGTGGCGCCGGCTTGCGGCTTGCCAGTGGTCTTATTGATGACGGTGCCGGTGACCGCTGCGAAGGCGGACTGGCAGAGTAAGAGCAGAGTCAGGAATTCACCACAGAGACGCAGAGACACAGAGGAAAAGCTCAAGAAAGGCCGCCGTGAAGGTTGGTCCTGGCGCGTCATCCCCGAGTTGGAGCACAGAGGAGGCAGAGAGCACAGAGGATTCACAGCGCCACCTCCTTGTTACCGGCCGTGCAGATGACTGCGACGAACGCGGAGAAAGAGCTCGGGTAAGTCCGGCGTGAAGTAGATCTTGTGGTGCGCGGAGAACGACTCGTTCCCTCCTGGATTGCCTCAGCGTCTCCGCGTCTCCGCGGTGAAATCCCGGTTTGAAGCGGTTTGCACGTTCTCACAGCGCCACCTTCATCGGCTTGCCGCATTCGCCGCAGAATTTCAGCGCGGTCTGGAACTTCGCGCCGCACGAGGGACATACCAGGCCGGTAGGCGGCGCGGGCACTTTGGCCACTGGCGGGGCGGCTACTTTCGCCGCCGGCGGCGCGCCCACGGAGTTCTTCAGCTTATCGACTTCCGCCAGCACGCGGGCCAGTTCCTTTTGCAGGTCTTTCTTGGTGGTCTGGTAATCGTCGTCGGAGAGTTTGCCCACGCGATATTCGAACTGCAGGTCGCGCAGATTGTCGTAGATGGCGGCCTTGCGCTCGTCCAGGTGCTGGAACGGCGAGACCGGCTCCGGTTGGGGGATATCCTTGGGTCGCACGCCCAGGATGAACGCGATAACGGCGATCGCGACGGCACACGTAATAGCGATGATCACCTGTTATTCCATGTTGGCCAGATCCTTGTCGATCTGGTCCTTATACTTCTCCAGCGCCGGATCGTCGATCTCGATGGCGCCGACCTCGACCAGCGGCCTGGGCTTGCTGTACTTTCGCAGAAACAGCCAGATCACCACCATGCCCACCCCGACCGCCGCATAGGGCACGATCCAACCGAAGGGGCTGGGCGGCGAGATCAGGATATCGGCGCCGTAGTCCTGCATGAACGCGTTGACAATCTGGTCGTCGCTCATTCCCAAGGCCTGCATCTTGGCGATGCGTTCCTTGCCGGGCTTGGAGTATTCGCACTGCAGCATGCTGCACGACGCGATCGAATCCCCGCAGCCGCACTTGCACCGCAGCCGCTTCCCCACCCGTATGACATCCGCGCTGGGCTTTTCGGACGCGGTGGGGGCGCCGTCCGCCGGAGTGGCCGGCGCTTGCGCCAATGCCGCCGCGACAACCGCGAGCAGCAGACTAGTTTTGTATCGTTGCATGGGCCTTTGTAACCCCCACCACCTGCGTGCGGGCGTACTGCATTTTGATCTTGCTGGGGACCAGGCAGACGAACGTGCCGCCAATCAGCACCAATCCGCCGATCCAGATCCACGACACCAGCGGAAAGACGTACGCCTGAATCACGGCGCGTTTGTTATCGTCCGACATGCCGCCGAAATTCAGGTACACGTTGTCGTTCAGCCGCTCGCGGATGCCGACCTGCGAGGTGCCCTGTTTGCTGGCGAGGTAGAAGCGTTTTTCCGGCTCCAGGGTGCTCAACAGTTCGCCGTTCTTGTAAACCTGCACGGTAGCGCGCTGCCACTGGTAGACCGGCGTATCGCCCATCTGGAGATCCACCATCTTGAGCTGGTAAGCCCCAAGATTCATGGTATCGCCGATATTCAGCTCGCGGGTGTCGGCCTGGTTGAACGCGTGGCCGGTGAAGCCGATGAACATCAGCACGATGCCCATGTGCACCAGGTAGCCGCCGTAGCGCCGCGTATTGCGATGCGTCAACTCCACGGCGCCGGCCACGAGTCCTCCCACGGCAGTGCGCATGAGGAGGAAGTACAGAGGGGCAAACAGGACCGCCGCGCCAATCAGGAGCGCCAGTCCGGGATTCCCGCCCGACACCTCCCGGAGGCTCACACCGAAAGGCGTGAGCAGAATCCACCACGAGAAAAGCGAGCTGATCAGCGCGCATATGGTCACGAGCTGGAGGGTGGCGGCGCGCCCGCTTAGCGAGGTCTTGGCGGCGATGGCAGCGGCGCCCTTGTAAAACTCCATGATCACCGTCAGCGCCACGAACAGGCAGAAGCCGAAGGAAATCAGCGCATAGACGTGCCGCATCCCCAACCCGAACAGCAGCCCCACCAGCACCAGCGAAGCGATGCCCGGAATCTGGAAATTGCGCCGCAGGCTGTCGATGGAAGTGCGCCGCCAGGCGAACAGCGGTCCCAGACCGGTGAGCAGCAGCAGAAACAGGCCGATGGGGACCATCAGGCGGTTGTACCAATCGGGGTCGAGCGAGATTTTATCGCCGCTGACGGCCTCCGAAATCACCGGGAACAGCGTGCCCCACAGCACTGCGAAGCAGCTTGCCAGCAGGATCAGGTTGTTGAACAGGAAGCTCGATTCGCGCGACACCACGCTTTCCAGTTCGGCTTCGCTCTTGAGGTAGTCCAGGCGGTCGAGAATCAGGTAGATGGTGGCGGCGATCCCCAGCGCCATGAAGACCACGAAATACTTGCCGATTTCCGAGCGCGCGAAGGCGTGCACCGATTGCACCACCCCGGAGCGCGTCAGGAACGTGCCCAGAATGCACAGGAAGAAGGTGGTGGAAATCAGCACCATGTTCCAGACCTTCATCATGCCCTTCTTTTCCTGCATCATCACCGAGTGCAAAAAGGCCGTGCCGGCGAGCCAGGGCAGCAGCGAGGCGTTTTCCACCGGGTCCCAGCCCCAGTAGCCGCCCCAGCCGAGTACGTGGTAGGCCCACGCCATGCCCAGCATGACGCCGGTGCTTTGGAACAGCCAGGTGACCAGCGTCCAGCGGCGCGTGGTGAAGATCCAGGCGTCGCCGGGTTGGCGGGTGATCAGCGACCCCATGGCGAAGGCGAACGGCACCGCGAATCCGACGTAGCCCAGATACAGCATGGGCGGGTGGATAGCCATGGCGGGATATTGCAGCAGCGGACTGAGCCCGTTGCCGTCGGGAACCGAGGTGATCAGCTTGTCCACCGCCAGCATGCGGAAAGGGTTGGCGATGAAATTGTTGAGGAGGAGGAAGAAGGTCTGGACGGTAGCCAATACGGCGACCACCCACGGCATCATGTCGCGATGCCGGCGGCGATTGGTGAAAACCACCACCGAGGCATATGTGGAGAGCAGAAAAGTCCAGAACAGCAGCGACCCTTCCTGCCCGCCCCACCAAGCCGCGAACTTATACAGCAAGGGCATGGTGCGGTTGCTGTGCTCCGCCACGTAGGAAAAGCGGAAGTCGCTGGTCATCAGCGCATGCACCAGGATGCCCGACGCCAGAGCCACCAGCAGCCACACCGAATAAACCGCTCGGCCGCCGCTAACTATAAGAAAAGGCTTGCGTTTTACGCGGCCAACGACGGATGCCACGACGGCATAGATGGCCACGCAGAAGGCCAGCAGGATGGCCAGCGAACCCAGATTTTCCATAATCCCCCTCTAGATCGAACTTTTGCCCGAATTGATATTGGGAGCGGCCTGCCCAGGCGCCAGTCCCGGCTTGGACTCGTACTTGGAAGCGCACTTCGCCTGCACCGCGGCCGCGCGGAATACCTGGTCCCGATCGAGCCTGCCGTCTGCCAGCGCCTGTGCTCCGTCCTTTAACGTGTCGGGCAGAGGATCGGTGCCGGTGTAGACCACCTTCATTTTCTGGTTTTCCCACACAAGCACGAACTGCGTCTGATTGCCCACTCGGTGAATCGACCCCGCCTCGACGTCGCCCCCCACGCGGATTCGTTTCCCGTACGCCTGGTTCCCCATCTGTTGCAATTCGGTAACCGTTTTGTAGTAGGCTTGGGATTGTTTGCTGCCGGTAAACGCCAACCAACCCATGGTGCCGACGACAACCGTGATCAGCGCAGCGAACTTGCCGTATTTCTTCATGCTAGCCTCTCGAAATCTCAGTATACCCCGAAAGGTTTGAGGGGAATTAGGACATTGTAGGCCTATTTTGTGGGAATCCTCCACATACCCCCTTTGGGGGGGTAGGACGTGCCTAGCCTTTCGTGCAGCCGTTGGTGGCGCGGCGGGAGTCGATTAGCTGTTTCAGGGCTTCGTCGTTGTGTTTCTGCAAGGCGGCAATGGCGCGCAGGTCTCTACGGGTTTCCAGCGTGGGGCGCCGTATTTCGGCCACCTGGCGGTCATGCAGGCTGAGGTGCTCCTTTACGGCCATTGGTTTCATGCTACCTCACCTTTGGCTGAGGCCTCCGTCGACGGCCAGAATCTGCCCGGTGACGAAGTTGGAAGCCTTCAGAAAATACACCACCGCGCCGGCGATTTCCGCCGGGGTGCCGCCGCGTTTGGCCGGCGTCTGGTCGATCATGCGCTGGCCGCGCTCGTCGAAATCGTCAAACGGAATCACCCCGGGCGCCACCGAATTCACCGTGATCTCCGGGGCGAAGGCCTTGGCCAGCGCGCGCGTGAGCATTATGACCCCGGCCTTGGAGGCGCAGTAGTGAGCGTGCTCGGCCCACGGCCGCAGGCCGCCGAGCGAGCTGATATTGACGATTCGTCCGTCGCCGGTTTGGCGCATCAGGCGGGCGCCGTTCTGGCAGCAGAAAAAGACGGCTTTGAGGTTGACGGAATGGATGAAGTCCCAGTCTCTTTCGGTGATGTCGAGGGGGTCGAAGCGGGTGAAGCGGGCGGCATTGTTGACCAGGCCGTCGAGGCGTCCCATGCGCCGCTCCAGGTCGGCGAACATGGCGGCGATTTCGGCGACGCTTTCGAGGTTGGCGCGGAACAACTCGGCGCCGCCGCACTCTTCGGCGGTGCGCATAGCTTCCTTTTCGGAGCGCCCATAGTGGATGGCCACCCGCGCGCCTTCGGCGGCCAACCGGAGAGCGATGCCGCGGCCGATGCGCTTGGCCGCGCCGGTGACTAAGATGACCTTGCCGGCGAGAGAATTATCGACGTTCACAGATTCCATGGTCGCAAAAAGCCGGCCACGCGAGCGCACGACTCGATTCTTCGAGAGGACCTCGGCACCCGTCTCTGGATGTGGCTTCTCAGAGAAGGACTCGCGGGCAGCATGGCCGGGCGCATCCCTCCTTTTTCAGGGTAACTCGTCTAAAATCCGAGAGTTAGGAGCGCGTGCACAGATTGGACCGAATAAACGCGAAAAAATCGGCCAAGCTGCTTGACTCTCAATCGCTTACGCTAGGCTTTTGGCGCAAGCAGATTTGGCCGGTTTTCTTATGTTTTTCGCCCAGGTGGCGCGGATCTTGCGCCATCCTAAACCCGCCGGGATCGGTCTTACTGTCTTGGGCCTCGATGCACGGTGCCCAGTGGTCTAGCTATTAATCGGTCCTCGACAATAAGTACACGGCAACGGTGGCCACGATCCAGATCGACAAGATCACGGCCGCGGCAATTTCCCCAAGCCGCCGCCATTTACGGGGCGAGCGTTCAACGACTGGGCCTTTGAGTGACTGTTCGAGAGCCGGCTCTGGCTTCGCGATTAAGAGGCGATCCGGATCAGTGGAGCCGATCCACTCCACTATCAGGCGGTGCACCCTCGGGTCTTGCCAGGAGCGGGAATGGCGTAAACCGCTTGCTGTCGGTGAGCCAACCGGAAATAAATGGACCTGCCAACCTCCGGGAGGGCTCGCTTCGACAGAGCTGCGCAGCAAGGGCTGGTATCTGAGCAGGTCGATCCCGGCAACCAAGGTCATGACGCCAGCGACGGCCAGCGGCAATAGCACCATGATCAATGGAATGATTACCGCGATCAGGGGAACTAGAATGGCCAGTTGTATGGCGCCGGGAAGCTTGCCGAATAAGGCGTCCCAGTCTACGCCCTGATAGTTATCACTCGCGTATTGGTAATCGAAGATCTTGAGAGCAAGCCATAAGTTGAGGAGATGGCTCAGCTTCTGGAACTCTTCCGGATCGTAGACAGCGAACAGTGCCATAGGCTGTAACACCATGAACAACGCGAGGACGATTAAATTCAGAACCCAGCTGGGCGGCGTGAGGAATCTGGCAAACGACGATGAAAGTAAATCGGCTCCTAAGGTGCCGGATTGAGCTAGCGCCAGTCCTAGCGAGGCCTCGTCAGCATCGGAACGAATCAGTAGTACTTGACGGGGGTCAAGGCCGTTTACGCCAGCCTTGGCGATCAGTTTGGCCACCCGATCCTCCCTGCGAAGCATCGCACCGGCTCTGGTTGTCCAGAGTACGGTAGCGCAGGCGACGCAGGCGGCCAAGGAGAAGGCCCTGATCCACGGTAAATCGCTGGGGACAGTGGTGACTGCCACCAGTAAGAAAGAAAAAAGAAAGAGCTGTAGTGTGCTAAGCTTCCTGCGAGTAGATCCAGAGAGCGCGTTCAGTTCCAGCTGAAGGAATGGGGTCGAGAGACAAATCAATCGGACGCGAACTCTTAGATCCTCGCAATCCTGTATCGCGTATGCCGCCACGCTTCCTCCGTGGCTATGGCCAATTACATAATGCGCGTCGTTGGGGTGATCTCTAACCTGATCCAAGAGATGCCGGCGCAAATTCTCGGCCGCCTTAAGGCGGGCTGAAAGTCTGTTCGACCCCGACCACGTAAACGGCGGTGTTGTTACGTGCACGGGTCCTGCGACGTTGTCGCTGAGGTAGCGCGCAAGGGCAGAGTCCGGTTGGATCCATTTCGCCCGGCGGGCCCATGTGCCGTGAACTAGAGTGATGAAAGTCGCCATTGGCCTATTTCCCGAGAGTCTAGCAGGATTAATGGGGTGCTCCCAAGTCTCCACACCCGTCCCTTCCGGAACGCGCAAAGCGCTCCGTCGATTTGTTTCACTTGGACGTAATGTCCCCGGACCGCTGACTTGCCACGGGCGGCGCAGGCGTCGGGCAAACTCCAGGTGCCCGCCACGGCGTGTACAAACAGGCCGCTGCACTCGGGGCCTTTACATCAAGCGCTCAACTTTTGGTTCTTCCGTACAAAGGACACAATGCGATGTCTGGAGCGTCGTTGACGTTTTCTCGCGGCCGAAAGGATTTCCCTGACGTCAAAACCATGCCTGGCCGCTTGAGTCTCGCGAGCCCGCCGAACTTCATCGACGATGGGATCCCTTGACATGAACTAATATCCCCAATGCTCCTTTGGCGTACAAATGACTGGGCACAAGCATGCTTGTTCCCGGCAGACGGAAGCGAGCACCCTGACAATGTGCACGCAATTCCAGGTTACCAGTAAGTCCAAGCCGTGGACCGCAGCAATCGCGATGTGCGCAGCATCGTTGGCTGCCTTTCGATGGATTTTGCCGGATGCCCCGCACAGTCCCCATCTCGGACTTCTGCCAACCCTGTGTCGAGATACTTCGATCTGGGAAGCGTTGCTACGCCGCCATATTGTAAGCGGAACTGCAGCCGGGAATTATCCCGTGTACAACGCATCCGAGCGCCGTTCTCACCCCGGCGGCGTTCTCGTTGCAGGAATTATAATCCCGCAAGGTTTATGATCGCCGATCAACGTCGCCAGCTTCGTGGCTGCGCGGACCCGAGGGCGCCTTGCGAAACAACTTCAAAGGCCTTACTAATGCCGGCCACCGGCGACCGCGGAATTCTTCAAAAATCTCTCGCGCCGGATGTCGAGAACCGGCGCCGTGCTCCGACTCACTCATGAAAACGCACCCACGGTGCGAAAATCGAGAGGAGCAAACCAGATGAAATACATTTTGATGATGAACTGCCCGAAGACTGGGTACGACTCGTTCGGCAGTTGGCCGAAGGAAGCCATCCGGGCGCACCTCGCGTTTATGCATGGCATCAACAAGGCTCTCAAGGAATCCGCAGAGTTCGTGTCGGCCGAAGGCCTGGCCAGCCCGCACGAAGCCAAACGCGTGCGCGCCGGCAAGGATGGCGCGCCCATCACCGATGGCGTCTTCCCGGAGACCAAAGAATACCTCGCGGGCTACTGGATCGTCGACGTGGAAAGCGCCGAGCGGGCCTATGCCATTGCCGCGCGAGCGTCGGCGGCGCCCGGTCCCGGCGGCGTCCCGCTGAACATGCCGATCGAAGTGCGCCAGGTGATGAGCGGCCCGCCGGAAGAATTCCTGTGACGGCGGGCGCGGCGGACAGCGGCTTCGAGCACCTGGTGCGCGAGCTCACGCCGCAGGTGCTCGGGGCCGTGGTCCGCCGGTTCCACGACTTCGCATCCGCCGAGGACGCCGTGCAGGAGGCTCTACTGGCGGCCGCGCTGCAATGGCCGCGCGAAGGCATCCCCGAGAATCCGCGCGCCTGGCTGATTCAGGTGGCATCCAGGCGCATGACCGACCGGGTGCGCAGCGAGGCGGCCCGGCGGCAGCGGGAAAACGCCGCTTTGCACTGCGGCGTCCTTTCGCCGGCGCCGGCCCTGCGCCCGGAAACGGAGCGCGACGACACGCTCATTCTGCTGTTTATGTGCTGCCATCCGGCGCTCACTCCCTCGTCGGCCATCGCCCTGACGCTGCGGGCGGTGGGAGGCCTGACCACGGCCGAAATCGCCCACGCGTTCCTGGTTCCGGAAGCGACCATGGCGCAGCGCATCTGCCGGGCCAAGCAGAGCATCCAGGCATCGGGGGTGCGTTTCTCTTTGCCGTCCAGCCGCGAGCGGGTCGAACGGCTGGGTGCGGTGTTGCATGTACTCTATCTCATCTTCAACGAAGGCTACACCACCAGCGCGGGCGCCGAGTTGCAGCGGTGCGAGCTGTCCCGTGAGGCGATCCGCCTCGCGAGGGCACTCCACGGCTTGTTGCCGGACGACCCCGAAGTGGCAGGATTGCTGGCGCTGATGCTGTTGACCGATGCGCGCCGCCCAGCGCGAACGGGCGCGGAGGGCGAATTGACCTCGCTGGCGGAGCAGGATCGCAGTTTGTGGGACCGCCGCGAAATCGACGAGGGTGTCGCGCTGATCACCGCGGCGCTGGCCAAGGGGTCCGTAGGCCCCTACCAGTTGCAAGCCGCCATCGGCGCGGTGCACGACGAAGCGGCGCGCGCGGCGGATACCGATTGGGCGCAGATATTGGCGCTGTACGACCTTTTGAAGCGCATGTCCGCGAATCCCATGGTGATGCTCAATCATGCGGTGGCGGCCGCCATGGTCCACGGGCCGCGCGCGGGAATCGAGCTGCTGGAAGCGGTGGACGCGGACGGGCGGCTGCGGGGCAATCATCGCCTGGCAGCGGTGCGCGCGCATCTGCTGGAGATGGCCGGCGATGGCGATGCGGCCATGGCGCAGTACCAGGCCGCCGCCGCCCAGGCATCCAACATTCCGGAGCGGAATTACCTTCTCACCAGGGCTGCGCGCATCCGGGACTCGCGCTAGAGTGGAATGGTGCGACAGCGAGGAGCGGAATGGACCTGAAGATTCTACTCGACACACCGCCGTGGGAATGGCCCCGAGGGGTAGCCAAGACGTTTCGAGAGCTGCTGAATGACCGGCAGGCCGATCCATCCGAGCGCCTGATCGCCGCCGATCTTGCCGGCGACATTACGGTGATGGACAACGATACGGCCGATGCCTTGTTGGCGGTCGCCCGGAACGCCGCAGAGCCGGAAGAACTGCGCGCCAAGGCGGTAATTTCTTTCGGCCCCAGCCTGGAATTGGCGGAGATGGGATTCGACGACCCGGACGACGTGCCGATTAGCGAGCAGAAATTTCACCAGGTCCAGGAGGAGCTCCGCAAGCTCTATTCGGACACCGGCAATCCCAAGTTATTCCGCCGGCGAATTCTGGAAGCATCGGTGCGCTGCTCCGCGCCCTGGCATCGGGACGCGGTCCGGGAGGCGTACGCCAGCGGCGATAAAGATTGGACGCTGACGGCGGTATTCGCCATGCAGTATGTCCCCGGTTTCGAGAAGGAGACCCTGGAAGCCTTGAAAAGCGCCGACCGCGATATTCACTACCACGCGGTCATCGCGGCCGGCAACAAGGAACTGGATGATGCCTGGCCGCACATCCTCAAACTTGTGGAGGATGGCGAAACTGCGAAGAACTTACGGATAGCCGCCATCGGCGCTATCGCCAGCATTCGCCCGCATGAGGCGCGGGAAATCCTCACCGGCCTTGCCGGCTCCGACGATGAAGACATCGCCGACGCAGCCGACGAGGCTCTCTCCCTGTTGCAGACCAACCCATACGGCGAGGACGAAGAAGAGGACGAAGACGGCGACGATTGGATCAACTGATCACACGTTGGGCTCGCCGTGGATCTCGATCTCTTCCGGTTCCACGCCTTCGCGCGCCGGCTCCGGCAGGTGGCCGCTCAGGTCGGCCCAACCCCAGAAAATCGCCGTGGTGGAACTGAGCGCTCCGGCGATCGTGCCAATGGTGCGCGGGTCCCAATATTGCGACGCTACGCCGGCCAGCAGCATGGAAATCATCATCACCGACCAGGTGGTGGTTTCCATGGTGGCGAAGACCCGGCCGCGGAACTGATCCGGAACGTGGCGCAAGAGCTGCGACATGTTCATCACCGAGCTGAAACCCACTCCGGCGCGCGAGAGCGCGATGAACGCCAGCGCGCCATAGAAGCCGCGCACCTGGCTGAAGAGAATGTACGAGCCGCCGTGCACGATATAGCAGACCACGATGGCCCGCTTATAGTTCGCGAAGTTGAGCCGCCGGCCGAAGGCGTATGCTAGGCCGCCGCCGCACACCAGCCCGATCCCGGCGCATCCCCAGATCAGCCCCAGCCCGTAAGGGCCGCGATTGAAAACCAGCTCGCCGAAGATGGTGAACAGGATCTGCGCCGCGCCGCCGCCGGTGGCCCAGCCGACGTTGACCATCGCCAGCCCCAGAATCAACGGCACCGACCGCATATAGCGCAGGCCTTCGACGTATTCGTGCCACGGCCGCACCACGTCCGTCTCGTTGAGATCGCGGCGCGCCGGGCGGAATCCGCGGCCCGGCAGAAAGAGGCGCGAGACGCACAGCGCCGAGAACACGAAAGAGAGCGAATTGCCGGCGAAGGCCCACTTATAGCCGAATTGCGTCACGCTGGCGCCGCCCAGGAAGGCGCCGACTGCGAGCGTGGTCCATTGCGTGGTCTGGGTCAGCGAGTTGGCGGTGTGCAATTCCTCTGGGGTGGCGATGGACGGCAGAATCGACGAGCGCCCGCTGGTGAAAAACGGCGACGCCAGCATCAGCAGCGCGCTCAAGACGTAGAGCAGCCAGGTCGAGTGGCCTTTGATGGTGAGGATGAAGCCCAGCGCCACGATGGCGCGGATCAGGTCGCTGACGATCATGACCTGTTTGCGATTGAGGCGGTCGAGCGTCACTCCGGCGAGCGGGCCGGCCAGCACCGCGGGGATGGCGCGCGCCAGCAGGACGCCGCTCACCACCAGTCCCGAGCGCGTGGTGGCCACCGCCAGGCTGAAGACCGCGACGTTATTGAAATGGTCGCCGATTTCGCTCACCACCTGCCCCATCCAGGTGTAGCGATAGTTGCGATTGCCGCGCAGCAGCGTGACAAACGGCTTCATCGCGCCCGCTCTCTGAGGCCGGAGCCGCTGAAGACCGCGCCCTCACGGTCGCGGCTGGGAGCCCGATTCTGAGCGGGAGCCCGATTCTGAGCCGGAACCCGATTCTGAGCCGCGACCCGATTCTGAGCCGGAACCCGATTCTGAGCGGGAGCCCAATTCTGAGCCGGAACCCGATTCTGAGCCAGTACCCGATTCTGAGCCAGTACCCGATTCTGAGCCAGTACCCGATTCTGAGCCGCGACCGTGAGGGAGCGGTTGGAGTAGTGATTCCATGACAGGCTCTTAGCGCTCACCACCTGCATCATCGCGCCCGCTCCACCAGGTAGATTCCGCCGAAAATCACAGAGGCGGCCAACACTGTCCAGAGTGTGATCTGCTCGCCCAGCGTCCAGATTCCCAGCAGCGTCGCCATCGGCGGCAGCAGGTAGTTGAAGGCTGCCAGGCGCGAGGCCTCCATGTGCCCCAGCGCGTAGTAGTAGATCAGGTAGCAGACCACCGACGGCCCCAGCGCCATATAAAACACCGCCGCCCATGCGGACCACGGGACCGCCGCCAGCGGGAAGCGGGCCGCCTGCCAGAGCGTGACCGGCGCCATCAACAAAGCGCCGCCCACATAGGCCACGGTGTTGACGGCGACGCTGCCTTGCCGTTTGGCGCTGGGCTTGCCGAGCACGGTGAAAATCGAGAATGCCAGCGAGCCCAAAAAGACCAGGAGATCGCCCAGGAAGGTGGCCTCGCCCTGCGGTTGGGCATCCATCGCGCGTAGCAGAACCACGCCCGCCAGCGCTACCGCGATGCCCACCAGTTTGCGCTTCGTGAGCCTCTCCAGGCCGCTGGCGCTGGCCAGCAGCAGCACCAGGATCGGGCTCATGTTGGAGAAGATGGAGGCGTGCGCCACGCTGGTGCGGCTCAACCCCAGCACGAACAGAAACTGGTTGAGCGATACCCCGAAAATACCGATTACGATCATGAGCGGAAGATCGCGCCGGGTCCACGTCGGCCGGTGGCGCCGCCGCTCCCAGATGTACACCGGAGCCATCAGGCCGGCGGCCATGGAGATGCGCAACCCGTAGAGCAGCACCGGCGGAAGGGTCTGCAGCGCAATCTTGCCGGCGATGTAATTGCCGGCCCAGCCCACGATCATCAACGAGAGCAGTCCGTAGAGTAGCGGCGCGCCCGTCAACCTATGGTCTCCTGGCGCAGCGTGAGCGACCGGATGTAATCGTGGTCCAATGCGTAGCCGAAGCCGGGCTCGTCGCGCACCACGATGCTGCCGTGCGTGGTGGTTTCCACCGCCGGCTGGACGATGTCCCGCTTCCAGTAGCGCCGGCTGGCCGAGACGTCGCCCGGCAGCACGAAATTAGGCAGCGTGGCGAGGGCAATGTTGTGCGCCCGCCCGATGCCGGCCTCCAGCATGCCGCCGCACCACACCGGAACGCCCGCCGCCTGCGCCACGTCGTGGACGCGTTTGGCCTCCGCGAACCCGCCCACGCGCCCCAGCTTGATATTGATAATCCCGCAGGCGCGCATTTTGATGGCCTGCTCGGCATGGTGCGCGGTGCGGATCGATTCGTCCAGGCAGATGGGGGTCTGCAGCGTGGCTTGCAACTGCGCGTGGTCGATGATATCGTCGTGCGCCAGCGGCTGCTCGATCATCATCAGGTAATAATCGTCCAGCTTGCGCAGGTGTTCGGTGTCGGCCAGGGTGTAGGCGGAATTGGCGTCCACCATCAGCTTGATGGCCGGAAAACGTTCGCGCACCTGGCGCACGGCGTCGATATCGTGGCCGGGCTTGATCTTCATCTTGATGCGCTGGTAACCGGCGGCCAGTTCCCGGTCGATGGTCTCCAGCAGTTGCGCGATTGAGTCCTGAATGCCGATGGAGACGCCGCAGGGGATCTCGCGCCGCGCGCCTCCGCCGATGGCTTGCCACAGCGGGACGCCCTTCTGCCGCGCTTCCAGGTCCCAGATGGCCGCTTCCAGCCCGCCGCGCGCCATCTTGTGGCCGCGGATGTGCGCCGTCAGCGGATAGACGTCCGCGGCGCCGGCCAGTTCGCGGCCGAGCACGCGCGGGATGGCGTAATCGCGCAGCAGGGGCCACGCCGAGCCGGTCCACTCCTCGTTGTAGAAGGGATTCTCGCCGGCCGTCACTTCGCCCCATCCAGACACGCCGCCGGCCGCCGCTTCCACCAGGATCATATGGCGCTCGGTAGTGCGGCTGAAGCTGGTCTCGAAGAAATGCACCAGCGGCATCGCGATCTCGCGCAGCGTAACGCGTTCGATTTTCATTGCCAGGGCTCCAGCAGGTAGCTGCTTTCAGCCTCGCCGCGCGCGAAGCGCGTGACCGCCAGCCCCTGCTCGAAGGCGCGGCGGAATTTTTCGCCGTTTTCCTTCTGAATGCGGCGGGCGCGGCGCGGATCTTCCGCGCGGATGCGCGCGATATCGGCGGGGTAGCCGATCTTCATCGCGCACGCGGCGGCAAGCGGCGCCCCATCCAGAATCCCGCGCACCCGCGGAGTGTCGATCCACCATTCGGCATAGCAGCGGTCGGTGGGCAGTCCGCCGTGCAGCGGGCTGAACGTGATGCCGTACTGGTTCTCGTGATAGCGCCGCACGATGGCGCCCAGCCGCTCGATGTTGAAGAACGCGTTCTTCAATTCCAGCGGGTCGAAAGTCCACTCGATCAGTTCGATGCCGCGCGCGAGCGCTTCCTCGCGCTGTTTCAGCTTGAGGCTGCGGCCGGCGCCGGCGTTCTGGTAAGCCGGCAGCACGCCCAGCATGTGGCTGTGCAGATACGGCCGCCCGCCGGGCTTGATTCCCGGGATGGCGAAACAGAATCCCACCATCATGTCGCCGTCGTAGGCGCCGAACACGTGGCCGCCCACCTTGCTCACCACCACCAGAAAGCGCAGCGGCAGCAGTTCGATATCGGCGAAGCCCCAAATGGCCTGTTGCAGGCGAAGCACCTCCTCGAACTCCGAAAGTTGGAAGAGCTGGCGGACTTCCACTAGCGTTTGGCTTCCTGCCACAGCGCCTCCATTTCGCCGATGTTGGAATCCTCCAGTTTTCGGCCGCGTTCGGCCAGCTTGCGTTCGATGTAGGAGAAGCGCTTGCGGAACTTGGCGTTGGTGCGGCGCAGCGCCTGCTCCGGGTCCACTTTGACGAAGCGGGCCAGGTTCACGAGCACGAAGAGCAGGTCGCCCATTTCGTTTTCGATCTCGTCGTGCGAGGCCCGGCGGCGCGCTTCGGCGAACTCCGCCAACTCTTCGTGCAGCTTGCCGAGCACCTGCTCGGGATTTTCCCAATCGAACCCCGCGCCCGCGGCGCGCGACGAGATCTGCTGCGCTTCCACCAGCGCCGGCAAGGCGCGCGGCACCGGCGCCAGCAAGCCGTCCTGCTCGCGGCCCTGACCTTTTTTTTCTTCCGCCTTCACCTGGCCCCAGATGCGCTTCACGTCGCCGGCAGTCTCCGCCGATTGGTCGCCGAAGACGTGCGGATGACGCCGGATCAGCTTCCGGTTGATGGCCTCGAGCGCGTCGTCGATGCGGAACAGATCTGCCTCGGAAGCCATCTGGGCGTAGAAGACGGCTTGCAGCAGGAAGTCGCCAAGCTCTTCGGCGAGGTCGTTCCATTCGCGCCGGTCGATGGCGTCGAGCACCTCGTAGGTTTCTTCCAGGGTGTAAGGCTTGATGGAGTCGAACGTCTGCTCGCGGTCCCAGGGGCAGCCGCCCGGGGCGCGCAGGCGGGCCATGATTTCGACGAGTTTCTGGAATTTTTCGCCGGCGCTGGAGTTATTTTCCATGGGTGGGGACGGATTTTTCCAATGTAGCAGATGTGCACCCATGGAGGACATCTTGTTCAGGCGGGGGGTGCGCGGGGAGCCGGCCAGTGCTACAGATGCAGGTGCTCTCCAAGGAACGCGTCAAATGCGTCAGGTCGCAGAGCCCATTGCGAACTGCGGACGCGGTCCAACACCGGCTCGGTCTCGTGGACCGACTTCTGCACCTTTCACCGTTCCAGAAAAGCCGGCGGCCAACGTCTGCCGCGCAGTCCTGATCCCGCGCTGGCACCCACGGTGTCCCCCCGGGGGCACCGGCGCGGGTCTCTCAGAAAGCGTTTTGCCGTTCATCCACGGGCGGGCTTGCGGAAAACCGGCCGCGTTTGCGCGGGCGGCTCTTGCGCAGAGCATTCTGCAACACCGCCAAGTCCGATGTGTTTGACATCGCGCGCGGCGCCGGCGCCGCGCGCGCCCCGCCGGCGGACGAAACTTCCGCCGAAGCCCCTTCCACCACACCGCTCAGCCGTTCGGCGATGGCTTGGAAGGCTCGCGCCTTGGCGGCCAGTACACTGCAGGCGGCGGTCTGCTCCAGGGCGCAGGTTCGCTCCTGGCATCCGGCCTCGCCGGCGCCAGCCGCTGCGATCGCAGCGTTGAGCGCCAGGATATTGGTGTGGAACGCGATCTCTTCGATGACCTTGGCGATCTGTGAGGTCTTGTCGCCGGAACCGTTGACTGTTTTCGGAACGGCTCCTCCAACGGCGCACATAGTCAGCGTACTCTTTGGCATTTTCGTCTCCTAAAGTGGATCGCATTCATATCTTGTAGATCCCGAGTGGAGAGGACTCTGTCGAGATCTGGAAGCATGTTGACCTTGCCCGTCGCCTTCGCCACACCCGGAAAATACTGGCCTGCAACGTCGCCGCAGTCCGGTGTATCCTCGATTTCCCGGGCGGCGCATTCGCCGCCAGCACGCCTCATACGCGGACCGATAACCGAGACCTTCCCGAGCAGATGGATCACTGCTTTGATAGGGGCCGACGTTTTCGGTTGCGGCCAGGGACGGTTCATTGGCGGTTAGCGTGCTGGCTGGCATGGTCTCGTTTCCCCAATCGTTTCTTCACACATCCAGGGCGCAGGATTGCGTGGGCGAAGTGTGGAGGAATACGTGTGCGGCCTGTTCTTTGGGCTCCAGACAGAGCTTGACGACCAAGATTTCTTCGTCCCACTGGAACCGCATGACCACCCAATCGGTGTTGCCCGCGCTCTTGGTTCTGAAATTCCGGCCGTAGACGACGGTGGGGATGCTCAAGCCTAGAGGGCCAACGTGTTGTTCCAGGTCGTTCTTGACGCCGCCGATAATCATGTTCGTGAGTTCGGCTACCGCGTCCAGAACTTCCTCGTTGACGGCCGTGGCCTCGCACAGCAGCATTTGGGCGCAAATCCGGCAGGCCAACTCCGGCGAGCAACTCAAGCTACCCGTGCCAGCCCAGGCGCCAGCCAGGCCAATGAAGGACACCACCCCTTCATTCGCTTGAGGCGCGGTGTTTTCGCCGAAGGGGCGCCCAGCGCCAATTTCTACGCCCACCATGGTGGAAAACACCTGCCCGGTAGACCGGCTGATGGATTCCGCAATGATTGAGTTTACGTTCATAGAGGCAACGCTGGTTCCAGAATGCCGGCCAGCTTCTCCTTGATCTGATCCGCGGTAAAGGGCTTACGGACATATCCGGCCGCGCCCAGTTTGACCGCTTCACCAACTTTTGTTTCGCCGCCCTCGGTAGTGATCATCACTACCGGAATCTGCCGCCATATCGCCGAACTTTTCATGGAAGCCAGTAGTTGAAGACCGTCCATCTTGGGCATGTTGATATCGCTCAATACCAAGTCGACCTTTTGTGCCCCGAGCACCCCAAGCGCCTCCTGGCCATCGCCAGCTTCATGGATGGTATGGATCGCCATGCCCGTTTGCCGCAGTACCCGCTGCAGAATCTTTCGGATCGCCGCCGAATCATCCACTACCAAGACGTTTGACTCCATTCCGCTCCTTACACTCTATTCATCGGAACCAAGCGGACTTTTCATTAGGGCCGCGGACGAAAAAGTCGCGCCGCCGCCGGCAGACTACAGGTTCTTGGCGGAATTGCCGATATGGAACCAGGAGCCCAGGTTGAGCCGAGAACTATCGCAACAGGAAATCGACGCCGTCTTCCAGAACATGACGGACCGCAAGCGCGAGAGCCCGGCCGTCAAATTCGATTTCCGCCGGCCGGATCGCATCCCCAAATCGCAGGTCCGCGCCATTCACCTCCTGCACGATACCTTCGTGCGCAACCTGGTGTCCAGTCTGTCGGCCTACCTTCGTTCGTATCTGACGGTAAACCTGGTGAGCGTGGAGCAGTTATCCTATGCCGAATTTCTGGACGGTCTGCCTTCTCCCACGTGCATCGTTTCGCTCGGGCTGAGCCCCTACGACGGCAACGGGGTGCTGGAATTGAACCCTTCGCTGGTCTTCCCGATTCTCGAAATGCTATTGGGCGGCACGGGGAAAGGCTCGGCAACCATCCAGCGCGATATCACGGAAATCGAGCAGAAGCTGCTCGATGGTTTGTTCCGCATCATTTTGCACGATCTGCGCGAGGCCTGGAAGGGGGTGACCGCCGTAGATTTCACGATTGAGTCGATGGAGACGGAGCCCCAATTGTTGCACCTGCTGGCGCCCAACGAAGCGGTGGTGTCGATCGGCGTGGAAGTGCGCATCGGCGAGTCCGTGGGCATGATGAATATCGCCATGCCCTCCATCGTCATTAAGATGATGCGGCAGAAGTTCGACCAGCAATGGTCGGTCCGCAAGACTCACACCAATGCCGGCGAACAGGCGCGGGTGCTGCGCATGCTGCGCGAGGGTACGCTCACCTTGGAGGCCCGCCTGGAAGGCCCCACGTTGAGCATGGAAGCCCTGTTGGGATTAAGTGAAGGTCACTTGCTGACTTTCGATTATCCGGTGGAACGCCCGGTGGAATTGCTGGTCAACGGCACGCGCAAGTTTATCGCCCAGATGGTGAGCACGGGCCGGAAGAGAGCCTGCCTGGTCGAAAAAATACGGCCCTCTCTGGCTGAATTGCAGGCTCAAGGCAGGATCAGCGACGAGGCCGGGGGAGGTTCGGCTGCGGATTCGCCCGGGTAGATATCCAGCAGGGCATCGAGGAACGCGCGCCCGCGGCGCCGGCCGTTGTTATATGAGAGTTCAAAATGTTGCAGGAACACCAGTAGCCCAAGGGCCGCGGACTCGCGGGTTTTATGCATGCCCAGCCGCTTGGCTTCGGCCTGGCGGAATTGCGACATCGCCTCGCGCAGTGCCCCGCAGAGCTCGGCAGCCAACGGATTGGCCGGAAGGCTGTCGTAGAGCAGGCCGCTTTGCAAAGTGCGCTGCGTGCGAATCGACGCCTCCAGCGCTTCGCGAATGTCGAAGTCCACCACGCCGGGGGTGCGCAGCGCAGCCTGCGCCAGGGCATGGGCAACGTAAATCAGGAATTCCTCGTTCTCGCCCAGAAATTTCTTCGAGACCGGAACGTCCCGATTGGGCAGAGTTTCGGGATCGATGGGCTGCGGCTTCTCGCGCTTGTGGGCTTCCTGGAGGTACTCGCAATCCAAAGGGCAATCGACGCTGACCTCACGCTCGGTCCCGCAGCACAGGGTGCAAATAACGCCCCGCACTCCGGGGCAGAAGCGCCGCGGGCGGCGAGTCTGGCAGATGGCACAGGCCATTTCCCTAGTATAAAGGTTAAGGGCGCCAGATGCCGATGAGACGAATCTGTTGCGGGTCTTGTGGGTTGACGCAGCCGAACGGGCGCTGTGCCCAAAGCGCAACTCCCCCGAGCTTTATGTCGGCAGATTCATCAACTTCGCTAGCGCGGGCCATTGCGGACGGGGCCGCAGGAACGGACCCAGTATTGCAACTAAGAGCGGATACCTCTCTTCGTGGGCCTTCTCGGCCCAACGCGCGGCCTGGTCGAATTCCCTGCAAATCGCATGAAATAGCGCCAGCCCGGAGCGGGCTCACGATTTCGCCAGGCTCCGCCCAGGATAAACCGGCTATCGCCATTCACCGCATTCAGTCGCCATTCCGGCTCCACTCCAGCCGCGAGTTCCGTGATGGCGGATTGCGCCAGCAGTTCCTCCGCCGGCCGGTCCGGAATCTTGCCGTCCGAATCCTGGGCGAGCCTCCCGACTTCCCGGCGGAGTTCCGTGTCCGTGTCCGTGTCCGCCAGGACTGCGGCGCGGTTTCCACAAGACTTATCGCGGTTACTGGAAGCGGAAGGTGCGCGCCAGAACGTACAGGGCCAGTGCGGAGGCTAGCGTGAGCGCGATCAGGTGGGGCAGGACGGCGGCCGGCGAGGCGCCGAAATTCACCAGCTTGTGAAGTCCGTCCATGGCGAGGCCGGTCGGCAGGAAGACGGCCAGTCTCTGGGCCCACAACGGGGTGACTTCAATGGGCCACCAGCAGCCGCCGAGACCGGCCATCACGTTGCTCAGGATCACCCCAAGGCCGATCACCTGTCCTTCGGTTCGCCCCAGGTTGCCGAGCAGCATGGCGAGCGCGGCGGCCAGCGCGCCATAGGCCAGCAAGAGGAGCACCACCACCGCCAGATTCGGCCCCCAATGTACCTGGAAGAGCAGTCTCCCGGCGATCATGGCGAAGGCAATCTGGATGGTCCCGATCGCCATGCGCGCGCCCCATTTTCCGAGGACCACCGCGCCGCGCGACATGGGCGAAGACGCCAGCCGGCGCAGGATGCCCAGGCGGCGCTCGATGGTGAGGGTCACCGCGCCGCTGGTGAAGAGCACCAGCAGTGTGAACATTACCATGGTGCCGGGCACGGATTGTTCGAAGCCCGTGGGAATGTCGACACGCTTGCCGGCGGAGTGGACATCCAATGAGAGCGTGCGGGGCTCGGCCGCCAGTTCCGCAAAGCGAACGGGCGTGGGTTCGGCGCCACTGGCGCGGATGACGATGAGGTCGGCGAGCACGGTATAGACGGCGCGGGAGATGCGCACCTGGTCGAAATCGGCGTCGAGAGCCTGGCCGGTGTGGGTGAAGCGGACCTTCATGGGACGGCCGGCCAGCACCGAGCCGGTGAATCCGGCTGGAATTTCGAGCCGTCGGGCGTAAGGAAGCAGTTCTTGGGGGGAATCGGTGCGGATAATGCGGTAATCGCGGGCACTCAGGCGCTGGATGAGCTGATCGGCGAGGAAACCGGCGTCGGCCGGGGCGCTGACCGCCAGTGGGTCGCGGGAATCCGCCGAACGTGTGGCGTTACCGGTGATGGCGCCGATGAAGTAGAAGAAGACCACGGGCATCACGAACGTCCACACGATGGTCTCGCGGCGGGAGAGCAGGTAGCGGGTGTCCATGCGGGCGATGTAGAAGGCATCTCGCAGCATAGGTTTCTCAAACGGCAAACACGCGCAGCCGGCGCAGCGTGAAAAAGAATGCCAGCGCGCCGAGCGTCGCCAGCAAGGCGGCGGACGCGGCCAGTTGAGCGGTACCGGCGGCGCCGTCGAGGATCGCCTGGAACGTCGCCAGAGCCCATCCGTTGGGAGTGAGCTTGCCGATGGTCACCATCCAGGCGGGCATCCAGGCAAAGGGGAAGAAGCAGCCGCCCAGCATGGCCAGCGGAAAGATGATCAGGTTCGCCAGCACGCCGGCGGCGCGCGGGGTGGCGGGCTGCACCGAGACCCACAGGAAGAGCAGATAGAATATCGTGCCGGCGAACGCCATCCACAGCGCGGCGGCCGGCAGGTTGGGCGCCGGCATGCCCGCCAGCCGTTGAGCCGCCACCAGTCCGGCCAGGGCGACGACGACATAGAGCATGGCCACGAAGACGACGCGCGCCGCCAGGTACGACGCCAGGGATACCGGGCTGGACGCCATGCGGCGCAGCGTGCCCAGCATGCGCTCTTTCCAAATATCGCCGGCGGTGCTGCTGGCGATGAAGAGCAGACCCATGAAAAGCATGCTGGGAAGGAACGTGGCGGCGAAGCTCGGAGCCGGTTTCCGCTGGCGCACCGCCGCGGTTTCGATGCCGATCAGCGGCGGGTTGAGATACCGGTCGAGCTCGGGCGGGATGCGGCCCGAAGCGAGCGTGGGCAATTCGGATCCGGCCAAATGCCGCAGATAGAAGGCGGCATCCACTGTGATTGCCAGGGTTTCCTGAATCATCTGCGGCAGAATGCGCTGGCTGGGGTTGGTGTACAACTGAAGGCGCAACGGCAGGTTCCCCACGAATGCCTGTTGCAGGCCTTTGGGGATGATCAGGAACGCGGAACCGTCGCCGCGGTCAATGCGCGCCCGTCCTGCGGCGCGGGTAACTTTTTCGATCGCCACCATTTTGCCGAGCGCCTCGCTGCGGAAGCCGTCCAGGAGGTGATTGCTGGCGATGGTGTTGTCTTCGTCGGCCACCAGCAGGCGGCCTTGCGGGGTGGCGGGTTGGCGTCCGAAGACCAGGCTCATCAGCACGGCGAGCACCAGCGGGATCGCGAGCGCGGTGAGCAGTTGGAAGGGATCGCGGCGCACGCGGGCCCAGTCTTTGCGCAGGCTGACAATCAGGAAACGCATGGCTATTCGCGCAGTTCCTTGCCGGTGAGCTTGATAAAAAGGCTCTCCAGGCTGGGTTGGGTGAGGGTAGTGCCGCGGACTTCGGCGCCCGCCGCGGCCAGCGCCGAGAAGATGGCCGGCAACCGCCGTGAGGCTTCGGGCAGCGAGAGAATCAGCAGGTTTTCGTCGGCCTGCAGAATCTCGATGTGGTCGAGGTGCTGCAGCGCGGCCCTGGCGGCCTCCGGCTGGAAGATGCCGGCGAGGCGCAGCAGGTCGCGCTCGGCGAGAAGCGCGCGCAGTTCGGGCAGCGTGCCGGCGGCGATGATGTTGCCGTGGTCGACGATGGCCAGACGATGGCACAGCGTCTCGGCTTCTTCCATATAGTGGGTGGTGTAGAGGACGCAGGCGCCGGCCTGCGCCTGCGCGCGGACGAGTTCCAGCAGGCGCACGCGGCTCTGCGGATCCACGCCGACGGTGGGCTCGTCGAGCAGCACGACTTTGGGCTGATGGACGATGCCGCAGGCGAAATTGAGTCGCCGCCGCATCCCGCCGCTGAATTGTTTGACGGGCTCCCGCGAGCGGTCCTCGAGGCCGGTGATGGCGAGCACTTCCTGGATGCGCTGGCGGAGCAGGGGATTGCGCATGCCTTGCGTGCCGCCCCAGTAGGCCAGGTTTTCGAGGGCCGAAAGGTCTTCGTAGAGCGAGATCTCCTGGGGCACGACGCCCAGCAGGCGGCGCGCGGCGGCGCCTTCCCGCACCACGTCGTGGCCCATGATGCGGACATGGCCGGAGGTGGGCGTGAGGAGACCGGAGATGCAGCCGATAGCGGTGGTTTTGCCGGCGCCGTTGGGTCCCAGGAGACCGAAGATCTCGCCGGACTGCGCGGTGAACGAGATGTCGTTGACGGCGGCGATCTGGCCGTAAGTTTTGCGGAGCTGGTCGACTGCGATCACTGTGGGTAAAGTTAACACGGAAGGCGGCGGCGAACGGTGGAATGCCGATGGACTGCGGAAATGGGAGGACGGAAGGCGGCAGGAAGAGGATACAGAGGGACTTCGGAGGGTGACCGAAGTGCTTTGAACTAAACCCGAACCCTCGGTGGCCGCGTTAGCGCTGCGCCGCGGCCGCGGAATTCGCGCAACGAAACAGGCGCACATAACGGTTGGCGAAGACCGGCGTCTGCGTCCAGACCCAACTGTGACGATCGGTCCAGGCGGGGTCGGTATCGCCGGCCGCGAGGAGGCCGATGGGGAGCGCGCGGCAGATGCCTTCGAGGTCTGGCGGGCTGCTTGACCGGCGGGCGGATAGACCCGGTCGAGCGTCGCGATAAGCCCGGCGCAGAGGGCCGGGTCGCCGCCGAACGTGCTCAGACAAGTTTCGTTCCCGGCGAGCATCGGGCGGTCGGAATAAAGCAGGGCGGAAGTATTCTGAGTGTCCGTGTGGGGGTTGAACTGCACCATGGCGGTAGGCGGCGTGGAGGCGGCGGCCCAAGCGCCGGCTTCGCGTTGGGCGTGGTTGCGCCGGCCCGCCTGCCGGTCTGGGGCCAGCCAAGGGTAGGTCTGGATAATTCCGCCATCGGCCAACAAGGGAAAGAAACGATTGATGGCGAGCTCGTAGGCGGAGCCGGCGGCGCCGAGCACGAGCAGCACCGTGAGGAACGCGCGGCCATCGCGGCCGGTATTCGCGTTCCAGTCCGACAGGACGTCGACCGCCAGGAGGAGCAAGCCGAATTGCGCGATCAGGAAGCCCCGCCAGCCGAGATCGTTGTTGCCGATTACCGACGAGCGCAGGAAGGTGCAGGTCACCGCGCTGGTCGCGATCATCAACCAGGTGGCTGCTTCGGTGCGCGTGAGCGGGCGGCCGGAGGCGCGGTGCTGCTGCCACCAAACCAGCGCGGCGGCCAGAAAGAAGCCCAGTTCCAGGAAGTAATTTAGGGGGAGCGCCAACGCGTTGGCCAGAGGCAGGACCCAGCCCTTGCCGATTGTCTGGCCCTCAAAGAGCGCTTGCACAGGGTAGAACGGGCGGATCCAAAACTGCAGCGGAGGCCCTCCGAGAGCCGGCCCGCGGAGCGAGAG
>Ga0182030_10005964_pt1 | contig 25797 bp, 18 predicted proteins | sample 812S3MmetaG_FD_121299 | JGI IMG/M metagenome (GOLD analysis project Ga0182030, IMG submission 121299) | Permafrost microbial communities from Stordalen Mire, Sweden - 812S3M metaG (Illumina Assembly) | ecosystem: Environmental > Terrestrial > Soil > Wetlands > Permafrost | place: Sweden...
CTCGGTGGTCAGGAACAAGGCGGCTTAAAAACCCGAAACTGACCAGGCTCGAAATTATGTGGCCGGTTCACCCGGCAATGAGCGAGGCCGGCCGGGCGGCCACAACCAGCGCGACACCAAGTAGCTTGCGAGCATGGAGGCGGCGACCCAGGAGCACCAAAGCCACCACAAGCGGGTTACACTCCAACCGGCTTTGATTTCATCCGGTTCCTCCATGGAACGGCCCGTCACCACCTTGGCAACCACGGCAATGGGATGGTGATGATCCCAATCATGCACCCAATCTCCCGGAGACAAAAAATCGAGCCAGGCCGGATCGGTGCAATTGTACAACTTGTCGGTGACAAAATTCTGCCAGAGGATGGTGCAGAACACGGTGCATAATAACATCGCCAGGAGGAAGGTGGCGCAACGGGCGATCAATCGCAGGGCGGGCGAATGCCGGCGGCGCATCCACCACACCGGCAGGCAGGAAAACAGGAACAGGAAACCAAACCACACCCCTAGCGCCACCGTCATCTTGATGGGTATTTGAAAAAACCACGGGGGGTGGATTTCCCGGACGAGCCAATTCGCCAGCAACAGCGGCCAGCCCTTCAGGCAGGACAGCAACAACCAAGCGCAGAACCACATGCCATACGCTGCAATTCGGACGGTGTTTTTGACAACAGTCATGTCTCGGATGTCTTTTGGTTTGGCATCCATTTAAAAAAGTACCGGAAGGCGGCGACGGTGCGAGTTTTTTCGGGGGAGGCGGCCCTGTTTTACCCCACGATCTTAATCCCCCCGGCCGGCATGTCAGGCAAGGTCTGACGCCTTGCTGCCACATTGCAAGCGGCCGGACGAGGGGAGGACTTTCCCTCGCCGAAGGCAAGAATTGCGGGTTGACAGGATGGAATGCGGGTGTAATATAGGAACTGTTGTTCGCCCCGGCGATCCGGGGTGGCGGCGCGGAAGCCTATGAACGGTCGCCGTTTTTTGACATGGCCGCTGAAGGCGGAAACGCCGGGGCTTCAGGCTCCGGACCTTGGGCTTTGGACGGAAATAGTGCCAGGGCCGAATCCGGCTGAATCCGGCCCAATCCGACCTTTGGCAGGCGGAAGTCCGACCAGGTTGCGGTGAATTGCGCCAAGTTGCGGTAACTTGCGGTTGATGTTTCAAAGATGGGATGAATAGCATGAATGGGAAGCATGGAACCAGAGGCCGGGCCGAAGTGGTCAAGCTGAGTCCGGCTGAGTCCAACCATTGTTTCTCCGGCTCAGGAGCATCGCCCGGCCGGAAGGGGTAAAACAAGTGAAAACGCCGAAAATGACAACAAATAGCAACTTGAGCTGGCGAAAAAGCCCAGTAATGACAAGATATTACAATTAACCAATAAACTTGATGGCCAAACCAACCAAATCACAGTGGGACTTCGGCGAATTGTTTCCCAAGGAGGAGCTGCGCCAGGTGCTGACCGTCAGCGAACTGACCGGGCAGGTCAAGCGGTTGCTCGAGAAATCGGTGGGGCAGGTCTGGGTGGGCGGGGAGGTCACCAACCTGCGGGCGCAAAGTTCGGGGCATGTGTATTTCACGCTCAAGGATGCCGGGGCGCAGTTGAGCTGCGTGCTTTTCCGCGGCACGGCCGCCGCCGCGCGTGAGCTGCTGGCCGACGGGCAGAAGGTGCTGTTGCAGGGGGAGATGACGGTTTATGAGGCGCGCGGGCAATATCAGTTGATTGTGCGGGCGGTGGAGTTGCAGGGCGTCGGCGCGTTGCAGGCGGCGTTTGAAAAGCTCAAGCAAAAGCTCGCCGCCGCCGGGCTGTTTGCGGCGGAGCGGAAACGGCCGTTACCGGCCTATCCGCAACGGATCGGCCTGGTGACTTCGCCCACCGGTGCGGCCATTCGCGATGTGTTGCATGGGGTGGGACGGCGGAATCCGGGCCTGGAAATCATCCTGGTTCCCTGCCGGGTACAGGGCGAAGGGGCGGCGGCGGAGATTGCGGCGGCCATCCGGTGTTTGAATGAGTACAGTGTGTCGCCCGCGGCCGGGCCGCGGCCGTTGGACCTGATCCTGGTGACGCGCGGGGGTGGGAGCCTGGAGGATTTGTGGGCGTTCAATGAGGAGGAGGTGGCCCGGGCGATCTTCGAATCCTCGCTGCCGGTGGTGTCGGCCGTCGGGCACGAGATTGATTTTACGATCAGCGATTTTGTGGCGGATTTCCGGGCGGCCACGCCGAGCGCGGCGGCGGAAATCATCACGGAGGGGGTGTTTGCGAGCCGCGAATGGGTGGCGGGCCTGCCGGCGTGGTTGCGCGCCGGGGTGCGCCGCCGGCTGACCGGGGCCGCGGAGGATTTGACGCGGACGCACGCCCGGCTGGCGCGGCTGCATCCCCGCCGCCGGCTGAACGACACGCTCCAGCGCCTGGACGATTTGCAGACCGGCCTGCTGCGGTGCGTAAAAACCGCCGCCCGCGACCGCGCCACGGCGGTGCAGCATCTGAGCGGGCGGTTCCAGCGGGTGCGTCCGGCGGCGGCGCTCAAACTGCGCCGGGAAAAGCTGCGGCAGGTCGAGCGGCAGTTGAACCTGCTGGGGCCGGCCCAGGTGCTGGCGCGGGGCTACTCGATCACCACCGACGCCGGCACCGGTCGGATTCTCCGCCGGGCGGAGGAGGCCCGGGCCGGGCAGGTGTTGCGGACCAAATTGAGCCGGGGCGATGTTCTTAGCCGCGTGGAAACGTAAACTTTACTCCCCGCCGCCCATCCCCTATGCTGTTCCCGTGGCAAATCCGAAAAGTCCGGGGCCGAACCAGCCCGTGAAAAATCCATCCTTTGAAGAGGCCCTGAAAAGCCTGGAACGGGTCGTGGAAGTGATGGAGACGGATGATTTGCCGTTGGAAACGCTGCTGACCCGCTATGAGGAGGGCCTCAAGCTGGTCAAACTGTGCCAGGACAAACTGGCCGAGGCGGAGCTGAAGATTCAGCAGTTGGAGAAAGATGCGGCGGGCGAATTTAAATTGAAACCGCCGGAGTTGGCCCCGGAATAAACTATGAACCGATTCCTCGACATGGTGGATGGACCGGCGCACGTCAAGAAGCTGACGTTGCCGCAGCTTAATGAACTGGCCGCCGAAATCCGCCAGGAATTAATTGACGGCCTGGCCAAAGGCGGCGGCCATCTCGGCCCCAATCTGGGCGTGGTGGAACTCACCATCGCGCTGCACCGGGTGTTCACCACGCCGGTGGACAAGTTTGTGTGGGATGTGAGCCATCAGGTTTATGTCCACAAGCTGCTGACCGGACGGAAGGACCGCTTTCGCACCATCCGCCAGACGAATGGGCTGAACGGGTTCGCCTTGCGCACCGAGAGCGAACATGACAGCTACGGCGCGGGCCACGCCGGCACCGCCTTGAGCGCCGCCTTGGGCATGGCTGCGGCCCGCGACCAGTTGGGCGGCCGGGAGAACGTAGTCTGCATTTTTGGCGACGCCGCCCTGACCAACGGGATTTCCTTCGAGGCGCTGAACAACATCAGCCACACCACCAAGAAATTCATCGGCATCCTCAACGACAACGAATGGAGCATCGCCAAAAACGTCGGTGCCATCTCCGCTTATTTGAACCGGCTGATCACCCATCCGCGCTACAACCAGATCGCCCGGGACTTTCAAGGCTTTATCCGCCGCCTGCCCAAGGGCGAACTGGCCATCAAGCTGGCCCACAAGGCCGAGGAAGGTTTCAAGGGCGCCCTCAATGAGGTGGGCATGCAACAGACCAGCGCCAATTTGGACGCCGACGGCCGCGGTGGCCACGGCTCGCCGGTGTTGTTCGAGGACATGGGCGTGCGTTATCTTGGCCCGATTGACGGCCATGACTTGCCCTTGCTCATCAGCACCCTGGAATTTGCCAAAACCTGCGATCATCCCATTGTCATTCACGTCCTGACCAAAAAGGGCAAAGGCTACGAGGCCGCCATCCGGTCTCCGGAAAAGTTTCATGGCACCGGCCCTTACGATGCCAAAACCGGGGACTCCGCGCCGGTCAAGGTCGGGGCTCCGCCGAACTATCAGGATGTTTTTGGCCAGACCATGGTGAAGCTCTGCCGGAAGGATTCCAGTGTGGTGGGCATCACCGCCGCCATGCCCAGCGGCACCGGCCTGAAGTATCTGGAGAAGGCCATGCCCGAACGCTATTACGACGTGGGCATCGCGGAGGAACACGCTGTCATCTTTGCCGCTGGCATGGCCACGATGGGCTTTCATCCGGTGTGTGCCATTTACTCCAGCTTTCTCCAGCGCGCCTACGATTGCATCCACCACGACGTCTGCCTGCAGGACCTGCCGGTCATTTTCTGCATGGACCGTTCCGGCCTCAGCGCCAATGACGGCCCCACGCACCATGGGGTTTTTGACATCGCCTATCTGCGCTGCCTGCCCAACGTCATCGCCATGGCCCCGGCCAACGAGGACGAGCTGGCGGACATGATGTTCACCGCCACCCACGAGCGGCATCCGGTGTTCATCCGCTATCCGCGCGGCGCGGCCGAGGGCGTGCCGGTGAAAGACCAGCCGAAGCTGATCGAGGTCGGCAAGGCGGAGATTTTGGAGGGCTTCTCGAACCAGGGCCGCTTCAAGGTCGCCTTGTTCGGGCTGGGACCGATGTGCGCCATCGCCCGCAAAGCCGCCGTGCAACTGACGGCAGAAGGCTTTGATGTGGCGGTCATCAACCCGCGCTTCACCAAGCCGCTGGACGCCGGCACCCATGAGTTCTTTGCCTCGGCGGCTGACCTGGTGGTGACGCTGGAGGACCATGTCATCATGGGCGGCTACGGTTCGGCCGTGCTGGAACTGCTCAGTGAAAAAGCCATTGGCACCCCGGTGATCCGCATCGGCTGGCCCGACCAGTTCATTGAACACGCCACCACCCAGGACGAACTGCGCCACAAATATGGGCTTTCCGTGGAAAACACGACGGCGAAAGTCCGGGGTCATTTTGCCTTGGCCACCGCCACCGCCGCCGCCGACCACCTGATTGCCGCGGGTTGATTCTTTTAAAATGGCGTTTGACCCTCCCCTTGGGGGAAGGCGTATACCTGCTGTCTTATGAAAAATTCATACAGCATTGGCGAGTTCTCACAAATCACGGGCCTTTCCCCGAAGACCCTCCGGTTCTATCATGAAAAAGGCATCCTGGTTCCCAGTTCGGTGGAGGGAGTCACGGGCTACCGGTTTTACGATGCCGGCAAAATCGAAAAGGCGCGGGTCATCCGGCAATTGCGGCAGATGGAATTCTCCATCGAAGACATCGCCGCCATCTTCCGCGATTGCCAGGATGAAGCCGGCATCTTGAATCAGTTGGAACAACAGAAGCAGTTTCTCCAACAACGTATCGCCGAAGACCGGGACATCGTCCGTTCCCTGGGGGAGATCATCGCCAAGGAGAAAGCGGCCCAACAACTGCTGGCCGCCGGCACGTTTGCCGTGACGGAAAAATCCACGGACCCAATGTTGATTGCCGGCGTCAGCATGACCGGCCGTTATGCCGATTGCGGCCTGGGGTTTTCCCGGCTGGGCAAAGCCGTCGGACGGCACAGTTGCGGCCGGCCGATGTGCCTCTATTACGACGGCGAGTATCGCGAAGAGGACGCCAACTTCGAGCCGTGCTTTCCCATTCGCAAGGCGGTCGCCATGGAAGGAATCTCGGTCCGGACGCTGCCGGGCGGGCCCTGCCTGTGCCTGGTCCATCAAGGCCCCTACGAGCAATTGGGCCGCAGTTACGCCAAACTGTTGGCGGCGGTGGCAGAGCGGTCGTGGAAAATTCAACTGCCCACCCGCGAGGTTTACCTGAAAGGTCCGGGCCTGATTTTCAAGGGTAACCCCAGAAATTATCTGACGGAAATCCAACTGCCAATGCAAGGGTGAGGGCCGGTTTTCAGATCGATACCGCCGACAACGAAAAACCCATCCGGTGCCCGACGGCGGCCGGATGGGTCGAAAAAACCGGGGACACATGATGCCGCTTACTTCAACGTGGCCAGCAGGGACTTGATGGCGTCGAAGTTCGGCAAATCCTTTGGCGAGGGGGTTTGTTCCGCATAACGAACCACGCCCGTCTTGTCAATTACAAACGCGGCGCGGGCCGCGGTGTCGCCCACCCCGGCCAGCATGGGGAAGAGCACCCCGTATTTTTTGGTGACTTCCTTGTTCAAATCGCTGACCAGCGGGATGCTGATTTTTTCCTTTTGCGCCCAGGCGTCCTGTGCGAACGGGCTGTCCACGCTGACCCCGATGACGCCGGCCCCCAGTTCCTGGTAGGCGTTCAGGCCGGCGGTCAGGTCGCACAATTCCTTGGTGCAGACGCTGGTGAAGGCCAGGGGGAAGAACAGCAGCACGGTGTTTTTCACGCCATAATTGGCGCTCAGCGTCACGTCCACCAGGCCGGTGGCTTGTTTGGATTTCAGGGTGAAATCCGGGGCGGGGGTTCCGGTTGCAATCGGCATATTGATTTGTTTGTTTGGTTGTTAATGTTAATTCATTCCGCTGGCATGAAGGATGGTAATTTGACGCATCCGTGTCAATAATTTTGGCGGCTGCGGGTTTCACTTGCCGGCACTCTTCATCTTTTGCAGGCAGTGGGTCAGGTACGGGAGCAGTTGTTTTTTGCGGGACACCACATCCAACAGTTCAAACACGCCGGGCGCGGTGGGGGGATAATCAATCATGTCAATGAACGCCCGGCTGCCCGCCACCAGCATCAGCGAATTTTGCCGCACCACGTCTGTGACCAGCAGCGAGGCGAAGAGGCACTTCCGGTTGCGGGCGTATTCCTCCAGTGCCACCTGCAGTTCGTCCTTGCGCTTCCAAAACTGGTCGAAGCCAATTTCCTCAATTTGCGCCACGCTGAAGGAATCGCCTTTCTCCGCGTATTCCTTGCAGTCAATGGTGATGGCCTGCCAGGCGGGCTTGAGCGTCAGCACGGAGCCGGAGGCGAAGAGTTTGTCGGTGAATTCGCGGGCGTTGACACCGGCGGTCCGCTCCAGGCGGAGCAGGATTTCCCGGTCGCGGGCGGTGGTGGTGGGCGAGGTGAGATTCAAGGTGTCCGACACCAGTCCGGCCAGCAGCAACCCGGCGATGGGCGGCGGCAGTTCCACGCTGTGGCGGAAAAAGCAGTCCGCGACAATCGTGCAGGTGGATCCCACGGGCTCGTTGCGAAAGAGAATCGGCTGTTGGGTGGTCATGGAGCCCAGGCGGTGATGGTCAATGATCTCGACGATTTCCACTTCATTCGCGCCTTGCACGGCCTGCGACAGTTCGTTGTGGTCCACGAGGATCAGCTTGCGCTCCACCGGCTTGAGGAAATTGGTCTTGGAGAGAATGCCCGTGGTCCGGCCGTCGTCGTCGGTCACGGGAAAGGCCGCGTAGCCGGAGGCCAGGGCGGTGGCCTTCACCAAATTCAAGGGCGCGTCTTCGCGCAGGCTCAAAAACTCCTCGTTGAGCATGTGCCGGATGGCCACGGCCGACCGGCACAGGGCCGCCGTGGTGACGGTGTCGTGCGGGGAGGAAATGATCCCCACTTGGTGGTGTTCCGCTGCGCGGATGATCTCCGGCTCCACCGGCAGCCCGCCGGTGACAATCACCACCCGCACCCCCTCCGCAATGGCATGGCGCTGCACGTTGGTGCGGTCCCCCACCACCACCGCCAGTTTTTCGCGTTGATGGTGTTCCAGCCGTTTGGCGAAGCTTTCAAACGCCATCGCCCCGATGGTCAGGAACAGCTCCTCCTCCCGCCACGGCTCCGGTCCCACGAGCAACTGGCCGCCCAGGGTGCAGGTGAGGCCGTTCAAGGACGAGAGCACCCGCCGGGAATCAATCAGCCGGTTGGCGGCGGGAAACAGGAATTTGCTGAGCTTGAACAACGACAGCAACCCCAGGCAACGCCGGTCGGCGTCCAGCACCGGCAAGATCCGCACGTTGTGCAGGTCCATCAACCCCAGCGAGTCGGCCGCCGTCGTTTCGGGCGTGACGCTGAAGACCTCGGTTTCCATCACGTCCCGCACCTTGGGCGAGACATCGGCGACGAACCGGGGCGACGCCACGCCGAAGGTCTGCAGCACAAAGTCAATGCGGTCGTTGGTGTCCCCGCAGCGCGCCGCCACCGCCTCGGGCATGCCCGTGCGGCGTTTAAATTCTGCATATCCAATCGCGGAACAGATGGCGTCGGTGTCGGGGTTCCGATGGCCCATGACCAAAACTTCATTCATCAACGGTAAAGTTAATGAATGACCGGGGCGACCGGCAAGCAAAAGGCCGGAGATTCGGTCGCCCCGGGTCCGCCGCACAGCCGAATTTCGTTCGCCCATGCTGGCATCAAGCTCATCGGAAAAGTGGAGCCGGGCCTTGCCTGGCGGGGTGGTTTGGCATTATGTTTCATTGCGGAGAGTGAGCGCGGCACCCGGCCGCCGCTCTAGGCCGGGGGCAAGCCAGTTTAGCTCAGGGGTAGAGCAACGGTTTTGTAAACCGTCGGTCGTCGGTTCAAATCCGACAACTGGCTCCCGCCTTCGCGCTGAGCGCTACGGCGGGCAGGCCCGCCTTCTCAGTGGCCACGCGAATTATTGTCACCGTGGAAGACAGAAGCGAAGGCGGGCTCGTCCGCATGGAAAACACCTCATGATTTAAAAGCGGTTCGGGGCGCTCATTTCTGCACCGGCATTTTTGATTCGCCTCCGCTCGTGGGAGCTGCGGCTTACAGACCGGCGACGTACAGGTACAGGGTGCCCGTGCCGTTGGTGACCACCAAGTATTCCACACAACCGGTGGTGAGGTTGCCGGGTGCGGCGGGGACCAGACCGCCATTGAGACGGCTGGCGAGGTCATAGGCATCCTCCTCCACCACATTAGAAATGACGCATTCGACCGAATAGGCGTTGCCGGCCGTGACATCATTGGTGCCATTGAGCTTGTAACCATTGCCCGCATTGCCCCCGCCGGCGACCACTTGCAAGACCTGGCCTTTGCCAATTTTGGCCGCGAACGGCTCGTCCATCAAACCTTCGGGGATGAGCACGCCGGTGTCCCAATTCGATAATTCGGCCGGCGTGGCGTTGGTGGTGTACATCTTGTTGTACGCGTAATATTGGCAAACATGGGCCTGGGCCGCCCCCCGCAAGGTTTCATAGGATTCCACGGTGCTGCTGATGCGGGACTGGCTGATGGTGGAGGCCACTTTGGGGATCAAGATGGACACGAGGATGGCGATGACCGCCAGCACGCCGATCATTTCGATGAGAGAGAAGGCGCCGTTTTGGCGCCGGCCCATGACTGTGGATGTGTCGGCGGCTTTCATTTTTTTGGCCCGGTTTGACGGTCAGCAATGCTGGCCATCTTAAAGTTCGGTCGTCAGCGTTTTAATGCTAGGACAATATCGGCCATCTTGGAATTTAATGAAGGGCCTAAATTCGTCCAATTACCGGTTCAAGTGGGAGGGCCGGAGGGGGATTTAACCAATTCAGGGGGTACCAAGGGGCGACGCCCCGCCAGATTTGTGTGTCGCGCCAGATTTGTGTTGCTGAACCTGCCCACGGGCGTAATAATTGAAGCGGCAGTCGGGGCCTTGCAAAGGACAATCGCAACCCCAACCGCATTTTGCATCAGAAAAACAGAAGAATGTGCCAACGTTGGTTGGCTTTTTTTAAACCGCACCATGCCGCACACTGCCGACATTCCCGACCGCAAGCGCATTTTCTTCGTTGATGACGCACCCGGGTTGAGGAAAATCTTCCATACCCTGCTCGAACGCCTCCAGCCCAAATGGGAGATCAAGGAATTTGAGGATGCCGCCAGCACCCTTGCCGCCTGTGAGCAAGCGGTCCCGCACCTGATCATCTCCGATCAAACCATGCCGAAAACCACCGGCACCGAAATGTTTGACATCATCCGCCAGAAATATCCGGAGACCATCAGAATCCTCATCTCCGGACACGCGGTAACCGCCAACAAGATTGCCTCGGCCCACCAGTTCCTGGCCAAACCATTCAACATCCGGGAAATTGCGGACACGATTCAAAGGGCGATTTCGGCCCAGGAGAGCCTGTCCAACCCCGCGGTTGCGAAACTGGTTGGCTCCATCACCTCCTTCCCGGCTCTGCCGAAAAGCTGCCTCGACATCCTGCAGGAGCTGGAGGGGGACGTAAACACTGAGAAGGTCAGCCGGCTCATCGGAGAGGACGGCGGAGTGCTGACGCGCGCCCTGCACCTGGCCAATTCCCCTTTGTTCAATGGTGGCACCGTGGTGGAAGACGCCGGCGCCGCCCTGACGCAATTGGGCACGCGAAACATGCGGGCTTTGATCCTGTCAGTACATGTGTTCCAAGGCTACGAGAAGCTCAACCTGCCGGAAATCAACTACACCAGGCTTTGGAACCACTGCTGCCAAACCGCCGGCATCGCCCAACAGCTTGCCAAAAAGCAATCCGGTGCCGGAGACCTTCAAGATGTCTTGTTTGCCGGCCTGGTCCATGACCTCGGCCGGCTCATCATGATGGAAAACCACCGGGAGGAATATGCCGGGGCCTGCCTGCAGGCTATCGCGGAAAAATCAAGCCTCGAAGCGGTGGAAATGCAGCGGTTTGGCATGAACAACACGGAACTGACCGGCTTCCTGCTGCGGTTGTGGGGCATGCCTGAATCCGTCTGTCGCGCGGTGACCAACCACCTCGAGCCCTGGCTGTATCCGGGAGAAACCATGGTCACCGCGAGCACCGTCCTCTACGTGGCCAACTATCTGGCGCGGCAGGAAAATCCGCCGGATTCATTCACCACCCCCCCGCTGAACGAAGAATACTTGAAAGCCGTCGGGTTTCAGGGAATCCCCTGAATCTATGTCCAATTTCAAATGCGCCTATTGCGGCCAGCCGTTCTTGATTTCCACCACGGCGGCCGGTGGCGAGGTGGTCTGCCCCAAATGCGGCAGCACGAACCGTCCGCTGCGGCCGCCGGCGGGGGCGATGCCGCCCGGACCGCGGAGCGCGCCGCCACGGACGCCGGGGGATTCGCCGGTCGCGGCGATGGCGGGGCGGTTGATGGACAACATCGAGCGGGTGATCGTGGGAAAGTACAATGAAATCCGGCGGGTGGTGACGGCGTATCTGGCGGGGGGGCATGTGCTGTTGGAGGATGTGCCGGGGGTGGCCAAGACCATGCTGGCGCGCGCGTTGGCGGGGAGCGTGGGCTGCGATTTTAAACGCATCCAATGCACGCCGGATTTGCTGCCGAACGACATCACGGGGAGTTCCATTTTCAACCCCAAAACGACGGAATTTGAGTTCCGGCCGGGGCCGTTGTTTGCGCAGATTGTGCTGGCGGATGAGATCAACCGGGCGACGCCGCGGGCGCAGGCAGCGCTGCTGGAGGCGATGGCGGAACGCAAGGTGACGGCGGACGGGAACAATTACGAGCTGACGCCGCCGTTCTTTTTGATCGCCACGCAGAATCCGATTGACCATGAGGGGACATTCCCGCTGCCGGAGGCGCAGTTGGACCGGTTTCTGATGCGCCTGAGCCTGGGGTATCCGCAGTTTGAGAACGAGGTGGCGATGCTGCTGCGGTTGCGCGTGGAGCATCCCATCGAGACGCTGGAGGCGGTGGCCAGCGCGGAGGAGGTGCTGGCCTGCCAGGCGGCGGTGTGCCGGGTGCATACGGATGAGAAGGTGGTCCGCTATGTGGTGCAGTTGATCCACGCCACGCGGGAACACTACGATCTGTTGCTGGGCGGCAGCCCGCGCGCGGCCATGGCGCTGCTGCGGTGCGCCCAGGCGTTCGCGGCGGTGCAGGGGTTTGATTTCATCACCCCGGATGACGTGAAGGACATCGCGCCCGACGTGCTCGGGCACCGGCTGATTTTGCGCCCGGAGAGCCGGTTGCGCAAAAAGACCGTGCGCGTGGTCTTGGAGGAGGTGCTGAGTTCCGTGCCCGTGCCGCAAACTCCGGCGGCCGGATTCGCGCCATGAAATGGATTCTGGGCACACTCGCGTTGCTGATGGTGGGGCTGGTGTTCAAACTCAGCCTGCTGGTGTATGCGATGTATGTGCTGCTGGGGGTGCTGGGATTGAGCCGGTTCTTCAGCCGGACGTGGACAGCACAGCTTGCGGCGCGCCGGTCATGCACCGGGGAGGTGTTTGAAATTGGCGAGTGTGCGGAAGTGACGGTGGAGGTGGAGAATACGGGGCGGCTGACGGTGCCGTGGCTGATCATCGAGGAATCGGTGCCGCGCGAGGCGATGTGGCAGACGCCGCCGGGGCTGAATGTGGAGGGCGAGCGGCTGGACCTCACCCGGCTGGCCCCCGGCGAGACGACGACGTTGACGTATCAGGTGACCTTCCGCCGGCGCGGGTATTATCAACTGGGGCCGGTGCTGTTGGAGACGGGCGATGTGTTCGGTTTGCACCGGCGTTACCGGGTGGCCACGGAGCCACACTTTGCACTGGTGCTGCCCAAGGTGCTGCCGCTGTCGGGCTACAATCTGGCGTCGCGCCGGCCGCTGGGGGAGATCCGGGTGGTCCATCGGATGTTTGAAGACCCCACGCGACTGGCCGGGGTCCGGCCGTATCAGCAGGGCGATCCGCTGCGGCGCATCCACTGGCGGGCGACGGCACGGACGGGGGTGATCCACAGCCGGTTGTACGAACATTCGCGGGTGGCGGGCGCGACGTTCCTGCTTGATTTTCACACGCAGAGCTATCAGGGCGCCGGGGCCAACACTTCGGCGGAACTGGCGATTGTCACGGTGGCGGCGCTGGCCAACGCGGTGTTTCTGATGGGCCAGCAAACGGGGTTGATCAGCAACGGCCGGGACGCCGCCGACCGCATCCGCGAGCAGGGCTGGCGGGCGGACTTCATCTCGCGGGCCGACGCCCGCCGGCGTGCGGACGAACCTGCCGCCAACGACCGGCTGCAACCGGTGCGGGTGGAGACGCGCCGGGGCGGCGAAACCCTCCGGCAAATCCTGAAAACGCTGGCGCGCTTGGAGCACACGGACGGCCTGGATTTTGCGGAGATGCTGGCGGCGGCGACCTGGCAGATTCCCCGGGACGCCACGGTGGTGCCAGTGCTGCGGCACGTGACGCCGGAGACCGCCATCGCTTTGGGCGGGCTGGTGCGGCGCGGGTTTCTGGTGACGGTGGTGGTGGCGGCGTTTGAAAAGGAACCGGTGCCCGACTGGGCGCAACCGCCGGAGTGGGCGGGCTTGTTGCTGGCGCAGGGCATCGACTTCCGCATGGTGAACTCGGAGGAGGCGGTGATGAACCTGTGTACCGAGGCGATTGTGAAGTGACGATGAAACCGGACCAGCCCGCCAAAACCCCGGCCGACCTGCTGGTCATCAGCCTCAACCCGGCGCTGATCATGCTGCTGGTGGGCAGCCTGTGTTATTTCCTGATCGAGGTGTTTTTCCGGGGCGAGGCCGCCGGCAGCGTCCGGTGGGTGATGTTCTGGTTTGTCCTGGCGGTGGTGCTGGTGTCGCGCATCGGGATCGAGCACGGCCGGGGAACGGCGGCGGTTTATGGCGCGGCGCTGGCGGTGGCGACTTGGTTGTATCTCATGCGGATTCATCCGGCGTATCTGCTGGGCGCGCTGCTGTTGGGCATCGTTTGGTGGTGCGCGCACAAGCTGACTTGGGATTGCACGCTGATCGACGAGACGGAGGACGCCTCCGGCGAGGGGTTGCTGCCGACGGCCGGTGCCGGGAAATGGTTCCAGGCCTGGAACAAAAAGGCGGCGCCGCCGGTTGATCCCAAAAGCCGGCCCGCGCCGCCGCCGCCGCATCCGCCGGGGTTGTGGGTGGTGTGGTTTTCGCTGGCGGCGCTGCCGCTCTTCGGCCTCGGGCAGACGCTCCTGCCGGCAGGAGATCAGGCGGCGCGGCAGACGGGTTTCACTTATCTCTTGGTCTACGTGACCGCCGCGCTGGGGCTGCTGCTTACGACCAGCTTTCTGGGGCTGCGCCGTTACCTGCGACAACGTCATCTGGTCATGCCCGGGGCCATGGCTTTTGGCTGGATGCGCTTTGGCGTCGGGTTGGCGGGCGTGGTGTTGATCGCCGCGCTGCTGCTGCCGCGACCGGGTGCGACGGCGGCCTGGCAGACGCTGAGTTACCAGGTTCATTACCAATTGCACCGGGCCGGTGACTACGCCGCGCGGTTTGGTCCGCACGGCACCGGGCCGGGGCGCATGGGGAATGAACCGGATAACACGCCGCCGGAGAAAAGCGCGACCGCCCCCAACGGCGCGGAGAAAACCCCCGGCCCATCGCCCGAGGCCGGGAACAAGCCGGCCGCGCCGGATCAGGAAACCACGCCTTCCCCGGCCGCCCCGCCCCTGGCGCTGGAGCTATACAAATTGTTCAAGGCCTTGTTCTGGCTGGGGGTGGTGTCGCTGGCCGGCGGGTGGCTGTACCGGAACCGCACGCTGCTGTTCTCCCTGGCGCAATCGTGTCTGGCGGCGCTCCAAAAGTTTTTCCAGGATCTGCTCCGGTGGGGCGCGCCTACGTCCGCGCCGCCGGCCGCGGCCGTTGAAGCGAAGTCAAAACGCCGGCGGTTCGCGGGCTACCCCAATCCGTTTCTGACCGGCAAAGATGCCACTTGGACGCCCGCGCAACTGGTGATGTACAGCTATGAGGCGCTGCGGGTGTGGGCCGGCGAGCAGGGCGTGGAGCCGCGCCCGGAGCAAACCGCGCGGGAATTTTGCGCGGACCTGGGCGGCCGGCACCCGGAAGTCGCTGAGGAACTGGAGCGGTTGTCCTGGCTGTACGCCCGGGCCGCCTATGCGGCGGCGGAGCCGGACGGCGGTGATTTGGAGCCGGTCAAGAAGTTGTGGCGATACCTGGGCGGCGGGTGAGGCGCTAGCGCTTCAAGCGGCGGGCAACACCGGGACCGGCGGATCGCCGTCCGCTGCCGGGGTCAGCCAAAATAAGGGGCGGCGGAGCCGGAACCCCGCCGCCCTGATAAGTTCGTCCGGGTTTATTTCAAGCCGACAAGGTAGCCGAACCGCTGGCGGAATTGTTCGGGGGTCTGGTTGACCACGGCCGCCAATTTGGCCAGTTGCTTGGGATGTTCAAAGTCGTCGCGTTCCAGCCGGATCATGTAGGCCAGGGCGCATTCGTAGGCTTCGCCATCCACGTTGACTTTGCGGTTTTGCATGCGGCCGGTCTTGGGATCGAGCATGTCCTCGAAGGGCAGGGGATTCATCTTGCCGTTTACAAAGCTGATGATGGCGCCGTACTTGTCGGATTCGGGCGAGAGGAGGAACTTGACGGCGGCGTAGCCGAGGTCGCGGGTGTATTCGGCGTCGAACGGGATGGGGTCGGCGCAACGCAATTCGTAGCCGAGGTCCTTGTCAATGAAGGTCATCTTGATGCCGAGCTTGTCCAGCCGCTGGGTCAGGAGTTCTTTCATGAGGCGGCCGAACTCGATTTCCCCGAGCCGCAAATGGCCGTGCTCATCGCGCAAGACTTTGCCGAAGCGTTCCAACTGGCCTGAGGGGAGGGCGTTCAGCAGCCCTTGCTCGCCCATGCCCTCGATCAGTCCTTCCGCCAGCACGACCAGGCCGTACTGGCTGCCCTCGGCCCGGCGTTTGATGATGGAGCCCATGATGATGTCGCAGACTTCATCCACGGTCACGGTGCGGCCGTGGAACTCCTCGGAGATGATGGCGAGGGTGGCGGCGGAGGCTTTGGCGATGCCCAGGGCCAGATGGCCGGCGGCCCGGCCCATGCTCACAATGAGATACCAGCGGGAGGTGGTGCGGGCGTCCTCCATGAGGTTGCGGACCAGATGGACGCCATAGTGGCGGGCGGTCTCGTAACCGAACGTGGGGGTGGAACCGGGCAGCGGCAGGTCGTTGTCAATCGTCTTGGGGACATGGGCGACCTTGATTTTGCCTTTGCTGCGCTTGGCGACGACGCTGGCGGAAAAGGCGGTGTCATCGCCGCCGATGGTGACCAGGGCGGTGATGCCAAGCTTTTCAAAAACCGTGAAGATGTTTTTCATCATCTCCTCGGACTTGGTGGGGTTGGTGCGGGCGGTGCCCAGAATGGAGCCCCCACGCAGGTGAATGTCCTTCACGTCGCGGATGGACAGCGGGCGGCATTGCTGGGTGTCGCCGGCGGCCAGCCATTTGAAACCGTCGCGGAAGCCGATGACTTCGTAACCTTGATTGATGCCCTCAATCGTGGCGGCGGCGATCACGCCGTTCAGGCCGGGGGCGGGACCGCCGCCGACCAATATTCCCAATCTGCCTTTGCTCATGTAATTTTAATCAGTTAATGGTTTGCTAAGTTACCCCGCCGGGTGGGGCGGGAAATTTAAGATTCGTTAATTCTGCACACCCGGCCCAAAAATTCAATTCCATTCTTGCCGGTTTCCACCCAGAATGCCCCGGATGAATCGCGCCGTGTTTTTGGACCGGGACGGCACCGTGATTGCCGAGAAGCACTATTTGTGCCGGGTGGAGGACGTGGAACTGCTGCCCGGCGCCGGCCCGGCGCTTAAACAAATGCAGGATGCCGGCTACCTTTTGTTCCTGGTGACCAATCAATCCGGCATCGGCCGGGGTTATTTTACCTTCGGCCAGGCCGGGGCGGTCAACGCGCATCTGGCTCGCTTGCTGGCCCGCGACGGCGTGCGCTGGACGAAAATTTACCTCGCGCCCGAGGCCCCCGACCAGCCGAGCCGGGGTCGCAAACCCTCGCCGCAATTCCTGTTTGACGCCCGGGATGAATTTGACCTCGACTTGGCCTGGAGCCACATGATCGGCGACAAGCTTATTGATTTGCAATGCGGCTGGAATGCCGGGGTCAAGTGCAGTATTCTGGTCCGCACCGGCTATGGGGCCACCCTGGCCGCCACCGGGGCGGAGGAACTGAGCCGGGCGGTCGTCGTGGATGATCTCGCCGCGGCCGCCCGCTGGATCACCGGACGGAGCGCCGGTCTCTGACCGGCTTGGGCCGCCCGGGCCGTTCATCGCCGGTCGCAGATGGCGCCCCGTGGACCTGACCGCCGGCCCGGCGCAAAGTCAGTCGGAACGAAAAAAACTGTATGTGTGGAATCATTGGTTATATCGGAAAGAAAGACGCCGGCCCCCTCCTGCTGGAAGGGTTGCGGCGGCTGGAGTATCGCGGCTATGACAGCGCCGGCGTGGCGGTGGCCCACGACGGCCAACTGCTGCTGCGCAAGAAAGTGGGAAAAATTGACGAGGGTCTCGCCCCGCTCCTGAAGGCGGCGCCGGCCCCGGGCCATTATGGCATCGGCCATACCCGCTGGGCGACCCACGGCGTGCCCTCCGATGTCAATTCCCACCCCCACTTGGACCAGACCGGCAAGATCGCCGTCGTCCATAACGGGGTGATTGAAAATTACGCCCCCCTCAAACAACGCCTCCTGCAGGAGGGCTACCGCTTTAAATCCGAGACCGACACGGAGGTGCTGGCCCATCTGATCAGTGATTATTATTACGTCAAACATCAGGGCCCCCAGAATGGTTCGCTCACCCGGGCGGTCTGCGAGGCCCTGGGCGAAGTCATCGGCACGTACGGGTTGGCCGTGATTTGCGCGGATGAGCCCGGCGTGATGATCGGGGCGCGGCGCGGATCCCCGCTGATCATCGGAATCGGCCAGGGTGAAAACTTTCTGACCAGCGACACCAACGCCGTGGTGGCGCACACCAAGAATGTGGTCTATCTCAATGATTACGACGTGGCCACCATCACCGGCGAGCGCTTCGACGTACAGAACTTGGGCACGAACACCGCCGGCGTCCAAATCAGCAAGCTGGAATTTGCCGCCGAGGATGCCGAGCGCGGCCGACACGCGCACTTCATGCTCAAGGAAATTTACGAGCAGCCCGCGACCGTCCACAACGCCCTGCGCGGCCGGCTGGATCTGGAAGGGGCCACGGCCAAATTTGGCGGCCTGAACATGACCGCCGCCGAATTGCGCGGGATTGACCGCATCGTCATCGCCGCCAGCGGCACGAGCTGGCACGCCGCGCTGGTGGGCGAATACCTGCTGGAAGAACTCGCGCAAATCCCCGTGGAAGTGGAGTTTGCCCACGAATTTTGCTACCGCAACTGTCCGCTGGAAAAAAACACCGTGCTGCTCGTCCTCTCCCAATCCGGCGAGACGGCCGACACCTTGGCCGCGCTGCGCGAGGCGCGGCGCCGGGGCCATCGTGCCCTGGCCATCGTCAACGTCGTTGGCAGCACCATCGCCCGCGAGGCGGACGGCGGGATTTACATGCACGCCGGACCGGAAATCGGCGTGGCCTCCACCAAGGCCTTTATCTCCACCCTCACCATCCTGACCCTGCTGGCGGTGCATCTGGGCCGGATGCGGATGCTCTCCGCCCGTCGCTCCCTGGAAATCCTTCACGCCCTGCAGGCCGTCCCCGGACAACTGGAAGGGCTGCTCACCCAAAACGACGCGATCAAAGAGCTGGCCCAAAAATACGCCCCGGCCCGCGACTTTTTCTTTTTGGGCCGCGGCTACACCTTCCCCGTGGCGCTGGAAGGCGCGCTCAAGCTCAAGGAGATTTCGTACATCCATGCCGAAGGCTACTCGGCGGCGGAGATGAAGCACGGGCCCATCGCGCTCATTGATCCGCAAACGCCGACGGTTTTCTTGGTGCCTCAAGATTCCATGTATGAAAAGACCATGGCCAACCTCGCCATGATCCGCGCGCGCCGCGGCCCCATCATCGCCTTGGCCACCGAAGGCGACGCCCAGATCACTACCGTGGCGGACGATGTCATTTACCTGCCCAAAACCTTGGAACCGCTTTACCCGATCATCGCCAGCCTCCCCCTCCAGCTTTTCGCCTACCATATCGCCGTGGCCCGCGGCTGCGACGTGGACAAGCCCCGCAACCTCGCCAAGAGCGTGACCGTGGAATGAAAAGTGGTCACCCGGAGCCCCGGTCGTTTTTCACGACCCCTTCGCGGCCGGCGGGCGGGCGGTTTCGGACGGCTTGGACCGCAGATATTTGGCCGCGGCCGCCGTGCGGCAGCGGACGTGCAGTTTCTCGTAGATGTGCATCAGATGCGTGCGCACGGTGCCAAAACTGATATTCAGCCGGCCGGCGATCTCCTTGTTGGACATCCCTTCTGACAACAGGACGAGCAGCTCCTGTTCCCGCGGGGAAAGTTGGGTGGTGCCGGCCGCGACGACCGGCCCCTCACGGAAGGAGCGGACCACCATTCGCGCCACCTCGCTCGTCATTGGCGCTCCGCCCGCCCGCACCTCGGCGATGGCATCGAGGATCTCTTGCTCATCGGCCCGTTTGAGGACGTACCCGCAGGCACCGGCCTTGAGCGCCTGGAAGATCATCTTGATGTCATTGTACACCGTCAGCATGATCACCTGCGACTCCGGCATGACCTCGCGCAAGCGGGCGGTGCAGGCGATGCCGGTTTCCCCCGGCAGATGGATGTCCATCAACACCACATCGGGCTGTTGTGCCGGCAGCTTGAGCAGGGCCTCCTCGGCCGAACCGCAGGTGCAGACACACTTGAGCCCGGGCGACCCGCCCACGAATTCCGCGAGATACTCGCGGAGCGTGGCGTTGTCTTCCACGATGGCGACTTTGGTCATCAGTTGGTGGTCGGTGGAGTCCAAGGTTTGGGCAGGCATGGCGGTTTGGCGAGAAAAAAATCAACGGCATCAGTTGTTGACGGCCAATGTACCCCAAATGGCCCGGGGTGGCCATCGGACAAAGCTCGTATGTCAGCTCCCCCGCAGGCCGGCGGCCGGCGGGAGCGGAAGCCGGATGTTGACCTGCGTGCCCCGGCCCGGACTGGAGATGACCTCGCAACCGCCACCCATTTGCGCGAGCCGGGCCGGCAAATTTTTCAAGCCGTGGCCGCCACCGGGTTGCGGCTCAAACCCGCGACCGTTGTCGGCCACGACAATTTCCAACCCCGCCTCCGTCACCGCCAGGTGAAACTCCACTTCCGTGGCTTCGGAGTGCTGGACGACATTATGCAAGGCCTCCTTGATGGCCAGAAACAAGTCGTGGCGGACGCGGCCCACCAGCGTGACCTCCGGCAACGCCATCGGGATCCGGAAACGACAGGCGACGCCGGAATGTTCCAGGTATTCCCGGGCATAACCGCTCAAATAATCCGCCAGCGATTGCAGGGAGTTTTCCTCCGGATCCACCGCCCAGACAATCACGTCCAAGGCGCCGATCAGCGACCGGGTCTGGTTGCTGATGGCCCGGAAAAGGCCGGCGGATTTGTCCTCCGCCGGCGGCAAAGTGCGCACCCCCGAGCTGGCAAGCGCGCCAATCTCGGTCAGGCTTGAACCCAGGTCATCGTGCAGATCCCGGGCGATGCGGGAACGTTCGGCTTCCAGCGCCCGCTGGCGTTCGGCGATTTCGCGTCCGGCGATTTCGCGCTGCAGCAAACGGGTGCGCTGTTCCACCTGGCGGTGCAGTTGCGTAATCCAGACAAAGGCGAGGGCCAGAATCATCAGCAAAACGGCCACCAAACCGAGCAGGCGGGGCAAGGTCCACCAGGACGGCCGGGTGAGCACCCGGACATCGCCCGGCGAATTGAGTAACAACTCGAAGCTCTCCATTTCCGGGCCGGTTGGCCCGCTGCGGATTTGGCCCACGCAGACCCCGGTCAACGCCAGCCGGCTGCCGGGCCGCCAAGCGGACCGGTCCCCGCCCCCATTGGCCAGCCGGGCGGCAAACAAAGCCCGGCCCGCTTTCATTTCCAACACCATCAAACCGGCCTCCGTATGCCAGCCGAGGAATTCGCCGGTCAGCCGCACGCGGGTGGCATCATTGGTGGCCTGAAACAGGTCCGCCTCCGCCACCGACGGTGCGACCGGCAGGGCGACCGCCCCGGTTTTGCGGATCGCGGCCTCGCGCAGCACCGGTGACAAGCCGCTGATTTCCGGATACCCCGCCGCCTCCACCAAATCACCGGCTTGCAGCCCCGGCATTTCCGCGGGCAAGACCCGCAAGCCGGCTTTTCCGTCCATCAGATACAGTTGCCGGGGGTCGGCATAAATCACCTGGCCCTGCACCTTGACCCTCCGAAAATTGGCTTCCTGCACATCAAAATGCAGCAGCTCGCGCGCGGTTTTCAAGGGCGCATCAAACGCATCCTGCGGGACGGGGTCGTCAATGGTGATGGTGGCATTGAGCATCCGGATCTGTCCGGGACGGACTTCATGGGATTCCCTGTCCCACACGGCATACAGTGTGCCGCGAATCCGCACATGACAGTTAAGAAACGGCCGCAGCGCCGTTTCATATTGCCGGTCGAGCTGCACCTGCAGGCGGCCTTCGGGCAGGACGAGGGTGAGTTGATTGGAGAACACCATGGTGACCCCGCCTTGGATTTCGGCCCATTGCACGTCCAGGCTGCCGTTGACCAACTGCTCCCAGGTGGGACGCACCGGTTCGGGCAACTGGCCCGGTCCCATGGGCTTGAGCTCCTCGGCATAGATGATCGGGGCAAAATCGCCGGGCATCGTGTGGCCGGCCACCTCCCATAATTCACCAAAGACCGGCACAATGTTGTTGGAAATGGCGCTGATCCGGACAAAGATGCCACGGGTGTCATCCTGCACGGTCAGCATCCCATAACTCCGGGGGGCGGAACTCGTCACCACCCCGCGGATCCGCACCGGCAGTTGACGTTCCGCCTCCTCGCGGCTCAGGCGTTGAACTTGTTCCGCCGCGGTCAGCCGCGCGGGCGTGGATCCGGTGGCGGGCGGCGCTTCCAGAATCTGCAAATCATTGGTGCCTGCCACCATCAGCCGCCCCAGCACCTGTTTGCCATCCAGCGTCCCAACCCCGCGGCCCAGTCCCCGGGCGCGAATGCGCGCCTGCAAGAGCCTGGCCGGATCCCATCCCCGGGCGTCCGCCACCCGCACCTGCAACCGCCCGGTGCCGGTGAGCAGTTCAAAGCGCAGCCCCACGCCGGCGGCGCTAACAAAGCTGATCCGGCCCTCCACCGAAACCCAACTGCCGCGGCCGGGGTCGGGCATCTCCTGACCGGCCAGGGCCCCGGCCGGCACCGGTGGATCGGCCTGCCGCAACACCCGGACCACCGGTGTTTGGGGGTCAATGAAGAGCAGGGCCCCGTCGTCGGAACGGAGCTCAAATTGGTAGGTGCCATCACGGGGGGCGCGAAAAAAGCCGGTGAACCGGAGGCCGACATATTCGATCTGGGGGCAAAAACCCAGGTCCAGGTCCGGGACGAACCCGGCCGCCACCACAGGCAACAGGTTAAAATCGGGGACCGCGTCCCAATAACCCAGGCGGGCGGCCACCTGCAGGCCGGGGGCATAAACCAAGGCGCCCCCCGGGGCGTTGGTGGGATCGTGCCAAAAATCGGAGGCGGGAACCCGGTGCCGGGGAATTTGAGGACCGGTGCAATACAATTCCAATCCGTAGGCGGCCACGGAATTGAACCAATCCAGCCGGAGCGGATGATACCCGGCGGTCAGCGTCACCGCCCCGTCCGCCTCTTTCATCGGATGAGCGCCGTCGTCGTCCACCACGGGGGCGGCGCTGATCTCCAGGCCGGTTTCGCGCTGCCGCACCAGGCAATGTTCTCCAGCCAGTTGAATGTGGTCGCCCGGTTGCAGCGGGGGCGCGAAATCGCCCAATTCCAGCAGTTCCACGCCGGTATCATCCTGCACGATGACGGCTCCCACTTCGGCCCGGCTGGCGGCGCAAACTGTCGCTTCCAGGCGGACATCGCAAACCACGCGCCGCGTGGCACCCACCGCCTGGGCCAATTGCTGCAAATTGGTCACCGTCAAGGCGGCCGCCCCGGTGGCGGCGCCCGGCCCTGCGGCCAGCCAGACCAAAATCAACAGCGCCCGCAGGCTTTGACCTGCCACGCGCCGCCACCACCGCTGCGGCCGGCCGGGTGCCGGATGAGATCCATGAGGCATGACTCCGGCATCATAACCCACAAAATATCCCCGGGGCAACGCCGGAACGACACGCTGACCTCATCCGGTCCCGCCGGAGTTGGCCGGCGTGATCACGTCATTTTAAGGAGGGCAGGGCGGCGAGCAAGGTGGGGCTAAAATCCGTCGAGGCTTGATACCAGTAGGCCGACACATTGCCGATGGCGCCGGCGTAGCTGTTGAACTGATACATGGTGGCGAACTGGCACCATTTGGCCGAGCCATCCGTAAACACCTCATTGCCGCCCGCGGGGTTGCCGCTGGGTGACTTCGTCGGGTGCGGCGGAATATTGCCGTATTCGAAGGCATACGCCCCGCCGCCGGCCACCTGGCCCGCCCACTGGGTCCCCACCTTGTAGTTGGAATCAGACCCCAGGGCCCAATAGGCTTTCGCCAGGCCCAGCTTCACCGGACTATAGGCCGGACTGATAATGGCGCCGGTCGGCAACTCCCATTCTTTCATCCCGCCAAAATAGCTGTAACCTATATACATCTGGGTGGTGCCGTCATAGCTGGGCAGCCCGGGGGACGGCGTGTTGGCCCGGTTGGGGCAGACCCAAATCGAGGCGACATTGGTCTGGAGCTTGAGGATGGAATTGACGGCCGCCACCACGTTGACGTCCAACGCGTCCGTGATGAAATTGCTGTCGACGCCGTCACCGGCCGTGTTGACGGGCGGAACCTTGTCCTGAAAGTCCCCGGCGTAAATGCTCGCGCCCAGGGCGATCTGCCGCAAATTGTTCAAGCACTGCATGCGTTTGGCCTTTTCCTTGGCGCTCGCCAGCGCCGGCAGCAACATGGCCGCCAGAATGGCGATGATGGCAATTACCACCAACAGTTCAATCAAGGTGAAGCCGGAAGCGTTCCGCGTTTTAAACAGTTTCATTTTCATAGTGGCAAAGGACTAATCGTTCATTTAACCAGGGTCGGCCGCCAGTTTCCCAAGGGCGGCCGCCTCATCCGTTCAACGGGTTTGGTTTGTCGTCAAAAATGACGGGGTGCCGGCAACCCAATGGCCGGCACCCCGCGTTGACCAGAACAGGTCCCACAACCTGTTCAAATGCTCACGGATAGCGCAGTTGGAAGAACACGTGCGGCTGCGTCAGGTTGTTCGTGATCGTTTCGGTGGTGGTGTTGGACGAACCCGCCACCGGGAACCAGTTGCCCGGCGAGGTCAGCCCCACGCTGTTCGTGTACAACTGCCAGCCCTGGTGGTCCGCCGCCCAGGTGAACGTCAGCGTGTTGCCCGCCCCGGCCACAACCTTGAAATTCGCCGTCGCGGCGTTCGTGTTCACCGGCGGGGTGTACGTCACCACGGTGATGGAACCGTTCCCCGCCAGGTTGTTTTGCCAGGTCGCCCCCGCGCCGGTGATCGTCAGCCCCGCGGCGCTCTGCCAGGGCTTGTTAAACAGCGTGAACGTCTGCCCCACCGCCAGGTTCGGGCCGACATTGTTCACTTGCAACGTCCCGCCCGTGCTGTTGACGGTGCCGGTGACGTTGAAGAAGGTGTTCGACTGTGCCACCGACGTGTTCAGGTTGACGACGAGCGTTCCCGCATCAACTTCCATGTTGCCCGCGACGGTGTTGGTCACCAGCGCGCCAACTCCGCCCGAAACCAGCGTGCCGCCTTCGAGGTTCAAATTGCCGCCCACCGAGAGCGCCGGGCCGCTGAGCACCAAGGTGCCGTTGCTGACCGTGGTGGAGCCGGTATAGGTGTTCGCGCCGGTCAACGTCAGGCTGCCCGGCCCCAGTTGCAGGAATGAACCGGTGCCGCTGATGACGTTGCCAAAGGTCACGTTGTCCGCGCGGCTGAAGGCAAACGTGCCGTTGTCCGTCACCGCGCCGGAGCCGACGGAACCGCTCGTCCCGCCGTTGCCGACCTGCAGCGTGCCGCCGTTGGTGATGGTCGTGCCGGCCGGATAATTATTGTTGCCAATAAATATCAAGGTGTTGGTGCCCAGTTGCGACACCGATCCCGAATTGGCGGTGGAAGATCCATCCGTTACATTGGAGATGATATTATTCGTAACGGTGTAGGTGGCATCCACCATGTTAAAGTTAAGATACCGGTCGTTGCTGGTATAGGCCGTGGCGGTGTTGGTGAAAATGATGTTGCCCAGCAACCAGCCGGCGCCCGCGTTGGTTCCGTCGCCGAGGATGATTCCGCCGCCGGCAATCCAAGTGCCGCCGGTGTAGCTGTTGCCGATGCCGGCCAGCGTCACATCGCCGCTGTTCTGGTTGTTGTTTTCCTTCACCACCTTGCCCGAGCCCACGATCTGCCCGCTGTACATGAACACGCCGGGATCCTGGCGGGTCATGAACAGCGTGCCGTTGTTGGTCATCAAAGGCGAGGACAGCGAGCCCGCATTGCCATCGGCCGGCTGGAAGGTGCCGCCCGGATCAATTTCCGTCCAGCCGGTGTAGGTGTTCCCGCTGATGGATTTCAAGAACGAACCCGGGCGCACAATCACATTACCGGTCCCATTGATCGTCAAAATATAACCGCTTAACGTTATAATGCTCGGCGTATCGATGATCAGGGTTCCGTTGTCCTTGATGCCATTGTCGGCGATGCCGGACGCCCCGCCGTTGCCAATTTGCAGCGTACCTTGATTGATCGTCGTGCCGCCGGAATAGGTATTGTTCCCGGCCAGAATCACCGTGCCCGGGCCGTCGTTGATCACCGAGCCGACGCCCGAGACCGCGCCGTTGGTCACGGTGGTCGTCAGGTTGAAATCAAGCGTGCCGTGATCAACGACCGCGCCGCTCCCGATGGAACCTGTCGCCCCGCCGTTACCCACCTGCAATTTGCCGCTGGCGATTGTGGTCACCCCGGAATAA
>Ga0182030_10005966_pt1 | contig 25795 bp, 30 predicted proteins | sample 812S3MmetaG_FD_121299 | JGI IMG/M metagenome (GOLD analysis project Ga0182030, IMG submission 121299) | Permafrost microbial communities from Stordalen Mire, Sweden - 812S3M metaG (Illumina Assembly) | ecosystem: Environmental > Terrestrial > Soil > Wetlands > Permafrost | place: Sweden...
GGTTTTACTATAACTGATAGGCGCCATGACTACTATTGCGATTCGAAGTGTGTCGAATCGTTGCTGGCGTTCGTCGACGTTGGCTTGCCGTAGTCGTGGTTGTTGATATGAGATAGAAAAGCTAGAAGTTCTTCGCTTAGAAAGAAAGTGAAGGCGCGCTAACGGTCGAAAAATAGGTTCTTGCCCTCAACGGACTTCTCACTGCTAAGCGAGAAATTTCACGATTTTCGAGATCACCTCTGAATAACGGCGAGCGATAATCAAGACAATTTCGACAACCATATCCTCTTCGAAACCCATTTAATACCGTCAATATGGGACACCCAGCTGGTCTTCGCGCTGGCACGAGGTACGATCATTGACCTAGCATTAGCTCTGTTTTTCTAGCTAACGTTTTCTGCAGATATGCCTTCTCAAGGTAACGCGTGACCGCCACCGCCGCCTTTTCCAGTTATTCTAATATGTGGTAGGGATTTCAAGAAGAAGGGTATGATCAAGTTGTCGACGTATTTACGCCAATACAAGTGAGTGGGGGTATTCTGGATTCGCAAATGGTAAATCCTAACGGGTTGATAGGGTCGGAGATATCGTTGATATCAAGGCAAATGGTGCCGTTCAGAAGGGGTCAGTTCACAACCGTCCGCATCTATTCGGGATATAGGAATCAGCCGCAAGGACTAGCCATGTACTGGTTTTCGAGAAAGGGCATCATATTAACTCCTTACAGTATGCCACACAAGGTTTACCATGGAAAGACTGGAGTCGTCTACAACGTCACAAAGAGCGCAGTCGGTGTCATTATCTATAAGAAAGTCAAGCATCGGTACATTGAGAAGCGCGTAAACCTCCGAGTCGAGCACGTTTCCCTATCACGATCAAGAGAAGAGTTTGTTCGCCGAGTCAAGACCAACGCCGAGCTAAAGAAGAAATCGAAGACGGAGGGTACACATGTTCACTTGAAGCGACAACCTTTGATGCCACGGGAGGCGAGGACTATTTCGATGAAGGAGAATGTTCCGGAGACCGTCGTACCAATCGCATACGAGACCACTATCTAGGCATTCGGACCGTGGTATTTGCTTGTGTTTCTTTGCGGTTGGGATGATTAGGATGGGTCAATGGCTTTAGTGGTGCATGATACATTCATCCTGTGAAATACCTCTAGCAATGAGAGCTAAATCATTGCCAAATCTTGCATCTCACAAGCGTCACAAGGGGCGTTGGGTTTCGATGAGCCTGGCGTAGAAGGTTGGTATCTCAAAATGATATCTATGTGACAAAACGATCCCTCCTCTAATCTTCATACTTTTATACTTTCCCTTTCGCCTGGCACTCTTTTAAATCATTTTTATAGTCATCCAGTCACCATGGAGAAAATCTTGTGCCTACCTAGTCAATCTGCACGTGTGAAATATAAATTATTCAGTTGCTTCAAATGACTGGGATCCGGCCCCGCCAGTAATTGTTGATACGAAGTATATACAGGTGATATTCCAAAATCTTCTTCAGAAAAATGTCATTCCCTGAGCGCTATCGGTGACCCCGGCAGGGTTGAAATTTTGTATTTGCTTCGCTGCTATTCTTCGAGTCAGCCAACCATATCTTACAAGCAATGGATCAACCTACATCCTCGTCCCCCACTAACATCAAATACAGTTACTGCCGACTTGGTGGTTGCGTTCCCGGGACTCAATGCGTAGATAAAGTACCCTGCGCTGACCAGATCGATCATCCCCGGATTTCCATTTGTAAGATTCAAAGCTTTGATGAGTTGTCCCGTGGTTGTATCCACTTCAACCAGATGATTAACCGCTACATCTGTAACAAATGCAGTGCCAGTAGCATCTGAAAAAGTTGCCCAGCAAGTAGCCACTTGGTCTGCAATCTTAGTAGACGCTGAAACAGTAGCAATATTGGATGATGAGAGAGATAGCGTCGCTGTTCCAAAGGAGGCATCTGTGACGAATAGCTTGTTGTTGGGAAGGAGGGCTGTGCCGAAAAGAACCGCTGTTCCTGCAGGAGATGAGCGTGTCTCTTGAGTGGAGACAGTATTTTGGGCCACCGGGAAGACGGAGAGGAATCCAGTATTGTTTACAGATGGATCCCCCTTCACCGTTGTCATCAGTGCGGAAGAGTCCGCGTTAAAGAAAGTTTGCGAAACGGTGTTCTGGAAAGGTACAAGTCAGCACTGATTCAATAACGAGTTCTGAATGTCTAGCCGCTCCTCAGGCCATATGAACAAGAATTAGTTTGGGATTATACTTACTAGAGGTCCAGCGGGTGGGGTAGTCTGGTTAATATCAAAGCTTCGTAGAGCGGTATCTACTAGCGCCAGACCAGAGGTTGAGGACATGGAGAAACAAGCTATTCCTGCTTTTGCTCCAGAGTTCGCAACGCATGCTTGTTTGAGGGTTGTGGAGAGTGTTACGCTCATAGGAAACTCCCCAAGCGTATTCACTGGTTGACCAACCATTGTTAACTTTGTTGGGTCAGTTGAGTCGATCAGGAACCTTGAAAGAGCTCAGTTAGTACTTCCCGATTCAAAACTTAGGTATTAAACAAATTAAATGAGGAAACTCCTACATGCTTGCTGAATTAGACCCAGGATTGACCGCAACAATGTTCTAGATAGGTCAGTCTACACACGTGGGCAATATTTCACCCAAGACTTCTTACATTTCCGGCTACTTTCAGAGCCCCTTGGCTGAAAAGAGCATCCGGTACTGCTGGTGCTCCTTTCGACTGAAAGATCAGGTAGTCAGTAATTATTTCTTTAAGATAGAATTGGGAGTTGAGACATGTCCCATGAGTCAATGTCCCAGGAGCGAGCATTTTTCCTCACGAAACAATCTGGATTAGGAGGCCTCCAAGTCCCTAAAATTCCTTACGTCAACTCCTGTCATCCTATACAACCAATTAGCATATTATAGAGTGTGGTGAGAGCTCCGGAGCTGGGACAGAAGGACAAACGGACGTGATCTGTTTGAATCCTTTTGAGACAGCTTCCACCTTCGGAACTCCCATATAAAGAAATAACAATTTTGCAAGGAAGTAAGACGAACCCAGACCCGCCGGTAGCTGTGATAGATCCATCAGACAAAGTTCCATCAGCTGCCACCTAAAAAATATTGAGATCAGCAATCTTCTTTGTGGAGACTTTCAACCGTAGTCTTGCAAGATTTTTTAACTAGAGAAGTAGGTGTTATCAAGATCTACGTACCTTCAAGGCTACAATAGAATTATTTGCAGCATTCGTCATGAAATAAATAGCCTTCGCGCTGGTAGAGACCGCACCCATATTTTCCCCCTTGTGACTACCATGCTTCCTACTTTGCGGACCGGAGCAGGACGAGGTATTTCTTTGATTCAGACGGCCGATTTCTTCAGCTTGGTCTGATAATGGGTGGCCAATAATCCAAAGAGGCTTGCAAATGAGCAAAACGATCAACCAGGCCGGGCTTGAATGTAACTGCATTTTGAACTCAGCTAATAAGCAGAAGAAAACTCCACGAAAATTAGGGATTTGAAGGATGTACGTAAGCTGAATATGAGACAGTTAACGAGTGAGCGCAGCTGAAGAGAGAATATTTCCTTGAGGTAGCCATAGGCTTCTTATGCAAAATTGCCAACATATTAAACATGTAAAATCACCTACAGAACTGTTGAAAAGTGATGAATCTAATAGATTTGATTCCACATCATCTGAATTTTTACGTCAATGTAGTTTCAGAGAACTCGAGATGACAGATTAGTAGCGCCGCATACAGAGCCTCTTGCACCAATTCGATCACGCACGCGAGAAAGTTCAGACGGCCTCAGGGGCCTAGCATATCTATGTGTTTCGCAGGGACTCATGATTCCAAATGGCGGAAATAAGAAACCTTAGTGGATAAAGCGATGTGTTTCAGTGAAAGCTTGATTTTCAGTCGTTTCAGAATTGAGAGCTCACGTGTCAAACTGTGATACATGCCGCAACCATGACTTTAGAACTCCAACTGGAGCAGGTCAGAAGAGACCCTACTGGATTTTGCGTTTGATTGTGGTGATATGCTACGATCGTTTCATATTGCCCAAGGTTTGGGGAATAGATGGAAGAAAACCAGACGAGAACTTCAGACTTGGAAGATGAAATGGAGGCAGATCGGATGCTTTATATTGAATGATCAGACTGAAATTTTTATTGTGCCAGCAGAGAGAACACTTTCCTATCCACGCAAGTAACAGAAAACCACCATAGATCTCGAACGAAAAGTAACATCTGTCTTTGGCGGCGACCTTATAAGTGAAGAGGAATATGATGACCAGCGCTGGCTTGACCTGAACTTCATCTGCCAGTCGTACAACGCCACAACGAGGAAGGGTTCAGCGAGTGGTATAATGAAATAGATAAAAACAACCCGATAACCTACGCTTTGGCGGCGGCGCGCAGCTCTTAAAGGGACGAGGATGATCCAGTCATCTCATCATGGGTACAAATAGGCGTTAAGCGTAGTCCGAAGAACCAGAAATCGACGCGATAGATAAGTCTAAGCGTGATTATTGGAGAAATGGTTCCCTGATTCGTGGCAAAGTTGAAGGAAGAGAGTTTCTCCATGTCTCTTGAGCGTAGGACGACCAAGTTTTGAAAAAGCCGTTTCGTCCGACTTGAGATGCAATCTGAGGCTCTGAGCGTGGACGATCAAGCATGCAGAGGTTCATCTAATTCCAGTGCTGCGCAGAGAGCCCTAAGTAGCTAGGGAGTAGAGTAGAGTACAGTACAGTAGAGTACAGTACTTACTAGTAATCCAGTTGAGAGGAAAGGAGCGATCTTTCAAGACAATCCAGGCAAAGTTTTCGTTAGTGAGTGGTACCTGAACAGACTTCTAGTAATATCACCCAGGATAGGATGAAGGGACTTTTGTTATATCTGAAAGATCAAAACGACACGGGATGCTCAGGTAAGTTGGTCAGGAGAGGAATCAATAGAATAGAACAACCGGTTCTAGACCTAGATTGGGCCCTACGGAGTCATCACGCAGCTAAGATCACATCTAAGATCATATCAAGATCGCATGAATTTATTACCAGCACTGGTGCCGCATGTAGTTGTGCAGAAAGTTCAGATAAATTGAAAACATTCTTGACACACGCCTCTACTCATTCATTTCTTACTCACACCAGACCCTGACTTATCACGGGAGGATTTGTCTTCCATGTCGAGTATGTCTTAATGATTGGGCCAGAAGGCGCCCAAGACGCCCCAAGCCCAACTCTATCGTCATACCTCAGGATTCCTGCGCTCCTTCTCGCTTCGTTCGATTCGGCTTACTAGTACTAGTACTAGTAGTAGTACTACTACTACTACTACTACTACTACTACTACTACTACTACTAGTGTACTAGTCTTTCTTATTTGCTTTCTACCGACCTTACCTTACCTAAGTAGTCTTCGACCTTCGACCTTCGATGACCCCGATTACTTCCGTTACTACTCTGCACTCCGCCCTTCTTCGAGTTGTAGTTGTCTTCGCATCATAAGTACAATTACAATTCATCCTAATAATAATACCTATTAATGTTTTGCACTTCATCGAAGCGTCACTTTCAATTCCCGAGGTCCTCTCTTTCAAACCGGCTTTGGTGACAAGCTTCTTCTTTGAGCCCCATTAACGCCTGGAAGTCGCGACTGGATGGGAGAGTAAGATCTACTTGACACTCAGCACAGTATTAAATATCTAATGCGTCTGCAATCATAGCTTCATACATGTCGCAGCGTGGACGAACTCACACCCGACAGCCCAACGGTCATTACAACATTTGCGCTCCTTCTCGAATAATAGCCCGAGCAAATCAACACCTACTTCGCCCAGGCCTGTTTCGAAATCAATAAGCGCATCTGCCCTTCATACCATGGCAACAGTGTCAAACGCGCCTGGTCTTCCCATACCAAGGGTCCCGAATTCCTACGAGGACGAGGAAGGAAACATGAGCACTTTACTTGATCCTCGGAGTCGAGTGACGTCTCCTGCGATGCCATCAACCCCTCTACAGCATCCGGATTTAAACGATGAAGTAGCTACACTCAGTAACAAGCTCATTAACGCCATAAACCATCAAACGAACCTCGACGACATTCTGTCTGCGACGCGGCACGAACTCGAGGCATCTCGTGAGCGTATTCGACAGCTTGAGCGAGAGAATCAGGAGCATTCTGAGCTACTCGCGAGTGGTACTTTGGTCAAGAAATCGATTGCCGAAGCAGACAAAAGGAAGCTTGTCTTGAGCCTTGCAGACGAACGAAGACAGCGGGGAGAGATTGAGAAAGAGAAGAAGAACATAGAGCTGGAGCTTGAGAGTCTGACAACAGCATTGTTCGAGGAGGCAAACAAGGTATAGATCATTCGCTCTGCACTAGAAATTGCACCAATTGACCTCAATAGATGGTAATTTCTGCCCGAGAGGAGGCACAAAAGGAGCACGAACTCGTGCAACGGCGTAATGACCAGCTGACCGCGCAGCTGAAAGATACTGAAAGCTTGTTAAAATCACATCAGGAGCAATTGGCAGAGTTAAAGCAAGTCATGGAGCAGATGACGGAAGAGCGCGACGACCAAACAAATCCTACTGCCCCATCTACCCCAGGACTAAGCAAATTTGACACTAAAGCCGAAAACACCCAAGATGCAGATCCCATACACTCCACAGTAAATACTGAGCTCGTCTCGCCATCCTATCCAACCAGCTTCACCCACCTTCTACATACCGTCCTTCGCACAGATCTTTCAGCATATGATGATTTCACGTCTTTGCTCAGGATATCCAAGAATGCTGCTGGAAGCAGAGTGTCCAGTGGCTCGTACGGAACAATCGGGCTAGGATTGGGACTTGGGGGCTATGCGGGACCCCAGCAGGTGCCGAATAATGGGTCCACGTCGTCTCTGTCAACTGCTGGAACTTTTGGCTCCTCCCCCGCGACCCCAACGACACCTGCATCTTCTGTCAGCGCCGGATCCACGAATGGACCGAATTCTCTCACTCCTTTAAAAGAGACGAAATTTTACAAGAGATCTCTAGCCGAAGACATTGAGCCAACTTTGAGGCTCGATACTGCCCCGGGTCTTTCCTGGCTAGCTCGGAGAACTGTACTGAACTCGATTTGCGAAGGAACTCTCATTGTAGAACCCATGCCAGCCTCCACAAAACCTTATGCATTTGCATGTTCTTTATGTGGAGAGTTACGAAAGGATCCTGGCCATTCCCGAAGCCATCGATTCAGGACAAGCGAGAATGAAAATGCGCAAAGATATCCTTTATGTAAATACTGCCTCGGTCGTGTACGTTCAACGTGTGATTTCCTTGGGTTTTTACGCGTGTTGAGGGATGGCCTTTGGAGGGTCGAAGATGAGGAATCGGAAAAGGCGGCTTGGGAAGAGAGTGTGAGACTGAGGGAACAAATGTTCTGGAGCCGGATAGGAGGTGGAGTTGTACCCGCCTTGCATCACGCCCATGGAGACCCTTCTCGAAGTCCACGTGTGAGTGAGGATGAGCGAAAGGAGCAAGAAATAAAGTTGAGTGAGGAACTGGAGCGAACGGGAGAGATTAAACCAAGAGACATCACGCCTGTCGTGGACTCGTCACAACCTCCTAAAGCGAACGTTCGGAAAAAGAACAAGACGTCCTTAGCTGGGGACGACACGGTTGAAGGGTTATGGGAGGCTGCACAAGAAGACGCTGTAGCGCCTAGTCCTACTAAAGAGGGAGATGCAGAAGAGAACACAAGTCTTGACGGGAAAGCAAACACGGCCCCGGATCCAAAAACATCAGATACGGAGAGTGATGTTAATAGAATATCCACGCAGTCAATCTCTTCACTTCACGTCGTGTCCCCAAAAGAGGGGGAGAGAGATGAGAGCAAGAGGCTCTCCATCACTATTCCGGGCTCTTTCGATTGAAGACAAGCTTGACCGCTGTCTCTTCACGCTGCATTATGAACTGGGAACCGAAGAAGATTCTTGCAAAAGATGGAGTTTTGGGTTTTAATCACATCGAGCGTTACTATGATATCCAGGGGTTAATCTGTGTTAACGTGGCGACTGTATATCTTAGGGCATAATTATGGCAACGCATATAGTCTCTCAGGCACAAAATATAATAATTCAACCGATTCATTGAATAGTAATCATATCCCAAATACCAAATCAGGAATCCTAAGTAAAGTTCGCATGCCGTAGGAATTGGAATGTTAAGATATCATTGTCTTAAATCATACGGGGCGATTAGCAAAGAAAGAACAAGGAAATTCCTCAGTCAATATCTGAGCATCTTATCAGATTATATATTGATCGTAAATAATAATAAATATTGGGGTAAAGGGATCTACAGGAAGGAAGGACAATATTATCTTATATCTTGCAAGGCCACGAATATGATTCGCTAATCGGGAACAAGGCTGTAAAATTGTCTAGCACGGCCTAAGTAAGAACTTCAGTTGCGGCATCTAATAATTCTACGTCGCACGATTTCTCAACTGAATACTCAACGCAACCCTCAGCATGGCCCCATCGGCTACAAACGGGGATGCCATAGCGGTTCTTGATGAGATCAAGGCACCACAGGGCGTAGTTTTACCCCCGAAGGAAATCAAAGGTGCGCGCAATCTACATACTCAAGAATGCATCAGCTAACATCTTTAACAGCAATCTTAGAGAAAACAGCAGGCTATGTTGCACGCAACGGCATAGTATTTGAAGGTCCGTCAATCATTATAATAAAGATAAACTCTCCCAGATCGCTAACGAAATTAGAGCGCATCCGGGAGAAGGAAAGACTCAACCCCAAGTTCTCTTTCCTCAGCCCTAACGACGCATACAATGCGTATTATCTGTGGCGGTTGAACGAGATCAAGGAAGGACGAGGAACTGCCGTTGCAGCTGGCAGAGCCGGTGAGACACCTGCGGAGGCTGAGAAGCCCAAAGGACCGCCAGAGCCCCCCGAGTTCCATTTCTCAGCTCGAATGCCAAATATCAATGCTCAAGATCTAGAGGTGGTTAGACTGACCGCGTTATTCGTCGCAAAAAATGGAAGACAGTTCATGACTACGCTATCACAAAGGGAGACGGGAAACTACCAATTCGACTTCTTGCGGCCGAATCATAGTTTACACAATTTCTTTCAAAGGCTTATCGATCAGTATACGACGCTTCTCAGGGCTGGCGGTATGGATGGTGAAGGTGGCAAAATGCAGCAGGAGAGAATCAAGGAATTACAAGCTAATGTCGAAGATAAGTTCCACGTTCTCGGCAGGGCAAAGCAAAGAGCGGACTGGTTCAAATTCCAGGACGAACAAAAGCAAAAGAAAGAGGAAGAGGCCGAGAAAGAGAAGATCTCGTATGCTCAGATTGACTGGCATGACTTCGTCGTTGTTGAGACCGTACTCTTCACTGAAGCGGACGATCAAACTAATCTCCCGCCACCAACATCAAAGTCTGAGCTGCAATTCGCGTCCTTAGACCAAAAGGCTATGATGTCTATCAATTCCCATAATATGCGGATCGAAGAAGCCATGCCAGAAGATACGGATTACTACAATTCATATCCCCAGCAACCGCAACAGATGGGACCTCCTCCCATCCCTCAACCCGCTTATCAACCGCAATACCAGGATACACGTATGCAGAATACCGAAGAAGAGGATGAAGAAGAGCAACGAATCCGCGAGAGAACAGAAGCCAGACAACGTGCTCAACAGGCCCAAGCGGAAGCAAAGGGTGGGGCGGCGCCAATGAGAATCAAAGAGAATTATGTCCCAAGAGCAGCCGCACGAGCAGCAAATAAGGCAAATCTTGTGATTTGTCCAAACTGTAAGGAAAAGATGCCAGCCACTGAGCTCGACGCTCATATGCGAAGTAAGTATCGCGCATCTCTATGTATTAAGTAGTTGCTAACCAAGCATACAGTCGAGCTTCTGGATCCTCGTTGGAAAGAACAAAAAGCGAAAGCAGACAGCCGCTATGCGTCAACGAATCTTTCGACACAGGATATGGCTAATAACCTCAAACGTTTAGCAAGCCAGAGAAGTGACCTATTTGATGGCGTGACGGGTCAACCTATTACGGAGGAGGAAGCTGCCCGAAGGAAGAAGGCAGCCAGTGGATATGATGGAACTCCGCTAGAGAAAGGCGACAGAGCAAGGTTAGAGATGATGCAGAATGTCAATGTGGAGGAGCAAATCCGGGTTCTTCATCAAAAATATGCGGACAAAAAGTAAGCTGGTACCTCGCAGGCGGTGCCATGGCGTCAGGGATGGAGGGAGCTGTATTTATCATAGGGTTGGAAACCCACGCGCGCGGCAGATTGATCAACCGCAATTTTTAGGAGAGCAGCAGGCAATGTAATGTGAGTGATGTATTGCTACGTCGTGGGCACTACTGAGAATGAATAGCATTTCACTGCGATACTGCGTGACCAATGTCAGCAGAAGGATGCACAACATGACTGTGCAAAAGAGAATTGAACATATCCATCTCGTCAATTATTATTGTACAGGAAACAGCCGAAAACCTAGGTAATACAAGTACAAATTGATACACCGGCCAGCGTGAAGAGAGTAGTAAATCATAAGGTAATCCCAGGTCAGGAGCAAAGGTACGCGATGAAATGAGAATGGACTTGCGTCAACCGATCTTAAAACCAACAGGAAGTGTAATCTCGACTCGCGTCAAATGGTCTGGAAGGAGAAATCTATTCATTGCGCCAAAAGCAATCCAAAATCAAGCGCTAACCTCCGCATGCCGATAGAGTGAGAGATAAAAGAAAACTGAGCCCTGTTCATCCACGTGATCATATCCAAGTTGAGATCTTTCTTCTGTGAGGTGTGTCCCTTGGTGTATTGTCTCGTGGTGTTGGACGGCGAAGAGCGATGTTCAAACCCGGGAGTCTTGTGATGAAGGGATGGGAGGGGAAGTTGATGCTAGCAGCCAATGGAGAAACACAGCGTATGCTCTCGTGCATTATCTCGAGCGACGACGGTGATAGCTAAGGTAGCGAAGAAGATCCCGAAAGTGGAGGTTGATGGCGAATGCTGAAAAGAGCATAGAGTTCATCGACAGGTGTCTTTTTGTCCATCGCCGTCGTACATGATCTCGGGCGATGTTATGACAAGATTGCAAGTTTCTAAGGAATCTGTTTGAGAATCAGTTAGCATTTGTCTTTCATAGAAATGTTTCCCTTTCAAAAAGATAGGGGGGGTCTCGCTTGCGCATCACGTGTAGATTGTGCTTATCTATATTATGACGCAGACGCAGACGCAGAAGCAGACCAGCCGGTGAGTATGGGGCGGAGCATAAAACCGTCGCCGCCACACTCAGCAGCTGGGCAACCAGACCGATAGAAACAGCCCCGTGAGTCACTTACCCAGCAAGAAGTTTGATCGAGGTAAGAAGGCAAGGCACTGAGCCTCAGTTTCCGGAATCTATTGAGCAAAGAAATCAGTATTGAAGGTCTTCCAAGAAGCGAGTACAATCAGAGGAAGTTTGAATGGTGGCGACGTACCTGAGTCTTCGTCCCAGCTGGGTTTCGGTTTGCTGGTATTCAAACTTGCTAAACGGGGGCAATCAGTACGGTCTCGTTTTTCTTTTCTGGCTAGGAGCAAACATACTCGCGCCTCTCTCCTTGGTCGCTGACTTGAGCTCTCGGCTCGGTAAAATGTATATGGTAGTCATCTTCGACGGGATGGATATGTTTGTCAAGAATGATATTTATTTCGAGATGAGGTTAGAGCCGTAAAGATATATGGTTGAGCTTGCTATGATATGGTGAAGAGCGGGTAGAAATGGGTTGGGAGGAATTGAGGTGGAAAAGGGATGAGCTTTTATACTCTTGCTACTTATGCGGTCTTTTTGGAAATAAATAGGAAAACACTCACTGTGACAAGCAGGGCAATGCACGGGGGCTATGAATCAATAATAGATAGCTTACTAGAATATACCTATAGGTGAGTGTTTTTGGTATGGTTCTCTCTCTCATCCAGGAAGCCTTGAGTGATGCCTTGTTGCTCAGCGCACGAAGAATGACTGACATGCAGTCGCCTAAACACCAAGCAGAGGAAGTACAGGCGCGTAGCCACCAGAGCCACTCAGACGAATTGGTGGCCTTGGAGCATCCTAGTCGCTCCCGCAAATGTCAGATCGTCCCCCTGAGTAGTTTTATTTTAGGGAAAGCCCTGCCCTCACCAGCTCTGGTCGTGGCCCGTTGGCCATACAAAGATTGGAGTCATACCTGATGTTTCTTTATTCAGCAGCAAAGTCTTCTAGAACATTGCCCGAAGCGATCAACACGAAATGGAAAAGTGAGGCTTCACACACCCACCCGCCTATAGAGGAACTGAGTTGAATACCAATAAGAAAGGCTGAGCGGATTCTCTGGGCCCAGGAAGAGCGTCGTTATAATCCCGCAACAACAAGGTCAATCCGAGGAGAAAAGAAAGGCGCAAATATCGCAGGGCGGTTTCCTCGTCGAGCCGATCTGGATTTTGAAACTGAGCATGGGAGAACCCATCTTGTCATCACCCATAGTCCTGACCGACGCTGATCTTTGGCGGCTCCAACAACGACCTCAGCTGCAGATGACCTTAACTCAGGCCCTTGCAACGCCCCAGCCGCAGCACGCTGTGCCCATACTAAGGTACCTTTAGTAGTGACGCTCGCCCGGCCACTGATGATGATAACACCAACTTCCAGAGCATGAATTGGCCCGACTCACGAGATTTGAGATGATCATTACATCCACTTCAGATCCGTTATTTGCTGTCACTTTTCATCTCTTTATTATGGATTATCGTCGTTGTCTCCTTAACACTATTTTCTTCATCACTGTTTAATCGTCACGTACCAATGGTAGCTTGCATGGTGAAGGCCCAGACAGACTATTTTGGGTAATCGATGCTCGGGAATCCTTTCTGAAGCCTTTCGTCTCTCAGTAACGATATCAATCAATGCATTTCCTAAGCTACACCGTTCTCTCATCTTGGTAATACCTTTCGTAATTGTTTTAATACAGTCAGTTTCTTCAAATAATTACATAGAAAAGGCTCGTCGCAGTGGCTGTTCCACACCAATTGCAAGTTTGCATGAGGATGATCCAACGGCAGGAAAATTCTCCAGTTTCGTTTTCGTGCCAGTCTACAACTTTTGCTGCAGTCAATTGTCCAAGAAATCTGATAGGAAAATAGAAGCCAAGCGTGCACCGTTTGTATAGGGTGATTCATCGGGCGCATCGTCCGGCCTCGAAGGTCTATACGATCTGATCTCTGGCTCTGCGACATTTATCAGCTTTATCTTTAGAATTTTACAGATAGTCTTACCGAAGTCTCTCAATACGGCTTCTAAGTCCCATACGAACCTCGAAATCCCTTCATTCACGGCCTTCCCTCGAAACCCTCCTATGCCATCTCGAATGGGATTGCAAGCCTCCTTGCCACCTTTCCTAGTCTTGAAGCTGGTATGGAAAATTTCCTTGCACCTATCGAATAACTCCTTCTCCGTAAGCCGTACAAGGTCTCTGAATTTTGCTCGTTCCGATCTGGCTGAGGCGCCACGTTGCCTGATCTCCGTTTCGCAAAATAAGTACGCACTCTTCAACACTTTATCCCTTTTCCTCAGAGTCAGTCTTTTTCAAATTGAGTGGTAGAGACCCAATCTTTGGGATTAAGCACTTATAGGAGAAATGAACCTACATGACGAGTGTCAATGCCAGAAGTACGCTAAAACTTTGCGCCCATTTCTTATCGTTAGTTGTGTTCTTGTTACTTGTCCACATCATATTGCCCCAAGTCTCAAGTACTTTTACAATGCGCGTGCGTTGGACTGCGAAAAAAGCAAGTTTGACTTGCCGCTGGACACAACGAGCAGCCGACCGCGGAGGAAAATCTTCCTTCAGAACGTGGTTTACTTGATTCAGAGACTCCTCTTCGAGTGCAAGACTTCGTTGTATGACTGTCGAGGCTATATGGATCTCGATGATTTGGCGAAGCATTTCGCACTAGTAACTCATTAGCAAATGTTTGATGCGCCGATATTGGTCTAGGATTTATCACCTCTTCTCCTGCTGCCAAGCTTGCTCTGTAAAAATTCGATATAGTTTCGAGAAGTCGACCGGGAAGATCGCGAACCGGCCAATACGCCACTGAAACATAGCTCTCTAGGTCATTCTTCGCAATATCCTGGACTAAGCTACAGTATTCATCCTGCATATCCTCCATCGCAGCAAGCGGAATCCCTAACGGTAGACTTTGCTTCTTGACTATTGTTGGTCTGCCCATGTCATCTGTGCCCACAATATGATGGTATGCCAGCTGTGAATCAGTTCGTACATTCAGAGGGACGACAATAGCCTCGAGAGGTTTTCGATATCCCCAGTTCATTCGAACAAGAATTTCATGCGAGCCCCAGTTAGTTGTGTTTTGGTTTATGAACCATTCAACATTAGCTTGAGTGAAGTTTTTGTAGAGGTAGTCTACAGCTATCAGTTACGCCTAGATTGGGAAGACAAGTGAGTTCTCTTACCAGGCGCCACAAGAGGTTGAAGCGATTCGAGTGGATCATTGAAACAATCTAACCAACAAAACCTCCTCTTACCACTCAATCTTTCGCACTGCTGGCAAGGAGAGCCAGGAGAACAAGGAGAACACTAGCAGTAGTGTTTAGTGGCTGGCTATTTCCATGCGAAGAGTACGAACCTTGATCTTGGAAAGATGGCAGGCCCAACATGCCTTTGCCTTTCGCACATCGAGAGCTTCACGTTTCTCTTGAGATGTTAAGGCCCTTTGACGCCCACGTGGTAATTTTGGATTCGATACTCCAGGCAAAGCGCTAAACACATGCGTGTGTGTTTCGGCCTGCTGTTGAGACGGAGAAGCGCCCGTCGTAGGTGTGCTGACTTGCGACCATGGCGAACCTTCCGATTGAGGAGAGTCGTGCGATCTTGCAGTGCTATTGGGATATGAGGTAACGAACTGCCACGGCTCACTCTCAGCATCCCATGTAGGACTTACGGGCTCGGTGTCGTAAATATCATTGTTCTGGTGATCACTCCGCAAGTACTCTTCTCCTAGTCTATGTGTTTCGTACGTCGCTCCTCGAGCCGGCTCAAAAGCCACGCAACCTGTATCTACTTTCTGATCAGGCGTGCTATTCTGCACGCTTGGCAAGTGCCAGGGACTACCTGACATTATTGGTCCCGCGTGAGCATATGGATCTGTCTGTAGTTGGGTTAAAGTGTTTGACGACAGTTGGCTGACATCCGCATTATATGTTTCCCCCATGCCATTCCAATCAGTCATTATTTTATAGTCGCTTTCGAACGAGAAAATATCGGCGTACTGTGGTGAGGTTGGACTGGCAGAAGCGGGAGACGACGATTCAACCATGTGCCTGGCATGATAAAATCCTTCTGCAGAGCGTCAACATTAGCATCAAGAACATAGATATGCTGGATGAAGATGACATGGTAGACGTACCGGGTAAGGAGAGATCATGGAGTTGCGCTCCAGGAGAATCAAATCCAGAACCAGTTCCAATACAGGCATAACTTTCGGAGACGGAGGACGCTGCAGTATTCGACATTAAGAATGTCATGCTGTCAAAGCTGTCGAAACTTCCAAATCGGCTGATATCAGAAGGAGACAGAAGGTCCAGGTCAGGTGCAAAATTATCAGGAGATGTCAATCCTTCCCACGACGATTGGGCCTCGCTGCCATATGCTTGCGTGGAGTGCGCATTTTCAGGAAGAGTGGAGCCATTGGGCATAGACTGAGAAGACTTGGGAGGGTGAGTGGGTAACGTATATGAGCTCATCGAAGTATCAAGCCATGATACCTCTGCTCGATCATCCTGACGGACGAGAGGAGTAAAGCTCGATCCAGTCGAGGAGGGTTGTAAATCGTAGAAATCTAAGAATTCCAGCTGTGGGGATTGGCCTGGCACCAACTGCTGGTGGATTTGTACATTTGGTCGGGACCCAGCAGACAAGGCCGGTGTCGAAGGTCCTGGGATATTTCGATGGGAATATTTCGAGGAGTTGTTGTAGGAGGTGACTTTCGAGTCCCGCCTCTTTCGCACTCTTTGCGCAGAGGTAGGCCACTCGGCCGTACCCTGAGAGGTTTTGTTCTTGACCATACTATGTCATCCTTCTCCATACACTATACGATACGAGAGGCGATCGAGGCAACTGAGAAGGCATCCTAAAATGAAGAGACCTTGCTACACGGGTTCTTTATCAATTGTTGCTGATGTCTGAAGCTGGAGCGAAATGGCAAAGCCGATAGTAGCACAATGGTGTGGGCTGCCAACGCAACGAGCAGAGCCTCCTGCGAGGGGTCAACTGACTGATTATTGGGTCAGCGAGAAGGCCGAGTGGGCTTTATGTTGGCCGATTAGTGGACTTGCGGCGGACGACTATGCCCGATTGCGACCACCGAGTAGCGCGTTTAGCGAATGAGATGCACTGCGCAATCTGCTGCGCAGCATGCACGGAATATGAACACTGCCACTGCCCCCAAAGTTAGTCCTGCCCTTACCGAGTATTAAAGTGATAGGACCGCAGAGCCAAAAAAGCCTCAAGGCTCTTCAGACATTCAGCATCCTGTCGCCTTCAGGCTGCTCTTTAAAAGCTCTACACATTGGCTGTTGGTCGTGGGGTTGAAGTTGCGAATCTGGACCCGTTATGTAATTAGGTATGCGTTGACTGTTTGCTCCAACAGTTACAATCCACCAGATCGAAGCTATAATAGGGGAATTAAGTCCTCCAAGCACCATTGACGCACCAGCATTTCAGACACCGCAATCCCCTCTGTTGACTTGCAATTTTCATAAAGACCTTCCACTTCATGTCCTTCCAACAATACTCAATGTGATTGTCCCTCACTCCGTCACTCATTGCCTTCCTCAATCAATCTTGACGGTTCTACTCTAGGTCCGTGGTCTTGCCAGTTGATATTTGGAGACTCGATTGCTCGGCCTGATCCATTTGGCATTTGGCTCATCGCGCTATTCGGCATCTGCATTTCCCTCCTCAACCAATCTCCTCTCAGCCCCTCTGCTATGCCCTTCAGCACCATCCGCCTCGTCACTAGTCCTTTGCTTGAAGAATCTTGGGCAACATGCAAGCAAGTATATGATTGATAACACCTATGTTCGTGGTTGAGCATTATATCTATGAAATTTCAACTTCAACTTGACATACCTTGATGACGAAAACACCCACTGCAACAAATAGAATTAGGCCAGCATTGATCTGTTCAGCTTTCCGCCATGGCCCAAAACAGCTTTTAGATCTGCGAAAGACCACAGAACATTCAGAAGGTCGCTGTCCGGGAAAAGGGTATGCTTGATCCTTGACACTGAAAAAACCACAACAGTCAAAGGCGTCCTGAATGTCCCTAATTGCTCTTCCGTTCTTCTCCATGTACAGCTTCCGCCATCTAGTTTGTAAGCTACAGGTTAAGGCGTTGGGTGGTAGAAGAAAGGTGAGAGCAAGGGTGGCGATGACCGTCTCGTAAATCAATTGAAAGCCTATTACGGCGATAAGGGGGAGAGTAAGGTGGTATTGTTCGTTTCCTAACGATCGCTGGATCAAGCCATGGATGCCTTGACTTGATATGCCGGTTATAAGGGGAAGAACCACGGTGAAAAGTCCCAGCGCTTGGGGAATGGGGAGGGAAAGGAACCGGCTCTGACCGTAGGCATAACTGGCCAGCTCAGCACCTTGGACTAGATAAACCTGATAATGGGTATTAAAAACTCACCCAGCAATGGCCGTCAACAGCAAAAGCAGCTATACTCAATTGCTTAGCACATTGGTGCTCGTTCCCAACTAGGAGAGGCTCACAAGTGGTCCACCGAAGGCAATGAGCTTCGGAAAGATATGCATCTAGACAAGAATAGATGTGCAACAACAAGAAACATAAGACAAATGGTCACTCTCGCCAGTCGATAAAACACATGTTTCAGCCCACAGTCTCTGACCTGACGAGGTTGATGTTGAAGGTGTACAGGTAACTACGGGGTAATTGAGCCTGTCCATTCTGCGTGCCCAACTGAAACAATCACTTTTAGTTATTATAGATATCTCCCTATGAGCCCTTCGCTGGTATTTGTAACAGCTGTTTAAAAGGTTGGAAGCATGGCTTCAAGAGTACAAAGGCAACTGCAATTGAAGGGGTGGAGGGGCCGGCGAATGTCTGGTTTATAGAGACACTCTCAAATTTACTAAAAAGAAAGACCCTTCAGCTACCCTACCCCACCCTGCCCGCCTCTCGTATTCTCTATCGCAAAGCTTGAACAACCACGCCGTCACACGATCAACCTACCTACCTATTGACCCTGACGACCTTTCTCGAATTCTCTAATCTATCCGTTCTTTCGATCAGTCCGGAGGGCGTCGCACTACCAATACCAATACCGCAATCATGCAGGCTATGCCAGATTCGCGCCAACAGAGTTTCGAGGAGATCTATGGGCCGCCCGAGAACTTCTTAGAGATAGAGGTGAGCATGCTCTTGACATTCTTGTGTTCCTTCAGCTCCTCCTTCCTTCCATCTTAGACCTCTCGATTGCTTTCATCATCTGACATCTCGCCAGGTCAAAAATCCTCGTACTCACGGCATGGGTCGCAGTATGTACACAGACTACGAAATCCTTTGCCGTACCAACATACCAGCCTTCAAGCTTCGTCACAGCAGCGTCCGCAGGCGATATTCTGACTTTGAGTACTTCCGCGACATCCTCGAGCGAGAGTCGGCGCGTGTTACGATCCCCCCATTACCTGGCAAGGTCTTCACAAACAGGTTTAGCGATGATGTTATTGAGCATAGGAGAGAGGGTCTGCAAAGGTTCTTGCAAATTGTAGTTGGTCATCCACTTTTGCAGACCGGAAGTAAAGTGTTGGCGGGCTTTGTACAAGGTCAGTCCGACTTTTGCGTTGATTTCAAGCCTTGGGCACGTCATTAGCTACGATTTTTTATTGCTTTGATGGAAGAGGAGACCAAGGGAGAGTGGAGAGTAAACCTCCAGGAGAACTCAGTGCTAACGTGGATAGACCCTAACTGGGACCGCAATGCGTGGTGAAGGCTGCGCAGTAACGGCCAACGCATGCTACGAAAGTTGCAGAAGCGTCGACCGCAGTCAGTGGTTGTATTCCAGAACGACCTTTCACAATTATGAGAATCAGACACCGTATGAACTGTATGGAAGGGTAGATGAGGCATGGACGGTTGACATTTTAACCTTGTGTTTGCGATAGGGGCGGGGAACTTCATCACAGGCGTTCAGCGAATCGATTAAGCGTTACCTTCTTCATTGCTCTGTATCAGAGGGAAAAGTCCATCGGTGCTCAGTGCGTGCCACTATTTCAGCTTTAGTCTAATATCACAAATGATCATTGCGCGTTCTCACTTATTATTGACAAGCAATCTTATCCCTTGCCATTCTAGAATGGATTCTCTATGTTACATCTTACTGGAATCAGTGCCCGTCATAGTTATGATGAGAAATCCTCTAAAAGGTTCTCTGATATACAAAGCCACCCATGTCCTCAAGAGTGGCGTCAAAGTCGATACACAAGAAGCGAAGCTGTTTGCTTCTGTACATATGCCGGCTTAAAAAGGCACCTATTTCCTCAAAACGCCTATATCCTACAACCCCCAAATCTATTGTGGAGCGTGCAATAACTTCAAGATTCCTTCATACATTCCAAACATAATAGCAGCACTGGGAACCGTCCTGAGGAGATGAGGCGTTAAGCCTCCATACAGTGCAGCCATCCCTTCCTCTTTCCAAATCAGCTTGAAACACTGAAGAAGACCAGTATATTTGAGTTGGCCATGTTCAGTTGGTGCTAGACGCAAACGAGTTCGGACAACCTGAAGTTAATTAGTAGTTAAGGTCAACTTGAAAATTAGAAGCTAAGACTGACCTCGTGCGGATAGGTCCCAAGAGCTGCAATTAGCTTTGCGACTCCTGCAGCTCCTATATTTCCAGTCCACGAAACTGTTTTATCCCATACCGTTTCCGGCCGTCCGCTGAGCACAATCCGTTCCTCTCGTTTCGTCAGAGCTGTTTTCATCTGCTCGTACAGTACCCATTGTATAGTAGTCTCTGTGACTCCCAAATAACTGGCGCTCATCCCCTTATACAATCCCCTAATACCCTCTTGTCGCACAACCTGTTTTATACAGTCCCATGAATTCTTGTATCTCCTTGAAGCGGCACCTCCCTTCTTTTCCACAACGACATTCTTATCTAACTGAAGCCTCGTTTTGATCAACCAGATTGGGTTGGTAGCAGTGGATGTCACGATACCCCCCAGAGCTGCAGCGCATAGAACAACCCAAGCAGACTCCTTGCCATTATTTCCATAATCAGCAATGATACGCTTTCCGTTTCCAACTACGAAGAAATTGATCGATCTTGCTGGTACGACGCCTATAAGATTTGGGCCCAATCCCTTGAACAAAGCTCGCCAGCCTTCCACTCTATGCACGGAGCCCAGAATCTGAAAGGTCTCGCGGAAATGTAACAGGCCACTACGAAACGCGGAAAGATGTGTATGTGGAGAGATTCCTTTGGCGAGTCGGCTTTGAGCAAGTTGCGCTTGATAGAAGTCGGATTGCAGACGGGTTTTGAGAACATCGAGAGGAGCAGTAAGAGTTGCCGCTGTCATTCCTCCTACACTTAAAGGTGGGAGTTAGCACATCGATTCGCTATAGATAAGAAGTAGGGATGTACCCTCCCGCAACGAAATGTGCCCACGACTTTGCGACGGGTGCAGGCCTTGTTGCTATCGAACTTGCATATTTGGACGGAGGACCAATTTCCCCTGTTTCTCGGGATTGGATCAGTTGTGTGGCGTGGAGTTGCGCTCTGTGATCTGAAGGTGGTGTAGTAGCCTTGGTATTCATGAAGGGGGGCGTTTGAGAACTTGGAGTTCTCTTTGGGGAAAAAAGAGAAAAAGAGAAAGAACAAGAAGAAAAAAGGAATGTTAAGTAAAATGGGTGGATTGGTCGTTAGAAGTTGAATGTTGTTGTACAAATAAATTTCTGGGAGGGTTTTTTAACGTGACGCGGTCTAAGAAATTCCTGAATGGCCGACGCCGAGGCGGGACTTTCACTGTGGCTTCTTCCATTGTGGCAGCCAGGCCGCGCGCTGGCATACCAGTACGAGCAAAACCTATTGAATATCCTCAACGTGAATAAGGATGTCACATATGTTCCAGTTTCTGGCTTCATCCTCATTATCCCCATTGTGTCACAATCTCCTCTCATGACAAATCCCCAGATCAATGGTAAGGTCCTCTACTGTATCCCTATGCCGGTATCTGAGCTTCAGCCTCGTCTTCAAGCTCGTGCGGCGTCACCTTCCGCAGATGCTAAATTTAGGTGGAGTTGACTTCTGTACCTCAGAATGATCAATGAATCAATTCCAAAGGCACCTACCAATTTTAATGGTGTTATAAGTGAACGTGAAAATAAATCTTCTATCATGATTTTATATTCCAGCCGCTTCATGGCTCTGTAATGGCTAAAAATGATAAAAAGTCGAAAATTTTGATACCCACAACCACCTACTAGTATCAGTACTAGTACTACTACTACTGCCTTACCTAGTACAAGTATCAGCCGCACGCCAATTATTTTTGGGCACCGTGTCTTCTTGCGCAAAAGGTAAAAGTAAAATTCAGGGGATAACTCCACGCAACCCACCCACATCTATGATTGACCGCCGTCAACTCTTCGTCACTCAACTTTGATGCGGCCCTTTCAGTTTTCTTCTTAATTGGAATTTCTTGACTTTCTTTAACAAATTAAGACCCTGCCAGAGTTGTCAGAGCAACTCGGCGCATACAACGCGTGGGCTGCAGCGCGCCTCCAAATTTCAACACTCGCCGCACTTCTCTCATCACTCTGCAACCATGGCTCGATTAGCGAAAGCTTCTCCCACAAAGCCTGCGACCCCTCGAAGCCCGTCTTCGCAAACTACAGCTAAGAAGAGCGTTGACTATACCTCCGAAGGAGTTGTGGACAATGATGTGTTCCTCCTTCCTGGATTCGACTATCAGATCATGATATTGGTAACATTCGTGGCTGCAGTTGTCAGACTGTTCAGGATATATCAGCCCAGCAGCGTAGTTTTCGACGAAGTTCAGTATGGTCTTCCTTCCGCTCAAATACCAATTCCGGGGGCTGACATGATTTGATAGCTTTGGCGGGTTCGCATCGAAATATATCAAGGGCAAATTCTTCATGGACGTACATCCTCCTCTGGCAAAGCTACTCCTCACATTAGCTGGGTGGTTAGCTGGATTTGACGGAGAGTTTGACTTCAAGGATATTGGGAAGGATTATGTAGAGCCGAAGGTGCCTTACGTGGCCATGAGAATGCTTCCAGCAATTTGTGGCATTCTTTTGGTTCCGACTATGTTTTTGACTCTGAAGGCTGCTGGATGTAGGACGATGACATCAGCCTTGGGTGCTGGTCTGATCATTTTTGGTACATAAAGTCTACTGGTGATATAATTGTGGTTGCTAAGAGTCTCTAGAAAACGGCCTCCTCACTCAAGCTCGCCTGATCCTTCTGGACTCCCCACTTATGATCATGACAGCCTTTACGGGATTAGCATTCACATCATTCACAAATCAGCATGAGCAAGGACCGTCAAAGGCCTTTCAGCCAAGTTGGTGGTTTTGGCTCGCTATGACTGGTCTGGGCCTAGGAGCAACTGTGAGCGTGAAATGGGTAGGATTATTCACAATCGCCTGGGTTGGAAGCTTGACCCTTCTGCAATTATGGGTACTGCTGGGAGACGTCAAGACCGTGACTCCTGTAAGTTCTTTTTTAAGTTTTCTTTTCCTTCTCCTTTTTTTTTGTATCATCTTGTAAAATATGAAATATACTAAACGAAATAGCGCCTATTCGCAAAGCATGTTGTTGCAAGAGTCTTCTGTCTGATAATCATCCCTGTCACATTCTACATGGCCATGTTCGCTATACATTTTATCTGTCTGGTGAACCCCGGTGACGGAGATGGATTTATGAGCTCTGAATTCCAAGCTACGCTCAACTCGAAAGCCATGCAGGATGTTCCTGTTGATGTTGCTTTCGGAAGCCGAGTCAGTGTTCGACACCATAACACTCAGGGGGGGTATTTGCACTCTCACAACCTGATGTATCCAACTGGAAGCAAACAGCAGCAGATCACCCTCTATCCCCACAAGGACGAGAACAATGTCTGGCTTTTGGAAAACATGACTCAGCCGCTGGGTATCAACGGAGAGCCGATCAATGGCTCGCTCGCTTGGGATGCCCTTAACCCCCCAGTATACATTAAAGACGGCGATACCATCAAGCTCTACCATACGAGCACTAATCGTCGACTCCATTCCCATGATGTACGGCCGCCGGTCACTGAAGCAGAATGGCAAAACGAAGTCTCGGCTTATGGATACGAAGGTTTCGAGGGTGACGCTAACGACTACTTTCGAGTTGAGATTATCAAGAAGATGTCCGATGGAGAGCTCGCCAAAAACCGAGTTCGTACTATCCAGACAAAGTTCAAGCTGGTACACGTTATGACAGGCTGCGTGTTGTTTTCACACAAAGTCAAACTTCCAGAATGGGCTTCAGAGCAACAAGAAGTCACTTGCGCCAAGGGAGGTACTCTTCCGAACAGTGTTTGGTATGTTGAGCAGAACGAGCATCCTCAGCTTGGGGCCGAGGCAGAGAAGGTTAACTACAGGAACCCTGGTTTCTTCGGGAAATTCTGGGAGCTGCAAAAGGTTATGTGGCATACAAATGCTGGTCTTGTCGAATCCCATGCTTGGGACTCCCGTCCGCCATCTTGGCCTATTCTCCGACGTGGTATCAACTTCTGGGGTAAGGATCACCGCCAAATCTACCTTATTGGTAACCCAATCGTTTGGTGGAGTTCGACACTGGCTGTTGCGATATTTGTCGTCTTTAAGGGGCTTGCCGTGCTGCGTTGGCAACGAGGCTTCACGGACTACGACAACACAATTTTCAAGCGCTTTGACTATGAAATTGGTACATCGGTTCTTGGATGGGCTTTCCATTACTTTCCATTCTACCTGATGCAACGTCAATTGTTCTTGCATCATTACTTCCCTGCCCTTTACTTTGCCATTATTGCTCTTTGCCAGACCTATGATTACATCACCGCTCGTATTCCTGGCATCGGACTACGTGAGCATCCTTTAATTGGACGACTTGGAGCCATTATTTTCTTGGCCCTCAGCATTGTAGCCTTTGGACTTTATGCCCCTCTCGCCTATGGGAATCCGTGGACTCAATCAGCATGCAAGAAAGTCAAGCTGTTTGACACTTGGGACTGGGACTGCAACACTTTCCTTACTGAGGTAAATTCAACCCACATACCATCTCGGATACTTCCAAGTCGTGGGATTAACCGGGATTGACCTTTCCGACAATGCTGATCTGCATAGTATTCTCAATATTCCACTCAATCCACTAACGCCAACGCCGATGTTCATAAGACAAGTTCACCACTTATTCCATCCAACGCTGCTGTACCTCCCCCTCAGCCAGCCGGCGATGATCAGAAACCACTTGGCCAACAGGACCACATTTCCGAGGCTCCCCCGGCGTTGGTTTCTCCACCACCAGCGGCGGCTGCAAGTCACAGCATTGTATCTCGCGAGGAAAAAGTCGAGTATAGAGATCAAGATGGGAATCTTTTAGACCCAGAGCAAGTCAAATCGCTGGAGGGAAAAGTCAGCTTCAAGACTCGATACGAGACTCGAACTCGTATGGTTGATGCCCAAGGCAATGAGATTCCAATGCCTGAAGATGCCGGTGTCGCGCCACCCCATCCCGATGTCGATGGCGTTGACCGTGAAACTGTTGGAATCCCAGAACCAGAAGTCAAAGATGCGCCAGCTGCGCAACGTGAAGTCAAGGCTGACGAGAGCAAAGAGGATAGCATTGCAAAGTCTGACACTGGTGCAGCAAAACCTGCGAGTGAGGGCAACGAGGCTACGGCATAAAAATTTCGGTATTGGAAAGGGCACGAGGCCAATGTAAACTAGGAATGCAAATGGAGAATTTTATTAATATATTCCTATCGGATAAATGTGATTAGCTTATTCCTTTTTTGTTTAACTGACATAATAGTAAAATTAATGATGCATTTTAAGTCAGTAATTTTAATCACAGAAGTATAAGGTTCATTTATAACATCTCGATGAAATTCGGAGGCTTTGGATACACTAATACACGCTGGAAGAAACACACAATGAAAAGAGTTCTTCAGGGGCACTTTAGTAGCTTTTCTTTCTTTGTTGGATTGGACCGAAAGGACTTCTTAGTCTTACATTAATGTTAAATAATCAGTCAGTAGCTCAGAATGCTCCGTAGTAGGACACATCGCAGTCAGTCAAGGACAGTCAATGCCTTGAGAAAGACTTTCTGTATAATAGAGTGGGAAAGATCAAAACTTTTGAGTATGCAGTCAGACAATTGATTGCCAAACAGATCAGACTGCAATGGAAACTGTAAAGGCACCCGTAGGCTCATGAAGAGTGATAGGTATCTGGGTTGTGAAAGGAATGCATATTATTATCCTGTGTGTCCACGTACTCGTAGTCTAAAGTTGTCTTCTCCCGATCAGCTTTTCTATCTCATATCAACAACCACGACTACGGCAAGCCAACGTCGACGAACGCCAGCAACGATTCGACACACTTCGAATCGCAATAGTAGTCATGGCGCCTATCAGTTATAGTAAAACC
>Ga0182030_10005967_pt1 | contig 25793 bp, 17 predicted proteins | sample 812S3MmetaG_FD_121299 | JGI IMG/M metagenome (GOLD analysis project Ga0182030, IMG submission 121299) | Permafrost microbial communities from Stordalen Mire, Sweden - 812S3M metaG (Illumina Assembly) | ecosystem: Environmental > Terrestrial > Soil > Wetlands > Permafrost | place: Sweden...
CGAAGATGGCATCCGGAGTCCACGCCGCAACCGCCGCCGGAAGCAGATTCACGTCTCCCAGTTGCTCGAAGAACTGGCTGGTTCCCCAATATCCCATGGCGATCGCGATACTGACTCCAATTCCTGTCATCGCACCTCGATTTCCAATCAGGAATCCGAACGGAATCGAGATCATGGCCATGATGAGAGCAAACACGGGAACGGCGAACTTTTTGTGATACTGAACGTTCAGTTTGACCGTGTCGAACCCGCTCTGCTTCAGGTCTTTGATATAGGCCGCGAGCTGGAGATAGTTCATCTGCTTATCCTGCTTCACGTCTTTCAGGAAGTACTCGGGATGCTCGGTCAGTTCGGGAAATGTGGTGGCGCCGAATCGCTGGACATTGCGTTCCACCACGCCGGTGATATCCCTCGACCATCCGTTGACGAAGACCCAAGTTCCGAGGGACTTGTCCCATCTCGCGCGCTCCGCGCCGATCATGCGGGTCAACTGAAAAGTCGCTTTATCGACCTCGTAGACGTTGACGCCCAGCATCGATTTTTCGGTTGGCTCGAAATAGCGGTAGTAGAAAATGCGCGGATGTTCCGGGTCCTGTCCGAAAATCCACTTATCCGGGCTGAGGTAGGTCTGCACAGGCTGTCCTTTGATCTCCGCGCGAAGCGCTTCCTGGCGAAGGTTGGCCTGCGGGATGTAATAGAAATCGAAGGCAAACAGAGCCAGACCGAGCAGCGCGCTCATGAACAGAATGGGCATGCCCAGCCTGTGTACGCTGACGCCGCAGGCTTTGAACGCGGTGACTTCGTTCTGCTTCGTGAGGATGCCGAAGGTGACCAGCACAGCCACCAGGACGCTAATGGGCAAGGTTTCGTAAATCAACTTGGGCATCAGGAAGAACAGGTACGAGAACACTTTGGTGAGAGGGATGGAGTTCTTGACGATGAAACTGAGCAGCTCGAAGAAGTTATAGACCTCCGTCATGGCCACGAAGCTGGCCAGGATGGCGCAAAAATAAAACAGGAAACTGGAGAGGATGTAACTATCGACAATCTGAAACAACGCGCCGCGAAAGGGCAGCAGGCGCAGCTGCGATGGGCTGGCGATGACGGAGAAACGTCCACCGCGGCCGGAGACACGCTTGAATAGCCCGGTGACGCGGTCCATGGCGTCGCGCAGGATGGAGACGACATCGCGGTCGCCCGCAAGTTCCAGCCGCGACGAGAACACCACGCCAACGACGAGGAAGAAAGCGTTCGGCAGCCAGGAGGAAAGCTCGGGGGAAATGGTCCGCTGGCGCGCCATTCCGGTGAGCGTGATGTAGGCCAGGTAATAGACAAAGAACGCGAGCAGGATGGCCATGATGTAGCCGCTCGATTTGCCGCCTTTGCGCGTCGTGATGCCCAGCGGGACCCCCACAAGACCCAGCGTGAGGCAGGCGATCGGCAGCGCCAGCCGCTGGTTCAGTTCGATACGCGCTTCGACGCTTTCCGGCTCCTTGGCGGGGATGGTTTTGACCTCGCGGTAAAGCTCCTTGGTATCCATGCGGCGGAAGGGATGGCCGGTGTTTTCCTGAGGCGGCTTGGCTTCGAGCACCTGATCGCCCAACGGGAAGCGGACGTGCGTGCCGGTCACGATATCTTTGCCCACTTCATGCACGCTGGCGTTGCGAAGGTTCAACTGGATTCGGTTATGAGGGATATCCGGGATCGCGAAAGCCTCTTTGGCGATCGTGATCTTGGGACCATCCGGTTCCATCTTGGTACCGGTGGAGCGCTGCGCGGCGGGCGTCACATCGGCCAGAAAGACGTCGCGCCAGATGGAGAAGCTTTGCTTGCCCGTGCGGACATCCGCCACGTAGAGGATGGTATTGGGAAACTGCTCATCGAATACACGCGCCTGCACATCGGCTGTTAATTGCGCGGCAATCAGGATATTCAAGACCTTGACGGTGCCTCGCGCGGCCTTGGGAGTGAGCCAAAGCGAAGCCGATGCGGCGAACAAAGTGGCCAGGAGGGCGAACGCGATGGCCGGCGGGATGACGATCCTGCTGGGCACCCCGGCGGCGCGCATCGCGATCACCTCGCCGTCGCTCGCCAGGCGGCCGAGGCCGATCAGGATTCCGACCAGCACGCCGAACGGAACCGCCAGCGGGAGGACCGGTGGAAGAGCGAGAACGAAAAGCTTGAGGACTGTGAGGGGCGTCGCGGGACTGCGCACCAGGAGTTCGAAAAGCTGACGCCCAGGGCCCTGCAGGAACACCACGAAGGTGGCGAGAATGGTGCCAAGCAACGCGCTGCTAATGATTTCCCGGAAAACGTAGCGGCTGAGGATCTTCATTTACAGCGTGGTCGTCTTCAGCGTAGCAGCCTCTAGGTATGTCGCCCGCAAAACGGAGTGCGCGGGCCGCTTTGCTTGAATGCAATGAGGGTGCCCGACGCACCCTTTGCGGGCTGGCCAGAAGGCGCTCCACTATTGAGGATTCAGGTCCCGCCGGAGTTCCATCCCGATCACAAAATTGTCCACGTCCCGGTTTACGATCGCGGCGGGGTTGGAACCTTCCGGAAGATGATAGCCCTTCACCGCCGGCATCAAATTGTAGATGTCCGCTGGAAGCCCGTGAAATTCAAGACGGCCATCGGGACTGATTGGCGCGATTTGGGAATCCCAACCGCGATCGGCCGCGAGCGTGACGTGCATATCCGGAGGAACCGGCTTGCCGTCTTCCAGAACGATTTGCCCGCGAAAAGTATAGGCCGGGGCGAGTTGGATGTCGCCGACGTCGACCTCCTGACCGTCGTCTTTGGTTTCGCAGGGAACCGCGCCTGCGCCGATTCCGCGCGACGCCAAAGATTCCATCTTGGGATAGATCAGCCAGATTCGCCCCGCCGGGATATTTGTTATTGCAAACGTCCCATCTTCCCTCGTGCCGATGCGAACTTCCGGAAAAACGGTGCCTGCGCCGTGCCCGTGACTGGTGAGGCCAACCTCGGCGTTAGCGACCGGTTTGCCGTGGTACATCAGCCTGCCGCGAATCAGCGCGCCTTCGGTCACGGCCATCGTCTGTCGCTGAGCGCCCGTGGGCTCGGTGAACAGTTTGGGAGCCATGCCGCGCGCCGAAACCTGGAGGATCATTTTCATTGCGGGCTTGCCGTAGGCGATCTCAAAGTCGCCGTGAGCGTTCGTCACGGCCGCCTGATCGATCCAGTCGACCGGGCCAAAGCTGGCGCCGATTCCGCGGGGCCCCTTGAAGGTCACCCCTTGCTGCTCGACCACCGCATCCTTCAGCGGCTCACCGTGAACGTCCACGACGTTCCCGCGCACAACTTGAGTGAGGTCTTCGACAGCGGGCCGCGGCTTGAGAGTCGCTTCAGCCGGCCCTTTCGCGGGGTCCGATTTTTCGATATAAGCCGCCGAATAGCCGTCCTTGATCACCAGGAGCGTAAACCAAAGATCGGGGTTGAGGACACCGATCGCAAAATTCCCATCGACGCCGGTTTCCGATCGTTTGCCGCAATCCCGGTAACAGGTCGGACAGAAAATGCTGTAGCCCTTCTTCACGCCGGCTGAGTAAACCATGACTGTGGCGTGTGGAACGGGGTTTCCGGCGGCATCGACCACGTTTCCCGTTGCGGTGGCCGGCTCCTCCGCGAGCAGAGCGGCAGGAAAGTGGGTGATGATGAAGGCCACAACGAGCGTCGAAAGCCAGATTCGCATTGCGATCCTGCTCCTTTCAAGCAGTGACGCAGAAGTGAATGAGAATGTGCAGAGGAGTTAGAGCGGGGCTTGAGGCAGGTAGCCCTTTTCGCGCAATCCACACAGCGCCAAGCCATACCGGCCGCGGCACCCGGTCTTTTCAAAGATGTGCTTCAGGTGGATTTTGACCGTACCGGTCTGAATGCCGAGCGTACGGGCAATTTCGCGGTTCTTGAGGCCTTTCTCCACCAGATCGGCCACCTCGTGCTCCCGGGCCGTGAGTCGAGATTTCGGTACGCCGCCGGGACGCTCATCCTGCAACGCGGAGTCTTCCATCCAGGTTCGGCCTTCGGCGACGGCAAGGAGGCACTCCATTACGCTGTGCGCATCCGCCGTTTTGCGCAGAACCCCGCGCGCGCCGGCCTGAACCAGGCGCAGAGTCTCCGCGTTACCAAGGCCCACGCCCCAGACGACGACGGCCGCAGTGTTGGTCACCGTCCTGAGGCGGGCCAGCGCCTCGAAAATTCCGGTGGACCCGAAGCCCCGGTCCAGAATGGCCACAGAGGGGCTGAGCCCGCGGATCAGTTCGACGCCGCCTGCCAGGGTAGTCATGGCGCCCGCGAACTTCAGTTCCAGCGAGCCAGCCAGAATCGACCGCAGTCCTTCTATGGCGAGGGGTTGCGTATCGCACACCACCACGGTTTTGAGGGTTCCGTTCTGAGTGATCACTGTTTATAAATCGTCCGAGCGGCAAAAACCATTAGTCCCGCCGGCCAACCCGATTTCTCAGTAATTACTTGAGGTTGATCGTGCCACGGCACTTGCGGGAGCCACACGCGCACGGCACCTTCTCAATATTCTTCGAGAAGCAATAATCCACCGTGAGTTCCTCGCCCTTGCGGATGGCTCGCTTAGACATGTAGAGGATGTGGCCCTTCGTAATCCAGGTACGGATATTGGGGTCGCAGCTGTGGTTGATGAATTCCGCCCCACTGCCGCCTACCGTTCCATCGAGGGTCCAGTAGTTGTCGAGCGTAAACAGGTAGATCATGGACGCCTGTTCATTCGACCGGCGCAGGGTCTCCTTCCGGTTGATGCGTTCACCGGTGTATTCGATGACCTTGCGGTTCAAGGGAATATCTTCGCCAGCGAAAATCCCCACGCGGTGGATACTGGACTTCTTCACGATGATGCGGAATGCGGCGTATCGCGGGTCAATTTGAGGCTTCTTGGTGAGTGCTGGGACGGGTACCTTGGCGGGTGCCATTCTACAGAGTGTAGAACACTGTGAGCAGGTTTGAAAACTTCAGGGCGATTCCGGCTCTCGCGATCCGGCGAAGCGAGGCTCTTTGCGTACTTCTCGCGCGGCGCTTCGAAATGGAAGACTCTGTTCACAAGATCTACTGTCCACCTCGATTACCGGGCGAGAGCGCGGCTAATTCGTTCCTGGCATCGAGCACCTCGGGGTTATCCGAATCCGCACCTCTCCAGATCCGCAGAAACCTCTCGTACGAGGCCCTGGCCTGCGGCAACATTCCTTTGCGCCCGTAAGCCGCGGCAAGATGGTATTGCGCCAGCGCGTCGTTCGGATTCGGGCCTAAAATGCGCTGGTATTCTTTGATGGCTGAATCGAGCATGCCGAGTTCCAGATACGAATCGGCCAGGCAGTCGTCGTACAGATCGAGGCCGGAGCTTGCTGGTACGTGGTGGAGAGCGTCCTGAAAATAGCCCACGGCATCGCTGGGCCGGTGATCCCGCAGGGCCAGAGTGCCGAGATAGAAGTCATAGCTCCTCAGTTCATCGCGGCTTCCCCGCATGGGATAGGGCACGTTCTCAAAGAGCCTCTTTTTGAGATCGCTGGCTTTCGCGGCATCGCCCCGGTCCAGCGCCGCGAGCAGGGAGTTCCATACCGCCCCTTTGGCGAAGCGCAGCTCATTTCGCGCGGCCTGTTCCGCCCGGCCAAAATCCCGGCGGCGACGGTTCACCTGGGCGATGCTTCCATACCCGACAGCGCGCGCGGCGTCGGACGACGTGATGCGAATGTAGCGCTCGTACTGACGGATCGACTCGTTGTAGCGGCCTTGCTGCGCGTACACGTCTCCCAGGTGAATGATGGAAGGCTCAAATTCAGGATCGATCGACAGGGCTGCATCGTACTCCGCGATGGCACTTTCGTATCTGCCGGATTGCTGAAACGACATGCCCAAGCTGTCGTGCGAATTCGACTCTTTGGGCGCCAGTTCCACAAAACGGCGGTGGGCCGCTATGGCTTCGTCATACCGGCGGAGGCCGAGAAAACAGATACCCAGAACGTTGTATAAGTCGCCGTCGTCGGGATCCATTGCCAAACCGCGCTGAATGATCGCGATCGCCTCCTGGGGGCGTTCCTCACTATGCAAAAGCCGGGCGAGCCTGGCGTAGGCTTCGAGTTCAAGCGGGTAACCGTCCACAACCTGTTGCAGCGTTCGAATCGCGTCGGGGTAGTCCTTTCGCGCAATGGCATCCCAGGCCGTAACGTACAAGCGGTCTTTTGCCGTCAGGTGTTCCGACAACCGCATGGCCTTCTCCAGGAAAGGCAATCCCTTTTCCGGCACGAAGTCGGTAACCGAATAGGCATATCCAATTCTCGCGTAGGCCATGGCGAATCCCGGATCCAACTGGGTCGCCTTGCGCAGCAGCGCAATCGCCTCCCCATTTTGAAATGCCTGGGCTTTACTGACGCCCGACGAATAGTAACGGTAAGCCTCAACATTATTGGTCATCACCTCCGCCAGCCCGGTTCCCTTGGTTGCGCCTTTCGTCGCGCCGACCAGTTGCGCGGCAAGCTTGGGCGAAAGCAGGTCCACCTGGGTGATGATGTCTGCCGGGCTTTCCACAATGAAACGGTCGGTCGCGACCAGTTGACCGTGCGAGGTTTCATAAAGCCTGACATTAATTACTGTCTTATCCCCCAAAGTCATGAAACTGCCGAGGAGAACGGCATCGGCGTGACTTCTGCGCGAGATGTCGAGCGCGTCGTCCAATTGGATGGCGTGTTCCGCTTTGTGTCCGGTCCGGTTCAGCAACAACTGAAGTTGCGGACGGCTTAATACGGTCAGGCGATCGAAATGGGCGAGGTCGGCGATAAACATATCGGCCAGTCCCTCGCTCAGCCACTTCAACTCGTGCCGGGCGCTTTGGTCTTCAAAGTACATAATCGCCAGGGCCTTTCGGCCTGCGACCCGAGGAAGAGTAATTTCAACGCTTTGCCGTAACGCTCGGCCCCACATCAGCCAGGCTGTGAGCGCGGCCAAGGCAACGAGAAACGTCGAGGTGAGGATGAGAGCGCGATGGGACCGGAGGTACGCCGGTACGCGCGTCTTCTCCGGTAGCTTTGAAGGAGAAACCGGAAGAGAAACGGGAAACGAAGCGAGCTCCGGGACGTTGAGTGCGGTGCGCGCGGCTTCGGAGGTGTGTTCCCCCTCGGCCATCGACGCGATAAAACGGTATCCCACTTTGGGGATCGTCTTGACAAACCGGGGCTTCCGCGGGTCATCGTCCAGGGCTTTCCGAATTTCCGCGATACACTGCGCGACCGCGTTATCCGTCACGGCGACACCCGACCAGAAAGCCTCGATCAGCTCTTCCCGTGTGACCAGCCTCTGCCGGCGCTCAAGCAGATACAGCAGCACGTGAAAGGACTGCTGCCGCAGATGCTGTTCCTGGCCTCCCCGTCTCAAACATCCCAGGCACGAATCAATCTCAATCCCCTCGCAGCGGTAGACGGATGGGCCTGAATCCGTCACAGCGAAGGTGTCCCCCGCGCGAACCATGGCAGGATTGTATCGCAAGATGGGCGGCGATGCCGGTGGCCCCTGTGAATGAACCGAAAGGGTTGCTGCGTTAGTCACGTCCCAAGCGACGTTTCAAACCCACGCGTAACATTTTTGAAAATTCGTTGGAATAGCTGGAAATGAATGCAGTCAACGAAATTTCAAAACAATTTCACGATTTTCTCACCGCAAATCCGCCATCCCCTCTGGACATCGCACTAAACAAAATATATTATCTCCACAACGACCCAAGGTCGGTCTTGAAATGGAGCCGGTTTTGAATAGCTCCAAAGGGGGAAGTCCGTTCTTGTCTTTCCAGCGCAATACGCCGGACGCGATGATTCCATCGCCGGAACTGGTTGAACTCCGCCCTTTCGACCTTCAGGCATTAGACCTTCAATGAATCGCGAGGAGCTTATGAACAAACGATCTCAGGTAGTCTCGTCCCGATCGCCGCAATGGTCCCGATTGGCCATCGCCCTTTTGGTTGTCGCCGGATCTTGGCACGTGCCCTCCGCGCTCGCTCAGACACTGAGCAGCATCACCGGCACAGTGACGGATAGCAGCGGATCTCTGGTTCAGAGCGCGAAAGTGACGGCGACGAACGACGCCACGGCCGTGGCGAAGACCGCCATCACATCCTCCGCCGGCACCTACACGATCACGGATCTCATCCCGGGAACCTACACGGTGAAAGTGGAAAATGCCGGCTTTGAGGTTTCCGTTCACAACGGTGTCGGCGTGGAAGTAGCCAAGGCCGCCACGGTGGACGCCACATTACAGGCTGGGAGCACGTCCCAGACCGTGGAAGTGACGGAGAGCGCCATCGCTCTCGATACCACCCAGCCGAACCTCAACACAACACTCGAAAACGAAGTTGTCAAGGAGTTGCCCAACCAGATAGAAGGAGGGCGCGGACGGCAGGTGGACGCTTTTGTGTTCCTGGCGCCCGGCGTAACGGGCGGCACTTTCAGCAAGCGCATCAACGGCGGCGTGGATTTTGAAAACGAAGTGGTGTTCAACGGGATACCAATGGCCCAGTCGGAGACGCAGGGATTTCAGACTATCTGGAATCCTCCGTTTGAGCTGGTGAGCCAATCCAACGTGCTGCGATCATCCTTCTCGGCGCAGTATGGATTGGCGCAAGGGGTGGTCACCTATCAGACCACGTCCGGCGCGAACCAGGTGCATGGTGACGCATTTGGCATTCTTCGCAACGACTTTTTCGACGCGAAAGGCGCGTACAATGCCACCACCCCGACCGATAAGGAGGATAATTACGGGTTTTCGATCGGTGGTCCAGTGATTCTCCCGCATCTCTACAACGGCAAGAACAGGACGTTCTTTTTCGCGACGTTCGAATGGTACCGGCAGAATCAGACCCAAACCGGCACATTTTCACTTCCCACTGCCGCCGAGAAAGCCGGTAACTTCAGCGGCCTTGGCACGCCCATCTACAACCCGGTGAACAGCACCTGCACCGCCGGGGGAAACGTGGCGGGAGCGCCATTTGTGGGAAACATCATCCCCACTTCGTGCTTTAGCCCGCTATCGGCGAGCCTGCTGCAATATATGCCGAATCCGACGCTGTCGGGTTTTGCGAATAATTCAAACAACCTGCAGGGCGTGCTTCCCACGAGGCAGAGTCCGTGGGGCTTCACGGTCGACCACGCCATCACCCAGAACCAGTCCATTCACTGGACCGAGTGGCGGGACAAACAGACATCCTACGGAGGCGGCGATGACCTTCCGGTGGCAAACCCGCTTGAGAACTACACCTACTTTCCGGATCTTGGCACGGTGTTCATCCTGAACTATTCGTGGACCATTTCTCCGCATCTCGTCATGACGGCCGGCACCAGTTGGCTGGGTGAATTGAACTTCCAGCTTCCCCAAAGAGCGGGCTCAACCCCCGCGTTTGCGGCTGCCCCCAACACTCCGATTGTTCCAGGAATCAACTTCGGCGGTCCGCTCTCTCCCGGAAACTTTGGAACATCGAATACGGATTCCGTCAACCGGAAGCTCGGTTGGGTGATCGACAACAATTATCTTTGGGTTCACGGAATACACACATTCAACATCGGATGGGAGCTGCGGCGAACTTATCAGGATGACAACGAATGCCAACAGTGCGCTGGAAATTTCAACTTCAGCAACAACGAGACGGCGGACCCCAACAACCTCGGAACCACGGGCAATGCGTTCGCCAGCTTCCTGCTCGGCGACGTGGATAGCGTCGATCGCATCGGGTCGCAGGAGGAGCGGCTGCGCAACTGGGACTTCTCTCCTTATATCCAGGACGACATCAAGCTCAGTAAGCGCCTGACGGTAAACATCGGAGTGCGTTGGGACGTGATGGTGCCCTTCACTGCCGTGGGTAACTATATCGTGTACTTCAACTCCAAGATTCCAAACCCAGGCGCGGGCGGATTGCTTGGGGCCGCGACCGAATTTGGCAACTGCGCGGGTTGCGCCGGGGTCAATCGCGCGGCGATCGATTGGAAGCAGATTAGCCCTCGAGGCGGCTTCTCGTATGAACTGAACAAGAAGACGGTGCTACAGGGTGGTTTCTCGCAGAACTACCTCGACGGTGGCGCCTATGAGTACGGCACGCACAAAGTGGCGGTGAATTATGGGAATCTTCTGGTGGGTTCGTTTACTCGAAACAGCACCGGAACGGTAAATCCGGCATTCGGGTCGTGGGACACCAACACGCTGCCTTATCCTGCTCTCACGCCGTTCAGCCCGACCATCGGCAACGCGACTTCCATTAATGCCTTCGATCCGCAGACCGACGGAAAATCCGCGTACGACATCGTTTGGAGCCTGGGAGTGCAGCGCGAACTGCCCTTGAATATGCTGCTGACCGCGGCGTACACGGGCAACCGCGGCGACTACCTGCCGGCGCAATTGAACCCAATCAATCAGATCAACCCCGCTTATCTCACCAAGTACGGCAGCCTGCTCGGGCAGTCCGTCACTTCGGCGGCAGCGGTCGCCGCCGGAATCCCAATTCCCTACGCAGGTTTTGTCAACCAGTTCGGCAGCTCGGCGACAGTTCTACAGGCGCTGACGCCGTATCCTCAATACGCCAGCATCTTCAATAACTTTGACGATAGCGGATCGGCGCTTTACAACGCCATGCAGGTCCAACTGGAGAAACGCTATACCAACGGTCTGGCGTTTCTGGTGTCCTATACGCTTTCGCGCATGATGTCGAATACCAATTCCGGGTTCACTTCATTCGCCTCCGCGTCGCTGAATAAAGACAATCAAAAGTCTGAGTGGTCCGTCGACAACAATGACCAGCCCAATGTCATCAGCATCGCCGGAAGTTACGAGCTGCCGTTCGGCAAGAACAAGATGTTCCTGAACAACGCGAACCACGTAGTGGACGCGGTGGTTGGGGGATGGCGGTTGAGCCCGATTCTGAGTTACCTGCAGGGTGGTCCTTTACAGGTTACCGTCGCCGGCAATCCGCTGGGCAACGGCACGTCCAACCGGCCTAACCTGGTCTCTGGCGTCCAGGAGGAGTTCAACTACAACAACGTCTACCAGGGCCTACCGGTCCTCAACGCGGCCGCGTTCAGCGATCCGGGGCCATGGGCGATTGGCGATGAACCTCGCTACCTGCCCTCGATGCGCGGTCCCTGGCAGTTGAACGAGAACGTGGCACTCGCGAAATCGTTCAAGATCGGCGAACACGTGAAGGCGAAGCTGGAAATGGAATACTTCAACATCCTGAACCGCGTGATCTTCGGCGGCCCGGATACCAACCTGGAGGATCCCAATTTCGGCAGGGTGATCAACTCCCAGGCCAACAGTCCGAGGCAGGGGCAGGCGCACTTTACAATCAGCTTCTAGCGGAAAGCGCAGGCGGGAGCGTCTGCGCGACTTCCGCATTTGTTCTAAGCTGAACTAGATGTTTCCCGCTGTGCGCCTGAGAACATTACTGATTGGTCTGGTCTTCTGCTTCCGGGCGCAAAGTGAGGAACTGCCGCAGGAGCTAGTTGCGGCCCAACAGTTGATTGATCGCGGCGACCTGAGAGGCGCGGCCCAATCGGTTCGCGGATATCTGGAGACTCACAAAGAATCGGCCGACGGGCATTATCTTCTGGGCTACATCCTGTTCCGAAACCAGGATCCTAAGTCGTCGATCGCGGAGTACGGGGAAGGTGCGCGTTATCGACCGCCCGGCGCTTTAGACATGGAAGCGATCGGCTGGGATTACCTTCTGCTCGAAGACTACGCTTCCGCCGACAACTGGCTGAGTAAATCGGTGGAGCTAGACGGCTCCGACGCGGCGGCGCGATACTTCCTGGGACGCGCCAAATACAACGAGAAGCGTTTCGATGAGGCGGCTCGCGCGTTTGAAGAATGCATCCGTCTCGACCCCAAGAATGTGAAAGCCGTGGACAACCTCGGGCTGGCTTTTGAGGGATTGGGTAAAACGGAGGAGGCCCTACGCGCATACCGGGACGCCATCGCCCTCGAAGAAGGCGGAGCGCAGAATGCGCACCCTTACAACGCGAGTCCTTATTTGAATCTGGGCACTCTTCTCGCTGAAAGTGACCGCGCCGCAGAGGCTGTAGCACCGCTGCTTCGAGCAGTCCGAACCGCTCCGGACGACTGGCGCGGGCACAGGGAGTTGGGGAAAGCCTACTTCCTTTTGAACCGCCCGGAAGAGGCACAGGCTGAACTGGAGAAAGCGGAGAGCCTCTCTTCCGAAAACCCTTCCATCCATTTCCTTCTCAGCCAGGTACTGAGGCGTCGCGGGCTGACCGAAAGGTCGCAGGCGGAGACAGAGCGCTATGCGGCTCTCACCGGAACCCACTCATCACCCGAAACGCCGCTTGCCGAAGCGCGGTCGCTCGTGGAACAAGGGAAACTGGACGACGCAGAACGCATTCTCCGACGTTTCGTGGGTACGGAGAAGAGCGTCGCGGATGGCCACTTTCTTCTTGGCTATGTACTGTTCAGGAAGCAGGATGCCACGGCGTCTCTGGCCGAGTACACGGAAGGCGCGCGATATCAGACTCCAGGCGCGGCAGATCTGGAGGCTGTCGCCGGTGATTATGTCCTGCTCAAGGATTATCCGGATGCGGATAAGTGGTTCACCAAGGCGGTGACGTGGAATCCGGCGGATTCGTTGGGCTGGTATTATCTGGGCCGCACAAAATACAATGAGAACCGTTTCGAAGAAGCGGTGAGCGCGTTCCGGAAGTGTCTGGAGCTGGACCCCAGGAACGTGAAGGCCGAAGACAATCTTGGGCTCACGTACGAAGGGTTGAATCAAACCGGCCAGGCGATGGAAGCCTATAGAAATGCCATTGCCTGGCAGTCGGAATCGCCCGTTAAGACCTCCGGCCCCTATCTTGACCTCGGGGCTCTGTTAGTGGAAAGCGGCCGCCCCGCAGAAGGCCTGCCCAATCTGCTGGAGGCCGTGAAGATGTCTCCAGATGATTATGTGGCGCATCGCCAACTCGGCAAGGCTTATTCCCGATTGGAACAGTTCGACAAGGCGGGCGCGGAATTGGAGAAGGCGGTAGCGCTTGCCCCGAAGAATGCTCCCGTCCATTTCATGCTGGCCCAGGTGTACCGGAAACGGGGTTTCGCTGAAAAGGCGAAAGTACAAGAGGATCTGTACCGAAGCCTGAGCGGCACGCATTCGACGCCGGAATAGCCGATTCAATGGTCGGTCTGCTTATTCTCAATCACTTCCTCCGCCCGCCTGGAAGTGGCTTCTCGCGCGCTCTGCTCCAGCTTGCTGAACGTCTGCATCTCGGCCTGCGATTCCTTTGTTCGCCCCAGCGCCCGATAGACTTTGGAAAGAAGGAAGTGCGTGCTTGGCTCACCCGGATCGGCCTTCGCCGCCGCCTCAAGGTCGGCCACAGCTTCGGCATTGCGGTCTAGCTTCACCAGCGCGCGCGCACGGTCCACGCGGGCATCGGTTAGCGATGGGCACATCGACAACGCCTTGTTGATATCGGCGAGCGCCTCTTCCGCGCCGCCGTTTTTCTGAAGCGCAATGCTTCCGAGCTTCCATCGCGCCATGCAATTCGCGGGGTCAATGGCGAGTTCCGCCTGAAACTGCGCCGTGGCGGAATCGAGCTGCGAGAGGGTGAAGTAGGCATCGCCGAGTTTGTAATGGGTCCCCGGCTGCCGCGGTGCAATTTCCACGGCCTTTTTCAGTTCCACCACCGCACCGTCGTAGTTGTTCATCGTCTCCATGAGTTCCCCCGAAAGTTCGTGCGCCAACACGGAATTCGGGTCGATCGCGTTCATCTTCGCCAGCGATTGTTCGGACAGCTTCATATACACTTTGGCAAGCAAATACCAGACTTCCTGATTCTTCGCATCACGGGTGGCGAGCCGCTGCAAATTCAGCGCCGCTGGTTGATAATCCTCCAGCTTCATCAAATCCTTGATCAGGAACATCGCCGCGTTGGCGTCATTCGGGTTTGTGCGAATAGCTTTCTCAAGATGCGGGCGCGCCTTGGCGAACTGTCCCATCTCGAAGAGCGAAATTCCGAGAAGCGCAGTCGCGGACGCCATGGAAGGATCGACCCTCAACCCCGCTTCCAGAACCTCCGCGGCCTTTCCATAGTCGCGCTGCCGGAAGTAGAGAGCGCCGAGGTTGTTATAGGCAGGCCCCAGGCGCGGCGCGATTTTCAGAATCTCTTCGTATTTGCCGATGGAGCCGGCGATGTCTCCTTGCGCCTGGGCTACCTTGGCCTGGTTGTAAAGCGGCGTGACGCGCGGGTCGTCTTCACCGGCTTGGGCCGGCAGGCTTTGCCAATGCCCGAGAAGAAGAAGGGCCACGAGAATCGCGGAAAGGCGCGTCATACTCTCTACACTATTAGATTGAATATCAGCAAGAAACGTCTGGCGTTCACGATCCTTCCCGTCCTGGTCATCCTTGTGGCCGCGGATCGTCCAACAGACATTCGATTCGCCGAAATCGCATCCACTGCTGGACTCCACGCGGAAATGCGCTGCGGCGGTCCAGAGAAGCGATGGATCCCCGAAGCCAACGGAAGCGGTGTTGCGTGGCTCGATTATGACAACGACGGGCTCATGGATCTGCTGATCGTGAATGGTTCCAGCATGGATCAGTTACGCCATTTCGTTGGTGGCCAACCCCCCACACCCTCGAAGGGCGGCGTCTATTTGTTCCACAATCTGGGGAACGGGAAATTCGAAGATGTCACCGAACGCGCGGGGCTCACCAACTTCTACTGGGGCACAGGCGCCAACGCCGCCGATTTCAACAACGACGGTTATACCGACATCCTGATCACCACGATCGGCGTCGACCTGCTTTATCGAAACAACGGCAACGGTACCTTCACCGAGGTCGGCGCAGCCGCCGGACTCAGCCGGAATGTGGAATGGCACACGGGCAGCGCATTCGGCGACTTCGATGGAGATGGCTTCCTGGATCTCTACATCGCCAGCTACATGGATATTCACTCCATCGCGCTACAGGAACCCGCGCCCGTCTGTCCGTTTCAAGGCAAGCCTGCGTTCTGCGGCCCCATTGGTCTCAAAGGAGGGCGCGGCATTCTTTATCACAACAACGGCGACGGCACTTTCACGGATGTCACGAAACGCGCGGGGCTCGGGTCCGTGCAGCCATCGCACAGTTTCACCGCGGTCTTTGACGACTTCAACCGCGACGGGAAAATCGATCTTTTCGTCGCCAACGATTCCGATCCCAATTTCCTTTTCCTGAACCAGGGAGGCGGCGTTTTCAAGGAATCGGCTCTCGAAAGGGGCGTGGCGTTTAACGGTGACGGCCACGCGCAATCCAACATGGGCGTGGCAGTCGGTGATTTCTATAATCGCGGACGTCTGGACATTCTGACCACCACTTTTTTCGACGACTATTTTCCGCTTTTCAAACAAGACAAATCCGGTTCGTTCGACGACGTTTCCAGTTCCGCGGGAACCACCATGCTGACCAGGCGCTACCTGGGCTGGGCTTGTGGGTTTACCGATTTCAGCAACAGCGGCAGCCGCGATCTATGGCTCGCCAACGGCCATGTCTATCCGGTGTCCGATCATTACTTCCAACCGTTCGTCGTACTGAGGAATGACGGCGGACAGCTTTCGCCGGCCTTCCACTTTCCCGATCCACCGAACAACTCCTATCGAGGCGGCGCCGCGGCCGACTTCGATAACGACGGCCGCATGGATGTCGTGGTGGTGCCCATCAGCGGGCAACCTCTCCTTCTCCACAACACCACGCAAAACTCGAACAATTGGGTTGGTTTGCGCGTTCGCGGCACGCTCACCAACCGTGATGCGATCGGCGCGAGTGTGGAGATCGGGTACTGCGGCAAGACGCAGTTTGACAGCGTCCGCAACGGCGGCAGCTATCTCTCGCGAAACGATCCACGCCTGCACTTCGGGCTAGGCGACTGCGGAAAACTGGATCGCGTTGCGGTCAAGTGGCCAAGGAGCGGCATTCAGGTTCTCAATTCGGTTCCCGTGAATCGATACATCACGATTGAAGAGCCGCGTTGAGTGTCAGGGAAGGGAATCACCGCGTTCTTTGTGAAAGCGGTTCCGCAACTGAACAGCGGGTTCGAGCAGTGGGTCAAGTTCCAGCGCCTGGTCTAATCGCCGCTCCGCCTCACCCTTTCGACTGAGTTCCATCAATGCCAGCGCGGCGTTCATGCGATAAGGCGCATAATCCGGCTTCAGGCGGATCACTTTATCAAAGAGGAGCAGCGCTTCCGCCGGCTGCCGGGCGCGCAGAAGAACGGTTCCTAAACTGGTGAGCGAAGCAGGGTCGTCGGGGTAGGCCTTTACAACCTGGTTCAGCATCTTATACCCCCGGATCACCTCCGCGGAGTGAGCATCCTGAAGCCCGACGGTGACCAGGGCGATCGCCAAATTGCGATCGCGCAGCCGTGATTCCGGCTCGCGCCACGCTTTCAACCCGTCTTGTTCCGATTTCAAACCCTGGGCTTGCGGTTGGCGCGCAATGCGGTGATCGGTAAACGCGGTGTGGCCGCCGTCGCGCGCGGCCAGCCGCGGCATGTGGCAGGAAACGCAGTCCCGGCCGGCGGCGGCATGCGACGGCTCAAGCGTTGCCGCGTGGCAGCCCAAACAGCGTTCTCTGAAATAAGCCGCGGGTTCCGCCGGCCTTTGGTGAGGATCGTGACAGGTTCCGCACCATAATTTTCCGCGGCTTGCTCTGGCGCACGCGCTCAGCGAGAGTTGTTCGGCGTGGCTAATTACCTTCACCGTTCCGCCTGGTGGCTGAGCCGCCACGTAGACGCTATAAATATCTTCCAGGCGCTGGCCGGCTTGAAAATCCCCGATGGCCTTTCCCGGGTTCGGAACCCGCACTTCTCCCGCGAGATGGCATTGCTCACAGACGCTGTCGCGAGCTGCTGTGTCTTGCAGTTTCGCGGGATTCACAATCGAGCCTGGGACCGGATTTTTCGCATGAGCATCTACCGGCCCGTGGCACCGGTCGCACGAAATGCCTGCACCTAGCACGGCGGGAGTGCGATACCGGTTTACCGTTTCCGGAATGGGCTGCGGCTTATCCGCGTGGCAAAGTAAACACTCCGGCGTTACTGGCCGCGAAAAGTCCGGGCGCTTCGATTCTTCATAGCCAGGCGCGACATCCCACTGAGCAAGCCCGGTGTAATAGGAGAGCGGCGACTGAAACAGATGGTCGCCGATCTGAACCAGGAAGCCGAACGCGTGTGCTCCCGACCCAATCACGTAGGCGACGGGATACGCGGCGGATTCACCGGGGCGCTGAAAACTCTGGATCTGGCCGCCGGGAGTCGCGTGAATCGAGAATCGCGTTTTCGAGTAGGCGTGTTCAAAAGCCCCATCAGGCTGGCTGGCCGTGGTGCTGATCGAGGCCGCCATGGCTGACTTTTCGTAGCCGGCCACTTCCTTGGGATGGCAGGCGGCGCAGCGCTCGGCGGTGTTCGTCCCCGCGGCGCTAGCCGCGAGCATCAAGCGAAGCACGATCTGGAGGAAAAGAGCTCTCACCGAAGTCTCTCGCAACGAACTATCTCTCACCGAACTATGATGTTATATTGATTTGCTCTCGCCTGCTGCCCCTGGTCTGTTTCGGTAGTTTACTTGCGTTTCAGGCGGGGGTAAATACTCCCGGCAACTTTGTTGACGTCACTGACGCAAGTGGAGTCCATTTCACCCACGTAGCGTCGCACACAACCAGGAAGTATCTGCCGGAGACGATGGGTTCCGGCGTGGCCTTATTCGACTACGACAACGACGGCCGCCTCGACATTTTTCTGGTCAACGGTGCGCCGCTAAAGGATCCCACGCCGGCGGGAACGATCCCGGCGAAGTCGGGGCCAAAAGATTGGAATCGTCTCTTTCACCAAAAACCCGACGGAACCTTCGAAGACATTACCGAAAGAGCCGGCCTCGAAGGCACGGGCTATGGAATGGGAGTCGCGGCCGGCGACTACGACAACGATGGATACGAGGATCTTTACGTCACCGCCTACGGAGGGAACAAGCTCTATCACAACAACGGGAACGGAACTTTCACCGACGTTACGGAGCGGGCCGGCGTAGGCGGCAGCGGCTGGTCCACCAGCGCGGCCTGGGTGGATCTGGATAACGACGGCCTGCTGGACCTGGTGGTGCTGCGCTATCTGCAATGGGACTTTAGCGACATCTGGTGCGGCGAGCACAAGGAAGGTCTGCGGGCTTATTGCCACCCCGACACCTTCAAGGCCATTCGACCTTTGGTCTTTCACAACGAGGGAAGCGGCCGCTTTCGCGAAATGGGAGATAAGATCGGCATGGGTAATCCGGGTAAGGGGCTCGGCATCGCCATCGCGGATTATGACCGCGATGGCCGCATCGACATCGCTGTTGCGAACGACTCCATGCCCGAATTCCTATTCCACAATCAGGGCGGCGGAAAGTTCGAAGAAAAAGGCCTCACATCCCAGATCGCGGTAGACGAAGACGGGCGCACTTACGCCGGAATGGGCATCGAGTTTCAGGACTTCAATAACGACGGCTTTCCGGACCTGATCATCGACGACCTGGCGAACCAGATGTATTCGGTCTATACGAATGCAGGCGACGGGATGTTCACTTACGCAACCAAGACTTCGGGCATCGGTCGTATGTCCCTGTTGCACTCGGGCTGGGGCCTCCGCTTGCTCGATTACGACAATGATGGCTGGAAAGATTTGCTTGTGGCACAGGGACACGACCTCGATACCATCGAGCTCAGCAATCCGCAGTTGCGCTATCGGGAGCCCATGCTGCTGGCGCGGAACACAGGTCATGGCTTTGAGGATGTATCGGCCGTGTCGGGGAAGATCTTCCACGAGGCCTGGGCGGCCAGGGGGCTGGCGACCGGCGACCTGGATAACGACGGCCGGGTGGACGCCGTGGTCTCCACCAACGATGGCCCGGCCCACGTGATTCGCAACCTGACCAGGACGGATAATCACTGGCTGACTCTGCTGTTGGTGGGCCACAAGAGCAACCGCGATGCGATCGGAGCAGTCGTGAAGATTTCGACTGCAAAGGGATCGCAGTACTCCACCGTGACCACAGCGGGGAGTTACTTATCGTCGAGCGACAAACGCGTTCACTTCGGCCTGGGATCCGAACGAGCGGCGCGCACGGTGGACATTCTCTGGCCCAGCGGCATCCGTCAGGTTCTGGATCATGTTGAGGGCGACCGGATTATTCAGATAGACGAGCCGGCTCGGAATTAGAAATGCTATTTCTTGCCGTACTCCATGTGCAGGCGGATTGATTCAATCCACACCGGGCCGCGGGCCTCATTATATGCCGGATTCGCCACATGCTGTAAGTCGAAAGAAGCGAAGAATCCCGGGAACAGGCGCGCGCTGTAGTAGGTCTCCTCAATCGTTTCCGGAGCGTACCGCAGGTGGCCGTCGCCGATCAAAAAATCATGACCCCCGAGGGCGAGATATTCGGCGTGAACGGCTGACAATCCGCCGACTGTTAGTTCCGTCGCCACGGTGTCGAACGGACGGCGCCAGCGCGTACCCTTCACGGAAACACCGGCGGTTGCCAAACGGTCGATGGCCGTGAATGCGAAACTCTCGGTCTTGCCGTCATTCCATCCCAGGCGGCCGAAGATGCCCACCTCGCTGGTAATCTCCTGGTCGGCGCTGAAACCGAAACCGTATTTTAACGTTCCATTCTGGCGGGTAAGAGTCACATCGGGCACGCTGCCGTTGAGTTGAGCTTGCCGGATGGCAGCGGCATAGTTGCCAGCATCGGCATGGTTTTCGTAATTGAGTAAGCGCATGGTTCCCGCATGCGCTCCCACGGTATATCGGTACTCGCCTTCAAAGACATCTCCTCGATTGACGAATAGTCGCCGGTCGAATCGAAGTCCGTTGGCAACTCTGGGCATGGCCGCGCTCGCGTACCGGAACGACCAATGTTTCAAATGCAATTCATGCACCCAGCCCCAGGTATAACCGCGCACGTCGGCCGGATAATCCCACGCGCCGTTGTACATCACGCCCCAGCCCATGAACTGCGTGCGCGGATCGTGGGAATACTGGTTGTTGTCGAAGAAGTCCGTGAGCGTGAATCTCCCGAGCGTTACGGTGTAGCGGTCCACGGGGCGCTCACCGGCGAGTTGGTTTTCGTCGCTCTCCGACGATTCCATCTCGGAGCCCAGTGCGAAATCGTGGGACAGGTAGAGCCGCGCCAGATAAGGCTTCGGCGTGGCCGTCGCCACACGCGGCAGTTCGCCATTTGAGGAATTGGCAAGGCCGTTCACGCCGCTGAAACCTCTTCCGCCAGCGATTTCCGGGTCGAATACCAGCGATGAATTTTGATCCAGCCGAAGCGTGAAGAATAGAGTGGTGGTGAGCGAGACATCCCGTTCCGGATAATCCTGCAGACTGAACGGACCCTCGTACGGCGAGTTAAACGTACCGTGGTATTGTCCGATGGATGTCGCCTGATAGAAGAGATTCCATCGTTCGTCCGGCACCGGCTGGCCGGAAGGGGCGGGTTCCTGTGCGGCGGCTGACGTGCTGAGACACAGCAGCGTCAGCGTCAAACAGGCGGGGAGAAATGGGATTTGATTGGGCAAGGAATCAGTCGCGAGGGACACCTCCAGCGTATACCCGCCGGGGTATACTTGTAAAGGGTTCGCCAAGTTTTCATGGCTTACACACATCGCTCACACCTATGGCTCATACAATCGAAGAAAAAAAGAAGCTGTTGAATCGCGTGCGGCGGATCCGAGGGCAGGTGGATTCCATCGAGCGCGCGCTGGATCAGGAAGCCGAGTGCTCCGACGTGCTGCATAACATCTCCGCATGCCGCGGCGCCATGGACTCTTTGATGGCGGAAGTGATTGAAGGGCACATTCGCTTCCATGTACTGGACCCCGGGACTACGCCGACTGATGAACAGGCACAGGCCGCGGACGATCTGATTCACGCCCTTCGGGCCTATCTGAAATAACATGAGCCCCATCGAAGTCATGCCCATAGGCTTAGTTCGCAGCGCGATTCTGGAAGGGGTGGACGATGTTTGGGGTGGAATCACGAGCCGCATCGAATTGGACGCATCACGGTTTACGCCCGATTGCCTGAAGGGTCTTGATGATTTCTCCCACGTCGAGATTGTCTTCGTATTCGATCGTGTTCCGGAAGGCCAGGCGCATTTGGGCGCGCGGCACCCGCGGGGACGCGCGGACTGGCCGCTCGCCGGGATTTTCGCGCAGCGCGCAAAGAACCGTCCCAACCGGCTTGGTGTTACCGTCTGCCGGCTGATCTCGGTGGAAGGGCTCTCCATCCAGGTGGAAGGGCTGGACGCCATCGAGGGCACGCCGGTTCTGGACATCAAACCCTATCTGAAGGAGTTTGCGCCGAAGGGACCCGTTGACCAGCCCGCCTGGGCGACCGAACTCATGTCCGGTTATTGGAATGCGCTCTCATAGGAATAGACCCGTGGACCTTTTCGCGCTCACACGCCAACTGATCGAAATCGAATCCATTACGCCCAACGAGGAACGCATCGGCGCGTTTCTCCTCGAGCGCCTGGACCAGCTTGCCACGCGGTTTGGCGGTGTCACAGAGAGGATCGAGGTGGAACCGAAGCGCTTCAACCTCTTCGCCCGCTTCGGGGATGTGCCTATTGCGACCCTCTCCACGCACATGGATACCGTGCCGCCTTATGTGCCTTTCCGGGAAGATGACGACTTTATCTGGGGCCGCGGCGCGTGCGACGTCAAAGGCATTATCGCGGCCATGATCTGCGCCGCTGAGGAGCTGCTGGTTTCCGGAGAGCGCGGTTTCGGATTGCTCTTTGTCGTGGGGGAAGAGCGCAACAGCGCCGGAGCGTTGCACGCGGCCAGGAACCCGCGCGGCTCGCGTTTTATCGTAAACGGGGAACCTACCGAAAACCGTTTGGCCATTGGCGGCAAAGGGGCGCTCCGGTATGAGATTGAAGCGCGCGGCAAAATGGCCCATTCCGCGTACCCCGAACTCGGTGAATCGGCGATCGACAAGCTGCTGGACGCGCTGGAACGGCTGCGCCGCCTGCCGCTTCCGGTGGACCCCATCTTAGGGAAGAGCACCCTGAATATCGGAGTAATTGGCGGCGGACGCGCTCCCAATGTGATTTCAGACGAAGCGCGCGCGGAGATTTTCATCCGGCTCGTAGGGGATTCCGCGGAGACGCGCCGGGCGGTGGAACGAGCGGTCGATGGCCTTGCGGAGGCGCAGTTCATCCTCGAAATCCCCGCCGAGCGCTTCGGCGAACTGCCCGGTTTTGAAACCTGCGTCGTGGCGTTCGCCACGGATATCCCGGCCTTCGCCGGCGCGTGGGGCAAACCTTACCTCATCGGACCGGGCAGTATCCAAGTAGCGCATACACTGGAAGAACGGGTTCCCAAGCAGGCGCTGCGCGAGTCCGTTGGCCTGTATGCGCGCCTGATGCGACAACTGATTCACTCATGAACAAAATGAACGTAGGCGTGCTGGGCGCAACCGGGATGGTTGGCCAGCAATTTATTCGTTTCCTGGAAGGGCATCCGTGGTTCGATCTCACGTGGCTCGGCGCCAGCGAGCGCTCGGCCGGCAAGCTCTACCGGGATGCGGCGAAATGGAATCTGAGCGGCACGGCTCCGGGGCACATCGCCCTGACGGAGGTTTCCGCGGCGCGTCCGGACTCGAAAAATCCAGCGCCCAAACTGCTCTTCTCAGCCATGGACGCATCGGTCGCTACTGAGATCGAGCGTGCCTTCGCCCAGGCCGGCCACATCGTTGTCTCCAATTCGCGCAACCACCGCATGGAGCACGATGTCCCTCTGCTGGTTCCCGAAGTCAATGCCGACCATCTTGCCGTTCTGGACGCCCAGCGCCGCCGCTTTGGCTGGCCGGGCGCGATTGTCACCAACCCGAACTGCTCGACCGTCACGCTGACCATGGCTCTGGGCCCACTGAAGCGATACGGCATCAAGCGTGTCGTGGTCACCACCATGCAAGCCGTCTCCGGCGCCGGGTACCCAGGCGTGCCGTCCATGGATATTTTGGGCAATGTGGTCCCTTACATCGGCAACGAAGAGGAAAAAATGCAGGAGGAGACGCAGAAAATTCTGGGGTCGATTTCGGCCGATCGCATCGTTTCCCTGGACGCCCGCTTGAGCGCGCATTGCAATCGCGTTGCGGTGATCGACGGCCACACCCTGGCCGTTTCCGTGGAACTGGAGGCGCGGCTGAGCGCGGAAGAAATCATCCAGGCGTTGAACTCGTATCGGGGCGTTCCACAGAAGATGCAATTGCCCAGCGCACCTGCAAGGCCGGTGCAATATCTGGAGGAGCCGGATCGTCCGCAGCCCCGCCGCGACGCCGAACGTGATGGCGGAATGGCCTGCTTCGTGGGGCGCTTGCGGCCCTGTCCGGTGTTGGATTGGAAGTTCGTCGCCCTGGCGCACAATACCATTCGCGGCGCGGCTGGAGCCGCCGTCCTCAACGCGGAACTGATGGCCGCGCAGGGGCTGCTCGGTTAACGCGATGATCGTGATGAAATTCGGCGGAACGTCCGTCGAATCCGCCTCCGCCATTGAACGCGTTGCCGGCATCGTTCGCGCGCGCCTCCATCAAAAGCCGGTTGTCGTTGTCTCCGCCATGGGAAAAACCACGAACCGGCTGCTGGAAATCGCTCGCACCGCGATCTCCGGGAAGCGCGAAGACTTCATCCGTCTGATTCATGACCTGCGATCGTTTCACTCCCGCGAAGCGCGCCTGGTTGTCCCGCTCTCCGAACGGGCCGATCTCGATCGCACGCTCGACGAACTTTTTCAGGAACTCACGGAACTGATCAAAGGGCTGGCCATTGTGGGGGAGATCACGCCGCGCTCCATTGACGCTGTTTCCAGTTATGGCGAGCGCCTTTCCAGCTACATTGTGACGCTGGCGTTCCGCCACCACGGCATCGCCGCCGAACACCTGGATTCACGGCGCGTCATCGTCACAGACCGCAAACATACCCACGCCGCGCCGCTCTATCCAGAGACTTGCCGGCGTCTTGCCGAGACCATTCCGCCCCTGGCTGATCGCTCTGTTGTCGTGATGGGCGGGTTCATCGGCGCCACCGAAGACGGCGTCACCAGCACGCTGGGCCGCGGCGGATCGGACTTCACAGCTTCCCTCGTGGGCGCGGGTATTGGGGCGGAACAGATCCAGATCTGGACCGATGTCGATGGCATGCTCACCGCGGACCCCGGCCTCGTTCCCGGCGCACATCGGGTGAAGACCATCTCCTTTGCCGAAGCGGCCGAGCTTGCTTATTTTGGCGCGAAGGTGCTGCACCCCGCTACCGTGGTCCCGGCCCTCGAAAAGGACATCCCGGTCCTGATTCTGAACTCGCGCCGTCCGGGAGTGGAAGGGACGCGCATTGTGGCTGAACGCGTGCCGTGCGCGAATGCTGTGAAATCCATCGCCTGCAAGCGCCGTATCACAGTGGTGAACGTCCATTCCACATCCATGCTGATGGCCCATGGATTTCTGCGCCGCATCTTTGAGATTTTCGACCGGCACGAGACATCGGTCGACATGGTCGCGACAAGCGAGGTGAGTGTTTCGCTCACCATCGACAGCACGGAGCGTTTGGCGGCCATTAGCGCAGAACTAAGCGAGTTCTCGGATGTTTCGGTGGAACACGCGCAGACCATTGTTTGTCTGGTGGGTGACAATATCCGCTATACCCCTGGCGTCGCGGCCCGTGTATTCACGGCCCTTGGTGAAGTCAACGTCAGAATGATCTCGCAGGGCGCGTCTCTTCTGAATCTGAGTTTTGTGGTGGCGGACGCCGATGTTCAGCGCGCCGTGGAAGCGCTTCATCGCGAGTTTTTCGCGGAACTGGATCCAGCTGTGTTTGAGGTGGGCGGCTAGAGCGGGCCAGTAAGTAAAGCGTGTCATCCTTACGGTAAAGGATTGTGGTAAAGATTGCCCTTTTCCAGCACAGTCAGCAGCAAAGGTCACCGTCCCGCCTGTAATACTGCGCCGTCTCGGGTTGAAAGCAGTGGACCGCGTTGAGTTCGTTGTCGAAAATCAGCAAACCATCCTGCGCCCTGCCCGGACAGAAGGGAATCCGTTCGAGAAGTATCTGGGGGCGCTTCCCGCTTTCAAAAATGCGAAGCAAATCAACGGGTGGGTGGCGGAATTGCGCGATGACGACTGTGGCCGATGAGAACATCGCTCGATACAAACATTCTGTCGGCGGTCTGGTCGAAAGAGGTAGTGCCGGCCACCTTGTGGCCGTCCTGGGTGAAGCAAGACAAGCAGGGCTGTTCTAGTCTCTGGCGTTGTTTATGCGGAGTTATTGGCTTGCCCGAACGCGACCGAAGATTTCATCAAAGGCTTTCTTGGGGAAACCGGGATTGTGCTGGATCTCCAATTCCAGGACGCTGTCTGGTTGGAGGTTTGGCCCCGAAGCGTCTCCCGGCGGATTTTCTCGTGGGAGCGCATGCGTTACTCCAGGCGGATCGGCTTCTGACGCTCGATCCAGATCGCTACAAGAAAGACTTCCCGGAATTGCGGCTCTCGTAATCCGTCGAATATCAGTTGTTTCCCGCGTGACGCCACAGCGTTTTCTAATCCAAGAATGAGCCTGAAGGACAGGTTATCAGGCGGGGTTGATCTCCTTTCTTTTTTTGTCCTTAAAAGAGGGATTCGAGAGCTGTGGGAAAGTGGGAATCCTGGTTTTGGATTTCCACTTTCCCATGGCGGCCGCCGCCGGAGCTGCGGGAATGTTGGAATCGC
>Ga0182030_10005968_pt1 | contig 25790 bp, 21 predicted proteins | sample 812S3MmetaG_FD_121299 | JGI IMG/M metagenome (GOLD analysis project Ga0182030, IMG submission 121299) | Permafrost microbial communities from Stordalen Mire, Sweden - 812S3M metaG (Illumina Assembly) | ecosystem: Environmental > Terrestrial > Soil > Wetlands > Permafrost | place: Sweden...
TGCTCTCGAACTTCGTTTTGCATGATGTAAAGGTTACTTGACATCGTGTTCACTGTCAAGTGACCTTTACATTGAGCGCCCGGTGACTCTTCTGAGAGAAAGGCGCGTCATGTCCATCTCCTCCACTGGTGAAATCACACGTCGAGTTCGCTAGGTACGCTGTTGGCGAAGCAGTTTTCCAGCCCGAGGGTCTCATCTGAGCGAGAGACGCGCAGATCGCGCTGGGCACCATGGGAGTGTCAAAACTCGCCGTTGACAGACGCCCTGATCGTAATTATCATCGCGAAGAATGAAGAATGCCCTGCTCGCGTTCGTCGCGATGTTGGGCTTGATGGTCGGGGTGCAATCGCTACCCGCGGGCGCTTCCCCCCCGGCGAACTTCACGGGCACCTGGAACACCGTGTACCACTGCACGGGTGGCTGGTGCAAAGGTCAAGACTTCCCTTCGAACGGCGTGGTGCTCGTCCAGGCGCAGGGTTCCTCGACCGTGACGAACGGCACTGGGGGCCTCGTGGGCACGGTGAGCGGACGCACCCTCACGATGCATGGCGCCGACGGCTCGTACACGTTCACCGAGGTGTTGACGCTCGCGCCCGATGGGAAGAGCTACAAAGGCCCCGACAAGGATTCCAATGGCACTTCAGGTGAGGTGACCGCCGTGCGCGTGGCGACACCGGACAACAGCATCTCCGGGACGGTGTACCGCCTGGTCTGCACCGAGACCGAGTGTCATCATGCTCCTCCGCTGGGCTCCGTCACCGTCGTCGTGAGTTCGGGAAGCGACATTTCTTCTGCCACGACCGACGTGGACGGCAACTACAAGATCGACGCACTGAAATCAGGCACGTGGCGGGTCGCGCCGAGCCTCGACGGCACGAAGACGTCATTGCCGAGGGCGCGGACCGTGACGTTCGGTGAGGTCGCCGCGGACCAGACCGGTGTCGACTTCAACGTCTGTGACGAACACCCAGCTCCCAACGTCCCCGACGGTTGCGCACCGGTGTTCGACTATTCGATGCCGTCGCGTGCCGCGGACTCGGAACTGACCTCGGCGTACGCCAACCCGTCGAGTTATCCCGTCACGTTCACGGTGCGCGATGGCGCGTGCGACCTGAGCGCGACGTACACCTGGTTCGTCGCGGGTAAGCAGGTCGAGGACCACCCGGGCGCCGAGCCCTGCCAGTTCAAGGTCGATTTCGACAAACTCGGGACGTACAGCGTCAGGGTCGACCAACAGCTCAACGGAACGTCCAATGAGAAGACCTCGTACATCGCTAAGGTCGTGGTCCAGGACTTCTTGGTCATATCGGTGGGCGACTCCCTGGCGTCCGGCGAGGGCAACCCGCCCTATCTGCACGCACTGGGCTGCGATGACTCACAGAGCGCGTACGCGACCCAAGCAGCAACAAAATTGGAGGCGGCCGACCCTCGCTCGTCGGTGACGTATCTCCAGCTGGCGTGTAGCGGAGCCAAGATCGATGCCAACGTAGCCTTGCTACCGTCAGCACTCAAGGCGCTCGGCTCCAAGGGTGTCTTCTCCGGCAAAGGCGAAGCGACGATGACGCGCCTCCAGCAAGAAGGGCAGAACTCGATCGCGAATCAATTGGCGCGGGCGGTCGAACTCGCCAACGGCCGTCGCATCGACGCACTGACCATCAGTATCGGCATCAACAACCTCGATTTCGGCTCCGTCGCCGCCGAATGCATCGCCCGCATTCGCTGTCAGGACCCCCCGGAGAAGCTCAAAATACTGGGCCAGGAGTATTCCGCGGGTTCCGACCTTGGCAAAACAGTGCCGGCGAGCTTGACTAGCCTCAGATCCCTGCTGTCTGATTTGCACAGCGTCGTCACCGACTTATTCCCTTCATCGCAGCTCGCCTCGAGCGATATCTACGTCGTCGGCTACCCGGACCCACTCCACGATCAAAGTGGCGCACTGTGTCCCGTCTTCATGGGATCCAACGACACCCGGGCCTTTCAAAATACCCACGGCGAAGGTGAGGTGACGTGGGCGCAAGACGCCTTCTTGTCCCCTCTTCAGCGTGCGACGCAGGGCTTCGCTGGCGGCTGGAACTACATCGACACATCCGCTGCATTCCTCACCCACGGATACTGCAGCAGCGACCGCTGGTTCAACCAGATCAGTGACACGTTGATACACACCAATCCGTCGGGGATACTCCATCCCAACCAGGCCGGGCAGGGCGCCATCGCATCCCTGCTGGAGGAGCCTTTGCTCCTTCGCTTACTGCCCAACGGGAAGGCACGGCCACCGGCGTGAGGCGTAATGCGTTGAGGTCTCCTCACTGATCAGGTGAGCCGAGCCATCATCTCGCGCTGACCGGAAGGAATCTACATCGAGTAGTTCAAGGTCACAACTGACGAGAATTCACTCGAATCCGGTCCCACTTGTTCATTAAGGCGGCACGCCCAGAGCAATTTCGGCGGCTTCGTGTCGCTGAGCGACCACGTCAGCGAACGCGAGTCCCAACAAACGAGCCGAGGACGGTCGACGGCGAACTTCAGCCTTGCGAAATGGCCAGTCCGTGAGATGTGAGTGAGGACATCGGGCCACACGGTCGTCGACGAGTGGGAATCAGAACCCCCAGGGTTGCGATATTCACGATTCACCGGTCGTGACCTGGCATTAAGGTCCCTAGAGGTGGTGTGAAGAGGGGTTGATGATTCATTCAGCGCTGTCATCGTAGATTTTCGCCGTCCATGGCACTTCAGCCACGTACGGACGAAAGCCTTCATGGTCATCGCGCTCCCCCTCGCCGTGTTGGCACTCGTCGTCTCGTCAGAATTTTTCCTCCAATCCCAAGAACGCGATGCCCGCGATGCCGTCCAGGCGTCGACCAACGTGAATACTGCGAGCGCCGCGATCCTCGTCGATGCCCTAAATGCCGAGACCAGTAGCAGGGGATTCGCTCTCACGAGAGAGACGAGGTATCTCGCACCTCTGAACGCGGCATTGAATCAGCGTCGACAGGACGAGGACGCGCTGCGCGCTGCGGTCCTGGTCGCTCGGTCGAAAGCTCCGGTTGCTCCGCTCCTGCAACTCGCCGAGGAGAAGTTCGCCTCGTGTATTCAAGTTCGTGCACTCGTGACATCGGGCGCGAGCGCGGCACAAATCGATGATCAATTGAGCATTGGCAAGTCCATTATGGACCAATTGCGTACGCAAGTCACTGCGGTGCAGACCTATGAATCAGTGGTGCTGCACAATGAACAGCGCAATATCGCGAACATCGAGACCGAGATCAGCGTGGCGGGAATGCTGGGGCTGCTGCTGGGTATCGTGGGGAGTCTCATCGCGGCGGTTCTGTTCTCAACGTCGGTGACGCGTCGTCTCTCAACCGCCGTGCGCAATGCTCATCGCCTCGGAGAAGGTGAGGCGCTCGTCTTTGAACGGCCCTCGGGAGACGAATTCGACACGATGGATACCGCATTGCGTAACGCGGCGATTCAACTCGCGTCCAGTTCAGAGCGGGCTACCAGTTCGTCGGTCGCCGAGAAGGATGCTCTCAACTTGAGCCGGATCGCCCAAGAGCTGAGCCGGCACGCCGAAAGCGAACGATCTCTCGCGGTTGGCGCACGCGACAAGGCGGAGGTGGATCGCGAATTCTTCGAATCTCAGTTGCACCAATCGCAGCGACTCGAGAGCCTGGGGCAATTGGCCGGCGGCGTCGCCCACGACTTCAACAATCTCTTAGCGGTGATCTTGAACTACTCGTCCTTCGTCGGTGAGGAACTCGCAGCGGCGGCGGCCACGCCGTCGGGGGCGCACTGGGAAGGCACGCTCAAGGACGTGGGTCAGATCCAATTGGCCGCGGAGCGCGCCAGTCTGCTGACTCGTCAACTGCTCTCCTTCGCACGACGAGAAGTCGTCCAGTCACAAGTACTAGATCTGAACGAGATCATCGCACGCATGGAGCAGATCTTGCGACGCACGATTGGAGAACAGATCGAACTCGTGATTGGCCTGACCAGCGACAGTGCCACCGTGGTGGCCGATCCCGGTCAGATCGAACAAGTGGTGCTCAACCTCGCCATCAATTCTCGTGATGCCATGCCGTCGGGTGGTTCCCTGTCGATCGAGACGGCAACGCGTCACGTCACGATGAGTGACGAGTTCTTCATGGGCGTTCCCGCTGGCGACTACGTCAGCCTTCGCGTCAGTGACAGCGGTTCGGGTATGTCGGACGAGGTGCGCGAACGCGCATTCGAACCGTTCTTTACGACAAAAGTGAGGGGTGAGGGCTCCGGACTGGGACTCGCCACCGTCTACGGAATTGTCAAGCAGTCGGGTGGCAGTACCAAGATCTACAGCGATCTAGGGGTCGGGACATCGATGATGATCCTGTTGCCGGCCGTCGCGACGGGCGAGGCGCCCGATGTGGCCATCGCCGCGACGCAGTCGCGCCAGAGTTTGAGTGGTACCGAGACCGTCCTCGTCGTGGACGACGAAGAGGCACTACGTGAGGTGACGAGCCGGATGCTCGCTCGAAACGGCTACCACGTCCTCACGGCGTCGGGCGGTCAACAAGCGATCGACATCGCCTCGAGCTTTGGCGGACCCATTGACCTGCTCCTGACCGACGTCATCATGCCGGCAATGCAGGGGCCGACAGTCGCCAAGGAAATCCTCAAGTTGCGTCCGGACGTGAAAGTGCTCTACACGTCGGGCCACGCATTGCCGGTCCTCGAAGCTGAATTGATTCTCGGCACGGATTTCATGTTGGTCGAGAAGCCATTCGACCAGCCGACCCTGCTCGCCCACATACGAAAGGTCTTGGACCATGACTCATGAAATGACCCCCATTCGAGTCGTCGTGATCGACGATCACGAGATGATCCTTCAGAGCATCGTTCGCTTGCTGCGCGACGATCCAGTCATTCAGGTGGTCGGCACGGCTCTCACCGCGGAGCAGGGCATCGAGGTGTGCCGAGAAAAGCGACCCGACGTCGCCATTATCGATTATTCACTTCCCGACATGGACGCGCCGGGGGCGATATTGATCCTTCGTCATGATGACCCGCAGCTGAAGATCGTGACCCTCTCCGGCTCGGAGCGTGACGGGGCTAACTACGCCTGCACGAAGGCGGGAAGTTCCGCGTGGGTACGAAAGACGCGAGCCATCCAAGAACTCCGCGAAGTCGTCGTGAACGTGGCGCGCGGACATCCCGTAGCCAACGATGAATTGGCTTCTATGCCACCCATCGATGAATTGACTCTCTTCTATCAGCCGATTGTCGAGTTGGAGAATGGCCGGATTGCCGGATTCGAGGCTCTCGTCCGCTGGCAACATCCCCAGCGTGGTCTCTTGAGTCCAGCCTCGTTCTTGCCCTTGGCCGAAGTGACCGGATACATCACCGAGATTGACAAATGGTGCTGGTCGCAGGCGGCCACGCAACTGAAGGCCTGGCAGGACCACTTTGTGATCTCGCCACCCCTATGGATGAGCGTGAACCTCTCGGTCGTCGACCTCGCCGAGGTGGGAATCTTCGACACCCTTGCGCAGATCATTGCAGTGGCGAGACTCGATCCGGGAACGTTGGTGATTGAAGTCACCGAGTCCGTCCTCTTGGACGATTCTGAGACTACCTTGGGTTTTCTCATCAAATTGCACGAACTCGGCGTCGGCATCGCACTCGACGACTTCGGTACGGCGTTCTCGTCACTGTCGTACGTTCGCCGATTCCCATTCGACCACTTGAAACTCGATGTCTCATTCATTGCCGAGGTACTGACGTCGACTCGTTCGCTCCTGCTGGTGGAGGAGATCTGCCATCTCGCCAAGTCAATGGACATGCGCAGCGTCGCCGAAGGCATAGAAAACGAGGAGCAGGCCAAACTGTTGCGGGGTATTGGTTGCAACTACGGCCAGGGATATCTCTTCGCGAGACCTGTACCGGCGGACGAATGCGAAAAACTGCTCATTGCGCAAAGTGAAATTGCGACCTAAACAGACTTCGTGCATGAACGGGTCGGGAGTTCGAATCTCCTTACCAGCCCCATCAAAGTACTCAATTGTGGGGTTTTTCACCATAGAGAAGTAGTGGACCACTCCCGATGTGGTGAGTCCTTCAGTAGCGTCAAGAAATGTTCCCCGCGAAGAGACTGCTGACCTCGATGCAGGCCCACCGGAGTAATGGGTTCTCAAGTGTCGCCTATGGTCCGCCGTCTCGACATTGACCGTGTCATTCCGGCAGGAGGGATTCGTCGGGTATCCGCACCAACAATCGTTCAGGGCGGCTTGCCGTTCAAAGTGGGTGTCGGCCGTGAAGGTCGGTGACTACCCGGGTCGGGACTCCTGACTCCGCGGAAATCAACTAATCAGTCGTCAACTGGTCTCACGCACTCCAAATACATGGAGCAGCAATAATCACTTCTGCGTCGGGCGAGAGGTTCGAACCTCGCCCGAGCATTAACGGCCAGAAAGGGTGAGGGAAATTCCCAACAAGAGCGAATGCGTCGCTCACACTAGATTGATAGCCTTAATATCAACGGTGTAGGACACGTTATTTTCAGGGTTTCGCGGTCGGCACAATCTCAAAGGTAGGACCCATGCACGTCCCGGCAAAAGCTGACTACGCGATTCGAGCACTCGTGGCGCTCGCCGCTGTTGATGGTGGCCCCCTTACAGGTGCGACCATCGCCCGCAACGAGGACATCCCTCCCAAGTTCCTCGACCTCATCTTGAGCGAACTGCGACGACAGGGCTTCATCAAGAGCATTCGCGGTCCCGAAGGCGGTTACATTCTCGCTCGATCCGCCAAGGACATCTCACTGGCCGACGTCATTCGAGCACTCGATGGTCCCCTGGCCGAGGTGCGCGGGGCTCGTCCCGAAAGTACCAACTACGCGGGGGCGGCTGCCCCCTTGCGTGACGTGTGGCTGGCGACGCGCGTGGCTCTTCGCAAGGTGCTAGAGAAGACCTCCATCGCCAATGTGGCGAACAACAAACTTCCCGCTCACCTGCGTAAATTACTCGAGGATCCCGACGCCCTGACCTCACGATGATGTCGTGTCAACGTTGAGCAAATCGAAGTGCGGACTCAGGTGAAACGACGTCGTCGCGAGTCCGTGAGTGAGGTCGGGATGGCCCCGCTGTCGCGGAGTCGAAAGTTCGTGCCCGGCGGCACGATCTGGTCGATTCGATCGAGGATGTCCGAGCTGAGGTGCACCTCGCTCCCCCCCAATTGGCTTTGCAAGTGTTCGAGCACGCGAGGACCGATAATCGCCGACGTCACTGCCCGGTGAGAGAGAACAAAACCAATGGCGAGGTATATCAGCGAGACACCCGACTCCTCGGCCAGCGACGCGAGAGAGTCGGCGGCGACCAACTTGTCATGATTCTCGTTGTCAGTGACATCAAACCTGCCAGGAATGAGTTCTGAACGGTGCGAAGCCGGTTGCCCGGCGTTGAGGCGGTAGCGTCCCGACAGCCATCCCGCCGCGAGTGGACCATAGGTCAACACGCCTAGTCCATACTGCTCGGCCACCGGCAGCACCTCGCTCTCCACCCCACGCACGAGCAGCGAGTAGGGCGACTGCTCGGTCGAGGGTCGCACCAGGACTCGACGCTGCGAAGTCCACTGGGCCTGGACCAATTGCGAGGGTGAGAACACCGAGGTCCCGACGTAACGAACCTTTCCTTGATGGACCAGATCGTCGAGTGCACCCAGGGTCTCCTCGATATCGGTATCTGGATCGAAGCGGTGTATCTGATATAGGTCGAGCCAGTCCGTGTCGAGTCGACGCAGGCTCGCCTCGACCGCCTGGATGATCCAGCGGCGCGAGTTGCCACCTTGGTTTGGCCCCTCGCCCATCGACCCGTGGAACTTCGACGCCAAGATTACCTCGTCGCGACGCGTCCCCGACAACGCCTTGCCCACGATGGTCTCGGACTCGCCGCGCGAATACACGTCGGCGGTATCGATGAAATTGATGCCCGCATCAAGGGCTGCGTGGATCACCTTGATCGAGTCGTCGTGGTCGGGATTGCCCTGCGCACCGAACATCATGGTGCCGAGGCACAACGTGCTCACCCGCACGCCGGTACGGCCTAGTACTCGTGTTTCCATTTTTCCCTCGCGGTCGATTAAATCAGTGAGCGTTGCTGAACGTGGCGTGGCCACCGAGGTGAGCCACGTCGTCGGGTCCCAGGTGGGGCAGTCCATAGTGTTCGCGCAGCGTGTGCCCGGAGTACTCACGACGAAAGAGCCCACGGCGTTGCAACTCCGGAATCACCTGTTCGAGAAAGGTCACGGCACCCGTGGGAAGGACGTCGGCCATGATGTTGAACCCATCGGCCGCGCCCGCAGTGAACCACTCCTCCATGTCGTCGGCGATCTGCTCGGGCGTACCCGCGACGATGCGGTGCCCGGCGCCACCACCGAGAGAACGCAACAACTGTCCCACCGTGAGTGATTCGCGACGTGCGTAGTTGATGACACTGGTGCGAAAACCCTGCGACGCCTGCACGACCGGATCCTCGTTGGCGACGAGGTGCGCGGGCAGATACTGATCCGCCACCAGTTCACGCGCGTCGACACCGAGGACCTCGGCGAGCCGCGCGCGCGCGTAGTCGGGATGGACCAGGTCCTCGAGTTCGCGCTGACGAGTGAGCGCTTCGCTCTCGGTACTGCCAATGACCGTCGACAAGCCAGGCAGGATCTTCACGTGAGCGGGGTCACGACCCCAGTCCTGCGCTTGCCGGCGAATGTCGTCGGAGAACGACACGCTCTCTTGAATGGTCTTTTGAACGGTGAAGACCACCTCGGCGAAACGCGCCGCCAACTCTTTGCCATCAGTCGAGGAACCCGCCTGGACGAGGACCGGTCGGCCCTGGGGAGACTGGGGTACGTTGAGGGGCCCGCGCACCTGGTAGTACTCGCCGACGTGGTCGACGGGCGCCACCTGGGCGAGGTCAAGGAACTCTCCGGTGCCCTTGTCGGCCGTCACGGCACCCTGTGGGAAGCTACCCCACAGTTTGAGCGACAACTCAATGAATTCCGCCGCACGAACGTAACGGTCGTGGTGCGAAGGAGCACCCTCGAGGCCGAAGTTCTGCGCGGCCCGGTCCCCCACCGTCGTCACGACGTTCCATCCCGCGCGCCCGCCGCTGACGTGGTCCAGGGTGGCCAAGCGCCGCGCGAGGTTGAAGGGATCAGAATACGTGGTGGATGCGGTCCCAATGAGGCCGATGTGCTTGGTCGCGGCGCCAATGACGGCAAGGAGCACGGTGGGCTCGAGTGATTGGAACGGGCGAAAGCGCGCGTCATCAGCGATGATCAGACTGTCGGCGAGGAAGACGGCGTCCAACTTGTATCGTTCAGCCAATTTGGCCAAGGCGACGTAGTGCCCGAAATCGAAGCTGGCACGCGGATCGGTCTCGGGTGAGCGCCAGGCACCGCCGTAGACGCCGGCGTTGAGCAGATTGAGATTGACATGGATCTGTCGCTTGGAGGTCACGTGGAACTCGCTTTCTGTTGACGGGTCTCGATCGGCGACGTGGTTGACGCCGCGGCATCGTCCTGGCGCGGGTTGAGACCCCGGGGTGGGATGCCGCGCAGGAGGTAGTTGCCAGCATTCGAATACTTCCAGCGCATCGGGTCGTGCAGCGAGTGCACCCTCGAGTTACGCCAGTGCCGATCGTGACCGAACGACTCCAACAGCGCGGTCGGTCCCGCGAGTTCCACCACGGCATCGCCGATGAGGACCCCCGTCTCATAGCTCAGGGCTTTGGCCTCTTCGACGGCGACCATCGCGTCCCAGGCCAATTCGTCGCTCAGTTCCTCGGCGCGAGTGGCTACGTCGATCAGTCGCGACGCCCGGTGCACGATGGTCCTCGCACCAGCCACGCGCGATCGCAGTTCGCCCACGCTCAACTCCATGTCGCAGATGTCGCGTCCACTCACCGCGGCGAACATCGCCAAGTCCGCGAGAGCACTCTCGCTCGAACCGACCTCGAGAGCGGCGTGCACCACCTGCGCCAAGGCGAGGGAGAGCCCCGAGCGCGCGGGCGTCGTCGTCCAGTTCAAAACGTTGGACTCGGGCACGAAAACATCGGTCAGTTTCGTCGTTCCGCTGAAGGTGAGGCGCTGACCAAAGACGTGCCAATCGGTATCGATCTCGAGTCCGGGACTACCTTGGGGTACCAGTACGACGCTCAGGTGACCGTCAGGGTGAACCGCCGACACTCGAACCCAGTCGGCGCCGAGGGCACCCGTGGTGTAGTACTTGGTTCCGTTCAGTACGAACCCGCCGTCGGTGTGGGTGAGCGTGGTCTTCATCTCGAAGACCTTGCCGCCTCGTTCAGAAACGGCGCTACCGAATCGAGCTCCCGCCAGGATCGCGTCGTAGAAGTACTTGCGGGTCTCCGACGGGGCCCACGACAGGTTGTCGACTCCCATGAAATGGTTTTGGGGGATGTGGGCCAGGGAGGGATCTGCGAAACCAATGATGCGCACCACCTCGGCCAAGGTGTGGGTGCTGACGCCCGGGCCACCGAAGTCGCGTGGCACGGTGATCGCCAGCAGTCCCGATTGTGAGAGTTCGAGAAGTTCTTGGGTCGGAATACGGCGTTCGCGTTCACGTTGCACCGCACTCGCGCGCCAACGCGTCGCCAGTGCACTCACGGCGTCGAGAACCTCATGGTCGTCGTGCAAGTGCGCGATCGTAGGGGTCGAATCAATCTTTGTCAGGCTCACGCGAGTTCCTTCAACTGGGAGAAGTGGTTCGGGTCCGCGCTGAGTCCGTAGCGTTCTCGCAGGGTGTCGAACTCATAGGCGTGATGGTAAAGATTGCGCCTGCGAAGTATGGGCACGACGTGGTCGACGAACAACTCGGTGTCGACTGCCACATCGCCAGGCAGGAGAGTGAATCCGTCACACGCTTCGGCGCGATACCAACCTTCGATGTGATTGGCCACCATCTCGGGAGTGCCCACCACTTTGCCGTGACCCGGTCCGCCCGCGAATTGCAAGATGACGTCACGCACGCTCAATTGCTCCAGGTCGTTCACCGCCAGGATCGCCCGGACGAAACCTTGTGACGCCGCACCCTCGAGCGGCGCGCGCAGCAGGCTCGACGGCAGGGGTTGGTCGAGTCGCAATTCACCCGAGTCGACGCCGAGGCCCGTCGCGAGGCGCTCTAGGGCGTCGTGCAGTTCGATCGTGTTGTCGAGTTCCTCACGGCGCGCTTGTGCTTCGCCTAGCGTCGAACCAAGCACGACGATGAGACCTGGTGACACCAATGGTGCGACGTCGCGACCCGCCGCGTACGCCTGGGTCACCAGGCGAGAACGGAACTTACGCGCCGCGGCGAGTTCTTGCTGGGGCGTGAACACCAAGTCGGCGTGACGCGCCGCCAACGCCAGTCCTTGGCTCGACCCTCCCGATACCACGACGAGTGGTCGACCTTGTGGGGATGGCGGTAAGGTGAGCGCGCCCTGTACGCGAAAATACGGTCCCTCGTGAGCAATCGGAGGGACTTTAGCGAGGTCGACGAAGACGCCTTCGGCCTGGTCGCCGACCACGGCTCCCGCTCCCCACGACGCCCACAACAATTTGACCACCTCGATGAATTCCTCGGCCCGGGCGTAACGCTCCTCGAGACCCGGTGGCTCGTCGAGGCCGAAATTGCCGGCCGCGAAGGGTGCGATCGACGTCACGGCATTCCAACCGGCGCGTCCGCCCGAGACGTGATCAAGCGAAAGGAAGCGACGAGCCAAGTTGTAAGGAGAGTTGTAGGTGGTCGACGCGGTGCCGAGTAATCCGATGTGACTGGTCACGCCCGCTAACGCACTCAGCAAGATGAGGGGATCGAACGACGTCTGGGGATCTCGCGCGACGTCGGGACTGAGTGCCGGTGAATCACCGATGAAGACGGCGTCCAGCTCACCCACCTCGGCGAGACGAGCGGTCTTGACGTAGTGCTCGATCTTGAACACGCCTCGCGGATCGTGTCCCGGCAGCCGCCACGCGCTGCGATAGTGGCCAGGGATCAACAATGACGTATTGAGATGAAGCCGTCGCGCAGGGCTCATCATCGCACCTGGCTCCCCGCGCCCGCGAAGAACTCCCGTCGTGACGGCCAGGGTCCGACATGGGGTTCGTAGCGTCCTAGTGCACGGTCCAGCGCTCGCACATCGGTGTGCAGACTGAGTGCACGTGCGTTCCTCCAGTGTCGGTCCAGTCCGAGTTTCTCGTCGGCGGCACTAGTGCCACCCAACTCGATGACGGTGCTCGCCACTTCCACCGAGACGCGACGGGCGAACGCGTGGAACTCTTGGGCGAACAGCAATCTCGTCGACGACTCGTAGTTCTCCTCGAGAAGAATCGCCACCTCGAGCAACATCTCCTCGAGCGCGTGGACCCGGGTCGCGAGCTCACCGTATCGGCGAAGGGTTAGCGGATCCTCCTGTGCCGACGCGACGTTGGCGTCGATCCAGGGACGTGCGCGGTGCCGGACGTACTCGACGCCTTCGTCGAGGGCATTGGTGGCGATGCCGGTGTGCAGCCCCCCGATCATGGCGTGCACGAAGGCGAGGAGGCCACTCTCGACATCGGTGTCGCGCGGCTCGAGTAGTTGAGTACGCACGATGATCGAGCGCGCCGATCCGGCCAGCGGATGAGCACTTCCGCGCAGGCCAAAGAATTGGTGGCCGCGAAGGTCCTCACCACGCAATGAATCGACCAGCCCCACCAGGGCGACCTTCGCCGGAGTGAAGTGATCACTCTCGACCGGATCAACGCCCACGAGCAACCATCTGGTTGAGGGAGTTCCAACGATGAGTTGCCGGGGGCCCTCGAGGACCGCCGCGCCCTTGGTTGGGACCTTGGCCTCGAAGACGTCACGCGGGCTGCCAGAAAGACCAAGGTCCAGCGTCCCTCCCAGCCACTCTCCCGCGACCACCTGCGCGAGGATTCGCTGACGCAGGTCATCCGAGCCTCGAATGGCGACAGTGGCCAACGCTCCGGTATGCACCGCGAAGAGTTCACCCACCGAGGCGTCGCCATCCGAGATGATGGCCACCGCACGCACTAGGGCTGGCCAGTTCAATGGATCCGCCGCCCGACCCAATAGTCCATTGTTGGCGAACTCGCCAATGACGTCGAGGGCACTCGCGTAGTTCTGATCGCGCTCGATCGCCCCGTCGCGTAACTTGCGCGCTATCGCCTCGGCGTGGGCCACGATCAAGTCGCTCGTGCTCATCGACTCACCGTGCCGAGGTAGACGCGGCGCAACTCGTCGTCGTTCAAGATCTCGTCCGGTGGACCATCCAGGACCGTCCGGCCCTGTTCGAGCACCACCAGTCGGTCGGCGATGCGTACGGCGGCACGCACGTTCTGCTCGACGATGATGACCGTCACACCCGAATTGGCGATGGCGCGAACTTGGTCAAATATCTGGTGCCACGCCGCAGGAGCGAGTCCCAATGATGGTTCGTCCAGCATCAGCACCGAGGGTCGAGTGATCAGCGACATCTCGATCTCGACTCGTTGCTGCTCACCACCGCTCATGTTGGCGATGCGCTCGTGCCAGCGATCGTGAATCAACTCGTTGCCCTGACGCAGTTCCTTGAGGCGAGCATCGAGGGTATGGCGCGACAGTGAGAAGCCCGCGAGGCGCAAGTTCTCGCCGACGGTCAAGTTCGGGAAATTGGCGCGACCTTGAGGGCAGAAGTTCAGCCCCGCACTCACTCGTTCGATAGCTGGTCGCTTCGACAACGACGTGCCGTCGAGGCTGACGGCGCCAGAGAAGACGTCGACCAGTCCCGCGATGGTCTTGAGGAGCGTTGACTTGCCAGCCCCGTTCGGCCCGATGATGACCGTTACGGTGCCTGGATAGAAATTGTGCGTCACGCCGTGGACGATGGGAGCATCGCTGACGTAGCCCGACGAGAGGTCCGCCACCGAGAGCACTCCACTTCGCTTGACCGGCTTGCTCGTTACTTCAAGAATGCTCGTCACGCCATACCTACCTTCCACCTAGTAAGACTTCGAATACGGATTCGTCGTCACGCAAGACGCTGGGCGTACCGTGCGTGTGGACCTGGCCCTCGGCCATGACGATGACCTCATCGCTCACCGTGGCCACGAAATCAACATTGTGTTCCACGATGAGCACGGTGATCCCCTTCGCACGTAGGTTCTTCACCACCGCGACGATCTCGTCGACCTGTCGAGGGCTGACCCCGGCCAGAGGTTCGTCGAGGCACAGCATCTTCGGCTCCGACATCAGCGCTCCCGCGAGGGCCACCAATTTACGTTGACCGTAGGAGAGTTCGTGTACGTGATGACCCGCGAAGTCTTCGAGGCGCACCAACGCCAGCGACGCCACGGCTCGCTCGCGCGCCGCTCGTTCTACGCGACGCAGGCGAGGCGTGCGAAGCCATTCGTCGATGAGGCGTGCCTCGTCAAAGGATTGGCCCGCCAACAAGAGTTCGTCGAGGACCGTCATCTCCTCGAATACCTTCAAGGTTTGGAAGGTCCGCCGAATGCCCAACCGAGCCCGTTGATACGCGGCGTGGCGATCGATTCTCCGCCCCTCGAATCGCACGTGCCCACCGTCGGCTGATTGGAATCCCGTGATGCAGTCAATGGTGGTGGTCTTACCGGAACCGTTGGGGCCGACGAGGCCCTGGACTATTCCGCGCGGCACGTCGAAGGTGACACCGTCGAGTGCGCGTACTCCACCGAAACGCTTGACCAACCCCTGGACTTCCAGCAGAGTGTCGCTCATGTCAGATCCTCCTGTAGATCGCCCGAGACCAATGACCAGTCGATGTCGAGCTCTGCTGGCGACCCGCCCGCCGCCACACTGGCCGAAGCATTGGCGTCGCCCAGTGGTGATGTCGCGACGCTCAATGACGGTTCGAGGCGTCGCCGTTCGTGCAGGCTCCGTCGTGCCAAGGACGCCTGGCGACGCTTCATGAGGGTTGGCGCCACGCCCTCGGGTAAGGCCAGCGCCACGATCATCAGGACCGCGCCGTAGAACAGAGCCTGGTACTGATCCGTCATACGCAGGATCTCTGGAATGATGGTCAGTGCGGCGGCGGCGCTGGTGACGCCCCAGAACGACCCGCCACCGCCCACGAGGACCATCCCCAAGATGGGTGCGACGTAGTAGAAGTTGATCATCGAGGGGTCGACCACGGTGACGCGAAACACCGTGATCGCCCCGAGCGACGCCGCCAGGAACGCCGCGATGGACAGGTTCAGGACCTTGTGAAAGGTGTTATTGGTCCCGTACGATGCGCTCAACGATTCGTCGGCCTTGATGGACTTGAGTAGTCGTCCCCACCGTGATGAGACGAGCAGGTAGACAATTGCCAACACCGCCAGGGCGATGACCAGCGTCGCATAGTAGAACTGGCGCTCATCGACCACCGTGATCGAGATCGATCCCAGATGGATGTTCGGCTCGGGCAGGTTGATGATGCCCGTCGCACCACCGGTGAAGGACTGCCAGTCATTAGCGATGAGTGCGGCGAACAACATGGTCACGATCGAGACGATGGCGAATGCGTTGCGAGATCGACGCATCGACAACAATCCGAAGGGAACCGCGATGATTGCCGTGATGAGGCTGCCCACGAGAATGCCGACCCAGGGATTGACGTGCCAATCCAGTGTGACCTTGACGGCGGCGTATGCCCCGATTCCCCAGAAGGTCACTTGAGAGATTGACATGTAGCCGAGGTAGCCGTAGACCATGTTGAGGGTCTGGCTCAACCCCGCGTAGGTGAGCACCAGGGTGCCGACGGTCACGTAATAGTCCGAACCGGCCCAGAGTGGGAACGTGGCGACGATGGCGAGCAGGATCAACACGCCCGAGGACTTCGCTAGGCGTCCGCGATGTACGGGTGGATCGATCGAGAGGAGGGAGTGCTCGCTCGTGGTCATTGCGCGCGTACCGCCCGCTTCACAAGACCGTTGGGACGAACGAGGAGAGCTGCGGTCATGAGGACGAGTGGTGCTGCATCCTGCGCCGAAGCGGAGAACCCTCCCCCCGCGACGGACATCACCACTCCGAGGAGGAGCGCGATGACGATGGCGCCACCGATGCTGCCAAAGCCCGCAATGACCACGATGGCGAAACCGGTGAAGACGAAGCCGGTACCCATGGTCGGAAAGACCCCGTAGAAGGGGATGATGGCGGCGGCGGCCAGTCCGGTGAGGCCCATGCCAACGGCCAGGGCGGTCGTCGTCACCTTGGCCGACGAGACGCCGATGATGGCCGCGAGCTCGCGGTTCTGAGGAACCCCGCGGATCGCCAGGCCAAGACGCGAGCGTTTGAGAAAGAGATGTAGCCCCCCGAGGGCCACGATCGAGATACCCAGTGCGATGAGCATCAAGACGCCGGTGTCGACGCCGCCGACCACGACATTGTCGTTGAGCAATGAATTGTTAGGAGATCGAGGGATCGCGCCGAACAAAATAGTGAATCCGTTCTGCAAGAGGATGGAGAGTCCCAACGTCGTCACCAGTCCCACCTCGACGGCGCGCGGTGATCTCTGTAGGCGCCGGAACATCCCGTAATACGAGCCCGCGCCGACCGCGGCCATGACGGCCGTGGTCAGCACGAGTGAGACCCAGTATCCCCAACCGAGGTTTTGGCTGATGAAGAACGCCACGAAGCCGCCGACCATGAAGAACTCGCCCTGGGCGAAATTCAAAATGCCCACCACTCCGAAGATGATCGTCAGGCCGGCGGCGAACAGCGCGTACGCGCCGCCCGTCGCCAGACCATTGACCACGAGCCCCAGCCAGAAACTAGGAGGGAAACCGAATATCACGACTCGTCTCGTCCCTTAACTCTTCGTGGTGCCGACGAAACTCGCCGACGTGCCCTTGTAGGTGACGATGGTCAAGTTGTCGTGCGCCTGGTTGTGCGCGTCGAACTTGATCGTGCCGCCGAGGATTGACGGTCCGTAACTGAGTGCCTTCAGCGCACTTTGAACTCCCGCCGGGGTGAGGGTCTTGGCCTTCTTCAATGCAGCGACGAGGACCTGTGCGCTCTCGTACCCGTCGTAGGCTGTTCCCTCGTCCGCCGCGTTACCACCCGAGGCCAGCCACGCCTTCTCAAAACTGACGGCGCCGGGAGTCTTCAGACCCGAGGTGAACATCCCGTCGTAGAAGCCGTGGATTTGGTACTGCTTGAAGATCGCGTCCGTGCTTGAGTCGATTTCGAGTCCACCGATCAACGGAGTGTTGACGAGGCCGTCCTGACCATATTCGCGGTAGAAGTTCACCGCACCGGGCAACCACACCACCCAGTCGAAGACCGCATCGGGCTTCTCGGCCTTCACGCGCGCCAACACCGAGTTGAAGTTCGTGTCACTCAGGTTCAAGGCATCGTTGGACAAGATCGTGATGCCAGCCGCCTTGGCCGCAGCCACGACGTCATTGCCACCGTCAAGTCCGAACGCAGTGTTGTCAGTGATGATGGCGATCTTGTGAATCGAGGTGTGCGCCTTGACGTACGAGAAGATCGCGTCGATGCTCAGAGCGTTGGAGGCACCCCAGCGAAAGACCCAGTTGTTGCCACCGACGCCGGCACTGGTGGTGATGTCATCGTTACCGGCCGTGTCCACCAGCAGCGGCACCTGCGCGCGCTTCACGATGGGCTCGATCGCTTCGGTCGAGACGCTGCAAAAGGCACCTAGCAGTGCGATGGGCTTGGGGTTGAGGGATAGCAACTTCTCGGCACTGGTCACACCGTCGACGGTGTTGCAGGAGTTGTCCTGACCGACGAGGTTGATCTTGTGCCCATTGATGCCGCCGGCGGCATTGGTCTGATTGATGACCAACTGAGCACCCTTCAGTGCAGCGACGGCGAGTCCGCCCGTGGCGGCCGAGAGGGGCAGGGTGAAGCCGACGTTCACGGTGCTGGTCGACGCCACGGCCGGGCTCGTGCTCAGGGTGATAACGGCGGCGCTGGCCGTCAAACCGCAGGCCGCGAGCGATACCGCCAGTCGATAGCGAATGCTACGGCTCCTCGTTGTGGTGTGCGATATGGGCTGCATTGGATCTATAACTCCCTTTCGTGATTGGCTTCGTTTCGAACCGGTGATGTGATCGTCGGTCTCCACGTGATTTTTAATAGTAGACAATTTCCATCGGATTAGTCAAGTATATTAATTTTATGTCTGAATTGGAACCCTCCAAGTCGGATCGATTAACCCACCTCACGAATGGAGTCATCCGGTGTCCACCACCTCACCTCACTTACATCTCTTTGTCTCACTCTCCGAACACGGTCATCACGAGGCCGCGTGGCGACTGCCGGAATCGAATCCGCATTCGGCGCACAGTGCTGAGCACTTCCAGTACGTCGCACGCCTGGCGGAGGAGGCGAAGTTCGACGCGTTCTTCTTGTCCGAGGGTCTGGCCGTCTTTGGTGATGTTCGCCAAGGACCCACCACGCGACTCGAGCCCACGGTCTTACTCGCCACCGTCGGTGCCGTGACGACGAGACTCGGCCTGATCGGTACGTCGTCGACGACCTTTGCGGACCCCTTCACGTTGGCCCGGCGGTTCTCCTCTCTCGACCACCTCACCAACGGACGAGCGGGCTGGAATATCGTCACGACGGCTGACGACCTCGCGGCGGCCAATTTCAATGCCGAGCATCTTCCGCCCCACGCGGAGCGTTACCGGCGCGCCACCGAATTCGTCGAAGTGGTCCAGAAGCTCTGGGACAGTTGGGACGACGACGCGCTGGTCGTCGACAAGGCGGCGGGGGTATACGCCCAGCAGGACCGCGTGCACACCATCGATCACGAAGGTCAGTACTTTCGCGTGCGAGGCCCCCTCAACGTGGCTCGCTCACCGCAGGGGCGACCGGTTCTTATCCAGGCGGGCGCGTCCGAGGACGGCCGCGAGTTCGCGGCGCGGTTCGCCGAGGTGATCTTCACCGCCCAACCCAATCTTGATGAGGCGATCCTCTTCGCCAAAGACATGCGCGATCGGATTGAACGTGCCGGCCGCGACCCCCAGTCGGTCAAGATCATCCCCGGTCTCGCCCCCGTTCTCGGTCTCACCGAGGAAGAGGCTCAGGCCAAGGAGGAGCGCATCCAGAACTTGATCATCGACAAGTTCGCCCTCCAGCGTCTGTCCAAGTGGCTCCACGTCGACACCGAAGGTTGGGACCTCGACGGTCCATTGCCCGAGAGCGCCCTGCCTTCGGAGGACGACGTGAACGGGATGAAGGCGCGTTTTTCGTTGATCGTCGACTGGGCGAATCGCGACCAGCTCACGGTACGAGGTCTTCTTCGCGAACTCGCCGGGGCGCACGGACATCGGACCTTCGTCGGGACACCGACGCAGTTGGCGGACTCCATCGAAGAGTGGTTCCGTGCCGGAGCCGCCGACGGATTCGTGATTCAGCCACAGGCGTTGCCGACGGAGTTCGAATTGTTCGTTCGCCACGTCGTGCCGGAACTGCAGCGACGCGATCTCTTTCGTCGCGAGTACCGCGGCACCACCCTGCGCGATCACTTGGGGCTCGCCCGGCCCGACACGGTGCGCCCGGGTTGAACCAAGATCTCCCGGGTGGTGGGCGCTCCCCCTGTCTGCCACCCGGGATTCCCCCACGGGGACCTGACTGTTGCCTACGGGTCGTGAGACGAATCAGAAGAGGTTGCTCGTCGGTAGTGGGGCGCCATTGATCAAATGGTTGCCGAGGGCCAAGTTCTTGTAGAGATCGGGATTGTGTGACGCGATGGTGCGCGCATTCCTCCAGTGGCGATCGAGGTTCGCACTGCGCTTGGTGGCCGAGCCACCTCCCACGTCAAAGAGCAGCGTTCCCGAACGCAGAGTGATCTCATCCACCACTACTTTCGCCTTGGCGGCGGCGAGCGTCGCCTCGAGGGCTAATGCCGCATCGGCCTTACCGTCGACGACTGATCGGGCCACGGCGTCGAGTGCGTCGGCGGCCCTGGTGACGATGGCGTCAGCGGCGAAGGCGTTACTCGCCAACTGTCCGACGACTTGCTGGAGCAACGGGTCCTGTACCGGTGACTCATTGGTCGCGTGACTGAAGGTACGACCGCGATGGCGAACGAGTTCCACGGCGTCGCGCGCAATGGCCCGGCAAATACCGGCGATGATGGCGGTCAGGTACAACTGAGCGAAGGTGGTGGTGTACGTTCCCAGCTCGAGTCGTCGATCGCGAGTGACGATCTCGTCGTGGTGCACGACGACACTGTCGAAGTACGACGTACCACTCGCCGTCTGGCGCTGACCGATGCCGTCCCAGTCATCCAGCAGACGCACGCCGTCGCGATCGACGGGAAGGATGACGTTGACGATCTCATCGTCGGGGCTCAGTGCGGTCACTGCCACCCAGTCGGAATAGAGGCTGCCCGTGCTGTAGTACTTCTTACCCTGGAGGATGAAATGGGCGCCCTGGGGCGTCAAACGGGTATGGAATCGTGACGTGTTGAGACCCCCGGTCGTACCGGTCCCGATCTCAGTGGTCGCACTACCGAAGATCTTTCCTCGCCCGACTTCGTGGAACCAACGTTGACGCTCCACGTGATTGAGTGAGAAGAATTGCGACTCGACGAAGGTGAAGTGAGCGCGCAAAATATGCGCCACGTTGGGATCCGCCTCGGCCAAACGGATGACCACGTCCAAGAGATCACGCAGTGACCCGTCGTAACCCCCCAAGGCGCGCGGCAGTCGAAACGCGCCTAGTCGAGCGTCACGTACCAATTCGATCGCTTCGAAGGGTGCCACCTCATCGCGCTCGCGCTCGAAGGCTCCGACGCTGACCTTCTCGATCAATGTGGATATCGTGGCCGCATCGTTGAAATCCGCGGAGATAACGCGGTCCTCATCTTCTATGGTCGGAATCGACATCGACGAACCCTCACTTTCAGTGAGTTCAGGGCGCCCTCGGCGCGTTCTCACTTGCTTATTCTACAAACTCTATCGAATTACTCATCTAATAGCCAGATGATGTGGTTCTCGTCACGCTTCCCCTCTGAGAAACGATGGGTCACGCACCAAGAGACTCTGTATCTTAATTAATCCGATAGTCTTTATCATATTTCACTCCAGGCCACCGTGCTGACGACATCGCTGAAGGAGTTTTCATGGCACACTTCGACTTCCTGCGCCGATCACTGGTGCGCCGACGAGAGCAGTGTGGAGCGTGACGACGAACATCAACGTGGTGGTGGGAAACCCCCGTGCGGACTCACGGACACTGCTGGTGGCGGCGGGACTCGCGAGGCGGCTGTCGTCGGCCCAGGACGTCGCAATCGGCGACGTCGTGGACCTCGCGTCACACAGTGCTGGCATCTTTGCGTGGCCGAATCCAGAATTGGACGAGTTGGTGCAGCGCGTGGGCACATCCAAGATTCTCATTGTGGCCAGCCCCGTGTACAAGGGTGCGTACACCGGCCTACTCAAGGCATTCTTCGACCGTTTTGACAGCGACGGGTTAGCGGGTGTCACCGCGATCCCCGTGATGACCGTGGGTTCTCCCGCCCATTCCCTCGCGGCAGAAATGAGCTTGCGTCCACTGCTGGTCGAATTGGGTGCCAGCGTGCCGACACAGAGTTTGGTCTTCTCGACCTCACAATTCGCCAATGTTGAGCAGATTCTCGACGAGTGGACCCAAGCCAACATCCAACCTCACGGAGCGGTGCTGGGTCCCCGTCTTCGCAACGAGCCATCCTCATGAGCGATCCCCTCGGTACAAGGACGCGCACCCACGACGCCGAATGGGGCGAGGGGCCCTGGAACGCCACGGCGTTTCGAGAGACGCTGGCACACTTCTGTTCCGGCATCACGATCATCTCGTCATTGTCGCGGGGTGTCCCCGTTGGTCTCACCTGTCAGTCCTTCTTCAGCGTGTCCCTGGAGCCCCCGCTGGTGGCATTCTGCGTGGGCAAGAAGTCCACTACATTTCCGACGATTCTTGAGGTCGGATCGTGTGTGATCAACGTCTTGTCCGAATCACAACGAGAACTCAGTGACAACTTCTCGCGCACCCAGAGCGATAAATGGGCCAGTGTTTCCTGGGACGGGAGTACTCATCATGGCCTGCCCGTGCTTAACGACGCCCTGGCGTGGTTCGAATGCGACATTCGCGATTCGATTGATGCGGGCGACCACGTGTTAGTCGTGGCACGGGTACTTGACTTTCATCGTCGCCCCGAGGCCCGGCCGTTGCTCTACTTTCAAAGCACCTACGCGAAATTGCACGCCGATTACCCCTCGACGACGTGACGTCGTCCCTCTCCCCTGATGAAGAAACTTCGCGCGCAGTGCCCGCGCTCAGTCGCATGAGGTTCAGTCCCTTGGTCCGCGCTTCATAGATGACGACGTCATAGGTGGCCAGCGGACTATCTGCCAAGTGGCGCTAACGACCCGTGACGCCGACGAGCAAGTCCGCCACGTCGTCAGCCGCCACGGCGTGTGAAAACAAATATCCTTGACCGAATTTGCATCCCAGTCGCAGCAACTTGCTGAGTTGTTGCGGCGTCTCGATGCCTTCGGCCAGGAGCGTGACGTGGATCTTTCGCCCGAGCGAGATGATCGCCTCCAAGAGAATCTCGCTCTTCACGCTGTCGTCGACGGAACTGATGAACGACTGGTCGATCTTGATCACTTTGGGGTCCAACTGCAAGAGGTACGAGAGCGAGGAATACCCCGTACCGAAATCGTCAAGTGCGATCGCAACGCCCAGCCGCTTCAATTCCCTCAGGACCTTCAGAGTCTCATCGATGTTGAAGAGTGCCGTGCTCTCGGTGATCTCCAAGATGAGTCGTTCCGGGGCGAGTCCACTTTCACTGAGCGCCGACTCGACCAGCAGGATGAAACCCGGATCGAGTAGTTGCTGGGTCGCTAGATTCACCGACACGTAGGGCGGAACCGAAGTGGTGCCGACGCACTGCCACGAGCTTGCTTCGGTGGTGGCCTCTCGTAATGCGAAGGAGCCTAATTCCACGATGACGTCACTCTGCTCGGCGAGAGGAATGAAGACGTCAGGTTCAATGACCCCGCGCCCTGGATGATTCCAACGCATGAGCGCCTCGAAGCCGATGACTTCCTCTGTCTCTAGATTGACGATGGGTTGGTAGTGCATTGATAGACCGACCGTTTGAAGTGAATGACGCAGCTCCTGTTTCAGCGTGAAGCGCGTCACCGCCAAGGTGTGCATGTCGGTGTCGAACAGCGCGTAGGTACCCTTATGGCCGCGTTTTGCTTCAAGGAGAGCAGCGTCAGCATTTTGAATGAGGTCGAAGCTCTTCGAACCGGTCGAGTCCCAAATGACGACGCCGATACTCGCGTGTTGCTCGAAGTCCGTGCCACTGAACGAGAACGGCTCGGCAAGACTCTCGAGAAATCGCGCCGCCACTTCCTCGGCGTCCGAGGCCGTGCTCAGACTTTCGGCAAGATAGAGAAACTCGTCACCTCCAAATCGACACAGCGTGTCCGAAGGGCGGGCCACCTTCTCGAAGCGACGCGCGATCTCGACGAGCAGTTGGTCGCCGACGAGGTGGCCATGGGTGTCGTTGATGACCTTGAAGTCGTCGAGGTCGACCATGAGCATTGCGATGAGACCTCCAAATCGCATCGCTCGCGCTCGCGCCTGAGCGATGCGATCCTCGAGGAGAGCTCGGTTGGCGAGACCCGTGAGTGGATCATGGAGTGCCTGATGCGACAACTTGGAAGCCAGTGCGCGCTCCTCGGTGATATCACGTTCGGAGCTGACGAAATACAAGGTTTCTCCGGCGTCGTTATGGGCCGCGGAGCGTGATACCTCTGAGGTGATGACGTCACCGTCTTTTCTGAGGTAATGCTTCACGAAGCGAACCTGATTCTCCCGACTCGAGACCAGGCGTTGATTTGTTCGTTGCTCGAGTCCAATGTCATCCGGGTGGGTGAATTGCGTCGAGTCGTGTCCTACCAATTCCTCACGGGTAAACCCGATCATCTCACAGAAGGCGTCATTGACCGCAATCACGAGATCGTCGAGATCACTGAAGATCATCGGTGCCATATTGTCTTCGAAGGCCAATTGAAATCGCTGCTCGGACTGACCCCGAGAGTTCTCGGTTTCGGCCAGCGTGTGCATCGCAACGGACGTCTCGTCGAGGGCGGCTTGAATGGCGAGAACCGAGTGCTGGTACTTGATGCCGTTCTCAATCTCTCGCGCGACCTCTTCGAGTCCTTGTTTCGTGACATCGTCGAAGGCGAATGGGTGCCGATCGAAAATAGTGAGCACCATCAGTCGTCCGCCAGGATAGAAGGGCACGGCGATGCTCGAAGAGAGACCAAACTCGGCCACTCGAGCACGCCAGTGTTCGTAGTGCGGTTGGTTCTTGAGATCGTTCGCGACCTCGGTGAAGCCGGTTCGCAATGCGGTTCCGGTCGGTCCCAGGCCGGACTCCTTCGACGAAAGTGACGAGACGATGTCGTCGTAGAGGAACGCAGTCCTGCCCGCCGAGTAGCAAATGTTGACCACGCCCACTTCGCTGTCAGATGGTTCGCCGATCCACGCCAGCGCATGATCACTCAGCGAGACAATCTCGTCACACAAGTGCTGCAACAATTCCGTCTCGCCAGTCGTGGTCATCGCAAAACGATTCACCGCGCGCGTCAATCGCATGGTGTGTTCGCGCTGAATTTGTGTCGAGATATCGACGAAGGAGGAGATCACTCCAACGATGACGTCATTCACGGTAGCCGGACACGTACTGACGTTCATCCATCGTCTCGCCTGGGTGACCACATCGAAGCCGACGATTGTCCCCCTCGTCACGATCCCTTCACGAAGAGTGAGAATCTCAGGTCGACTGTGAAGTGGGTACGGCGAACCGTCAGCTTGCACCGCGCGCCATTTCGGATCAAGGAGGGTGGAACCAACCAGCTGGCCGTCCGTGGTCCCGAACAATTCCGCGGCCGTGCTATTGCACTCGAGAATCATGCCGTCGATGTCCTGAAGAACGATGCCCACGTTCGTCGATTCGAGAAATTCGCCCGTCATGAGAAGTGTGCCGAGGTCCCACTCGAACAGACTCGACGATTTCGTGTCCGCTTTATGTGTTCGGTGCCGGGTGACGACAGAAAGTGGCGAGCGAATCAAGTGACGCTCGTTCCCCGGACAATTTGGTCGTAGCCGTTTCGCGCAGAAACGTCATCGGGGGACCTGCCATCCAACGTCCGATAATTGGATGCTCCGATGGCACAAGAGACTGAGGAGCGAGGACTTCGCGACAAAAAACTAGTCACATTGCGCACCGCGCTGATCGACAAGTCGCCGCCCAACGCATACTGCCGTTACAGGTAAACCCACATCACACCTTCTTTCCGACGATTAATCAGGTGAATGGGATGCTGGGTCTTGACGTCCTGGAAAAATGTTAACACCGAGAGTGGATGTATCGGCGACATATTCGAATTCCGTAGATCGCTCTGAGCGGGCGCTACGCGACAATCGATTGCCGATGGGCAACGCCCCTGGCTAGAGCGTCGAATCGCGAGAGAGTGAACGGACGACCTCTGATGGTGCGCCAGAGACAAAGTCATCGTCAACCGCCATTGCGTCGCGAACTCGTGCGTATGGAGTCGTCACCAACCGCCGAGATGGCACGCAGGTGATCAGGAGTTCGAATCTCCTGACCTCCACCAAGTTCTAGTTGCCTCTCGCTAGGTTCTCCCATTAACTGCTACGAGAACAATCGGAACCAGAACAGCGACAACGTTCTTTTACGTTTCGATCGCATTGGCGTAAAATCAATCGGTGGACCAATCAA
>Ga0182030_10005970_pt1 | contig 25783 bp, 18 predicted proteins | sample 812S3MmetaG_FD_121299 | JGI IMG/M metagenome (GOLD analysis project Ga0182030, IMG submission 121299) | Permafrost microbial communities from Stordalen Mire, Sweden - 812S3M metaG (Illumina Assembly) | ecosystem: Environmental > Terrestrial > Soil > Wetlands > Permafrost | place: Sweden...
GCAGGAACTTATTCATTGCAGGTGGAAGGCAGTGACAGGGCAACGGGTTTCATTGATGGGAAAATAGTTTCATCAGGGAATATAAAAGATGGTGAAATAAGTCTTGCAATGCCAGCGGGCAAACATCTGCTTGCCATTTTTGCTGCGCATGATGGCCGCGATAAATTAGCAGGATTTACCGGCGCGATGGATTCGGCTGATTCAAAAGGAATATTCGGCAAAGCCCTGCTGGTAACAGGCGGACAGTCTGTTCAAAACCTTATAGATTGGAAATTCCTGAAAGCAACTGCTGCATCCGATGTGAACAGCAGGCCTCCTTCATCTGATATTTCAGGTTGGGAAGACTATGAAATTGGCAAAGACGCATTCAATTTGAAACGGGGATTTGGATGGTTCCGTACTACATTAAGCAATCTGCCTGCCGGGGTCTCGCAGATATTATTGAAGTTTAAAAGCGTCGACGAAAACGCTACCGTATTTATAAATGGCAACAGACTTATAAAACATGACGGATGGAACAGGCCTTTCAGCTTGATGATCGAGCATGCAGACACATTGGAAAGGCCAATACTGCTTTCCGTATTCATTGAAAATTATTCCAACGAAGGCGGCATTGATAAGCCAGTGCGGGCAAGCTATCTCGCCGCGGCTAGGCAATTAACGGGCTGGAGTATGCGCGGAGGTATCGGGAAACCTGCATCACTCAATGGTTGGAAAATGATGGATAAAAAATCAATACATGAAGGCCCCTGTTTTTTTCGGTCATCATTTGTGGTCATTACAAAAGATAGCGCAAGCCATCCTGTATATCGTATGGTTACCGAAGGCCTCGGTCATGGTTCAGTTTGGGTAAATGGCCACAATCTCGGAAGGTATCCCGAAAAAATACCAATCAATGGATTGTATATTCCTGAATGCTGGATGAAACCTGGTGAAAACACATTGATCATTTATGATGAGGATGGGAATCTGCCATCAAAGGTTTCTGTAGAAGCTGAAGTCGCCGCCAGCAGGGATACGCAGGTGTTTACTGATTTTCAATAGATGCTGATATGAATATGTAGTGTTGTAAAAATCGATAATGAGTTTTAAAATTACTTTTATGATCTGCGATAAATGAAAAAACGGTTTCGATATAGTGAAAAAAATACAATACTCATTCTGTGTTGGTTCTTACTGCTAACAGCCAAATCCTTTTCGCAATCATTGAATCAATATCAGTATGTAAACCCTTTTATTGGTACTGCCAATAGCGATGCCTTCACAAAATGGGGAAATGAAGGCGGCACTTATCCTGGGGCTGTGGCACCGTCAGGATTTATTCAGCTAAGCCCTGAAACAAGAATCACGGGACCAGGAGGTTACAATTATACAGACAGCAACATTTATTTTTTCAGTTGCTTCAATCACTCAAGCGGCTTTCCCGGTGGCTCTTCCGGGCAATTCCACATAATGCCCGTTGATGATTTAACAAAGGAATTCAATCCTGACAATTATCACAGGCCATTTTCTCACCAATCTGAAAAAGCAGAGCCGGGCTACTATAAAGTTGTATTCAGTGATAATGGCACAATTGCAGAAGCCGCTGCGGCAAAGCGTTCCGGCATGTTTCGTTTTACTTTTCTGCCAGGCGTAGTTCCAAAGATATTTATCAGACAAGCCGGAGAAATCAATTTTCTTTCTGATAAAATCCTGATCGCAACATTGCCTTACCATATAGTGATGGATTGCAGCAAAGGTTACATTGAGAAGGAGAAATTGAAAGACGGTTATCTTTTAAGCTTTCCTTCCTCTGGAGAACAGAATGTGATTATTCTGAAGATTAGCGCTTCCACAGTGAGCAATGAAAGCGCACAAAAAAACATGAGCAGGGAATTGAATGCAACAAGCTTTGAACAGTTGCGGGAGCATACAAAAAAAGAATGGATAAAAGCATTGTCTGTTGTTGCAATTGATGACAGTAATGAGCAGAACAAAACAATCTTTTTTACGGCACTCTATCATTCGCTCCTCGTTCCCTGGATTATCTCTGATGTAGATGGAAATTACAGAGGCCGTGATCGTTTGATACATAAAAGATCGGGTGAAAATGAATATGGCCACTTTTCGCCGTGGGACACTTTTCGATCGCTGCATCCTTTACTTTGCCTGCTTTATCCCAATAAGGAGTCAGACATTATATTATCCATGCTTGACATTTTCAGGCAAACACACTACCTGCCCACAGAATCCATGACGGGCAACCATGCCGTGCCGGTCATTGTAGATGCTTATCTGAAGGGGATCAGGGGTATAGATACCACAATGGCTTATGAAGCGATGAAGGCAAACATTGTTCAACCTCCTTTTAAACAGGACGACATGGAAGTGTACCATGAGAAAGGATATATCCCATTTTTATATCCTGAATCTGTTACACGCACTGTAGAATATGCTTATGATGACTGGGCGCTGGCACAGTTTGCAAAACAGGTTATGCATCACCGTGAGGAATATGATGCCTTGTTAAATGGAAGTTTCAGCTACCGGAATCTTTTTGATGCGGAGGAATTATCTTTTTTGCCACGCAACGAAAACGAATTCAGATTGCATCCCGGTAACGCTGGCTATAAAGAAGGCGATCAGTTTGTATATTCTTATTTTGTTCCGCAAAACCCAAAAGACCTGATCAATCTGATGGGTGGCGATAGCATTTTTGCATCGCGACTCGATGCCGCGTTCACTGATCAGGAAATCGTTTTTGACAACGAAACTGTTTTTCATATCCCTTACCTTTTCAATGAAGCCAATCATGCGTGGCTCACTCAAAAATGGGTCAGCCACATTATGCACGATCGTTTCAAAGCAAGCCCCGGCGGGCTTCCCGGCAATGATGACCTGGGTGCCGTTTCGAGTTGGTATGTGTTCAGCGCCATGGGCATTTTCCCGCTATGCCCGGGCCGTCCTGATTATACAATCGGCTCCCCGCTATTTCGTTCATTGACGCTCCATCTCGGGAATGGAAAAAATTTTATCATAAAAAACAATCATCCTGCCGGGCAAAATGCATATATCCAGTCTCTGACAGTCAATCATAATGCTTATACTAAATCATCAATAACCCACGCTCTGTTGATGAGGGGAGGGGAAATGGATTTTATAATGAGCAACGCTCCTCAATTCGATAGCAATTCGATCAGATCAACTACTGTTTTTTCTGAAACAAAGAACAAACCAGCATTCAGCATATCCGGTTTTTCAGTTTCAAAGAAAGAAGTAAAACCAGATGAACCTTTCAAAGTATATTTTACGATCCGAAACTCCGGAAGCATGGGAACCAAAATAGTGAAGCTATTTTTTGATGGGCATGAATACGAACATAAAAACTGCCTTGTTGGTAACGATGCTGTCGTAAAAGATTCTATCATTTGCAGGCTCTATCCTTTTGGCAAATCTAAAATAAACATTGAAGGACTGCCCGCTGACGAAATAAAAATCGCAGAAACTGATAAAGCAATAAACGATGAGCCTGAGCTTTCTGATTTGAATGCAATTCCCATGCTGAGTCCGGGCGAAACTCAACAAATCAGTTTTGAAGTTAAAAATATCGGAGGCGCTACCCGCCATTTTCAAATACCTGTTACGATAAATGATTCATTGATTTGTTCAGATACATTGACGCTTTGTCCCGGAGAAAAGAAATTGCTTTCAAATACTTTCAAAGTATATGGATCGGGTATTCAAAAATTGAAAATCAAAAACCTTAGCCAACCATTCAGAATATTTCAGTCAAATAAAGACACGAAAATATTGGACCTTTCATTTGATGAAAATTTAACTGGGAGTATCGTTCGCGACCATTCCGGATTTGGCAATAATGGCAACATCATAAGAGCAGAAAAAAACACAGGCGGGTTACCAAATGACAGCCTCCTGCTATTCAGTAAAGACTGTTTTGTCGAGATTCCCAATTCTCCAAGCTTAGATAAAATGGGGGAAACAATCACCATGATGCTTTGGGTATATCCCACAGCAGTATCGAACGGGCTCACGGATATTTTCACCAAAGGCGATAATCATGTAATACAAATCGTCGGAAACGCATCGCTTAGTTTTTTTGCAGGAGGTTGGGGCAGGGGCGACTGTACTGTAGCCCTTCCTGTAGATTGGGTAAATCACTGGCATCACCTGGCAGGTGTATGTTATGGAAAAAAACTTGAGCTATATATTGACGGCGCCTTGAAAGGAACAACTTTGTTGGAAACAACCGTCAACTTATCTGTTACCAACAAATGGGTTCTCGGAAGAAATGAAGAGTTCCCTTTCCAACGTGTTTTCAATGGATATATCAGGAAAGCAAAAGTATTCGCAAAGCCATTGTCGGCAGAAGAGATAAAAGAAGTGATGAATAAATAAACAGAATAGAAAAAATCATTGGCGATGAAGAGGCAAAATTTCCGTTTCATTTTTTTAGTTATCCTTTTGAATATTTCATTATTAAAATTATCTGCTCAAAAAAATGGCCTTCTTGCCTCGCATGGTTTCATTACTCTGAAATCAGATAAACTGATTTTAAATATCAGTAGCCGTACCGGGCTGCCCTATAATTATAACCTGAAGGGAAATATCATCTGGGGCGAAGATTCGGGCCGAAAAATCCAGGCTGTTATTTGCAGATTGCATCCAAGAAATTATTTTTCAGTTCCGGTTGTTCCATCTACCATAAAAAGAACTGCAACAGAAGCTGACATCCTATTTAATGTAGCTTATGAAAACAATATGGCTGCTGCATTTCACATCAAATATATCTTGCAAAATGCTTCAGTAATGATAACAATGGAACAGGTGACCGAGCAAATGGGATATGAATTGATTGAAGCATCAATGCCAGATCTGGCAACAGTGAGACAGGAAAATGGAACGGCATGGCTGGCACATGGTCTCGGTGGTGGCGCAATGGTTAATTTGAATAATAAGGCAGTCCATGCATTCACTTTACCAGATGATGAATATTTCGGAAGCATTGGTTACGTGCTGCCTGTTGCAATTGTTGGCACAGCTAAGGCAGTTTGCGCTATGGAAGTTTCTGCATTTATGGATGGCACAAAAATTGAAATTGCAGGAGGTGATCATCATCTTCATGCACGTATCGGGACAGTGCAGGTGTACAGAGTGCATGGTGGCCGTGCATATAATATGAACGATGGGAATGATGCAGTAGCAGGAAATGAAAGCACGCCGAATTTATTAGTAGGCCAGATTTCCCGCTGCAGGCTTGATTTCGCTGGCGATTATGATTCGAACGGAAAGGTTGACTGGCTTGATGGCGCTAAAATCATTGCTGAACGCATGCCACCATCGCCAACCAAGTATTATAATGATAAATTTATTTACCTGATTGGCGGAAAATATAAGCTGGAAAAAGAACCGAGGACAACTTTTGCGCAAAGTGAGCAACTGATAAAAGATATTGCGATGCTTACTGACTTTGCGCCGCAGGTACCATTGATCAGTGGCTGGGTGTATGATGGGCAAGACACAGGCTTTCCTTCTGAAGACAGCGTGAATGAAACACTTGGAGGCTATCAGGCACTGAAACATTTGTTATCGCAAGAAGCAAAATATAATGCCAACATCAGTTTCAACACAAACTATGATGATGCGTATAAAAGCAGCACATTGTTTGATACCGCTTTTATTGCGAGGCGCCCTGATGGCAAAATTTGGAGAAGCCGTGATTGGGACGGCGAATATTCTTATATCGTTGGCATGGCTAAGTACATGAAGCAATGGGGCGCAAAGCGCATAGACTATATGACCGATCGTTATAAAATACATGATGCGCTGTTGATTGATGCAATGTCATGGTTCGCGATTAGAAACGATTGGGATATCAATCATCCGGCAAGCGGGTATAAAAATTTGACTGATGGAAAGTTCAGGATTATTGATGAATTTGAAAAAAGAGGAGTGCATGTTATTTCAGAGCAATTGCGCTATCCGTTTATTGGCAAGCTTGCAGTGACTGCCGACGGCACCGGCAATGGCACATGCCCTTTTGGCGGTGAGCCCATTCCACTGGTTGCTGCCATTTATCGCAAGTCCGCTATTTGGGGAACAGGCGATTTTTCGCGCAATGACCAACAGCGGAATCTTTTCTGGAATTGCCGCTCCATACAATGGTATGTCAACGCAAGTGACCGGATTTCCATCACTGATTTTTATTATCTCACCGTACTTCCTTTCAACAGAGTCCATGATCTTACTATTGAATCATACAACAGAGACGGATTTCACACATTGATCGGGCTCGGCCCCGGTTCCTCCATTGAAAACGATTGGATGAGCCAGGATTATTCAATCAAATTAAACGGTGTTGAAATAGCGGGACATGGCGCAACTTTCTGCCCGCTCGATAATAATCGAATAGCATGCTACTCACGCAGCGGCCAGGAGATTGCAGTTGATTTGCCAAAAGACTGGAATGCAGATTCTTTAGCGGTGCGTGCTTTATTCATTGATCATCGCGAGCCATTTCATTATGAAATAGAAAATAAAAAGATCGTTATGAATGCGCCTGCAGCAACGCCAATTATTATTTACCGGAATGCGGCCATCGCAGATAAGCAGCATTAAATAATCATCACTTCAAAGAAGATATATGAAACGAAGGACACTCTTAAAATCATTAGCTGGCGCAATACCCGCTATGAGCTTATCAAAAATGCCGATGGCTGGGTATATTTTTGATCGATCCAAAACTGGTGAAATTATGGCTGCTGGCTCCTTTCAGCCAACATGGGATTCCTTGAGAAAATACCAGATGCCCGAATGGTTCCGCGATGCAAAGTTTGGCATCTGGGCGCATTGGGGGCCGCAATGCCAGCCGGAACATGGCGATTGGTATGCACGTTCGATGTATATGGAAGGAAGTGATGATTACAAATTTCATCGTCAGAAATATGGGCATCCATCAAAGTTTGGTTTTAAAGATGTGATACATGAATGGAAAGCGGAGAAATGGGATCCGGAGCAATTGGTTGCGCTGTACAAACTCGCAGGTGCAAAATATTTTGTGGCTTTGGCAAACCATCATGACAATTTTGACAATTATGACAGCAGATATCAATCATGGAACTCAACTAAAATAGGACCTAAAAAAGATTTGATTGCAGGTTGGGCGAATGCAGCAAAAAGAAATGGGCTGAGGTTTGGCGTCAGCGTCCATGCATCGCATGCATGGATGTTTTATGAGAAGGCACAAAAAGCAGATACAGCAGGCAGTTTTGCAGGCATTCCTTATGATGGAAATATAAAAAAAGAGTCAGGCAAAAACACATGGTGGGATGGGTTAGACCCGCAGGAACTGTATGCGCAAAATCATGGACTAAGCATCAATGCAGATGTGGATGAAGTTTTTTATAAACAATGGGATTGGTCGCATGGCGCGAATGTGCCAGATAAAAAATATTGCGATAAATTTTTTAACCGCACCATTGAGCTCATCAATAAATATGATCCTGATCTTGTTTATTTTGATGATACCATATTGCCGCTTTATCCAATCAGTGATGCGGGCCTTCGCATTGCAGCTCATCTTTACAACAAAAGCATCAAAAAAAATAATGGCAAACTGGAAGCTGTTATCAATGGGAAAATATTAGATGAGATGCAGCGTAAATGCATGGTGTGGGATATTGAAAGAGGACAGAGCAATGGTATTGAACCGCTGCCCTGGCAAACGGATACCTGCATCGGCAACTGGCATTACGACCGTGCTTTGTATGATGCGAAAGGATACAAAAGCGCAGGAACTATTATTCACAGTTTAGCAGATATTGTCAGCAAGAATGGAAACCTGTTGCTTAGTATTCCTGTGCGCGGTGATGGCACGATTGATGAACAGGAAGTCGCCATTGTAAAAGAAATTGCTGCATGGATGCAAGTGAATGGGGAAAGCATCTTTGATACCCGCCCATGGAAGATATTTGGAGAAGGTCCTGCCATTGCATCTGCAGAAGCCCTGACAAATCAGGGTTTCAATGAAGGCTCCGGAAAACCTTTTACATCAGAAGACATTCGTTTCACTTCAAAAGGCGATACGCTGTATGCGATTGTGCTTGGCGAACCGCCGTCAGGCAAAGTGGTTATTAAATCGCTTGCTGCTGAAAGCAAAATCTATCAAAACAAAGTCTCACGCGTTAGTTTAGCTGATAATAATGAAGCCTTACAAATAATCCGAAATGAAGAAGGGTTGATAGTGAGCATACCTGAGAGATACCCAAAACAAATGGCTTACGTGCTTAAAATTTTATCAGCTTGATGAATGCGGCTATCATGAGAAACTGTTTAAATTTATTTTTAATTGCCACCAATGCACGAATGCTTATTTGGGCATAGTCAAATCATTTTTATTCGTGCATTCGTGGCAATCACTAAGCAATAGTATCCATGCAATTCAATCTCAAATCGCTTCTGATTTCTAAGAAAATGGTTAAATATATTTGGTGCATTTTTATTCTTTTAAATCTTGATATAAAAGATCTGCATGCGCAATCACTAAAAATTTCTCTTGCCGCATGCGAAAGCAGGATAAATCCATTGGGAGTCCCCCTCACTGATATACACTTTAGCTGGCAGTTGGAAAGCAATAAAAGAAATACAACGCAAAAAGCATATCAGCTTGCGATAGCAACTAGAGCGGAGAATTTGATGCAAGATGGATTTGATGTATATAATTCCGGCGTAGTAACAACTGGTCAAAATATCTTAGTAAGATACAATAAGAAGGCATTGAAGCCAGGCACCACTTACTACTGGAAAATAAAAGTTTGGGACAATTACCACCAGTCTTCCGGTTGGAGCCGGATACAGCATTTCACCACCGGATTATTCAGCAGCACCGACTGGAGCGGCGCCAAATGGATTGGCTATGAAGAATTGCCGGATTCATTGTTGCTTATTCCCGGTGTTCCTGACACTGAAGGCCTCGGCAATAAATGTATGCGCCGCACAATTATCCCGTATTTCAGAAAGCAATTTGCCATTGAAAAAAAACCTGTGCAGGCGTTGGCATTTGTTACCGGGCTGGGTCAGTATCAGATGAGCATCAATGGCGCTAAGGTTGGCAATAACTTTTTATCACCAGGCTGGACTTATTACGACAAAAGATGCTTTTACAATATGTACGATATCACCAATCTCATTGGTAAAGGCAGCAATGCGATCGGCGTCATTGTGGGCAATGGATTTTATAATATCAACAGGGAGCGTTATTATAAATTGGTGGATGCATTTGGTGCGCCCAAAATGATTTGCAAAATTATTATCACCTACAATGATGGCAGTACCAGAATCATTATATCAGATGATCAATGGAAAACTTCTCCATCGCCGGTTACTTTTACGAGTATATATGGGGGTGAAGATTATGATGCAACCCTTGATCAAAATGGATGGGATCGTTCAGGTTTTAATGATGCCCAATGGAAAAATGCATTGCTTGTAAAATCGCCTGCTGGGAAGCTGGAATCCGAGATAGATTATCCGGTGAAGATTATGGATAGTATTGCTGTCCGAAAAATCACGAAGATCAGCGAACACGCATATTTATATGACTTTGGTCAAAACGCATCCGGCATTGTCGAATTGAAAATAATGGGGAAAAAAGGAGATACGATAAAGCTAACGCCCGCCGAACTTATTGATAAAAATAATTTACCAAATCAAAATGCATCGGGCAATCCTTATTATTTTACTTATATATTAAAAGGCGATGGCATCGAAACATGGCGGCCGGGATTCAGTTATTACGGTTTTCGTTACGTATTGGTGGAAGGTGCATCGTCTGTCTCTGTTCAGCGTAAAATACTACCCGTTATAACCAAACTAACGTTGCTGCACACACGAAACAGCACGCCGCCCGCTGGCACATTTTCCTGCTCCGATACTTTGTTCAACCGCATCAACAAGCTCATACAATGGGCTATCAAAAGCAATATGCAAAGTGTGATCACAGACTGCCCGCACCGCGAAAAGCTGGGATGGATGGAGCAGAATTACCTCATGGGCAATTCTATACAATACAATTACAACATACACCTGCTTTATAAAAAACTTGTCAAAGACATGATGGACGCACAAACCCCGGAAGGTCTGGTGCCTGACATAGCGCCCGAGTATGTTGTATTTGACAAGGGCTTCAGAGACTCGCCTGAATGGGGAAGCGCTGCGGTGATACTGCCTTGGCTATTGTACAAATGGTATGGCGATATACAATCCATGCAGGAAGCCTATACCATGATGAAGCGCTATGTGTATTATCTCGAGAGCAAGTCAACGCACCATATATTGTCTTATGGATTGGGAGACTGGTACGATTTTGGCCCCGGCTTTCCGGGCTATGCACAGTTAACGCCGGTGTCTCTCACGGCAACGGCTATCTTCTATTACGATGCCATGCTGCTTGCCAATATGGCTGCACTGATGAAGGATGAAAACGAGCAACATAAACTGAATATACTGGCTGCTGAAATTAAAACTGCATTCAATCATCAATTCTTTCATCCTGAAACAAATGTTTATTCCAGCGGAAGCCAGACGGCCATGGCGATGCCATATTGCGTGGGCCTTATAGAAGAAAAATATAAAGCTCATGTGATGAAAAATCTCACGGATTCAATCCGTATCGGTGGATTCAGACTAACAGCAGGGGATATTGGTTTTCATTTTCTGGTAAAAGCGCTGGACGATGGTGGCGCTTCTCAGATGATTTATGATATGAACCACCGCGATGACGTGCCGGGCTATGGCTTTCAGTTGAAGAAAGGGGCTACTGCGCTTACTGAGTCATGGAATGCGTTGCCCGAGGTTTCGAACAACCACCTGATGCTGGGACATATTATGGAATGGTTTTATAGCGGCCTTGCCGGGATAGGACAGGAGGAAAACTCCGTCGGCTATAGCCATATCAAAATAAGGCCGCAAATGGTGGGCGATATTACTGAAGCAAATGGATCTTTTCAATCGCCGAATGGAATGATTCGAAGCGAATGGAAAAAAACTGAAGCTGGTCTTATGCTACATGTGAATATACCTGTTAATTCTACAGCAACGATTTATTTGCCGGCAGGCAAAGCATACCGTATAAAGGAAAGTGGCAAAACATTCCCTGCATCGAAAATTAACATAGCGGGTGGTCAAACCATAATAGAAACCGGATCTGGTGAATATTGGTTTCAGTTGGATTAATTATTTTCAGTAGAGACATGAAGTCGGGATGTGCAGCGATAAGCATTTTCGCCATCAAAGCAAATGATAACACCAGCGTATTTTCAAGGTTTGTTAATACTGAACTTATCTCTTAACTTTAACTACATGATGATTTAGGGCTTTGTATTATGCCTTTAGGAAAAACAATTTCAGCAATTCAAAAAAACCTTGTATGAAAAATTTGATTGTTTACTACGCAACAATTTTTATTCCCCTCGGGCTGCTTCTGTATTTTGCAAAAACAAAACAACCAGATAGCGCCTGGTTTGTTGGCTTATTATTTTTTTACGCTTTTATTTTCAGAGCAATTGCAGACTATGCAAGGCTTCTTAGCAAAGACGCTATTGCCAAAAAACAGTTTTGGCATATTCTGATACCAGGAAGCAGGATTAAATATTTTAAAGAGTTGTATTTTCTCTGATTTGTTTCTCCATTCTCCTTCCTCGCCGTTGCTGTTCCTGCACCCTTCTTTGCGCTAAGGCCATGCCCGCTCAAGCTGCCGTCATTTTGAACTTCGCCTCAGCGTCTCCTGACATAAAGCACAGCACGCGGGATGAGAAATCTCCTGCCAACCTATTGAGGAACATGGTGATTTCTCGCCACGCTGCAAAGCACTTCAAGTGAAAGACCACACTGTTGCTGCTCGAAATGACGATGACTATATACAGCATTCAGTGAAGGCCACAGGATAATGCTTAATACCCGCGCCAGCGATTCATTCCAATAGTTGGGATTCATTCCCCCTCTGGCGCATCAATAGGAAGCCTCTGCTCCCAATCTTTATTTTCCCGGGCTAGATGAGCCTTGTAAAATAATATCATAATAAATACAGTGATCCCATTCTCCTGTTTAATCAATCCTAATTTCATTAAAACAACCTTCTTTGTTGCGCCCTTGCCCACTTTGCGCTCGTTACGTGAAATGCCTCTCTCCAAACTTTATTTTCCCAAAGCTGGTTGAATCTGATGAAATAATTTCAGGATAAATACAGTGATCCCTTTTCCCGTTTAATCAATCCTAATCTAATTAAAACAGTCCCCTCGTTGCGCCCTTGCCCACTTTGCGCTCGTTACGTGAAATGCCTCTCTCCAAACTTTATTTTCCCAAAGCTGGTTGAATCTTGTGAAATAATTTCAGGATAAATACAGTGATCCCTTTTCCCGTTTAATCAATCCTAATTTCATTAAAACAGTCCCCTCGTTGCGCCCTTTGCGCTCGTTGCGTGAAATGCCTCTCTCCAAACTTTATTTTACCCAACTTGGGAACACCTTGTGAAAAAGTGTCACTGGTTTTGCTAAATTTTGCAGCATGTCAACCACGAAAAAAATATACCATTTCCGTATGCCCGCCGTATGGTTTCCGTATCATTTCCGTATAGATTCCGTATGGAAAGAGTATGGGAACAGTATGAGGAGAGTATGCCGACAGTATGGGGAGGGTATCAGGAAAGTATGGAAACAGTATAGCTGCAGCATACCTGACGTATGCCTGCAGTATCAGGACAGTATTTACAGATCATCAGGCAAATATCAGGCATGCACAAAAAAAAGGCGGGAGCCGTCTGTGAAAACAATTATTTGGCTAATCCAAACGTTAATATTAATTATAATACATGGCAATCCATGCGGCTCTTACAAACATTCCATATCGAGCTATCGTTGAATTGCCAACCCTAAATCCATCCCTTTATGAAAACAATATTATTGTTTTTCTTTTGCATTATCATTTGCCTTGCCCCGGCATTTTCCCAAAACCAGTTCGATGGCATCCGCAGCAGCAATTACCTGGGAGTCAAAAGCGTTTTCTTTAATCCGGCAAATATTGCTGACAACCCATACAAGTGGGATGTGAGCCTGCTTTCCGCGAACGCAGGCGCCGGCGATCTCAATGCATCTTTCAGCATCAAGACTATAAATGGCAAAATGGGCAATCAAACCGACAGCGTGCTTTTTGGCAGCAATGCCAAAGCTGCATCTGCTTATGCCGGCATAGACATCATGGGCCCTGGCTTCATGATCAGCCTTAATAAAAAAACCTCACTCGCATTCACGACCCGCGCAAGGGTCATGGTCAATATCCACGACATTGATGGCAAATTGGTCAATGCCATCCAATCGGGCAACAGCAATAATCTTCCATATACTTTGGCATCCTCCGGCAATCAATTTATTTCCGCAAACGGATGGACTGATTTTGGTGTTTCATTAGGCCAGGTGCTGCTTGATAACGGGCATCATTTGCTGAAAGCTGGCATCACTTTTAAATACCTTGCAGGATATTCCAATAATTACTTACAGGTAAATAACATCAGTGGCACAGCAAATTATGACGCTACAGGTACTTATTTAACATCAGCCGGAGGCACTGTGCAGATTGGCGAAGGCGGCGCAGACCTGAGCAAGATAAGTAGCAGCAATGCGTTTCAATTCAATGGCGCGGGAGCAGGAGCGGATATTGGTTTGGTATATGTATTCGGAGAACAGAAAAGCACCGCAAAAAATTACACGACAGCCTATAAGTTCAAAGTTTCTGTAGCTGTTTTGGATCTCGGAAGCATCAGTTATAAAGCAAACCCCGCTTACACTGCAGGTTATTCTGTGAACATCCCCGCTGCACAAAAATTTTATGTGAGCAACCTGAAAGATTCATCCATTTCTGGAATTAAAACTGCGCTGGATCAAAGCCCCTATTTCAAAAACCTTAACCAGGGAAACGCCTCCTATTCTGTAGGTCTTCCGACCACCCTTGTTGGAAATGTTGACCTGAACCTGCTCAGCAAATTCTACCTCAATCTGGATGCAAGGCTCGCATTCCATGATTACAGCAAATATGCCAACCCCTATTACCAGAATAATTTCACGCTCACGCCGCGGTATGAAGGAAAATTTTTTGGCGCCTATCTTCCGATAAATATCAACAGCCTGACGGGGTTCAATGCAGGCCTGGCTTTCCGGGCAGGCCCTCTATTCATCGGGTCGGGCAGCGTGTTAACTTCACTATTCGGCACAAGCAGGCAGGCAGACTTCTATTTTGGTCTTCACTTCGGAGCTTTAAGGAAATAGTATCCGCCGGGATGAACAAGAATATGCAGTTTTGCAGGTGTTTTGCTCCACAGCAAAATATTCTTCATTATTCCTGATGACTAGAATTTTTTCAAGCTGATAATTTAGTTTAATAAAGCAACTCCATTATATTTTAACGGTCGGATAATAAATATCTGGCCAAATACAAAGCCATTCACGCTGAGAACAATTCAATAAAAAAGGGACGGTTAAAAAAAAGATTATACAGGTTGAAGTTTTCTCCATGGCCAGTCAATAAAGAAAAGCGCTGTTAAGATCAGGAGTAATCAGGCACTCATAAAATGATTGCTTTAGTAACTCTTGTATTTAACAGCGCCTGATCTCTTTTGCAGGCAGCCAAAGAAAAGCACAACGGCATAGGGGAGGGGCTTAAAAAATTCTAAAAAGGGACGGTCATTCGATAAAATAAGCAGGGCTCATTCTAATCTATTACCAATGTTGCGTTGCTGTGTGCCATTCCGGATTGCCGGGTCTTCATAGTGGATTTGTATTCATAGGATAATGGTTCATGATTGGTTTAAACGGTTTTCCATGGATGGTTTCTCTTCATAGGATGCGGATCAATTTTTAGTAACGGCTTCTAACGGGTTCTTTTCATTCGGATAAGGGTTCATAGGTGGTCTGGGTTTTTCATGGATGGTTTCTCTTCATAGGATGCGGATCAATTGTTTGTAACGGCTTCTAACGGGTTCTTTTCATTTGGATAAGGGTTCATAGGTGGTCTGGGTTTTTTCATGGATGGTTTCTCTTCATAGGATGCGGATCAATTTTTTGGTAACGGCTTCTAACGGGTTCTTTTCATTTGGATAAGGGTTCATAGAGGGTCTGGGTTTTTCATGGATGGTTTCTCTTCATAGGATGCGGATCAATTTTTTGTAACGGTTTCTAACGGCTTCTTTTCATTTGGATAAGGGTTCATAGGTGGTCCGGCTTTTCCATGGATGGTTTCTCTTCATAGGATGCGGTTTCATTTTTTGGACGGCTTCAAACGGGTCTTTCACTGGTGGTTTAATAGTTTTAAAAAATGGCTTTCAAAAGGGTACGGATTGTGTTGTGGTTTCAAAGGCTTCTTTTCAGGTATTCAGGGTTTAGGGCTCTCTGCAATTTCGGATAGTGATTAGTGGTTATTCCCATCAGCAAATTCCAGAAGTATATAAAGTGGTTTTTCATTTTTAACTATTTTGATTGTTCAATTGGATTGAAGCTGTGAAATAATAAAAGGTATTCTGTCAAAATCGTCCGATTTATCAAAAAAACAAGAGGCGCCGAGCGAACTGCACAAATCCCGGTAATAACTGTTGGAATGGTTACTGATCATCATCACCTTTGTCTTAATATCAGTTCCGTGAACGCTGCGCAAAAGCTCAATGCCGCTTTTGCCCGGAAGGTCGATGTCAAGCATCAGAACAGAGGTTTCCCGCTGCTGCAGTATGCTCATGGCCTGATCGCAGGTAGAAGCAAACATCACTACATCAGATGTTCCTGCTTCGTACAGTATTTCTGCAAGCTTGTGCGCAATAGCAGGAGAATCATCAACCACGAGCACTACCGATTTTTCTTTTTGCATATCATAGCGTTTTGATGGTGTAAAGAAAGTTCATTGCATGACCGCAAAAAATAGAGCATGTTGTGAATATGCTGTACTCGTTTTATTGTTATTGATGTAGAGATTCAACTACAAAATATTGTGCTTTAGGGCAACAATCTGAAGGCTTATTAAATTTGAAACACTTCATGCAATACCCTACATTAGCATGATACATAAGACATGACAGAGCAAACGACAAAAACAGAGAGAGAAGAACATTATGTAAACAGGAGCGGGTGGCTAAGGGCAGCCGTATTGGGCGCTAATGATGGCATTCTTTCGACAACCAGTATCGCTATAGGCGTGGCTGCAGCAAGCAACACCAGAAGCCCGATTATTCTCGCAGCTTTAGCAGGCCTTGTTGCAGGTGCATTGTCCATGGCGGCTGGTGAATATGTCTCCGTTAGCTCGCAATCTGATATTGAAACGGCTGACTTAAAAAGAGAACAGCATGAGCTTGACACCATGCCTGAAGCTGAATTGAAAGAATTGGCTGACATCTATCGGCAAAGAGGATTGGACAGTGAACTGGCCATGCAGGTTGCCGTGCAGCTCTCAGCAAAAAATATGCTGGAAGCTCATGCCAGAGATGAGTTAGGGATCAATAAAATCACCGAGCCAAAACCATTGCAGGCCGCATTTGCTTCGGCCACCTCTTTCATATCAGGTGGCGTGTTGCCGTTGTTAGTTTCTTTATTTGCGCCCATCAGCCTGATGGTCGTTTGTCAATACGCTTTTGCTATCGTGTTCCTTGCGCTTTCGGGTGTCATTGCCGCTAAGACAGGAGGCTCGAACATAGTCAAAGGAGTGATCAGGATCTGCTTTTGGGGCACAGTGGCAATGGGCGTCACAGCCTTTGTAGGTTATCTGTTCGGAGTGAGGGCTTCAGGGTAAATAATACCTCCGCAAAGCAAAAATGCCGCTGGGAATCGCCGGTATGCTGCTCCTTTGCACGTTTTCTGGTTCGGTAAAATCAACTATTGTTTTATCATTTAATTTGACATTCACTCTTTTGCCCGCTACTTTTTGATAAATTGTCTGGAGCGAGAAAAGAATACTGAAACCTGACATGATTATTTGAAAAGAAAATATAAAATCAGCATTCCAAAGCAGGCGAAAATAATACATATTGATTATTGCAGCGGGAGATTATTATTAGAATCTTTGTATAAGAAGAAATGTTTAACCCCTAAGCCTTTTTTCTCATGCAGTGGTTTTGGTTATTAATCAGCGCAGTTTCTACTGCGCTGATTTAGTTTTAACAGCTTTTATCAAAACCAAAGCTAAATTGACAGACCAGATTGTCCAGCCGAGGTAAAAAAAACGCTGGATCAATCCTTCGTAATTATTCCTGAGGCCTGGAATAGCTCTGAGCGCAATCAGCGACATCAGTATAAAGCTTAGCAATGAAACCCATCTGACATCAGTAAACCCTTTTTTTCTCCAAATGAAAATGCTCAGCACTGCCCCTGCATTTAATATCAGCGGTATCGGCCCAAGTGTGCCATGCCATTCATGATGCATCGGGAATATAGCAGCCCAGCACATGGACACAGACAAACTGAGAATTGTCAATACGGGAATAGTGCTGATGCCGGTTTCTTTGCATGCTTTGTAAAACCCGATAACTGAGAAAGTAGTGAATATAAAAAGCAGCATCTCGCTGGTTGACATAAACATCTCCGATCTGGTTCCGATAGCTCCTAATTCGCTGACCACGTTATGCAGATGGTTGTAGCCGCCATGAATAAAACCACCGGCAATGGTTGCAAACCAAAAAAATAAAGGAGCGATGATACCTGTGTAAAGAAGAGGTTTTGTTTGCAATGATTTCCTTTTTGCGAATACAATGATTGAAGTAATCAGAATCAAAGAGAAAACAACAATCAAAGTATTTCTCTGAAGAAACACAGGTTCACCGAAAGTAGCAATCCCCATTGGGAAAACTTTGTTATTGATGAGGATAGAGAAATAAAATGTGTCGCCGGGGTTTACAGTAAAAGAAATGGAATCACGGTTGCCTGAGTATGTCACTTTTCTCTGATGGGAAGATCGCTCAATCCTGAAAACATCCGGCTCCGTGCCTGGCTTCGTATCAGCATCTATATTCCAGATGCCAACCAAATTGCCATCAATTTTAATAGTAATGCTTGTTGAATCCGATTTTAATATGGGCAGTTTTTTCTGCGCAAAACCGATTTGGCCAATGATAATAAAAAACAACAGCAGGAATGCTTTCTTCAGCAGGAGTTTCATTTCGCCATTGATGATTAAAAAACATTAAACAAACCGAGAATACCAGTTCTTGTTATTCAACAGCTCTCACGGTTCTTCCATACTGCGAATCATCACTGATTGTTTTTGCCATTTTCAGGTATGCTGCCCTGACATTATCGCTTTTAGGCATTTTTTGCGACAACTGAATAAGGAAATTGCTTTTCTCAAAATCGCCACCAATATTCGCAGTTTGGTTGATCAGGCTTATCCATTGCTCTTCTGATAAATTATTTTCGCCCATCAATTTCTTATATAGATTTTCTTTTTGATTGTCATCGTTGAAATGACCTGTCATCTCAAGCAATTTGTCAAAGTGTTTTGCAGCAACGCCTGCTTTGCTTATCAATCGCATCAGCAGGTTTTCTTTCTGCATATCATCGTTAAAATGGCCTGCGGCTTCCATTACCTGATCCGTTTGCTCATCGTCCAGCCATCCTTTATCCATGATATTTCTGAGCAGGCTTTCTTTTTCATTATCATCATGAATGCCGTTAATGACCTGCATCACCTGCGGGAACAATTCTTTCGAAACAGCAAGTGTCATTATGTTTTTTAATGCGGACGATTTTGCGTAATCATCATTAAAACTTTCAACGGTATTCATATAAGCTATGGCTGTAACCGAATCTTTAAGCTGTTCAATTGTAAATCTTTTCAAGACATCTTCCTTGTCCTGATCTGATCCGAAAGATGTAGAAACCTTTTTTGCCAATGCGGACAGGTCATCACTGGAAAGAGAATCTGATTTGAGAATGTGCTCAAAATACATCCGTTTCACATTGTCATTTTTCAGGTTTACCAATTCATCCATCAACGCACGATTGCCTCCTTGCTTGTAAATGCGTTCCATTCTCGCATTTGCATCAATGCCCTGGGCAATCATTTCTTTCACAGCTTCTTTGATGAGCTTTCTTCCATTGCTGTCAAGCGATAATTTGTTATCGTCTTCAGATAGCTCATAGCTTATCATGCCGTGCTTGTCGCTTTTCGCAATCACCCTGTCTTCGTTTCTTCTGAAGTTGATATAGCCGCCCGGGGTAATGCTTTTGAAAGAGGTTTCATCATCGGTGAACCCGATTCTGCCTGAATATTTTATTTCTTCATAAAAATTATCGCCGCTGATCACGATAGACGAATCATTGTTCCCCCAGCCATTCAGTCGTTTGGCATAAGTAAAATAAGCTCCGGCAAAAAGCAGGCAAAATATGACAACAAAATATTCGGCTTTCATGTTGATGTTTTTTACGATGTATGAAAAAGAGATACGAGTTGCTTTGTAAAAAATGAAGGTAATAAACTTATTGCTCCGCCTTTTTGCTGAAAAAATAATAAGCCAGGAACCCCGCTGCCAGGCTAAACGCCATAATGGCCAGCGAATGAATGCCAAGCGGCTGGAAGGCCCCAATGAGCGCAAGGCCGAGGCCAATGCCTGCTAATATGGAAAACCATTTCAATGGCTCCAGCTTGCCTTCTTGTTTCAGAGGCTGCAATAACTGGTTCACCACATTTTCTGAAGCGCCTTTATCAATCAGTTTGTTTTTGAGCCTGCTGTCTAAAGCAGAACGAATGATGTTGAGAAAAAATGAGGTGAATAAAAAAATGCCAATCAATACGCCGCAATTGGTCAGTAATTCTCTCATAAAATCTTTGTCTATGATTGCTTTCGATTCCTCCTGCACATTCTGCGCATGGGCCGCGAACGATGCGAGCATGATGGTTGCGATGGTAGTTATTCTTTTCATTGTATATTTTTAATGTGTGTGATGAAAGATTAGACGGGCGTGAAGAAATTATGTTGCAATTTTTATCTGATTAATTCAACAGGCTTATTTGTTTTTGATATTTCCTGTACATCTCCATGCTTTGGAATATCAGGAATACAATAGACGTAATAATGATGAGGTACATCGTCATTGACAAAGCTCCATTAAAAATAGCTGAAAAATATTTCCTGAAAAGATACAGAGGAACGCCGATTAAGGATATTACTGTAAAAATGATCAGCAAAATAAAAAAGTTATTCAATGAGAACCCAGGCTTGGCTTTTGGCAATTGCTGTAAAACAAGATCAGGCAAATTAAAACTAAAGACAGGTGCCGGCTGTTCATGAATCGCAATGAACAATTGGCGATACGCTTCAACACCAGCCTGGCAAGAAGCGCATGACTGCATGTGCCCTGCAATTTCCTCTCCGCAAGATGACGCATCAATTGAATATTGCTGCATTTCTTCTTCTGAAAGATGTTTCGTTGTCATAGTTCATCCTTTTTATATTTTGCCAAAATGGATTCCTTTAAACTTTTCCTTGCCCTGAACAGATAGCTTTTCACGGTGCCGGCAGGCAATTGTGTTATTTGCGAAATCTCTTCATAGCTGAGATCTTCATGGTGATACAACGTGATCATGGTTTTATAAACAGGTGACAGCTTTTCGATGGCTGATTGCATGATGGCTGATAATTCCTTTTGAGAAATCAGTTTCTCTGGTTCGCTGTTCAATGCATAATCAGTTTTGCTGCTCAATGCTTCCAGACCTTCTTCCATGGTATCATCTTCGCGATGGCTGTTGCCGGGAAGAACTAATCTTTTCTTTTCTAAATAACTTAAACAGGCGTTGTAAGCGATTTGCCCGATCCAGGTGGACAGTTTAGATTGAAATTTAAAGCCGCCCAGTTTATTGAATGCTTTCATGTACACATCCTGTGCAATATCTTTTCTCTCTTCTTCATTCGCTATCATCCTGAAAACAATCTGAGCAACCAGCCCTTCTGTGGCTTTGATAATTGCTGAAAAGGCATTGGTGTCGCCACGCAATACCTTCTCAACCATATCTTGGTCATGCAGATTGTTTCCGGTTTTATAGTCCACTAAATAGATTAGACATGTCAGTGACTGAAATGTTGCAATAAATTTAACGCAATAATCAATGGCTTGGCCGGAAGCAGTGATGAAGGGTGCTATATTCAAAAAAGAACAAGATCAGCATAGCATTTTGCAATAAGCGCTAGCGTAAGCGATCCTGGATTCAAAAAAATCGATTGTGCCGGCTTTTCTGATTTAAGCAGATAATTTATTTTTGAGGGTTGCCTTTTTGCTTGCATAAGGAGGTCTGATAACCCAGCTTTTATTATTTTGCCGGCGGCCAACCAACAAGTAAAAGAAGAACAGGGCAGTTGCAATAGTGATTGCCGGGATGCTCCATTCTGGCAATACATTTCTGAGATTGACCAGTAACCCATCCGTGCCAAAATTACCAAAGCCAAATAAGGAAGGAATCCTGTACCAGTAATAACAGGAGACTCCTGCCGCAGCGAAAAATCCGATCAGCCTTCGTTCATATTTTGCCTGAATGATCTTTGATAATAACCAATAGATCAGCAACGTGGTGGCAAACCCCGCTAAAGGCAATGTGTATACATTCAAAAATGCAGCAACGGTCATAATATGGGTTTCATCCGGCACATGAAACCATCCCCAGATAAAACCGGGAAGCCCGCCAATGATCAATAGCCCGCTGAGTTCATGCCATATTGTTTTGGTTGAAGATTTCGGTGTTATGTTTGGTGTGGAGTCAGGGCAGGGGGTTACACATTTCATGCATTCCCCGCAATGGGCATTGGGCAATGAGGTCAGCGTGTTTTGCCCATACAATTTCTCTACCGGATGGATGGGACACAATCCCGAGCACCAGGCGCTTTTCCATTCATAAATAAATCCAAGGCTGATGCCGATGATGGCCATCGAGATAATCAAAGCCGCGGTTGCTGTGCCATCGTTATTGAATATAGCATGGCGCAGGGGGACGATTGAGTACAAAGCGATCACTCCAATCAAATTCAATTTCCCCAATTGTGCGGTTGATAGTTTTTTCTTTTTCGATAGCCCCAAATGCCTCGGCAACAAAATAGTGGTAGCCAGCGGGCACACATTTCTCCATACTCCTATTGCGACTACAAGCAACGCCGGCGCAACAGGTATCAGAATATTCCAGAATAATAGCAGGCCAACCGAAGGAAAAAACAACAAGCAAAATAATATCGTCGCTCCTACTGCCCAGACTGCAGCCTGCACAATACGCCAGATCAAAATGGAGCCGCGAGATAACTGATTACCTGATTTGAATGGGGATATGGAAGCAGCCATAAAAACAATTTTAGAACCCTTCTGAGAAAAACGAAGCATCAATGGCGGAGGTGCACTGTGTTAAGATGGACGGGCAAGCATTTTATCTATCGCCCAAAACAACAATACGCAAACGGCTAATGTAATACCAATATAATATATCGTTTTTTGGCGCTGATTGGCAAAATAAGCCGGTGTGAGCGATGCATAGAGCCCTTCCAGTTTATCCCCGGTTATCACGTTATGTTTTTTGAGCAGCCCGATCCAGTCATCATTCATCTTGCCTGTGCTAAGCTCCAGTTCTTTTATATCGAGTATCTGCATATTCCTGGACAGGTGTACCAGTTCTCTCTCTATTTCTTTTTTAACATCCATATCCCCGCTGATAAAGTCAGCGACAATATCGCTGATATCTGCGAAATGCTGCCGGGAGGCTTTCAGCCGCACAATGATCTGTTTCCTGAATTCGTACTTATCGAAGCTCATGTTTTATCTTTTATCAAAATAAACTATCCCCGCACTGCGGGAAGCAACTATCATGATCCTCAAATTTATGCCCGGCTCATGAGCGATCAGATGATTGTGGTCAGATCGGGAGATGATTTCCCAACAACCAGTGACTGCATTTTTGAGGCAAACGAATGACATTCCTGCATCTTTGTTGGTCTTTCGGAAGCCCTTGTTGCTCATTTATTGGTATGAGATGGCGATTTGCTGATTTGAATTTTCTTTTCCTTGGGTTTAATCGGCCATTCAGTCACTTCATTTATCGATTTATTAGCTTTGATCGGGCCTTTACAAAGGATGACCAGGCATTTCGAAGGTGCAATAGCCATTTGTATCTCCTGATTCAATAATTATGAATGGGTTATTCGAAATACAGTGACATATTTATCTTAAACAAAATATTCAGAACTCACACCCGTTCAAACCCATCTCTCCTAATCGGCAACTGCCTTTGGCTGCTGCAAGTGTATTGCATAATGCAGAAACAACGATGAGCAATCCCCGGTGAGCAATAATTCAAAAAAGCGAGAGTTGCGACTTATTCGAATTGATTTTCCTTTTTACCGGAACACTTTGCGGCTTTTCATCGATACAAAAAACAGCAGTTTCTTTATAACGTGATGCCACGATGATTTGTGTGCTGCCTGCATATTCACTGAAAATCTGCTCCACCAGCTTCATGCTGTTATTGTTTTTTGATAAATGGGAAAGAATGAGATGGCTCAAATGCCTGCCTTTATGTTTCATGAATAATTCCAAAGCTTGTGCATTGGAAAGATGACCGTTGTCGCCACTGATGCGATTTTTTAAAAATACCGGATAAGAACCATTGGCTAACATTTCCTCACAATAATTCGATTCAAGAAAAGCCGCATGGCATTTTTTGAAATAGTGGATCACGTGTTCGCAAGTGCTTCCAATATCGGTGAACACACCGGCATGAATATTTTCACAAGTCACGATAAAACTATGTGGATCGCTGGCATCATGAAATTTAGGGAAAGCTGTTATGGATAAAGTCCCGATCGTTATTGGTTGGTGAGCATGAAAAGAATGAACAAGATGTTGTTCAATGGGTATGTTGCCTGATTTAAAAGTAGCTTCAGTGATATAAACAGGCAATTGATATTTTTTTGAAATGCCTGGAATGCCAGTGATATGATCAGCATGCTCATGGGACACAAAAATCGCCTTCACCATTTGCATGGAGAGACCGAGGCGCTTCATTCTTTTTTCGGTTTCCCGGCAGGAGATGCCCGCATCGACCAGCACGGCTTCATGGCGGTTGCCTAAATAATAGCAATTGCCATTGCTGCCGGAATTGAGAGAAGTGATGAATAAAGACATATAAGTCCAAAAATAGGTAAAGCCGGGTATTTTTAAAATTATCATTATTTGCTTTTACCCAACCACATCAGCGCATCAATAATCAGGCGGTTCTGGATTTCATTATCAAACTGAAATGATAATTCTTTGTTGGTGTGATGTTCGTAGTCAATATCGTTATGCCCCATGTTCACGTAAAGCATTTTATAATTTTTATTTGTCCATACAACAGGGTAGTAGCCGCTGTGCCATATCTCATAAAGCTTCGGCCCGGTGCCAAGGGGAAAGCTGGATGAGTCAATCGACAGAAGGATTTTTATGTCAGGATTTTTGCGCAGATCTTTTTCCCAGCTATACCATTCATTTGGAGAAGACTTAAATAATTGCGGCAATCTTTTTGTTGCCGGATGTGTGCTGTCTTCTACGCGCAGGATGGCGGATGTTGGCCGCCATGTGTTCCCTTTATACTGACCCGCGCCGATGAATTCATTATGGTACCAATCCCAGTTTTGCGGGAACGCGGAAGGAGTTAGCGCAAACCCGGCGAAATGAAAACCCATCCAACCACCGCCGGACTGCATATATTTTTTAAATACTTCACGCTGTATTGGGTCTTCGGGCCTCGTATCTAAAAAAAGAACCACCTGGTAGTTGGAAAGAAATTTTGTGTTCATGTTTTTCCAATCATTCGTTGAATCGTAAACAAAATGATATTGAGAAGCGATTTTAGGGAACCATCGGTTTGCTTCATGCACAAAGCTGCTGTGCGCCAGTTCACTTTTTGACGTATCAGTATAAAAAGCAATCACTTTAAATTGCTGGTTGTCTTTTTGCGCATAATTCTTGTTCAATAAAAGTGCGCAAAGAATTAATGCGGAAAAAATTCTCCGGAATGTTTTATCGTATGAAATAGTCATGTTCCGAAATCCAGTGAATGATTCAATGCTCATGTAAAATAGCTGTTTTCCGAAAATAATTGTCAGTAAATTCCATTAGCCACGAAAGCTGACCGGTATCACCCTTTCATCAACGGATTATTATTACATTTGCTCCTCGAAATTTTGTTCACAAGGCAAGTGTCCTTAAAATTTCCAAACTATGGCAGTATTGCACAACCGCGTTTCCCAAAAGGAATTGAAAGAACGCCTATATCAGGAGACAGAGCCCCGCACGACCATTTCATTTTACCAGTATTTTTTTATTAAAGACCCGAAGCAATTCAGGGATGAACTGTATGAAGGGCTAAATGAGCTTAAGGTTTTCGGCAGGATTTATATTGCACATGAAGGTATCAATGCACAGATCAGTGTTCCGCAAAGTCATTTCGGATCATTGAAAGATTATCTGTATTCGATTGAGTCGCTTAACGGACTGCGATTGAACATCGCAGTGGATGATGATGGAAAATCTTTTTGGGTGCTGAAGATCAAAGTGCGCGATAAGATTGTTGCGGATGGGATTACCGATCCATCTTTCGATATGGGGAACAAGGGTAAATATGTGAATGCAGCAGAGTTTAACCAACTCGCAGAAAAACCAGATACGATTGTAGTGGACATGCGCAACCACTATGAATATGAAGTGGGCCATTTCCAAAATGCGATTGAAATACCTTCCGATACTTTCCGCGA
>Ga0182030_10005971_pt1 | contig 25782 bp, 18 predicted proteins | sample 812S3MmetaG_FD_121299 | JGI IMG/M metagenome (GOLD analysis project Ga0182030, IMG submission 121299) | Permafrost microbial communities from Stordalen Mire, Sweden - 812S3M metaG (Illumina Assembly) | ecosystem: Environmental > Terrestrial > Soil > Wetlands > Permafrost | place: Sweden...
AAGGTTGTCGAAAAATTTGGAAATGTCTAAATCTAAGACCCAGTCATACTTCCAACATCTCTTCCTTGCCTCGGTCAGCGCCTGGTGCTGAGACTTGCCGGGTCTGTATCCGTATGAATCTGGGTGGAACTTTGGCTCCACCAGTGGTTCCAAATACATTTTCACGACTGTCTGCGCCACTCGGTCCGCCACTGTTGGCACCCCGAGCAAACGGACGCCTTTGCCATGATCCTTTGGTATTTCGACGCCACGCACTGCCGGTGGAAAATAGGTTCCAGACGACATCCGATTCCAGATTTTGTACAGATTCTTTTGGAGATTCTTTTCAAAGTCCTCAATCGTTTGACCGTCTACTCCTGCTGTGCCTTTACTGGCTCTTACGCATTCATATGCCTCTTCAACTATTTGCTTGGCTCCATACTTCCTGACCCGAACGATGCTCACGGCGTTCCCAGGGCAAAAGTTTATTTGGTGCTGGAAAGTGCAGCAGGATATTATGAACGAGCATTGCAAAAAGGTGGTACAGGTCTCAGTGATCTCGCCGTACGTGACTGGGGGCACAAAGTAGCCTATTGTCTCGATCCTGACGGGCATGTTTTGGCGTTTGCCGAAAAAGCCAATGTCTAAATAATGGGCCTTTAAATGCAGCTTTCTTAAGGTTTTTTTGCACACCATCCAAAGGACATCTTGGACTCCGCAAACCGCCAAGCTGCTTGTTAATGAAATAAAGAAGGTCACCGATAAGCCCAGGTTAGCCTTCTAAAGCAGGAGTTGCCTGGCTGAAGATTTCCCATAATGCTGACACCGGTATAGCTGTAAGGTCTTCACCAAATCTAAGAGTTTCAGAGCCTGTGTAAATAACAATGCCTCGGTGAAAATTCATTCCCGCTTGTTCTTTCAAAGCCTGGATACCTCTAAAGCTATCGAGCTTAACAGACGAAGACGCCTTGCATTCAATCCCCACAACTTTTCCGCTGCGTGATTCTAGCACTATGTCTACTTCTTGCCCTGCTAGCGTCCGGAAGTGTAAGGCTTTTGGTTGGGTATTGCTCCAGGCAATTTGCTTCATCAATTCCATTAAAACAAAATTTTCAAATACGAATCCGAACAACTGCCGATTTTTTTCTAGTCCTGTGGCGTTGCATTCTAAAAGGTGGCATAGCAAGCCGGTATCATTGAGAAAGAGCTTAGGAGACTTAACCAATCTCTTGCCGAGATTGCGCGACCATGGCTGTAAAGCCACCACCAAATACACCATTTCTAGTAACACCAAATAACGTTTAAGCGTACTGTTAGTTAGCTGAAATGAGCGTGCCAGGTCGGACATATTGAGCAGCCCGCCGGTCCGAGATGCAATTAGAGCGAGCAAATTTGGCAAAGACTTCAAGCCCTCAATGTTGCTCAGGTCTCTGACGTCTCTCTCCAGTACGCTGATGATGTAGCTGCGAAACCAGGCTGTTCGCCTGTTCTCAGCAGTTCTTTTAACTACATCAGGATAACCGCCGGCGGTGATAATCTCCAACAACTCAGGTATCTCAATTGGTTTTACCTTAGGAAGCTTTTCATCGCTAAAAAGAATGTCTATGAAGGCTTCCTGGACGCCTCTAAGTTCACCTTGTGACAAAGGCCAGAGGGTGTGTATTTCAATTCTGCCGGCTAGCGACTCAGATACTTTTGGAATGGTTAAAACATCGGCAGAACCAGTCAAAAAGAACTTTCCTGGTACTCTATTTCGATCTATAGACTCTTTTATTGGCAATAAGAGTTCTGGCAGCTTTTGAATTTCGTCGATTATTACCTGATTGGTAAATTGTTCCAGAAAAGATTTTGGTGCTGACCGAGCACTTTCGAGAACGGCAAAGTCATCCAGAGTAATGAATTCAGGGCTATTCCCTGCGGGAAAAAGACCTTTCATCAACGTGCTTTTGCCAGTTTGCCGGGCGCCATTAATCATTACAACTGGTGTGTCTTTGGCGGCATCAAGCAGCTGGGTCTTGAGATTGCGAGGTATTAGCATGTCATTATTATACTCTCGTGGTGGAAATTTCACCACGAAGTGCTCAAAAATTCGCCACGTACTGACCGCTCTTCTTACTGCTCTATGTCACTGGATTGCCATTTTTCAACGTGGCAGGTTAAGAAAGAACAATATGGCTAGGGTCTCTTTTCGCTGGGAGCAAATAGGCGAAATACGCTTTTCACCTGGCGGACCGCACCATACGCCGAAGATGAGAATCATACCGATCGACGACGCAGTCTATATTGTCGTTCGAGACAAATTCATGGGCAGCGAGCAACACATCGTTGAAGTCTTGCGAGCGCATGGTGCAGGAGTCTTAGTAGAAAGCAAATTGCACTAACCACATTAATCGGATCGTTTTCGCCTAGAGGCCAGCTTCCTTTTTCATAATATAGTCCACGCAAGTGTACCCGCCATCAGCAACTATCGTAGTGCCGGTGATGAAACTTGCTTTATTTGAAATCAAGAAACTTACCAAATGAGCTATTTCTTCTGGAGTGCCATTTCTTCCAAGAGAAGCGAGCTGCGCTGCTTCGAATGAAGCATCTGTATTCATGCCAGTATTGTTTATCCAACCAGGAGCAATACCAACCACCCTTTTAGATCTTGTCCCAAGCATATTTGCGAGACTCTTGGTGATGCTTATGAGGGCGGCCTTGCTGGCTGCATAAGCGATGCTGTTAAAAGAACCGGTAAAGCCGTCAGTGCTTGCAATATTTACAATGGTGCCACCATCTCTCAGATTGTCTTTCAGTTTTATGGATAGTAACAAAGGCGCATTGAGATTAACTTCAAAAGTGCTGTCCCAGACATTGAAATCAAAGTCATTGAAGTTCTCGGGTTGATAGATGCCTGCATTATTTACTATTGCATCAAACTCAATTTCGCGCAGATTTTCAATTAGTTTGAGAGTATTGGACCTTCGCGACAAGTCAACTTGAAAAATTTCAAGGTTTTTGAGCTTATCTTTAAGTTGTCTGGCTTCAGACTCGCCGGTATTATATGTACCATACAACTTGAATCCATCAGCTATGAGCTGATGCGCAATTGCCTTTCCTATTCCCTTCGAGATACCGGTAATGAGTGCTACTTTACCTTTTGAGTTTGTCACAAAAATGCTCCAAGATGGGAATTCTTCAAGAGAATATAGAAAGTTGAGGTTTTACAAACACAAGGTCTTGCAGATTAAAGCGCCTTTATTCGATCGGAATCCACAACATCTGATCGGTTGAATGTCCAATTACAGGCTGACTTTCAAATTTCAGTGTTTGCGTGTCCAGAATACCTATCGAGTCTGTCAAAGTGCTTGAGACAAGAAGACGTTTTCCATCTGGCGTGAGCATGACACCACCTGGAAAATCGATATCGAGGGGGAGTTTAATATCTTCGATTTTTTTTCGCGTGCGTGTATCAAATACGCTCAGTGAATTATCTCTGGCATTAGCCACGTAAAGCCTGTCTTTGACATTATCTAGCGCGAGGCCAGTGGGGCCAGCACCAGTAGTCATAGACCCAGTCACTTTGCGCGAAGCGATATCGATAATTGAAACTGAATTAGAAACGCGATTAGAGACATAAGCTAAACTGCTGTCGCGGTTGATGACGATACCATTAGGCAAAGTGCCTACAACGACACTACCAAGCACTTTTTGAGTAGCAGCCGAAATCATCGTCACCCGCCCTGCTGGTGCATTCATCACTATTACAATCTGACCATCAGGCGTTATAGCAAGGCGCGAAGGACCAGCTGGCACTTTTGTGCGAACCAGAACTTTGTTGTTTTCGGTTTCAATGACATCAATATTGTTAGCCGTGTATTCAGACACATAGAGCAATTTGCCATTCGGTAGAGCGGCAATTCCTTTAGGAGTGGTCTTGGGCGGTAAATCAATTTGACCAAGGAATTTTCGCTGCTTGGGCTCAATAATCAAAATGCGATTTTTAGATTGATCTGTGATATACAGACGATTTTCTGCAACGGCTAGACTATTTGGGGTTCCTTCAGTGGGGAACTCTACCAGTTTGCTTAAGGTTTGCTCGTCGAGCAAAGCAATCTTACCAGTGCTTGGCGAGGTGACAAAGATGACACCATGAGAAGTTGACGACTTAATTTGACCAACCAAAGGCTGCTCTTCTTTGCGTGGCGCCTCATCGAAATATGTTACAGAGATATCTTTTGCCAGCACCTTCAAACGCCTGGGCAAAATAAATTTTTCAGGCACAATTAAATCAGTCGCAAAATGCCCAGACAGCAACAACTTGAGTAAGTCCTCAGGCAATTCGTGTGGATTGACGATGGTTTTATTCACACCGCGTTTGAGCACGCGCAAAAAGCACCAGCCATCCGAAAACACAAGCATGTCAGACCTACCCTGAGGTGGATAGACTTCAGTCAATTCGACCTTATCGGTCTTTACTTGCGCAGCCGGCAAGAGAGGCAAAAGAAGCTCAGTCTTGTTGATTTCAACGGAACCATCAATCCTGGTTTTAACATCCGAATAATGACTTTTCAAACAATTTAACAAATCTGACGGTAGCTTCGTCGCCTGAGCAGGCAGCACCACATATGATGCCATAATGGCACCGCATAATACTACGGTCCAGACCGTATGAAATTGTCTACTCGTCTTCGTGTTCGCCATTTTTAGGTCTAAAAAATTCTCCCAACTTATCCAGTATTGAGGAGTCTTCTTTGACCTGCTCGTCTTTATGTTTGGTCTTGGACTTGGCGCCCTTTTTGTCCTTGTCAGAACCATTCTTTGAGTCCTTGCTACTCGCATGCAATAAAGCCTGAGCGGCTTCGTACGCTTCCTTTTCGGCTTCAGGAATGACGAGACTTTCGCCTCTTAACTGAGCTAATTGCTCCAGCAAGCTCTTCTCTTCAGCCGACAATTTCGTCGGAGTTTCAACCGCTAAGTGCACGACTTGATCCCCACGGCGCGCACTGGGGCTATTAAAGCGAGGAACACCAGATTCTTTGAGAATCAATGTCGCACCACTTTGAGTACCAGCTGGTATTTTCAATGGCTTTTTACCATCAACCGTTTCGACCATCATTTCGCCACCCAGAGATGCCAGAGAGACACCGACTGGCTGCCGCAAATGGATGGTTTCGCCTTCGCGAATGAATGATTTGTGTTCTTTGACATGAATGATTACGTAGAGATCACCATATGGTCCACCACGTCTGCCTTTATCTCCAGCATTGGTTAGACGCAGGCGCACACCGGTTTCAATACCTTGAGGTACTTTGATATCGAATTCGCGAGTTTTTCTTTGTTGACCTTCGCCACGGCAAGTTTTGCATGGCTTTTCGATTTTCTTACCTGAGCCCTGACAGGCTGGGCATTCAATCACGCGCATGCTTTGACCGAAGAAGCTATTCATCACTTGCTGAACTTGTCCTTGTCCGGCGCAAGTAACGCAGGTGGTGGTCTCCGAACCAGGCTCGGCGCCTGTGCCCGTGCAGCCTTCACAATCCTCAAGGCGTTTGATCGTAATCTTCTTCTCGACGCCAAAAACGCCTTCCAAGAATTCAATTTGCAAATCGAATTTGAGATTGGCTCCTTGCTCGGGTCCACCGCGACGGGCTTGTCCGCGAGCGCCGCCGCCAAAGAACATATCAATAATGTCGTCCATGCCAAAACCGGCAAAATTGCTGAAGTCGACATTGTCGAAACTCTGTCCGGCACCCTTCACTCCAGCATGACCATAACGGTCATATTGAGCGCGTTTACCGGTATCAGACAAAACTTCGTAAGCTTCAGCTAATTCTTTAAAGGCCGCCTCATCACCGCTTTCTTTGTTGTCAGGGTGAAGCTTGCGGGCAGTATTTCGAAAGGTCTTTTTGATCTCTTCATAGGTCGCGCTTTTCGCAACGCCTAGAATCTCGTAATAATCTCGTTTTGTCATCGTAGCCAAATTTGATACCTAATCTATGGATTTAGAGAGATGCGTATATTGTGTCATTGACAACATCATTTTGAAGCTCTTACAAGCTATCGCTTAAGATAATTTGAACTCAGTCAAAATTAGCAGTTTCTTTGTTTGAGCCTTTGGTTTGCTGTCCAGATTCGCCAAGTTCTATTGGCTGAGAATCTTCGACAGTCTTTTTCTTGGGCTGGGCGGCGCGATTGCCCGAATGGATAGCTCGTCCTAAATCCAGCAAGGAGACATCGAGTCCAGCCGACAGTTGCTTGATTTCGTCGGGATTGTCGCTAGCAAGAGCTTCCTTTACTAAGTCTAAGGCGCGCATCACTTTGTCGACAAAACTCTTTTCCACTCGTTCGCCATATTTTTGCACTGTTCTTTCGGCTTCAGCACAAAGGGCCTCAGCATGCACTCTATTAGTGATCTGTTCACGCAAGGCTTTGTCGGCGTCGGCAAATTCGGCCGCCTCTTTCTGGAAAACTTCCACCTCTTCGGGCGTTAGCCCGGTACTGCGCTGAATCGTCACCGAATGCTTAATGCCAGAGCCATAGTCTCTAGCGCTGCAGTGCACGATGCCATCAGCGTCTATGTCAAACGTCACTTCAATCTTGGGTACACCGCGCGGTGCTGCAGGAATACCTGCCAGATGGAATTTAGCTAATGATTTGTTATGAGTAGCGATCTCGCGCTCACCCTGCAATACGTGCACTTCAACGGATGTCTGACCATCTTCTGTGGTCGTAAATGGCATCGTACCGCTAGTCGGAATGGTCGTATTGCGCTCAATTACTCGTGTAAACAAGCCACCAGCCGTCTCGATTCCTAGAGAAAGAGGAATGACATCGAGCAGCAATACATCCTGTACATCGCCAGCCAGAATGGACGCCTGAATCGCCGCTCCCAGAGCAACAGCCTCATCGGGATTAACCGATTTGGATGGCTCTTTGCCAAAATAACGACGAATAGTGTCTTGTACAGCAGGTATTCGGGTGCTGCCACCAACAAGAATGATGTGGTCGATTTTGTCGTTGTGCAAACCAGCGTCGTCAAGAGCCTGCCGAAGCGGATCGAGCGTCGCTTCAACAAGATGCGCTGTCAATTCATTGAATTTAGTGCGCGATAAAACAGTTTCTAAATGCTTAGGGCCGCCGTCATCAGCTGTAAGAAACGGCAGATGAATCTCACTCGTCATAGCTGTGGACAATTCAATTTTTGTTTTCTCGGCGGTTTCTTTCAAGCGTTGAATTGCCATCAAATCGTCTGAAAGATCGATTCCTGTCGATGCACTAAATTCGGCAACCATCCAGTCGATGATACTCTGGTCGAAATCATCACCGCCAAGGCGGTTGTTGCCGCTAGTCGCTTTGACTTCAAAAACGCCATCGGTAATTTCTAGAATGGAAACATCGAAAGTGCCACCACCCAAATCGAAAATCAAAACTGTCGCGTGTTCGTCGAGACGATTAAGCCCATAGGCCAGAGCACTAGCAGTTGGCTCATTGATGATACGCAAAACATCAAGACCGGCTATTTGGCCAGCGTCACGAGTTGCTTGCCGTTGTGAATCATTGAAGTAAGCAGGCACTGTAATAACAGCACGGGAGATTTTTTCGCCAAGATAAGCTTCTGTGTCAGCTTTCAATTTCTGCAAAATCATCGCAGAAATCTGCTCTGGACTATGCGAAGCGCCATCAATGGTGACACGATAATTAGTACCCATCTCGCGCTTAATTGATTGAATTGTTCGAGCAGGATTGGTTACTGCTTGGCGCTTACCAACCTGGCCGACAAGGCGTTCGCCGGCTCTCGTAAATGCCACTACCGACGGTGTGGTCCTCGCTCCCTCGGAGTTGTCGATAATGACCGGCTTACCGACTTCCATGATTGCCACACAGGAATTAGTAGTACCAAGGTCGATACCGATGATTCGGTCGCTACTCATCTACCACCTTTTTATGAGCGGTAGCAGACTCGGCTAACTCGCCCGCGTTTTTTGCGTTAGAAGAACCTTGTTCCGGAATCTCAAACACTTGATCGCTTTCACTGGTCAGGGCGTTTACTGCAATTTGCGAAGCTTCATCGGCGCTTAAACTTTCGAACATATCCGGGTTATATACCGGCACATCGGCTGTAGCCGATGGGTCGTATCTGGGCTCATCATCATGCTTTTTTACAGTTTCGCTCACCGCAGCTTCCGGCTTTAATTCGGTTTCTGTCTTGGTGACAGTTTCAGCAGACTCAACTGGTACTGCACTCGGTGCGACATCTACAACTTCTAGCGCTGGCGTGGCAGCAACTTCAGGCGCTGGTGCTGCAACGACTTCAAGCGCGGCTTCTGGAGCGGTTTCAGGAGGTGCTGTAGGCGCCGCCTTTGGCACCACAACGCCAGAAGAATTAGAAGCGACATTGACGAGCGATGGACGAATAACTTTATCTTTCATGATATAGCCGCGTCTTAGCTCTTGCATCACGGCGCCGTCTGGAAATTCATTTGTTTCCACTTCTTGAACGGGCTCATGAAATTTAGGATCGAAAGGTATGCCAATAACTTCCATTGGCTTGACGCCTTGCGATTCCATACATTTGGCAAAACGGCCAAACACTAAATTTAGACTTTCAGTGACAGCCTTTGGATCGGTCACTTGAGTGAGCATCTGTTTGGCTCTTTCAAGATCGTCAATCGCCGGCAAGATGGCTTCGAGAGCTTTTTGCACACCAAGAGCAACTGATTCCTCACGCTCTCTGTCAGTACGGCGTCTGTAGTTTTCGAAATCGGCGACAACTCTCTTGTAATAATTATCGGACTCGTTTTTAGCTTTTTCGAGTTCTTTATTTTCAGATTCAAGCCGGGCGCAATTTCCGCAAGGACCACTGGATTGAGCAGCACCACCTTTGGTATTCATGCCAAAATCTTCTGGCTCTGGCTCGCCACCTGCGTACATAGCCCGATAGAAAGCCTTAGCCGCATTTTTGCGGTCGGCTAAATCACTGGCGCTTTGAGTGGACGGAGGACTTGCCACCTCCTGAATTGGCGCAGCATTTGCGGCTGGCGTTTGAGCATCTGGCTCTTTTGTGCCTTCTCCACCGATATTATTCTCTTCCATTGCCATTAAAACGGTCTCCCATCCAAGCCAGCCTTGTCAGCAGGTGCATCAGCCTTTTCGATCCAAAACTCTCAACATAGTAAGACTATTAATCTCCCCTATAATTTTATGGCAACGAAGCGCCAATTCTGAGAGATTAGTCTTTTAACAACAAAATTGAGACCAAACGAATTCAAGTGGTTCTCAGTTGTTCATCAAACCATTCTATCTGTTAAGCATAGCAGGGCGCCGAACCTGACATAAGAGACAGTCCCCCGAACATCAAAATGAGAGTAATTTGAAATACATAAGTGCTAACGCCCGACTGGCGCTGTATGCCGAAGGCGAATTCGGTAAGGGTCGCTCAAAAACGGCCGAAGGAGTAATGCGATACGGGCAAAATCCAATTGCCGCGGTGATCGACAGCACCGCTGCCGGCAAAACCATCAAAGAAACAGTGGGTATTGATTGCCCAGCACCAATTGTAGCTTCTATCCAAGATAGCCTGGCTTACAAACCTAATGTTTTGCTTTTAGGGACCGCTACAACCGGCGGACGCCTGCCTGACTCCTGGAGAGCGGATATTATTCTCGCGATTAAAAATGGACTGGACATCGTCAACGGTCTGCATGACTTCCTCGAAGACGATCCAGAAATTAAAGCTGCAGCTAGCGCACACGGCAAATTGTTACTTGACGTGCGCAAAGCACCCGAAGATCTGCCGATAGCCTCCGGTCTTGCCAAAAAGGTTAAGGGCTTCACTGTCTTGACAGTGGGCTCGGACGTATCAATAGGCAAAATGACAACGAGTCTGGAATTATTGAAATCCGCCGAAAAGAGAAATCTAAAAGCCGAGTTTGTCGCCACCGGTCAGACGGGAATCATGGTCACTGGCGGTAAAGGCATCGCCATAGATCGAGTCATTGGCGATTTTATGGCTGGCGCCGCTGAACAGATGGTTTTAGCCGCTGATGAAAGTTGCGAGCTTATTTTTGTCGAAGGACAGGGTTCACTTGCCCATCCGGGATTTTCCGGGGTAACCCTTTCGCTGCTACATGGCAGTTGTCCCAAAGCCATGATTTTGTGCCATCAGCCCAGCCGGAAATTGATCGGTCGTTTACCTGATTTTCCGATTTTGGATTTAAACAGAATGATTGCGCTCAATGAAACGATGGCTGCTCTGATGCAACCAGCGAAGGTTGTAGGCATCGCTTTAAATACTAATGGTTTGAATGAAGCAGATGCCAGACAGGCAATTTTGGCCATTGAGAAAGAAACCGGTTTGCCCTGCATCGATCCTGTGAGATATGGTAGTGACGTTTTAATTGATGCGATTCTGGCAGCTCGAAAAAACTATCTCTCAACAACTAAACAACTGGTTGAACATTAGTCGAATTGGTGCTACGGCCATCTAAAGCAAAGGAGATGCTCTTGTGACGCAAACCAAATTACATCAAATCGAAATGGTCTGGCAGCCTCTGGAATTAACAACAGCCCATCCTTTTGGTATTTCATATGGCACTTCCGACAAAAGCCATAATATTTTAATTGAATTGCGTTTCAAAGATTTCGTCGGTTTAGGAGAAGCGTCGCCTGCCAGTTACCACAGCGAAACACCTGAGACAGTCAATGCCGCACTTACTGTTGTAAACAAAGCAGATGTGCTCGGCAACGACCCTTTCGCTATCGCCGAAGTCAGCCGTTGCATGGACAAAGTGGTGGCGGGAAACGCCTCGGCAAAAGCTGGAATCGAAATGGCTCTGCACGATTTAGCCGGTCAAATCGGCAATCAACCAACCTATAAAATGCTCGGCTTGTCAAGGCTGGCTCAGCCAATCACCGACTTCACTATTGGCATTGCTTCTCTGGAGATGATCGAAGTCAAAACCGAACAAGCAATAGCGGCTGGTTACAAGGTGCTCAAAGTAAAACAGGGCACGGATTTCGACCGCGAAATCATCAAAAGAGTGCGCAAAGTAGCAAAAGATATCCCATTGCGCGTTGATGCTAATGGTGGTTGGACACCCAAGCAAGCGGTAGAAATGTCAAAATTTCTTGCTGAAAATAACGTGCAATTCATCGAGCAACCTTTGCCAAAATTTGCTCACGCAGACGACTTTCGCTTTGTGAAAGAGCGTTCGCCCATACCAATTTTCGCAGATGAAAGCATTTGCAAAGCCATTGACGTGGCTCGTCTGTCTGGCGCCATAGACGGTGTCGTCGTCAAATTGGCCAAAACCGGTGGACTACTGGAGGCTCTGCGAGTGATTCACACAGCACGGGCTCACTCCTTGCAAGTTATGTTTGGTTGCATGATCGAATCTTCAATCGGTGTCACAGCAGCCGTTCATTTATCCAGTCTTTGTGATTATCTGGATCTCGATGGTGCTTTGCTTTTAGCAAACGATCCTTATGAGGGAGCCGAATACCAAGATGGCTATTTGAAATTGAGCGACAGACCAGGTCTGGGCGTGAGAAAACGAACATAGCCTTAAGTCTTAGCCCCATTTGTTAATTCGTTCTTTAATCACAGCCACTGTTGAAGGAGCATACAAATGAAAGACCAGCACTTTGGCCTTACCGGCCAAAGGCATCACAACGCCTTCGCTGGTTTTATCGCAGATAATCAAATCGGCATGCTTCATCATATAACTCAATTCGTTTCCATCAGAAAACAAGACTGTCCGAACTGCTACTTCTTCGCCACGATTGGACGCAATCAATTTTGAAGCCATGCGCATCACGGTCTCACTCGCTGAAACCAGTAGCACAAGACTGCCCGCTGGCAATCCCGTAGCGGTGTCGATTTCGGAGCGCCCGGGCTCTATGTTACTGACGACCAGACGGGTCGGATCGCTGACCATTTCCTGAAAGGCAAACAAATGATAGAGACTAGTGATAATCAAGGCGTCAGCACTGTTTTGTTCTTTAAATTCATTGACTGTGCAAGTTTCAACTGGAATCGAAAAATGCGGCTTCAGTTCAGCCAGCAATAAAGAATGAAAATCGACATTGGCATCGACAACTAAAATGCGTTCAATAGGCCTTCGTCTTGCAATATTATTAAATGTGCCAATGAGATCTTCGCGAGAATAGCCTCGGTCTGCAACTTTTGCTAAAAATTCAAACACAAGACCGTCGAGATTTTCTTCTGAATCTTTGTCTTTGCCGCTGCGCGGCGCCCCCTCATTGTTTCGACCGGCAACTCTAACGCCCGACCCCTGACGAATTTCCAGCAATCCAACTTCAGCCAGGTGATTATATGCAGCAGTAACAGTGCTGTAATGAATGCCAAGCCTGGTAGCAAGAGCGCGGATACTGGGGAGCTTTTCTTTATGCTGCAAAATTCCAGCGGCAATCTGCAAACCAACTTGCTCGATCAGTTGATCACGCAACGGAATGGAGCTGTCTTTATTGATTGTGATTTTCATCAGTATCTGTATCAGTATAAGAACTCGACGCCCGACACAAACGGCTGACATCAAGCATCCTAATCATACAGCTATTTATCTTAAACAGCTATTTATCTCAACAAGACAACTATTTGGCTGCACCACTGACGGTGCAAACCGCCTCTACCCGGTGTATAACAGCTCAGGCGATTTTATTCTGGTCGTTTTACTGGTCTCAAAAGTGATGAAGACACAGTAAATAAAAAATGTCGATAGTGCAATCAACTTGCAAGGAGCTTGCCATTCACTGCGAGCAATTCTCACTACCGAATGACAATAGAATACTATGAAGCAATGCCGCGGTCAAGTCACAACAGACAAGACTTGTTGACAAGGCGATTGTTAGTAGAAATCTTCCAATAGCTGACTGGTTGGTCGTTATCACACGTTAGCCGCAAAAACGAGAAGTCAGACGGTCTTGACCAGACTAAAGCAGTAAGAGTTTGCACTGACTGGACTTTATGTCCTTTTTTTTCGAAAAACTTCTTTCATTGTCAACATCGCAACTTTCGAAATAAGAACTTCCACGCGCGCGTCAAATGTGCGATTATTCTCAATAATCAAAGACTAAATGCAACATTGCCCGCAACTCGGTGCAATCAATCGAGGTCCATTTCAGTAATGTCCGAGGAAAACTTGAAGCGCCGTACGCCCAAATATGGCGAAACTCAGCAAATCATCGCTGAAATCGTCAAAGCACTGCCCAAGGGCACGCATCTTACGGCGCCTGAAGTCTATGAGCGCACAAAAGTCCTGGGTGTCGATATCAGCCTTTCAACTGTTTATCGCTCTCTTCACCGCTTGAAACTGCACGGCAATGTCTCGACAGTCACCGGCGAACGCGGGCTTCGATACGAAACAGCAGATGAAGGTCCAGACCACGATCATCTTATCTGCCTGGGTTGCGGCATTACAATTGAATTTATGGATGACCTGATTAGAGGATTTGGAAAAACAGTAGCCGAGCGCAAAGGTTTCGAACACACATCCAGTCGTTTCGATATTCTTGGCTACTGCAGCGAGTGCAATGCCAATGATTTTGGTCATTGCGTTCAGCAAAGCGCTGAATATCTGGCTAAAGCGATGGAACTGATCGAAAGCAGCACCCTGCAAATTAAGCAAGGCATTGAGTTTCTTGATACACGAAAACTAGCCCGCACCGCGGCAACAGTTCAATCTGCTATGCAGAAATTGAATAAAGCGATCACAGAATGTGAAAGCTCACTTGCTCTAATTGCGCGCGATACGACTGGATAAATTAGTTAGCTAACCTAGCCTTTTTTGGCCAGTTCAGCGATAGGACGTGGCGCGCTCAGGGGAGCCTCTTGCAGATTCAATCTCTGCTTCGACTCTTTCAAATCTTGCTCAGATTCAAATATGATTTGCTCCATATATCGAAGAGATACTTTTCTCTTCGATTCAATTTCGCGTCTCTTTTTGAGCATGGTCGGCACCAACTTTATGGCGCCATATGCGCCTTTGATCCAGGCCAGCATTTGACCGCTGCGCACAAGCACGACCGCGCAATAATAGAGCTGCCAGTACATTATCTCCGGCAAGAATTTCCACAAAAGCGGAGCGGGAATATTTTTGACAATAGTGTTGATGTTGTTCTGCGATGATAAACGAACGACGAGCGGACTGTAGCCACTGCCTGTAGTGCCGCAACCGAGGTGATAAACAATCGCCGTAGGCACGTAATAGCATTTAAAGCCCGCACTTTGCGCGCGCAAACCGAAATCAACGTCTTCTAAATAAGCAAAATAATCTTCGTCGAGATAACCGACTACATCAAAAATATTGCGACGATAAAATGCGGCACCACCACAAGCACCAAGGATATATCGCGGTGTATCGAATCTCCCAGTATCTCGTTCACGATGTCCAATTCGCCCGGGCAATCCGCCTCTGCGATAACCGTCACCGGCACCGTCTAACATCAAATGATCGTCATAAGCAAGCATCTTGCAGCCAGCGCTGCCAACTTCTGGATGCTCGATCATGGTTTTCACCATTTCAGCGGCCCAGTGCGGATCAACAACTGTGTCGTTATTGAGCAAAGCGACAAAGTCACCCAGTGCTTCTTTTATACCGCGATTGACGGCGACACTAAAGCCAGTGTTTTTTTCAAACAAAGCAAGGCGTACGTGCGGATATTTTTCCTGGAGAAATTCCACCGAGCCGTCTTTGGAACCATTATCGACTATGAGAACTTCGATATTTTTGTAAGTCTGCAAAGCAAGCGAATCAAGACAGCCAGTGAGAAACTTTTTGCCGTTCCAGTTGGGAATGACGACACTGACCAGAGGAAAATCGCCACCACGGTACGTGGTGTTCTGAGCATTACTCGATAATTGATTTGACACCGCTGCGACCGATTGACTAAGACCGGTTAATTTTAGCGCGGTTGTAAGGGTATGCCAGTAAAGACTTTTGTAATGCGCCGTAAAGCGAACCTGCAAGGACATACAAGCGTTACAGAGAATTCACAGTAAGAGGTCAAACAGAGCATTAAGAGAGCATGTCTATAATAAAGCCGGTTCAGAATACTTATCTTCCGTCACTTTAGCGGTCAGCATGACGTCAGTCCAATCACGCAAAATACTTTGTCTGACGCTCGAGCCTCTCACTGCTCGAATGGCTGGTCCGGCCATACGGTGCCTGGAGCTTGGCCGTCAGCTGGCACAAGAATTCACAGTCACAGTGGCTTCACCATGCAAAGTGCCTGTTGGTATGGAGCTGGCGAACCAATCGGGGTTTACAGTTTGTGCTGGCGCCAGTCGCAGTGAAATTCTTAAACTGGCAAGCGATGCAGACATTCTATTCATCCAGGGAAATGTGCTCAAACCGTTTCCGCAACTGGCTGAAATGAAAAAATATCTCGTCATCGACTTATACGATCCTTATTTGTTTTCTCTGCTTGCTCAATATTCGGATAATCCAGCCACAGCGTCTGCCAGTTATCGACTAATGCACCAGGTTCTGGAAAAACATATGCTCGCTTGCGACTTTGCCATCTGCGCCTCAGAGCGTCAGAGGGACTACTGGATCGGTCGATTTTGCGCGCTCGGGCGCCTGGAGCCACGAGTCTGTAAAATAGATCCTTCTTTGCGCAAGGTCGTAGACATCGTACCGTTCGGGCTTTCTGACGCGGCACCAGTCAAAACCGGACCGGCGATGAAAGGCGTTATTCAAGGCATCGAACCCGACAGCCACGTGTTGCTCTGGACAGGAGGGATCTGGGACTGGTTTGATCCATTGACAGTGATTGAGGCTGTAGCGCGTTGTCACGAAGAATTGCCACAACTGAGGCTCTTCTTTATGGGTATGAAGTCACCGAATCCGCAAGTGCCTTTAATGCCGATGGCTGAAAAGGCTCTGAAACTGGCTACAGATCTTGGATTAATCGACAAAACTGTCTTTTTCTCACAAGCCTGGGTTAAATATGAGGAACGTCAAAATTTCTTAATAGAAGCAGATGCCGCTGTTTCAGCCCATTTCGACACTATTGAAACGAGATTCTCGTTTCGCACACGCATTCTCGACAACCTCTGGTCTAATTTGCCCACTCTGACAACCGGCGGCGATCAACTGGCTGAACTAATCAGCGCGCATCAAGCGGGCATTGCTATTCCCTATAACGACGTGAACGGCTGGACGCAAGCTATCAAGAAGATCGTTACAGATCGCGCTTTCAATGAACGTTGCAGAAAAGGCGCGCGTGAGCTTGCTCAACGTTTCACGTGGTCAGAATCAGCGCGACCGTTAATTGAGTTCTGCCGAAATCCCCATCATTTGCCGCCTTTTCAAAAAATCAAAATGCCCTCATTGCTCGAACGCGCAAACGCAGTCTATTCGCGCGGTGGCAAAGAACTAATTTTAAAGCGGTCTAAAGATCTTCTTAATGACATGTTGCATTAAGCTCTAATTGTCAGCATGTCCAGTACGCCTCGGTGCCAGCGCGTTTGGCGAAGCGACTTAGAGGAGCGTATATACACCGCAGCCTCTGACACGGCAGCAGGGTCGTGATTTTTCAGAATATAATGAATCCTTTATGCAGCCTGATTTTAGGGGCAACAAGACCTACAATGGTTGAATTGGAATATGAGCGATTTGAGCAATCGCGCTTGTCATTGCCATATTTCAAACCGAACGAACCGAGGATGACTGAATGACATTACGAAAGAAGTTGACGATTCTCGGCTCTGGATCTGCGGGTTTGACCGCAGCCATTTATGCCGCCCGCGCTAACCTTGAACCACTCGTGATTCAAGGACTACAAGCTGGCGGACAGCTGACGATTACAACCGAAGTAGAAAACTTCCCGGGCTTTCCTGATGGCATTCAAGGTCCGCAGCTGATGGAAGAAATGCACAAACAGGCTGAGCGCTTCGGCACCCAGTTTATTTATGACAATGCCGAATCAATCGATTTAAGCAAAAGACCTTTCCACATTCGCACCAGCGCTGAAGAAATTTACACAGACGTCCTCATTATTGGCACTGGTGCTTCAGCCAAATTGCTAGGAATGGAATCTGAAAGCAAATTGATGGGACATGGCGTGTCTGCCTGTGCCACTTGCGATGGTTTCTTTTTCCGCGACAAAGAAGTCTATGTTGTAGGCGGCGGTGACACTGCCCTTGAAGAAGCAATGTTTTTAACGCGCTTTGCCACCAAAGTGACAGTCATCCACAGACGCGAACAATTCCGCGCCTCAGCGATCATGATTGATAGAGCAAAGCGCAACGAAAAAGTTGAATACATGCTCAATTCGGTTCTTGAAGAAATCAATGACGTCTCCAAAGGCGAAGTGACTTCAATCAAAGTGCGCAATCTGGTCACGAACGCAGTGACCGAACATCCAGCTGATGGCGTATTTATCGCGATTGGACACAAACCAAATACTGAATTATTCGTCGGTCAACTGGATATGACCGAAGCCGGATACATCAAAACCGACGGCGTCAAAACCGCCGTCAAGGGTGTTTTTGCCGCAGGCGATGTACAGGACGAATTATATCGTCAAGCAATCACAGCGGCAGGAACCGGTTGTATGGCCGCGTTAGAAGCGCAGTGGTTGCTCGAAGCCGAAGAAGAACAAGAAGGTACTGGTGAAGCCCCAAAAAAGCAGGTAGCTGAAGCTCTTGCCAAACAGTAAGCAGCTTCCAAGAACTCCGTGACACCAGCAGGCTCTATTCAACAAACGCTCCAGCACGCATTATCGAATGATGCAGAAATTGCCGATTCGATTTTGCTTGATTTGGCCAGAAATCATCCCTGCGCAAAACACGAATTCTTTCAGATAGTAAGTTCAATTGAATTGACTCCAGCTCGGGCAGGAGCGCTCCTACGTAATTATGATGCTCACGCAAGTGTGCTCAGGCGCTTGCTGATTAAAGCTGCATCTATAATGCCCGAGATGGCTGTAGGTTTCGTGCTGGAAAATGTGCGCACCGAATTTGGTTCAGGCAATGTAGATGACCGCCATCAATTGCAATTAGTCGATGTCGCTTTGAAGACAGGTATCAGTTTGAAAGAATTTGAGTCTTTCGCGATTCAACCTGGCATCAAGCGTTTTATCAAGGCCGTAGCACCATTTTATTATCCGATGCAAAAATCGCATAAAACGATCTTTGGCAAACATAATCGTGGTGCCATCTCTGCTGGTGCCATTACAGCCACGGAAATTTTAGCGATTGAAGAATTCAAGGCTTTGCAGATTGCTTTCGAACAATTCAATTTGCAAAACCATATCTGGTTCGACCATGTTACGGTGGAAGTTGATCACACTGCCGAATCTCTGGCCTTAGCCACTTATTTTATGCAGGAAAGTCCCAATCAAGACTGCAGCCGCAATCATACAGAAGCTGTAATGCTTGGTTTACATGGGGTGCTGGACGCCAATATATCACTCTACGACGGGCTTCTTGAAGCATTGCGCCATCATTGAATATGGAAAAGCACGGCAACAAAACCAGCCACCAAGTTTTGCAGATAGCTATGGTCGTGCGGGCCTTTTCGCAAAAGGGAGGGCTCGAACTCTATACTCACCGGACAATCGAAGGATTGCTTGAACGAGGGCACCATGTCACTGTCATCTGCGAAGAGTCAGATTCTAGCCTCACTCATGAGAATTTGAAGATCTCCTTTTTTGAAAAGGCAAATAAAAAGGACCGAAAAGCCAAACGAATTAAACATCACTTTGAAGCGGCAACAAAAGCGGTGAAGGCGCTCGGTCCATTCGATATTATTCATTCACAACATCTGCCCATGCAGGGGGCAAACGTTGCCAGTTTTCACAATCACACAGCCAACCGCCTGGGCACCGTTGGTCAGGATTGGGAAAAATTATTATCCAATTTGAAAATGTTTTATTCGACCGCTTACAAAAGGCGTTTCGAACAGGATTCGATTCTGTGCGAAGCGAAAGTCTTACTCTTTCCTGCAAAAGTGATGCGTGACGATTTCAGAGAAGTTTACGCTCTAGATAAGAATCACAGTCCAGCATCATATGTGGTGGCTTATCCTGGCGCTAACTTTCCCAAGGGAGAAAATAAAACTGTGGTCGTGCCCGAAGGCAATGGACAGAGAGACCCTATCACCTTTTTATTTGTCGGCAAAGGCTTTCGCAAAAAAGGGCTGGACATTTTATTTGCCGCCTGCAAGCTCCTGAAAGAAAAAAAGACGCCGTTTCGGTTGATCATTGCTGGACTTTCTCAAAAGCCAATCGACAAATTACGTTTGCAAACACTTGGTCTCATAAATGATGTGGCATATCTGGGATTTCGCAAAGACATGGAAAATATATTTGCGCAGGCTCAGGTCATAATTTTACCATCGCGCATTGAACCTTTTGGAATGGCTCCAGTTCAAGGCATGCTCGAAGGTCTGGTGCCCATTGTCAGTGCAGTAACAGGAGTTTCTGAAGTCTTAACTGATAATCATGACGCGTTGATTTTAAAAAATCATCTCGATGCAAAAGAGCTGAGCGCTTTGATGACAAAATTGATTGACGACACTCAATTACGAGAAAAGTTGTCTCGAAATGCCAAACAAACAGCGTCCACTTTGACCTGGGGTAAAACGGTCGACGCCACTCTTACTGGCTACGAAGAAGCTTTGCGCTAGCGATCTGTTGCGCCAAAACGAAATCTCAAAGGTTTTTTGGAAAAGTTTTGACGATTTTTGAACTTTTGGTGTGTCTGCAACGTATTAATAGTTGGGTAGATGAATCCTAAGAGTGTTATTCACTCGGTGCAAGTGGATCACTTATAGCTATAAGCAGGGAGTGTGCATTAATGTCTAAGCTTAAGTCTCAAAACAAAGCTGTGATCACAAAGGGGCTGGCGATTGCTTCCCTAGTGTTTGCAGCTAGCAGTGCCATGACAGCAGTCCATGCGCAAAATCGCTTACCAGCGCCTGATTCCAATTCTCTAGCTCAAGGCAATGGAGGCGGTAATGCCGGTGGTGGTCAAGCAGGCGGGGGTTTCGGCGTACGCGGTGGAGGCGGCGGCGCAAACGATGCAGAAAGAGCGGCTCGCAGAGCCAAAATAGAAGCTCGCTTCGACGCCAACGGCGACGGTCAACTGGATGATAAAGAGCGGGCAGCCATGAAAGCCTTTATGCAAGAAAGGAGAGCGGCACGCGAAGCCAGAGAAGGCGGCGGTGGTCAGGCTGCCGGCCAAGGCGGCGGACAGGGTCAAGGATTTGGAGGCGGCGGCGGCAGACGACGCTTCGGCGGTCAAGGTCAAGGAACAGGCGGTGGCGGCGGTCAGCCCAATGGCGGTAGTGGCTCGGGCACAAGCAACAGCGGCACCTCGACCACACCTTAAAACAAAGAGGCTCCTTTTCGAGCCAGCAACTTAACTTCTTCAGGCCTGTCTAATGACCGGCCTCTTTGATATGCTTAAAACTCGCTTATCGACACTTTCCAAGCGCACCTGATCACCGAAAAGCCCCAATAGTCATCGCAAATGAGACTTTTCTTGCACTAATTTTGCACACTTCGTCGCCAGCTTTGCTGTAAATTCCTAGTATCAAGGGATTACGGACAGAAGAGCATAAATTGCTCTTGCTCCACAATTTCGGATGCCTGTTTTTAAGAGCGACCATGGCAACAACTGGCTCTGTATTTTTAAAGCGTGATAAAAATTGCCGACACAAAAATGTGTTGACAGCATGCTGTGTCATTTTTACTTTTTTTAGTTGCACATTTTCAGCTCTAGCCGAAAGCTCCGCTCTTTCAGGACTAGGCGAACCAGCAAGTCCAGCCAGCCTTGCTAATCCTGCTCGTTTGAGCCCGCAAACAGGCACTTCACAGTCTGCCGCTCACCCCCCTGGTGCTCTCACCAGCGCGCCGATTTCACTACCATCTCAAGACCTGACAGCGCCTTCTGGAGGCATTGACTTAAGAGGCTATTCGCGCCCTGAGACAGAATCAAAAACGCCCCTCATCCTTCATCAGGCGGTTGAAAAAAGTAATATCGATGGTCACGGTTTGACTTTGAAACAAGCTGTTGACTATGCCGAACAAAATTATCCCAATATCTTGAAAGCTCAGGCGCAGGTCAACGCATCTCGCCAGGGCGTTCACTTGCAAAAATTGAATGAGTATTTGCCTGACTCTCTTTTTCAATTTCAAGAAATTATGGCCAGTCACAACAAACTCGACGAAGTCTTTTTTGGCAGCCCTGTTTTTCCTGGTATCACTGGTCCAGCGTTTCCAAACGTCAATATGGAGCCGATGTTCTCCAGCGGGGCAGGCGCTAGCTTAGATTGGGCACCTATCGACTTCGGCTTGCACAAAGCACGAATCGAAATGTCTAAGGCGCAATATAAGCAAACTCAGATGCAATACGGCTCGACTCAATTGGACGTTGGACTGAGCACTGCTGGCGCTTTCCTGGACACCGTTGTGGCTTATGAACAGGTCAAAGCAGCACAACAAAATATGCTGTCGTTCAAACAATTCAGCGACGTCGTTCATGCTCAAGTTGGTGCCGATTTAAAACCAGGCGCTGACGCGTCGCTGGCTGACGCTCAGTATGCAAATGCACGAAACGACCTTATTCGTGCCACGCTGGCCAAAGATCTTGCAGTCGCCAATCTGGCCAATACTCTCGGCCTCGGGGGCCAATCAGTATTAATCAACGAGACAGGCATTGTTGATGTCAGCGAACCAGCGCAAATTCAGCAGACACAGCCGGTTTTCGATAACGTGCCGATATTGCAAGCAGCTGGTGCGGCGCTGCAAGTGCAAGTCGCTCAAAAGAAGATTTTAGACAAAGAATACTTTCCCGTTTTTCATTTTCTTACTGGCTTTAACGTCAGAGGTGCTGGACTGAGCAATCTCAATGGTCGCCCAACCAGTGCGCAAGGGAGTGGTACACTGCCAGCTGTGCCAAATTATCAGGCGGCCTTAATCATCAACTGGAATTTTCTGGACATTTATCGCATCAGAGCGCAAAAAAAAGTTCAGATTGAACGCATTAGCGAACAACAACAGGAATACAATCTCATTCTTCAGAGCTTGCGAACACAAGATGTTCAATCTCGCGCCAGAGTCAAAGCGGCCCTTGCACTTGCACAAAATATGCCAATTCAAACTCAAGCTGCACGAGTGGCAGTCAACCAATCTGAAGCCCGATATAAAACAGGATTGGGCTCAATCGCTCAGGTTGCAGAAGCCAATCAAACGCTTGCCAATTCTCGAGTGCAAGAAGCCATGGCCAAGGTGGGCGTATGGCGAGCACTACTTGCAGTGGCATCCGTACACGGCGATATCAAGCCATTCCTGTCTGAAATCGACCGCGTTCAAAGAGGTATGTAAAGATGGGTCTGATTCGTCTGGCTATGGGTCGGCCCGTCACAATCATAGTCATTGTGTCTGCCTTCGTTTTGTTTTCCGTGGTCGCCATGACGCGAATGAAAGTGGATATTTTTCCGCAAATAAATTTGCCTAGAGTAACCGTCATTCAGCCGTACGGTGGCATGGATCCGGCACAAATGGAAGGTTACATGGTGACCTTTTACGAACAGCACTTTTTCTATATAAGCGGTGTTGACCACGTTGCCTCCAAAACCATCCAGGGCGCGTCGGTCATGGATGTATATTTCAGACCTGATGCAGACATGTCTGACGCTATGGCTCAAGTAGTTGCGCAGGTTGAAAGATCGCGTGCGTACATGCCACCAGGAACGGTTACACCGTTTATTTTGCGTTACGACGTAGGCAATGTGCCGGTTGGCTATCTGGTATTTTCCAGTCCAACGCGCAACCTGGGCGAGATTCAAGATCTTGTTTATGCCAGAATCAGACCAATCGTTTCAACCACTCCTGGTGTCTCTACTCCTCCTCCATTTGGTGGCAACCAGCGTTCGATTGTGATCACAGTAGATGCCAGCAAACTGAGTCAATACCATCTTGCAATTGACGACATTGTTAGCTCAATCAATTCTGGAAACGTGATCATTCCATCTGGTGTGGTGCGAACCGGTAGTTTGCAACGCATGGCTAAAATCAATTCAGTAGTTACGGATATTCAAGAACTCGGCGATTTGCCCATCAAAGGCGAACGCGGGCCAGCTGTTTATTTACACGACATCGCCAAAGTCGAGGACTCGACCGATATTTTGACGGGCTACGCCCTGGTCAACGGTCGCCGGACGATTTACATGGCAATCTCCAAGCAAGCAAGTGCATCCACTCTTACTGTGGTCAATGGTGTCAAACAACAGATTCCTTACATGCAATCGCTTCTGCCCGAAGACATCAAATGCAGCTTCGATTTTGACCAGTCAGTCTATGTGACTGAGGCGCTATCAGGACTATTGATGGAAGGCGGCATTGGTGCGTTACTGACAGGAGGAGTCGTTCTTCTGTTTTTGCAAGATTTACGCAGTTCACTAATTGTGGTGCTCAACATCCCCTTTGCGCTTCTAGCCGCGGTCGTCGGTTTGTGGCTCTCAGGACAATCGATCAATATAATGACGCTGAGCGGATTGTCTCTTGCTGTGGGCATTCTGGTGGACGAAGCCACTGTGACCATTGAGAATATTCACAGTCACCTGGCTCAGGGGACAGAGTTATTCAAATCGATTTACGACGCGTCTTTAGAAGTTGTAATACCAAGACTGCTCGCCATGCTGTCTGTAGTATCGGTATTTACTCCCTCCTTCTTTATGGTCGGCGCAACGCAGTCATTATTCGTGCCTCTGTCTCTGGCGGTTGGTCTGGCTATGTTCGCCAGTTATTTGCTGTCAGGAACGTTCGTTCCAGTGATGAGCGCGTGGCTGTTGAAAGCTCATCCGAAACCGGGTGGAGTTCATGATGAGACTCATAACGGACACCACAAACCGGTCCATATCGAAGAGAAGGGTTTGATGGGAGTGATTCGAAAAAACTATCAACGAGTTTTAATTCGAATCATGCCTTTCCGAATCGTCTCCATTATTGTCTTTGCATTAGTGGGCATGACAACATTTTTGATTTATCCAATGCTTGGCAGTGAAATTTTTCCTGCGGGCAATCCCAAAGGTTTTCAGCTGAGACTAAAAGCACCAACTGGAACGCGCTTCGAGCAAACCGAAGTGATTGCCAAAAAGGCTCTGGACATCATCTCTGAAGATGTGGGCGCAGACAATGTCGAAGTGTCAGTTGGTTATGTCGGTGTTCAACCACCAAGCTATGCCGTGAGCTGCGCTTATATGTGGACGAGTGGTCCACAGGAAGCAGTTTTAATGGTTTCTTTTAAAGAAAAAGCAAAAGTCCAAATCAAAGCTCTAGAAGAACAATTGCGACAACAATTTAAAGACAAGCTCGACAACGTCGACATCACTTTTGAAGCGGGCGACATCGTCAACAAAGTAATGAACTTTGGCTCCCCGACGCCATTGCAAGTGGACATTGATGGTCCAAATTTTGACCGCGACCAGGAGTACGCGGCTCGTCTGACTGATGCAATGAAAAAAATCAGTTACCTGCGCGATGTTACGGTGATTCAGCCACTCGATTATCCGACCCTCAATGTCAAAGTCGATAGAGTAAGGGCGGGACAGCTGGGAGTGACCGTCCATGACGTTGGTAAAGCCTTGATTGCAGCCACTTACTCCAGCCGCTTCGTCACACCAATTTACTGGGCCGATCCCAAGAGCGGGCTGTCATATCAGGTGCAGGTCGAAGTTCCGCAAGGCGATATCAATTCCCTGCGCACAGTCGGTAATATCCCCATTAAGACAGGCAGTTTTTCTGGTCCTTTCGTTAGAGATGTAGCGTCCACTAACTACGGCAGCATGCCTGGCGAATACGATCACTACAATATGCGACGAATGCTCAGCATATCGGCAAACTTATCTGGTGACGACTTAGGTAAAGCGACGAGATTAGTGCAACAGACAATCAAAGACCTGGGCGCTCCACCAAGAGGTATTAAGGTGAGTATCCGCGGTCAGGTGCCGACGATGAAAGAAACATTCGACGCTTTGATTATGGGAGTTGGTTTTGCCATTATCGCAATTTTTCTGCTGCTAGTTGGCTTCTTCCAGTCGGTACGACTTTCACTAATCATCATCTCGGTTATCCCTGCCATTATGTTTGGTGCTATTTCCGCACTTGCACTGACCAATACGACCGTCAATGTGCAATCATTCATGGGCGCAATTATGGCTATCGGCGTGGGAGTAGCCAATTCAATTCTGGTTGTGGTTTTTGCCGAGGAGCGTCGCATGTTTGGACTATCAGCGAAAACAGCAGCCATTACTGGTGCCGCCGCCCGTTTAAGACCAGTGTTGATGACCAGTATCGCCATGATTGCTGGCATGGTGCCAATGGCGCTTGGAATGAGCGAAGGCGGCGACCGCACGGCTCCACTTGGGCGAGCAGTAATTGGCGGATTGCTTGTGTCGACGACTGCCGTTCTTTTAATTTTGCCTCAAATATATGCCTTAGTGCAAAAGAAAGCTTCGCGCCGCGGAGCGTCAGTGCTGCCTGAAGACAATATTAAGGACACAGTGCCACCATTGCCAGTTGGAGTTAATTATTGATGAAGCGGACACGCCTTTTTTTCCTGCGAGCAAACGTTTTTTCGCCGCTGCTTATCTTAGCCATAGGATGCACCATATCTGGTTGCGGGCAAGATAAAGATTCCGCGCCAGCAAAAACGTCCGAGCAAAGCAAAGATACTGAAAACAAAGCGGCTGTCCCGACGGTCCCCGTGGTGGCTGTACAACTGAAACAACTTGACCGCACATTTGCCCTTCCTGGTGAACTTGAAGCCTATCAAAACGTGCCGATCCACGC
>Ga0182030_10005973_pt1 | contig 25775 bp, 39 predicted proteins | sample 812S3MmetaG_FD_121299 | JGI IMG/M metagenome (GOLD analysis project Ga0182030, IMG submission 121299) | Permafrost microbial communities from Stordalen Mire, Sweden - 812S3M metaG (Illumina Assembly) | ecosystem: Environmental > Terrestrial > Soil > Wetlands > Permafrost | place: Sweden...
ACCTACCACTCCTTCGACTTGGATCATAATCTGCACTCATCGTCGAATTATGCACATGTTCTGGCAAATGAATAGGCCCAGGAACCTCGGGATTTAGACCCGTTGACAGTTTTGGTACCGCATCTGGCATTGGTACTGGCCGTATGGAGCCGTTGTGTGCGCCAGTCGACGCATTATGTACTGGATCCGGCATTGCTATTGGTCTTGGATTGACACTATCATGCATCTGATATGATCCTGATGAAACAGTCATCGGCGGATGATGAGATTCCTCACTCTCGCTGCAACTCGAAGTTGAACTAGAGGCTGAAGAAGTCGATGTTCTCCTCCTTCTCCTCTCTTGAGTTCTTCTCCTTTTTGGCCTGCCCATCTGCTCACTCTTATCCTTCCTTCTTCCAAGCAACCACATCAGAAATCCAATCAACAACCCCAGCAGTGGCATTCGTTTCTTGAACCGCCCACCTTCTTCATTCCTCCTTCCCCTTCCCCCTCTCCTCCCATGATCTCTTGACTTACAAAATAATCCCCACCAAATAACCCCTACAATCCCAATAGCTGTAAATATAGCCGCAATTATCGTACCGATTTGCTGTGGTCGAGTCCAACAATTCCATGCTGAGCACGTCACACTATACTGGTTGAGAGTAACGGTTTGGTTATTTGGCACAGGGGATGATTCCGATGATGCAGGAGACTGGAGGAGGGTACCGATTGTGAGAGGTGTGTTGGATGGGTTTACGATTATGCTGACTATCTTGGTGAGGACGAGGACTGGGAGAGTAGCACCTGGAGTAGTTATAGTGGTGTATTGTAAAGAAGAGGTCTTGGCAGGCCATGGGTAGTAGATTATGAGGAAGTGTTGATCAGGATAGGCCGTTAGAGTTGTAGTGAGTGTGTGCGTTGAGGTTGCGCCATAGGTGGAGGGAGAGGACATCTTGACGTTGCTAGGAGATATTGGATTATTCGAAGATAGAGAATCGTATTTTTATATCAAGTGAACAAAACAAGTCAAAGTCCAGCAGATCTGTAATTGTTATGAACTGCTGAAGAAGGTGAAATTTTAGGCACGAGATATGTTTATAATCTTGGGTCTCCGTGAAGTCGCGTTTGACTTGTTTGGGATTTCACCGGTGAATAGGTCGAATCGGAAGAGTGGGCTATTTGAGATAATCGAATGTCAAAAGAGCATGTAAGAGCCCATTTAGAGGTGATATGGTTTGCTACAACGAAGTCACAGGCTCATAGGCAAACATTAGTACTGCAAAATAGAAGAATCCGCATATTATTCTTCATTATGCTATCACAATTGAAGTCCCCTTCTCTAGAGGGCTGAAAGTATTGAGATAATGCTTTCCCCCCATTGCCAACTTTGTACTCCAACATATTACTCGTCTTTCCTTTCCGCGAGAACACTTTCGCTCCAACCAAACATCAAGTATCCGATCACCACTAGAATCTTCAATATGCCTACTAAAAAAAACTTCATCCCTTATCCGGCAGCCTCAGTAACTGTAGTCGTAACCGTTCTCGTCCTTCCAGAACTCTCCTCATCATAATCAGCTCTAGCATCAGCCCTGTTTACACAAAGTCATCAGCTGCGTCCCTTCAACCCACAAAATATCCGCACAATATCAATATTGGGCACTGTAACTTACATTGCATAAGCCTAATACGAAAGGAGAGTTAGCTATCATCCATGATTAGAGGGTGAAAGATGTACGAACCCAATCTTGGACTTTTCTGATGACATACCACAGGAGGAGAGCCCAAAGGATGAAAACCAAGAGGATTATGATGGCAATTGTTGTGTTCTCTAACATGGTTGCGGTTGGATGCTCGATATCGGGGGAAGAGGTTTCGGAATTTGATATCGCGGTCTGAAGGATGGGAGGGCAGAAGGCTTTTGCAAATATGCGCTGTAGTTTTCGAGTTTCTGGATTGAATTGTATCGGAGTATGAAATACAATACAGGCTCGCTGATACAAATAGAAGAAAGAATTGCAATTCGGAAATCAATGGTTCTCGCGACAAAGTATTGTTGACTTTTCATTTTTTATTTACAGCTGTGAGTCGCGTGCAAAATATCTGGTAGACTCGCTTCGCCAAATCTAACGAGTCAGGGGCTACCTTCTCAAAATGCATGACTTTTCGAAGTCTCAGGCGTTCGCCGCATGTTAGCAAGCGGCCTCGAATGCCCTTCAATCTCATAAAGAAGACTCTCATGCACCCTCTTCTTGTGTCCAAGTGCAACGAATCTGTCCAGTGCCCCAGCAATATCTCCAATGATTTTGTCTCTGGATTCCGGGTGCCCGTGTGTTACCGAAAGCATTCCCTCGTGGGATCGAAGAATTGCATTTGCTGAGCATAAAATACGCATGCACGTCGCGAAAACATCTGGCTTTAATGTCCATCCCAGCGGGCCGTCCTCTTTGGCTAGGAGCCCATTCAATGCCGTCAAGCCGTTGATGACCCATTCCGCCATCGCTGAATGCGGTCGCCCCCATATATTTCTGATATCTATTTCGTTCCAAGAATTGAGATCTGTTTCTTCAAATATCTTGCACCATAGTTTTGTGTCTCTCACCTCATCGATGAAAAGATTCTGTTCTTCCTCCACGAACAAAGAATCGTCGTCCTTCATCGCCCTTGAGAATTGATTTTCAGCGCTTTCAATTTGCGTATCCAATGGCTGGTAGGTGCTAAAACCGGTCAGTCGAAGAAATAAATTCCAGGCATATGATTGCGATCTGTTGTGCAAGCGGTCAATATATCCTAGTAACTCTTCGCGTGCTACAAGAGGGACCAAAGATTTCTCGAGTAGTACGGATGCCGTCCTCGCGCTCAGGTCACGGACTTCATCATCATCGTCATTCAAGGAATCGTATAGGGCGAAGAGAGATGGAAGTGCGCATTCCTCCTTGGAAATATACCAGTTGAATTTCAGATTGTGGTAAAATGATGCCAGAGCTGCAGCAGCAGCATATCGAGTTTCGAAATCCTGGTCTTGTGAGTTCCGTTCTATTTCTAGGAATGAAAGAAGATATCTTACATTACTAGCTTCTCCCGCCATAGAGAGAAGCTTGCCCCAATCCTCCAGTTGGGGTCTGTAGATTTTCAGCGAGTTGTCGACGAACATTTGAGACATGACTTCGCGGATTAAAACTGCGCCGCTTATTCTGATCTTCGCATTTGCTAGTGATGGCGACTCTGTTCCATTTTTTAGCAAAGGTCTGAGTGCTACAAAGTCGAATTGAAATGCTTCAATTTCATCATGTTCAAAAGCACCGAGTTTGGATCTTGGTTTCGCCTGAGCAAACTGCCTGTCAAGAGCTTCAGCTAACTGAAAAAGCGCAATAGATCGGACCTCAGGCGAGCTATTATTTTCCATCAGGGATAGGTAAGCTTTCGAGATCCCAAACCGCGCGGCCGAGGAGCCGTTGTTCTCCCAAGCGTGGGGGATGCATTCAAGGGTTTCCAATATGATATCGGTGTTGAGAGCGGCCAAATACTTCAAAATATGCTGAAGAGCTGCAACATCATCGTTCATTGATGCAGTATAGACTCCTCGCCGGGCTATAGCATTTCCAAGCGCCGCATTGAGACGGGCGTCTGAACTATGTGGAGAGTTAGAAAGTTTTAGATATACTTCCATCAAAACGTCGAACTCTTCCAGCGCGTGATTAGGAAATAATTGCCCAGTCAGGCTTTCGGTATATTCATAATCCCTAGTTCCAGACAATATGATTCTGGCAATGACATTATGAACCTCAAGATGGGCGGTCAAAATCTCTGGCGGCTCGAAATTCAAGAGCCGCCATGGTTTGGGTCCTTTGAGCACCGACCCAATCTCCAATAAGCCGTCTCAAATTTGTTAGTAGTTCTCCGGAGGGAAGTATGGGCGGCACTCACCTGTGGCATAATTAGGATCAAGAGTCAGCCGTCTTTCCAGAATGAATTTGACAGCCAGCAAGACACCATGATGTCGATTTGTGGACCTTCCACAGCTCCCTATCAGCTCCATCAAAACTGACAGCCATTTCTCATGGAGTAAGAGCGTGCAGATTGTCCTCGCTGCGATCTCGCGAACATGCCACAGTTTGCTACCAAGATGCATCGATACGCACGTATAAATTTCGTCTCGACGCGTGTCCGGTGGTCCAGCGCGGCGAAGGATATCGAGAGCTGGAAAGACTGGTTCTACAGCACCTATGACAGGTGCATTTATCACCACATTGCTGTTCGTATCGGATTTCAGCAGCTTAAGTAATAAATCCGGTAGAGAAGGATATTGATCATAGGCGAGTCTTACAGACCGCCCATCCCATCCGGCCTCTGTGACTGTTTTGCTTTCGCTAGTGCCAAAAAGGCAGTCAATGAGACTTCGTAGCAACAGCAGCCCGCAATTTCGAATTGCCCATCTGAAAAGCGTTAGTGGGCAATATCGGACTGAGGAGAAAAATTGTCTCACATTTCAGAATTTAGACTGTCTGCTGCAAGTTGCAGGCACGAGGCAATGTGGCTTTCCGCCCGCTTGCCTAGAGTTGAGCTCTTGAATATCTCCTTGAGGCAATTCAGAGCATGTACTTGAGGCAAGTTGGTCTTGTCGATCTCCGATAATGTCGCCGGCTGCCCAGCTAGAGCTTTTAATTCCTCCATAACATCTTGAAAAGCTGGGTTCGGTGCGTTTGAGGACAATATTCCGGTTATCAATGCTGGAATTCCAGCTGATCGTCTTGTTGTCGAAGCCTGCGCGTAAATACAATTCATAGACCCCTATATATATTTAATTGCTAGTCCGCTACAATAAGTGGGATCGCACGCACTTTATACCAATCCTCGAGAATGTTTACTCTTGACAAATCATTAGGAGGCCGACTCTGAGCGAGCTGGCAGCACCGGGCGAACGTCAAGGAGACAGTAGAGAAAGCCCCTCGGTGTCGGAGGTTTGAAAGTTGTCCAAACGTCAGATTTCCAATGTCGGTGAAGACTTCAATGGGAAGCACTAGTTCTCCATCCGACCAGGTAGCCCTAGACTTACTAACCAATGTCCTCATGAGGTTACTGTGAAAATGTTAATCAAAGCCTCTTAAATTGTCTCTGTCGGACTGACCTTGACTCATGAATCGCTCGAAAGCTATAACTCAAAACGTCTTTTGTATCGATGCTATTCACATCCTCAAGATCCTCGGGCAGATGACCTTCGGGAGAATCGTTGCAAAGAACGTCTTTCACGGTAGTCCATATCGACGAGCAAGATGCCAATATCCGCTCTTGTAAAACGATCCATCGCCTTTGAATTCTTTCCTCATCTTCAGATGTATCTCCACGAGAGTCGGCTAAGAAATCAACGGACTCCCAGACAAAACTATGATTTGTTAGTCAGTCGAATCAGATCGAAAGAAGGATTCCATACTTTAGAGCACTAAATACCCCGTGTATAGGTGATTCCAAGACGGCTTTCGACAGATTATCTCTGGCGATAGAGGCCTTCGCCGCCAAATCATCTACGAGATGTGTCACGAATTGAAGACGATCGGCCGCGGAAGGAAGGAGGGTATACATGAGTTGGTGGCAACGAGCTAATCCATCAGCATAGTCTGCTCGGCCTGTTCTATTAGAGAGCTCTTTTGCTCGAGCCATGAAATCGGCTAGTGTGTCCAAATTGTTTACTCCTTGTCTCTTTTCAGGATCTGTGGAAACATGCAGGGAATCCTGAGGATCACCTGCGACATTGTCTGCATTCTGTTGCAGCTTTGCGGATTTTATGAGCTTTGGCGCCAGACTTTGCAAATGTCGATCTCTGAGTAAAAAATCGCGCGGACTTGCAAGCTTTAAGACGGCTAGAGCTCCCGCTCGTACATCCTCAAAGGGATCCATAAGAAGATCAAGCAACAATCTTAACGATCCGGAGGTGAAGAAATTAATCCTATACGGCCAAAATGTGGCATTACCGGAGACTGGAAACGAGACGGGAGCTGCATTTTGTTCCAAGATACCTGATTTTAGAAGCAATATGATAGCTCTTAATGCCGTGATATGACGTTGGTACGATGCTGTTGAGACCAATTCTCCCAATAGGAATTCTAGGAACCATTGAATAAAAGCTTCATGCTGTTCTAGAAGCTCCACAATCGCGCCATTTTGGAGTTGATCTTCGTGTCGTAAAGACCGTGCAGGCGCGAGAAATGAAAGATTTTGCAACTCTCTTACTAAGTAGGCGGTTGCCCCTCTCATCCTCTCGATCATATGCTTCGTGTTGCTCAAAACATCATTGCGAAACTTCGCATCAGTGTCAGCATAAAGCATACCGATACGCAATCGAAGAATATTCAAGGCTTCCGCGCTGAATGGTCGAATGGAAGAGGCTGATGATACCAAGACCGAGAAGGCAAGCGATCGAACTGCATCTGATGCATGAGACAGTAATGAGCCGATCACTTTTTCCTGCAAAACCACAAATTTTGAGGATTTCTTGGTTACTCTTTGAAATTGAATTGTGCCTACAAATGTCAACTTTATATGGGAATGCTAAAGAACCACTCACTTGGCTCTTCAATCAGCCCTGCCTTCTTTCCAACCTCCATTGCAGCTAATTGCAGCAATGAATGCGCGTTCAGTTCTTGATTTTGAAAGTCTGATATTGGTCGCTCTTGGTTCAGTTCTTCCAGAAACGCCAGTGAGCCGGATCGATCAAGTTTGAAAAGAGGAGGGAAGAGGTAATTCTTGACATTTTCAAGAGCATCAGGATTCCTATTGAGGCCAAGTCTGATCCATTGCTGCCAGAGCAGTGCATAATTAACCAGACTACTCTCGATAGACTCTCGGAGCTGCCCGAACAGAGTTACGAGACATTTTCCAGCTGCGGGAGAGACATCTGGCAAGGTCATCCAATCGAAGACCTCAGAAATAAGAGAATCCCAACGCATATATTGTTCCGCTAGGCCATCATGCAAGGAGCCGTCGGAAATAGCTCTGGTTTCGTAAACATCGAGGAGGTCTTGCGGAGATATGGTCCCTTTACCCAAGAAGTATTCCAGTGACTTGAACGCAGGTTTAACAAGAGGCTGCGCAGCGCGATGAGTAACAATCGATATGATTCTCAAGAGTATCAGCTCCTTCATTGAATTAGATGTCTCTTTTTTCGTGTTTTGGGCGATGAGAGATGCCAGCAGCTCAAGGACTTGGCGCATAGAACGATTCTGATTTTTCTCATTCCATTCAATATAGAAAGTGAAGATTTCAAGGCAGGTCTTCTGTGAGAGGGCAATGTCTTGAATTTGAGAAGATTTGGAGCTTCTACATTGTTCAATAAAATAACAGAGCTGAATACATGCATTCCCCGACGCATGTCGGGGTTGCGCAGCTTTACCAAGCAGCTCCTCAAGCTTCTCGGTGGTAATTCTAGACGTCGTTAGATGCATAAAAACCGAAATGGTCTAAGAATGACAGACTGCTTTTTTAAATGATCAGACTGACCCTCTAGCCACTTCACAAGGAGTCGATCATTGGAGGGACGGGTCTCTGATCCTTCTTGTTTCCCCTGTGAACCAGCCATTGGACTTATCGCCAGAAAGAAGTCGCGTTGGAGCCGACTATATCCATATACTGTGAAGAAGCATTGAATTGCGAATATACCCACGGAAGTGCAGATATAAGTCCTCAAAATTTCATCCAAGTTTGAGAAATTCGATCCATCACGTGACTATTAGTATCCACGTGCACGGTCCGTGCCCTTCGTCACTTTTCTTCTCGCGACGTCGACGATTTTGCAGCCCAAGCCTTGCAGCGACGAATACCTGACCCTGCCTCGATCTCCTTAACAATGTCTTTCTGGGATAAAATAACTGGGAAGAAGTCGCAGTCGACTACGACCTCTCCGGATTCATTTTCGAACCCCCCATCCGACACATTTCAATCCCCCCCTTTCGATTCTCAAGAAGCCCCAGATGTCTCCTCCTTTCTCACAGGTGCCACGCTCGCCGATCCCTCGCAATTACATCCTCTCGCCGGCTTAAATCAACAGACACTTGACTACCTGTCACTGGAGGACTCTGCGTTATCCGACCTTCCTGGTTCGCAATCGGCTTTACCATCGCGAGGCTGGTCAGACGATTTGTGTTATGGTACAGGAGTTACATACTTGACTGCTTTGACTGTAGGAGGCGCTTGGGGATTGCGAGAAGGCCTTAACAGATCCAATGGGCAACCTCCGAAACTACGGCTGAACTCTGTACTCAATGCTGTAACGAGGCGGGGACCGTTCTTGGGGAACTCGGCAGGTGTTATCGCGATGGTTTACAACGGTTTCAACTCTTTTATCGGGCACATGCGGGGCAAGCATGACTCGGCGAATAGTATCCTGGCTGGAGCTTTGAGTGGGATGATTTTCAAGAGCACAAGGGGCATTCGGCCTATGATGATTTCTGGTGGTATTGTGGCTTCAGTTGCGGGTGCATGGGCGGTAAGGCACCATATTCTCTATTTCTATTTCAAAACCTTTACTGATGGATCTACTAGGTGACAAGAAAAGCCTTATTCTAATGAGATTGTTCCAACGAGGTCCAAATCGCCTCCTTCTCCGGCCGTACCCTCAATCGTCGTACCTCTCGATAGGACCCATGGTCTCGACAGGGATGTCCTCTAGCTTCTTGCAGATTTGTTTGATTACTATAGATTCATTAATGGGCGTGGGAATGCATAAGCGATGGTTGATCTCTCCTCTGCCTTAGGGCACATTGTAAATATAGATGGGTACGCGTAGTCATGTGTATGGGAGGTATGGAAGGCGTATGGGATTGCAAGTAGCAAGTCAGATATTTACCTTCCACTTGAATTTGTTTCAGTGAATTTTGATTTGTAGAACAAGTGACTGCGACATTCCTTCTTTGAATTCAAAGAACTAGTGCGCTTTCCTATTCACCCTAACTCTCGCGGATTAGCGACTACCTACTTTATAAAATCTAATCCATGTTCTGCTTGTAGCATACAATTTTATTCCTCGAAAGACTAAACGATCGGACAAAGACGTCGACCATGGCCCAGCAAATCAATCCGCGGGATCCTAAATATCTCAAAGAAGTGCTTGTCTTGTTTTGGAAAAATGATAAGCAAGTTGGCTTCTACAACGAAGCAAGTCTTGTCAACCTCACCAAAAATTCCATGCTAGATATGGACGCCCTCAAAGCTGAAGATGGCGATGCGGAAGCGCTTTCCTGTTTTGATTCTGATCTTGAATCCGCCCTTGCGCATATGGAACGAGATGATAAAACGCAGAATGATCTTATGCAGAAACTGCGTCCCGCCTTTCAAGATGAGAAACTGAAACTTGAGGTCCAGAAATTGGTAGATCTTGAGTTGAAGGAAAGAGGGGCTCCGGTTGAATCCTGGACAAACCTCAATCTTCAAACCAAGGTAAGTTCTAAACCCGCATGCTTCTTAATTGGCGCTGCGAGTTTAGCCTCGCGAAACTACACAAGCCAGTCTCAAGTAGCTTAGCTGAGTTTCCAGATCTCCTAAATTATGCATTGAGTGATATGTTGGACTAATAGTATAACAGGGTCATAGGTTGGCTATGTATCGTGCTAGCACTGGTATAATCTGGTCTCCCAAGCCGGACTATCACACGAACCCAAAGAGATACAGATTTATCGCCAATCTGATGATGCTCCGCGGTGGTGACGGCCGTAATATATATAATATAAACTTATATTTCACCTACGACACGCCCTTCCACCATTTTCTGAGGGTCCTACAAGAAGCAACTCAGCTGAGCGTTATTCCGCCTCTCGAAGAACCTCAATTTTCCTTCTCATTTGAAGAAGAGATTAACAATGAGCGTTCCTCCAAGCAAATCCCTCTTGAAGCAGAAATTTCCGAAATCTCAACTCCATCCACTCTCGTGGCCATCGACTCCCCAAAGCAAATGTCCAGGGAAGACAGAAACAACTCTCCTTTCCCATCACCAATCCAAAAGCTTTACACCCAAAGCAATAAGGCCAAGAGTTTCCAAGACATCGAGATCGCGCACAAGCCCAAGCAAGAAATTTCTCTCTGCGATATTCCTCCTTCAAGCAGAGGCTATACTTTATATCACGGGCCTTGGCATGTTCGCATCCCAACCAACCCACGTACCACACTAGATATTTCCAGCAAAGCTGATTATCTTGGGCTGCTAGACAGGCTCAAGAGGCTGGATACTGAAGGCTCGGATCTCAAAAGGTTCTTCATCATGCATGTGAGTGCCGTTTCTTTTCTCCTGTACTGAGATCAATATTTTCTGACAATTTTAGTCGTTGGACGTGGAGGCACAACATAAATCTACTGCAAACAGGAAGCAAGAAATAGATGAGCGTGTAGATAGGAAAAAAAGCTTTCCCGATGATGAGATGATTGAGGACGAGCATTGGGGGGAGACTTATTCTGAGTACTTGGCAAGACAACCACGAAAGTAGTGGAGGATAGTCATACCGCCTCAAATGGGTCCATTGCGATTTACGGCACTCCCTACATCTAAGACTGGAGAATATCATCTTGTAAGAAATGTGTTTACTTTGTTCCTTGATATGATTTTGCTTTTTAATTCAGCATCCCTTGCATGAGGAAATCTTTCTTGAATGTGTGATATCAAAGACACTCCCTTAATTTTCTAAAAATAGATGGTTTCCGGTGCCTTAGTATTGCTGATTGCTAACCTGGATGTGCGGCGCTGTTTTTCATTTAATTTGACAAGAAAATAAAGCGTCACATGCTATGCCTCCTTTCCATTCTTTTCACTTCAACCACGATCGTTCCTTCACAAACTTTATCGTCCCATTCACCGCCTTGAAATATGCCATGTTCAGCCTTAAGCAGGCTTGGACCAGATACAAAGCCTTCTGGAAACGATCCAAACTCTTAACGGTAATAACCTGCAGCACCGTTCTTTTGTTCTGGTACTTCAACAGGCCTCAAAATAAATCAAGTAAAGACGCCAAACCAACGACTCAAAGCGCACAAGATGTGTCTACCGTGTTGGCCCTGGGCTGATGTTTATTTGGAGGATGAGCCAAAGAAGGATAATGGTGTTCTAGTCTATGATCCTGTCACGAAGAACATGGTCAAAATCACAGGTATCAAGACTGTGAGTGTCACATTCTTTCCTAGTTATATTTGATCCCATTTTCCCCGCCACAGGTTCACGCGGGGAGTTCCCGTTGTGCATAGTGCCCTATCTTCATCGTGGTGCAATTCACTTAGAGCCTGGTTGGTTTCTTCGTCTACTTAATAAAGTCTGCACATCTCCCTCGACTTCAAGACACAACAACCCTCCATGAAAAATTCCCCACGACAACGGATCGTCCTCAAGTGCTACTCAACAACTCAAACTCTACATCACTTTACGTTAAGATGGCCGAGCAGAATTATCAACCACAAGTTCGCGACACCTCCAATGGCGCTAATGTACACACGTATATACCTCGCGCCGACGGTTCAATCTTGATCGGAGGCGTCGTGTATATCCCGCAAGCTGGAGGTGCAACAACTACCGTTCCGGTCGCCGTCGCTACTCCTGTTGCCGCTCCCGTTGCTACTCCCGTCGCCACTCACGTTACTGCTCCTGTTCCCGTTGCGCAACCCTATGTCATCCCACCTGGTGGACCCGCTGTCCCAGCCGTGACTGTACCTCTCACTTCTGCCTCTCCACAACTCCCTTTCTTTCCTTACGCAATCGCATCCTATCACCCATCTCCTTGGTACCGCTACATGCCTGCAAGTGCATTCTTGCACCTCTCCTTCCCCCCACCATTAAACCCTAAAGATCCAAAGCTAAAATCAGTTTCTAGACTCAACAACCAATTTTCTACCCTCAACCTGCCTATACGGCTCCTCTCTACCAAGTGCCCCTCGCCCCCCAACCCATTTACAACGGCTACCCAACAATGCACATCCAACAACCAACCTTCAACACCTTCGGACTCACCGCCAACGAGATGCAAGCTGCTCAATTGGCCACTGCTCAGGGCCTCGAGATGGACAAGGGTCAGGAGATGAAGCCTGCTGATGATGATCCGATGCGTTGGTACTGGGTCAGAGAGCTTGACGGCACTTACACCCAGCGTAATCGCTTGACCATTGATAGTCCCGATTTTGGCGACGTTAGGTGGTTTGCGCAGGAGGGTGGCAAATTTTATGCTGCTAGATTACCTAGTGGTTGAGTTGTTGACTGGAGTTGAAGTGGTACGCTCAGGGCTCCCTGTAACAGATTTTTGGAAATGTGCTAACGAAGTGATTAAGTCGGTGTGATCTCTGGTATTTGGTGTGGTATGTTAAGAGCCCCTTTGTGAATTTCGGATATAATGACTGAGGAAAATAGGGCTTACAAAGGTCAACAGCAGATTTGCATGACAACTTCCAAATATCAACGACATACCTACACTCAGATGGCAATGGATGGGAGCTTTATGACAAGGATTTGCATTTTTGCTTTGCGACTGGATTTCTTATGGCGTACAAAACGGAATACCCTAGGCAAGAATAGCGTCGAGCTTGTGTTTGGCAGGATATGGCTGGTACTGATTGGTCTTTGCACTTGCAGATGGAAGGATGGTCGACAGGGTAGACCAATACATAAAATTTGCGAACTCTCTGAGATTCTTTCCGAAGTGCAACATTATATCTCGAAAGGTGCGTGATATCATTTGGTCATTGAAAAATATACATGCAAGTCGTGTTCCGATCTAAGATTTCCAAATCTCATTTCATCGATAGGAATATTCCAAATTTCTAATGAAGTTCCCAAAAGTCATTCCTTCTCAGGTTTAATTCCCTTCCCTAAATCCTCAATTTTCCCACCTAACATCTCCTGGGCATTCCCCAAAAGATGGCCCGCCTCTTTGCTTGCATAATCATTTGCGGTCTTCGCTGCCTCTGACGTATTGTTCCCCACAACACCAACCCTCTCCCCCACCGCCGCAGCTACGTCCTTCCCATTCCCATAACCATCCTTAACGATCTCACCAGCTTTTTCAACCCCCTCCTTTACTACGGCCCCCACTTTCTCACTCTTATCCTTAACGACCTCTCCAGCCTGATTAGCCAACTGCTCCGGCGTCGGGAACCTCTTCATTGCCTTCAAAACTAAATAATAAGTTTGTATGATGAGCTTATGAATAGATTCCTTAACAATCATCGTAATCCCATGACTGAAAAACCCTTTCAGAATCTCCCCCCACACACCCTCATATAACCCCTCTATTCCCTCCTCCCTATAAATCCTCAAAATCATGCCGAAGACTGTACTTCTGATCGCTGCTCTCTCTAAATCCTTCCCTGTTTTCTCTGCATCTTTTTCGGAACGGATATTGGAGACTTCGTTTTTGGCCGTAGAGAGGTCGGATTTCGAAACAGGCGGAGAGGAAGATGTCTGCGCCCTTGCTTTAGCGAGAGAGAACGGGTAGGTGGTCGTTGAAGCCACAGCTTTAGATATCGCAGCAATCAAAAAGGTAATCAATTTCCCTGGATTCTCGCGTTTTGAGCGTGGGAGTAAACGGTGCAGGGATTCGTAGAGGAAGAATGTGAGAGACGGGTTCAGGGTCAGAATGAGGGAGGCGGAGTATCCCGACCAGAACCCTGCGAGACCCTTTTCGGTGTGGATGCTGGAGGCGATAGAGCGGACGGTGGGCTCAGGGCTGGGGGTTCTGGGGGAGCGGGAGGAGAGGAGGGATGCGGTTTGTTTGCGTGTCACGATGTTGGAGATTGGTGTAGTGAAGAACTTGGAGCAGGCACCTGCTAGGGCTCCGACTCCTAATTCACTTAGGACTGGGAGACTCGTCGCGTCTCCATATTTACGGAGTCTGTTTGTACGGAGGTAATTGTAAAATAAGAAGAATAAAAAGGAATCGGCAATCGATTTCCCAGTGTCCTGTAAGACCCCTGTGTAGAAAGCAGAGAGTCCCCCTTCTTTATGGTAGATTTGCGAGAATGCGTCGATGACACCGGCGTATTCGTCGGGAGATGGTTCAGAGAATGATTTGCGAAGCTGGCGCTGGACTTGCAGACGGGTTATTATGAGGTCGAGGGGATAGATGGCGAGGTTGGAGATGGCGGTTCCAGTTGAGCCTGCTAGGGCATGACCGAGCGCTGGGAGAGCTGGGCCCGAGAGGGGAGAGGAGGTTTGTTCTTGGGTTCTGTGATAGAGGGTGTAGGCATCCTGGGGCGATTAGTTGGGTGCTGGGATAAGGAGGGGGTATGTACCAGCTGGCTGTTGTAGACGTTTGCCATCTTGACTGTGGTTAACTGAGGAGGGTCACAACGAAAAGAGACTGGAAGGATTTAAGGAAAATGACGAGGAGCTTCATTGAGGCTTTGACATTAATCAAGATCATATTAGCCTTGTCTCAAAAGGGGATGGATGAGGAGTACAATAACTTTACTCACTGATGTCATGCTGCCGATCTTCCCCGGATTTTGCGCCACATTTTCAGCCTCGGTGGCTCGTGTTAACGACAACCTCCCTTGGTCTCAAAATTACATGACAAATTTAAAGAACATTATCTCAGGCCTTACCAAAAAGTTTCAAGTAGTTCATTGTATCAAATTTGCTAATAAATTTAGATTACCTCATTATATAGAAGTCATTGACAAATTTAAAGAACCCGATTGAGCGGAGAACAGCTGATACACTCAACCCCCTTCATAGTCTCAAAGTCACTTGCACATTTAAAGAACCCCATTGTCTCGTTTACCAACAAATTCAAGCGCTCATTTTTTCAAAGTTACTGAAACATTTAAAGATCATCATTGTCTTTAAACAACTGACACATTCATGATACCGAAATGTTTCACAAGTACTGACATATTTGAAGAGCTTGAATCTTTCATAGTTATTAGCACATTCAAAATGCTTCGTTGTCTCGAAGTTACACGCACTTTTAAAAGTACCTCATTGTCTCACAATAAATATCACATTTGAAAAGCTGACCGAATTATACTAACATAGGTATCGAAAGTACATTATTATCTCAAAATCCCTGAGACATTGTAATCAGATAGCGTGTAGAATACCCGGTGTAACATAGCGTCAACACACGTATGGGGAAGTAAATAAATATTGATCACATTAAGAACATTTAGGAGTCAAAGACGGATATCATTCGCAATACAAGCTGAGATAATCTACAATGTCTTAATACAAGATCATAGTATCCCACCCATGTTCATGAATCCCCTGAATCCACCAATGTACGTTCCCATAACAGCAACTCAGGAGTGGTCCTTTCCTCGGAACAATTCGTTAAGTAAAGGCCGCATCTCTGGGATGAGCATCAGCTGAAGGAGAACCGGATCAAAGGTTTTCAAATGAGTAACAAGGCGATCATGAATCTCATGATGATCCTTAGCGGGCTCCCAACCACAAGAATTTTGACCCGTGTTGTAGGCCCGAGCGCGAATGAAGAAAAAGTCGACCGACTTGCTAAAGAAGGAGCCAACATCGCAGAAGCATCCCGGTCCTGAGACAACGCAAACTGCAGCACGAGACTTGGTAGGGTTGAGGGTATGTTTGACCAATGCAACGTCGGCCTTTTCCATGACCGCAATCCTGAGAACATTATAATGGACAGCAAGCGACAAGGCAGGGAGGATTTCGAATTTGTCGGTGGGAATGAGTAGAACATCTTGAAAAGTAGCCCCGTATTCGAAATCGCGGTTAACGTGGATAGCGTGGCGGACCGAATAGTCAAACTTGAAGGTAGTCAACAAGCGGTGGTCGAGGGCGTTAAGCCTGTAGGGTAGTCAGCCTCGGATAGGGGTGTCATCTGGAGATGGAAACTCACGCTTTGGCGGTAATATTTGCATCGAAAAACTGGAAAGTAGAAACATTCTCGAAGACGCGGACATAAAACATGGCCGTGTGCTCCTTGACCAAGCCTCGTAATTGCTAAAAGATTGTTAGCCGTAGTGGTAACATAACAAAATATTACTCACCTCAACATTGTTCTCCTCGGAAAAGCCCAATTCCTTCAGAAGACCAAAGTTTGGTCCTGTAAGAGAGACAGTGCCATGAATAGTACCCTTGCGCTCACCAATGACTTCTTTGAGGTCGATGTGATCGAGGATGCCGAAGGGGATGGCTGATATCTATGGTAAGCTATATCTCATGTAAATACTTGAGGAAGACCTACCAGCAGGTTGTGTATTGGTCGAAGTAGACATTTGGGAGAGTAGTAAGAGAGTATTGAAGTTTGTGAAGTGGAATTGAGGTGCTGAGAATCTGTGTTAATGTTTTCAAAACGGCCCCCACGCGACTCTGCGCCTGTTTTTATACACGCCTCGCTTCGCCCTGTTCTCCGCAATCACTTGAAAACGCTAACCCGTTTTTGTGCAGCTCTGCACACTTTATTTTTTATCTGAGCCTTGGCTTGCAAATCCTATCCTTTGCTCCTAATCGGGACTAGTCGTTGCCGAGAAATCTGATTATTCTGTAGTGTATATAATTGTCCCCTGCACCCCTATTTATATCACTTCTATCCTCCCACGTTCTCAGCATTGGAAAGCCGTCCCTGCGCGTTCAACTTTATTTGATCCACCACTGGCGAATCCCGTCCCTTCGCTCTTAATCTGAACAAGTCCTGGAGTAATCTTTTCTGTCGAGTGCATTTTGTTGCCTGCCTTGCCATTGATGCCTCTTCCCTCTGTCAGATCTGCTTCACAGACGTAACAACGAATTGCATTCTGATCCACATCTGGCGCGTGGGGATCATGAACCCCAGTTGGGGTCATGAATTGTGATACGCAATTCTTACATAGAACATGCCCACAAGGCTTAGCAAGCATGGCCTTTGATGTATTGCTCAGTGCCTTCTTGCATGAAGGGCAGATCCGCTGATTTATCTTGGTATTTGCACCATTCTCTTCTGTGAACGCAACAGTGATGAGTTCGTGCAGTGAATAATGATGCGGCTTATCGATTGGCGCTGCAGGGCAAACGGGTGATTGCTTTGTCTTCTTTGGGATAACATGCAATTCGGTGTTTGTATTAGATGAAGGCGTAATTGAAGGTACCCAGAAGGAGGGCAGTGTCGTCTTGGAGGCCTGAAACGGTTAATGGAGGAATCGCAATTGGGGGGAAACATGCCTTTTCATCATCAATGGCCTTCCTGGCCTTGGTCCTCTCTTCCCTGGCAATGCGAAGAAGTTCGTCTTCATCTAGCTCAAACTTCCTTTTCTCGCCTCTCTTTCCATCAATGACATCCTCTTCCACAAGGATCTTCCCATCACTCCTACCAACAATTTTCTTTCCGGTGCTTCCAACTTTGGCCTCCAATCCCATTTGGACTCTTTCAAATTCCTGTACTGCTCTTTCTTTGGCCTCATCTTCTTCACGACTCCTGTCTCCCTCAGCTTCTTTCATTTCCTTCTCTCTGGCCTTCTCAAGTCTCTTGATCTCTTTCTTCTGCGACAAGATATTACTCAAAGCACACTCTCTGCAGAAGATGTCTCCGTGAGGGCAAGAGACAGGATCTCGCGCAGGAAGAAGGCATAATCGGCAGGATGCAAAAGGGAGGAAGGAGTCTCTGGAAAGCCGAGCGCTTGTAGTATTCCAAGCGGACTTTGCAAGCCCGCGTTCATATGATGTAAAAACGGAACGTGAGGTATTGCGCTTGCCTGGAAAGGTATTAGCATTGTCATATCGTATTACAAAGTATATCTTACTGTGCGACATGTTGGAAGAGTCTCAAAAAGATTCCAAAGTGGATTTCAGGAGAGCGTTCCCTCTCAGGTCAAAACTTGAGAGATATTGTACTGCGACAGGGTGTTAGTGTAACCTGAGATCCACAGTGAACAAACCTTTACAAAAAAAGGAAAGCTGCAAGAATCCAAGAGACAGAGGCACAAGGAGATATCTTTCAATGGAAACAATACAAGCTCCCGAAATCTTTGCGGCAGAGGGAGTTCCTCTCAGACAGGAATTTGACCCTGAAAGAGCATCCCTTCTCGAGTATGAGGTAGAAGACAGATATGCCAGGACGAAGGCATTGACACCTAAATTGATGGCTCATTGATTTGGCACTTGTCGTACAACTGTCTGGAAGTAGAAAGTCACGACATCATCAACGCTTTGCTGATTTTGCGTTGATATAAAGAAATTTGAAATCGAAAAAGATAATGATGAAGTTGGACAGCATATGTGTCAAGAACTGTAGGAAGTAAACGAAAGGAAACGCGTGCCACCGCAGAGCATAATGCAGGCAATGCAGATTGTTATGAAGGCTTGCAATCTAAATTTGATCCACTGTGTAGATTCCAGATGAATCATGAGCAAACCGAGGAGTGCAAGTTCTGTACTTGCACAAGACGCAATATGGAAATCAAGATCACGTACCTGGTGAAGAGGTTTTGGAAATATGCTTAATTGGCGGCGGCTGCGGCTGCAGACCAATAGGAATAGATATTGGATTTACGTGATGGTCAAGCTGTTTGCTGCCGAAGATGCGCTGAATAGTTTTGACGTGCCGAGAAGGGTTCTGGTGTGTGAAAGGTTTCGACTCTTGAGAGGCAAGTCCAGTGGCTCTTCTTCTAAGAGAAGAAAGGGTATCTAAAAGAAGGAGACCGTTCACCAAAGAGGCAATGAACGTAAAGGAGACACTTCCTCGGAAGGAAGCTGCTTTCCGGGAGGTAAAATTTGGTGATGGGTCGGGTCTTGAAGTTGAGGAGACTTGATCGTGGTCGAAATGAAGGCTGAAATTTTCAACACGGCAGCCCTATCCAGATATATGATCTAGGAATGGCACAATTCAGCTTCCTTTACTTTGGTGTGTTGTTGAGAGGAAGATGTAGACCTTGAAGATGTTCAATAGGATGATGTTTCCACCGGCTCGGAAAAACTTCACCGGCGGCTCTTCTCGCCCTTGCAGGGGCTCGATTTACTAGCATTTCCCGACGTCACTTCTTTTAAGTTTCGCTACCCTTTTTCATTCTGTCTACCACACTCGTTCTGTTCTGGATGGCGTTTTCCCTATATTCTGGTTCCATATTGGATGTACGATAGTCCGCGAAGAAAACATGTCAGACTCTCCTTTTCCACCTCCCGGCCCCAGCCTGCCATGGCGATTCGGCTCCTCCCTAATAATGGGCCTTACCGGCTCAATCTCTCGAGGATTTCTTTATGGACTTAATTATATGGAAGTCATTGGCTTAGAGAGCTTTCTGGAGACATTGGATAAAAGGAAAGATGTGGATGGGAGGAGGAGGGGCTTAATAACTGGTACGGTCTAATGTTTGCTGGATGCGACAGTGCTGATTGCAATAGTATCAAACCATGTCAGTGTGTAGGTTTATAGCTTCGACAATTTGTTTTGTGATGTTTGACTGAATGTTGCCTCTGCAGAGTGGATGACCCTCTGATTTGGGGTGTCCTCCCTTTCAGCTATGCCTTCAATCCTTTGAATCACAGATGGAGTTTGGGAAGCTACGATATCTGTTTTCAAAACAAGTGCGCAAACCCCAATTCCCCTTCTGCGAAGCTAACCAAATCCGCAGAGCACTTTCTACATTCTTCACTTACGGTCAAGTCCTTCCCACGCATCGAGGCTCCTACTCTCCCATACATGGCGGTCTTTTTCAGCCAACCATGACTCAAGCTATTCGACTCCTGTCCTCCCAACCATTCTCTTCGAATATCCAAAATCTTCCAACTCCATCAGCCTCCATGAGTTCTTCTCCTGATATAGTCGATCCTTTCTCCTCCTCAGCCCTCACTTATACCACGACTGGCACCGACGTCTTCCCCGCTCCCTCCGCCTACCTCTCGCGACGGCACTCTTGGGTCCACATCTTTCCTGAGGGACGAGTACATCAACATCCTACCAAATCGCTCCGATACTTCAAATGGGGTGTCTCCCGTCTAATTCTCGAGTCTGAACCATTGCCTGAAATTATCCCAATTTTCATTGACGGCAATCAAGAAGTTATGCATGAATCTAGGGAGTGGCCTCGCTTCATACCACGTGCTGGAAAAAATATCAGGATTGCATTCGGGGAAAAGGTGGATGGAGAGAGCATATTTGGGGATTTGAGGGAGCGTTGGCAAAGATTAGTCAAGCTACAGAAGGAGGCTTTGCTCAAGAAAGGTTTGAATGCAGAATTCCCAATGGGCGAGTTGACAGAGGGACTGAAGTACGGAAGTGAGGCTGTGGCTTTGAGGAAAGAGGTCACCAATCGAATACGGCAAGAAGTGTTGAATGTAAGGCGGAGTTTAGGATACCCAGATGAAGATCCGAAGCATGGGCTTGTGGAGACCTGGATTGAAGAAGGGCCGAAAACGGAAGGTCAAATGAAGGATGGGAGTTGGGTGGGTGATACCTAGATTTCTCTTTCCCTTAGCCCACAATTTTACATGAAAGAACAAAGGATATTCTAATGCCCGATTCACTTCATCTGTCACTCGGATGGTACTTTGGTATTTTCATTCTCTCCTCCAATCCTTTTCAACTTTTCATTCCTTGCTCCATTCTTCTTGGATCTTGACTCTATGATAATTCACCACAAGACCAGTGATCTTCAGAACAAAATTTAAGGCTTCGAGGTTTTTTCTAGGTAGTGGCATTCGATATCTGCCTAGAGCTACTGAAAACAAAGAGCAACTTCGTTAGGTTTTCGGAGGGAATCTAGATGGATCCAGGATCCCGTTTTCACTAATCTAGATGAAGAATTTATCAGATTGCATGGCTATAACAATATAATTGGAGGTATTGAAGGTATCAGTGATAGAAATGTATTCACAGCACAAGAGAAAATTACTCTGAAAACCTTCTACGACGTTGCAGGATCGGGAATTCTTATAACGAGCTGTTTGCGTGCTGCCATACCAACATTAATTATAGGCCAATGGCCAGATGGATGCCAAGCTCATGAGATAGGACCATCGGGAGAACAGCAATGGGTGGCCCCAGCTTACACCTGCAATCCACCCATCATTCGTGATGCCCGATGACCCCACAAGATGAGGGTTTTCACCTCCTTTCCAACCTTTAAAGCAGTGCTCTTTCCCATCCTCTCGGAACCTTCATCGGTATCGTGGACAGAGGACATGCACCTGGCGCAGCACATAGAAATTTTTTGGAGCTCTTTGAACTAGGCTGGAATTGGCCCATTTGGGTTTTCTGAAAGCCGGATGAGAAGTCCCAGGTCACGAAATATGAATTCTGGGAGCATCCACCTTGTTCTTGCTGGGAATGCCAGGCTGGTTCGCCAACATTGGATCCCAATAAAAGGCCGAAATATATCCCTGGACAGACGACCGGAGATACTGATTCACAGCCACTGCCAGATCGCGCCCCATCACCAGACTTTGATCCACAGCTTGAACGCTTTTATTCAAATGGAGGCGAAGATTGTATGACAATTGTGAAGAAACGGGGCCATCTGGTCTTGACAGTGCAGAAGATTTCTTCTAATCTATCACTTTCTCTTGCTTATCCACGTTCATTTGCTCTTTCATAGAAGAATCTTGCAATGAAGAATATAACCCGTGGATCGTCTAATCGAATGAAATATAATGTGGGAGTTTTCTGAGCTAATTTTCTCACACTGAAACAAATCTATGCTTTTACTGTTATAGACTGGGAGAGTGTAAAAGGTTAATCACATATTGTAACGTACCAGATAACAAGGATCTATTTCGGGAATGCTACCCCCGAGATTTGCTCGCAAATATTCAGAAATTTCTCTTGTATCGCCCCATCACTTGCCTTTGCATGCAATTTCTTCGAGCCCTGAGCAGCATACAACTTGCCGGTCCCAATTTCCTTCGCACCACTGCTTGCAAGCCAAACAGGCATATCAATCGCCTTTTTCAAATCTCCAGTAGCAAAATTACCTCCCATTTTGGTCTTTACCCAGCCTGGAGACACCGCGTTACTCGATACCTCAGGCCAGTGCCTTGCTACCGCAAACGCTAATAAGACATCCATGAATCTTAAAATCTGTAAGTATTTGACGAAAATAGATTTTAGGAAGAGAAAATGCTTACTTTGAGTCACTATAAGCCTGCAACCCACTCCAACCCTTGCTGCTCGTCCATCCCAGATCCTTCAACCCCGGATCCCCACCAACATGCAAATCCGAGCTCATATACACCAATTTCGCAGGTCTCCCCATCAAACAGGTCAGAATATAAGGCGCCAACGCATTTATTGCAAAAACATGCGATATTCCATCTTCGGTCTTCTGATACCGTTCTCCATAGCCGATGCCCGCATTGTGGATCACGGTATCGAAGCGACCGAGCTTGTTTGCCTCTGTTGCAAGCTGTTTTGTTTGAGATATGCTGCTCAGGTCTGCTATCAAGACGCCGTCTGCACCCGGAGCTGCAGCCATGGCCTCTTCACCGCGCTTCTGAGAGCGTGCGTGTAGAGTTACTTGGTGGCCGGAGGAGATGAGTGAGCGAGCAATGTGCTGACCAATGCCGTCGGATGATCCTGGATAAAGGGTTCAGCTCTGATGGGTCCAAAGGGCGGAAGGAAACCCACCTGTTATGAAGATACGTGCCATTGTGAATTAGATGCTGGAATGAGAATTTTCTATCTATCAGAACCAAAAGATAGTAATGCCGCAGCTTGATTGTATTTTTTCGGGATTCAATCGCCACCACCTCACATAAGTCCGAAAAGGTCATCAAAGGCGTTTAAGAGTGAAACAGATCTCAGATATCTATCAGATTTCATGACCAATAAACGTTTCTCCTGTTTCTTTGCCAACAACGAATCCTTGTAAGACGCCCCTGGAGTACGACGAAAGGGAAGGCGCGGAGTTAAGAGCTTGCCTCCGCGCCAGCGTTATTGACGCAGCCCAAACTTGGTCTTCCTCTAATGAAAGACCATCAACAAAATGTCAGAGGCTTTGAACGTGCTATATTGCTTTGCCTGATCAGGCTGAAACAACTTCACCGAGTTTCAGCTCTCTTCCGATATTGTTATCCTAAAAAGGGGTAGCGAGACACTCCATTATGGAGTTCCCGTAATCCCTCTCTATGTCATCATCGATTTCTTCTGATGCTTCTAGCATTCCAATAACGCGCTGCTACTTTAGCACCCATGAATACCACGAATTCAAATTTCCTCATGTTCAATCGACGCGCGATGATTCGCCCAGAGTTCTAGCTTGCCATGATTCCGCCAAGAACAGATTTGGAATGTTTTCACGTGACTAATTAACACGACGGCCTCTTTTTCCAGAAGCCATGATTTGCTCTGATGTCTACACTAAGTAGAATCGTTCAAGCTTCTTTCAGGAATCTCAAATAAGGTTCCTAATTCTTATCCTAACTTGAGTGCCGGTATATAGCGTCAATGTCCGGCAGTATGACGAACAACGGAAGATTCTGTCCTTATCCGCAATGGCAGCCACGAGAAGATTCATATGAAGTTGAGATGAAAAGCTCAAAGATCCTCGCTCACGCCTTCTCGACAGGCAACCGGGGCAATGCAGTCGTATCTACAATATCAAAAGAGCCAAACCTCAACCCCTTCTCCACCACGATCTCGAACCAACAGCAAGCCATCTGCGTTATCCGAGTCCCCTTTTCAATCACGCGATAATAGTCGTGAAGGCATCCTCCATAACGAAACACCCCCTCTGGTAGACTGGGAGGACGAGAATGACCCCGATCATCCACGGAATTGGAGATTATCCCTCAAAATTCGCATTTGCGTTATCGTCTTCTTCAATGTCTTCGTCCTGGACTGGTGTTCCTCCGCGGATTCGCGAACAAATGATAAGATCCGTGCTGATTTTGGAGTCAGTAATACTGTTGAGAGTTTGAGCACTGCGTGTTATGTCTGGGGAATTGCATTAGGAGCGCTTGCTGCTGGACCAATTTCGGAGACCGTGGGTCGCAATCCAATATACACCCTCTCAAGGCTGTTTCACTTGTGCTTTATTTTGGGAAGTGCTCTTGCACCCAACTTGGCTACGCAGTTGGTATGCAGGTTCCTAGCAGGCTTAGGGGCTAGCATTATTTCTGCCATTCATGGAGCGAGCGTTGCAGATGTTTTCGATGCAAACGGCCGAAGCTGGGCTTGGCCGTGGGTCGCTCTTTCGTCGTTCCTTGGTGAGTACCTGTGTAACTTTGATATTCGTTATATGAGGGCTAACTTTATGCCAGGGACATCTTTCTCACCCGTGGTATCTGGATGGATTAGCCAGGGCTCTCATATAAGCTGGAGATGGGCTGACTGGATATCGTTCTTCATGTCTTGCGCAATTTTCATTGTGACATTTTTCTGGCTACCAGAAACTTTCTCTCCGATTTTGCTAAAGTGGAGAGCAAAACGCATCAGAAAGCTTACCGGCGATGACTCCTACCTCGCACCTATCGAGGTCCAAACTTCTTTCAAGAAACGTCTGGCACATAACTTTCGCCGAGCTTTCTTGATGACGACTAAGGAGTACATTGTCATCCTCCTAGGCCTCTGGCTCGTAGTCGTTTACGTTGTGGAGTACGGCTTCCTAGAAGGGTTTAATTACCTGTTCAGGAGAACCTATGGTCTAAATCATGGTCTGACAGGTACGGTATTCTGCACCATTGCTGTGGGCATCGTTCTTAGCACACTATTATCCACCTACTATGCGCTTCAACACAAAAAGCGTGCCGAACAATGGCATCGTAATACAGGTGGACGTGAAGCCCTGCCTCCCGAAAATCGCTTGCTCCCGGCTATGTTGGTCTCACTTACCTTCCCCATCTCCATATTCTGGCTTGGATGGACCAATTATCCATCTATCAGTATTTGGTCCGGCCTAGGTGCTGCTACACTGTTTGGATTCTCTTGGGCAGGCATTTACGTAGCAATCTATTCATACATCCTCGACGTCTATGGAATCTATGCAGGATCTGCCCTAGCCACAATCACATGTGCCCGATACGGCTTTGCGGGGGGGATGTCGGTCGCCGCAGGACCTCTCTACTCAAATCTAGGGACTCACTGGGCTTGCACATTATTGGGATGTATTGCCACTTTATTGGTGCCTATCCCTTTCGTTTTCTATAAATGGGGACCAAAAATTAGGCAGATTAGTCGGTTCGCTGGAAAGAAGGAATTGGCTGATGGGGCCGAGAATTCCCCCGATGAAGAAAATGAGCCGGTCTGAGCAGGAAGGGTTGTCAGGATTTCAAATATTTATAATTACGTCCGGGGACATACCTACTAGGATATCTTTCAATGCTTCGCCAAGCAGTGCGTGGCAAAGTCAAGCTCCAATATTGAAGGTTAGAGAGGCTGAGCGGCCAGGCTCGCGGAGGAAGTCATTATCAGCTGGTCCTTACTTCTCAACCATTTTGTAGGTCTGTTCTTGAGAGAATATGGTCTTTCAGCTCGCTTCCTATTTAGTTATATACCCCTGACGAGAATGCGGGGCAGGTCAGGGGTTACATCGTTAAATGTTTAGGCTATCACAGTGCTTACAGTGGATATCGCGCAAATCCTCATATTGTTACAATGCTTGAAGAATGATTTTGCGCCTTAGAACGGTGCACTGTCTCCATTTGCACAAGATACCTAAAACTATACCGCAGTGTTCTCTTGCTCCAAGCCCTTCCCAAACAAAGGTTCTCCGCCAATGTGGGATGTCCTAATCGAAAGTTGTCGTGGACTCTTGTGCACGTCGGAGCAGAAGGCATAGCAAAAATATATAAAGCATGGTTCCGGAAGACCATTATACTTTAACGATCTGAAAGATTACCATGCTTCATGTACTCATTTCCCGGCGCCCTAGCCCGGAGTGTCGCAGGCTTTCAA
>Ga0182030_10005974_pt1 | contig 25773 bp, 23 predicted proteins | sample 812S3MmetaG_FD_121299 | JGI IMG/M metagenome (GOLD analysis project Ga0182030, IMG submission 121299) | Permafrost microbial communities from Stordalen Mire, Sweden - 812S3M metaG (Illumina Assembly) | ecosystem: Environmental > Terrestrial > Soil > Wetlands > Permafrost | place: Sweden...
CCACTGGCAGATGATGCGATCGCCGGCGCGGATGACGCTCGCTCCCTCGGAAGAAAGAGCTGTCGACCATTTAGTCTTCCACGACCCTTCCGGAAGCACGCCCGGCAGGCGGGAGTTAGCGGCATTGCTGCCAAAATGTCGAGCTAAGAAGGGCTCTTCGGCGGCCGGTGCGGGCGGACGGGACGGTGGCGCCCCATCGCGTAAAGGCTGTGCCGAGTACAATAACTTCTGGCCCGTCACGGTTGTGGAGCTGTGTACGATGTCAATCACTGGTTTGCCTTGCTGTACAGGGGCGGACTTCCGCTGGGCCAGTTGCGCATAGGCCGCGGGAAAGCCGGCAAGAAAGCACCGCCTAGAGATCCTGAACGTCCCCATTCGCACTGAATATCGCCTGGCCAATGGCTTTCAGGTCGGCGCCCTTCATAGAGTTCGGATTCTTCGGGTCGAAAGCCACTCCAATCATATCCCGAAAATACTGCTCCATCGAGCCCTTGATGGTATTCACCATGGAGGGATCGCTATAGTCCACCACCAAATCGAGTTTCCCTGTTTTGGCGTTGAAGCCCGATGCTCCCTTCTTGGAATCCACCACGTTCACCTCGAAATGTTTCCCGAAAGTTGCCAGCGTACTGGCCGTTTTGGCGTTCCAATTGGTTTTATGGGCGGTGAAATCGGCGGGAGTTTTGAAACTCGGGTCGGTCGAAAGCAGGTCCACCGGATCGAACAAGAAGCGTGCCGATAGCCGGAACATAGTCTTGCCTAAGGTGTAGTTCTTGTTGGTCGATCCGCCCTTGCCATCGTCGATGGGCACACCGATGTCGCCCTTGCCGTAGAAGAGCTTGTTGTAATTGCGGACTACGTTATTGATGGCATTCCGCACCGCCACGAGTTTGGACGCGCCGGCGGTGGTTTCGTACAGCACCAGCTTGATCAGTACGCTGACTATGCCGTCGTACGGCCCCTTGGGAACCAGATCGAGAGTGTAGCGCTCCTTGCCCGCGGCGTGCAGGAAGATATCGACTTTGCCCTTGGCTCCCAACCCCTGGTTGCCGGCGAAATTGACCGGCCAGTGGTTGTATTGTTTACGCGGATAATTGGGATGCGGCGGGACTTCGTAAGCCGGATACGCGCCGTACTTCGAATACATCGGTTCCTTAATGTACTTGCGCGCAAATTCAGCGTTGTGCCAGAAATAGCGGTTCCGCATTTCCACCGTGAACGTCATGATCGGATACGGCGGATCGCCGGCTGCGTAGAGCGAGGAGTTAAAGTCGGGACGCGCGCCTTCGTCGAGAAACGGATCGCCGGGAGTATTGGTGGAGAAGCCGGGTGTACCGCGGGAGTTATAGAAGTCGTCTTCCGCGTACTCATCGGGAAGAGAACCGGCGTGGCCCAGCTCGTGCGCCAGCACGTAAGCGTTCGCGGTACCGTACATGGGGCCGGCCGTGGCATAGGTGTCGTCCACTGTGCCGGTCCCGTCGGATGACCCCATGGACGCGCGGCCCACGTTGGCCTTCACATCCACACGGAAGTGGGCATCGGGCAGACCCTTGGCGGGCTGGACGAACCACAGAACTTCACCGCTCATCTTCTTGGACCCGTCGCGCGGAACAATTTCGGCGCGGGTGGCATTGACCGTGTCGTTGCCGTTCCACCGGTTCATCAGGCCGACGGCGCTGCTTTGTGCGTAGGCGGTTTGCGCGGCGCCCTTCACGGCCGAACTGGCCAGGAAGTTATACAACAGGCGGAAATACTGCATCGAAAGGAAAAGTTCCTTATCGCCCGCCAGCCGGTCGCAGTTCCGTACCAATGCCATGTCGAACCGCCCAATGCGCGTGCCTCCCGCGTTGAACTGTTGCCAGAAGATGTGCTGATCCTGGCCGTAGTATGGCTCGATGACAAACTGTTTGTTGTCGATCGCGGGTTGATAGGCGGCAAAGCCGGCAGGCCATTTTGTGCCAGCCGCCGGTGCGGCGATGCCGGACACCACAGGGTCGTACCACTTGACGGCCGCACGAGCGCCCAAGACACCCGACACGGTGCGATGGTTGAAGGCGTCGTAAAGCGAGCCCACTCCGGCGAGCAACCGGACCCAGTTGGGGTAATCCGCCAGGTAATTGAAATCGGTCCCCTGCATATCGATCTTGCTGAAGTAGGGTTCCGTGGGGTCGGGCTTGATCACGCCGTGGTCGGACACTGCGTCTTTCGCGGTCTGGTCGTAGGCAGGCTTGAAGCGATGATAGAAGGCGGCCAGCCGGTCGGTCTTCGCCATCTTCACGGGATTGAACGCCGTATCGGTGATGACGATGTCGTCCAGCGAGAAAATCAGCGGATCGCCAATCGCGCGGCTACGCAACAGATCACCGGGCGTCCAGTCTTCCCAGAACTTGCCTACCTGTTTGTCGGCCTTGCCCAGCCGCGTCCAGTATTTGCGCGATTCCCACTGCGGAGGGAGATCGTAGTGCTTCAGACGGTCGACACCCGGGTCCAGGCGCGCATCTCCGGCGGGGATGGTATCGAGCTTGCGTGTGTTCGCGTCAGTCGAGATGGAGTACGTGTCCGCGTCCGTCTTGAAGCGGATGTGCGAATCCTTATCGGGCTTTTCCGATTTCTTACCGTCGGGCGTTTTCTGCCGAATCCACGGTACTGCGTGGACGCTGTCGTCCACCGATGTAGGATTCACCACCCATTGGCCGCTGCCCTCCTGAACGAACTTCGCACCGTCCTTCCAGACAGCTTCGACGAGTATCGGTGGCGCGTCGACCCGCTTATGCCCGTGGTCGGTATGGCCATAGTAGCGATCGAAAAACTCCAGCCGGTTGAAGGTCCAATTGGGATCCAGCGTCAGCGTGATGGGCGCGTCCTTCTCGCCCACCCGCCGCACCCAGTTCTTGTTGCTGGTGTCGAACAGGTAGATCTTGCCTTCATCGTCCTTGTAAGACACCGCGCCATCGATGTACTTGAGGGTGTCGCTGAACTTCCAGATGGATTCGATCAGCCCCCAGGTGTCGGGAGGGCCGAAGAATTTGGCCTGGTTCGTCGAAAGATCCTTGCGGTCGGCCTCCACTTTCAGATCGCATTTGCCGGCCTTGCCGTCGCCCACCGAGAAGTAAACCGGGCCGTTGCCGAATTTGAGGGTGATCCAATCGTACTTGCGGTCCACCTCAAACATGACGCGGCCCTTCTCATCGGTCTTCTTTTCGACAATCTGCGTGGTGTCCCACACCTGCACCGGAAAATCCTTCGGGAACGGGAAGACGTTTTTCTCCGGGTCTTTGAACTTGAATTCCAGATAGAGCTTAAGAGGGTGGCGCACGAACAGGTCGAGCTTGTGCTCCTGTCCGTTGTCGATGGATTCCGCCAGGTTCTGATTGCCTAAAAGTCCAGTCGAGCCGGCGCCGTCGGCCAGCACCCAGTCGGCTTCCTTGGTGAGCGCATAGACCTTCGCCGTGACACCGCCAGACTTCGGGCCGGTCCCGCAAAAAACGGAGTCGTCCGATACCAGGCTGTCGCCGATCTTGGTGGTATTGCTGTACCAGGCGGACGGAATCGGGGGGATAAGTGAATCGGGCGTGGCCGCGGGGTCGGGCTTGATCTCGCCGAACACCACGTCGAAAGAGCCCTTGGGAGGGAAGCGTTCGTTGCTGTGCACCTTGACGTAGATCTTCCACTTGCATAGCACACTAGTACCGCCGGGTGAACCGGCGGGTAGCGGCGGGGGGCCTGGTGGGGTTGGAGAGTCGCCCATGGTATATGCTTTCGGAGACTAGCCGGACAATTCGTCGCCTGCAATTTCCCACGGCGGCCGCTGCACGGAGCTGGGGTCGCCAAATACCGGCGCGGGTGGTGGAGGAACCGGTTGAGGCTTCGGTTCAGGCCAGGTGACGTCGCGCAATTCAAGCGCGGGAACTTCCGGCTCCGCAGGGCGGCTTTGGGCCTCCGCGGTTCGAAAGAGGAGATCCATCCGGGTGCTTGGGCTGTATTTGGATTGCGAGAGGATGGCGGCAACCCAGGGTTCCTGGTCGGCCCCCGGTCCCATGATGAAGTACATGTCCAAATAGCGGATCAGATCCTGCGCCTGATCGAAGCCGTGCGAGCGCGCACGTCTCAGCGCGGAGTCGACGACGGATTGCAGCGACTGGTCGTCGAGCTCAGCGCATTCTTCCGGATGCCGGGCGCGGCAATGCATAGCTGCCAGTGACGCGAATCCCCGCCATCTCGCCGCCGCGAAAGCCTCCATTTGTTCCCTGCGGATGACGAGCATAAATCTCATCTATGTTACCAGAAGCTCCGATCTCTGACTTCCCTGCGGAGGTGGAGTAGGTACTCCTGAGTCTCCTTGTGACGTGGACGTGGACGTGGCGCGGACACCCGTCTCTGCAGCGCCGAGACTCCGAACTCCTGAAGTCGTGGAATTTGCAGTGCGCCGGTTTTTCGTGGCGCAGGCACTTTGCCTGCCGGGTCGATACCCTCTTCCGGCACGATAGAGAGCGCGGGGAACGCCGAGATGAGTCCGGCGCTATCCAGACATGAGTGCCCGCGCCACGTCCGGCGGAGCAGCGCAGATCTGGTTCGACCCAATTTCCCGGCCGCCGAAATTCGCCGGCGCGGCTTCAGGAGTCCGGAGACGCGTCTCGGCGTTCCCGGCGGAGTGCCCGCGCCACGTCCGGCTCACCTCAATTCTCGCTTGGGCGAACTAAATTGAGCATCTCCCATGCCTCAATCTCCCGGCATTCCGGCCGGCCCCCCTCGATGGGCTATAATTCACCAGCAGATGATTACTGCAGACCCCTTGGAGACTCTTCGTGGCGTGGACGTGGCGCCGCGCATGATTGAGGAAGATCGCCCGCTTACCGAAAGCGTAGAGTGGCGGCTATCGGAATCGTACTGGAACACCCATGGCACCACCGGCTTCGTCCAGAACGAGATTCCCTATACGGTGACGAGCAGCGGCGCGCTCTCGGCCAACGCCGCGCGCCTGCTGTTCCTGAATTGCTGCGTGCGCGCTCCCTCAGGTCCCGTCGAAGTGCTGGAGGTAGGAGCCGGCACTGGGCTGTTCGCGCGCCTGTTCCTCGATGAGTTTGCGCGGATCTGTGAACGCGAGAATAAGCCGTTTCACCGGCAGATGGTCTATTACGTCACGGACCGGTCGCGCCGCTCGCTCGCTCAGTGGGCCGAACTGAATCTGTTTGAGGGGTTGCCGGTGGTCACGGCCTGGGCGGACGCCCTGGATCCGCTGGAGATTCGGACCACGGAAGGTCCCCGGCGGCTTACTGGGCTGCGCGCCGTGTTCTGCAATTACTCCCTCGATTCTCTGCCGGCAGCGGTGCTGCGCAGTGGCGAGGCCGGTCCCGAAGAATTGTGCCTGCGCACGCATCTCACGGCAGATGAGGCCCGCGTGAAGCAACGCACCGCAATGAGCCTGTCGGAAATCCGCGAGTTGGCAGGCAAAGGCGACCCCGCTCTGATCCCGCTAGTGACGCTGTTCGAATTCGAAGCCGAGTTCCAACCGTGCCGTCGACCTTATGCTCATGCCACGGAAGCGCTGGCATTCGACCACGACGCCAAACGAACCATCCTGAACCATGGTGCCATCCAGTGCCTGGAGCGTGCCATCGAAGGGTTGGGTACAGGCGGCTTCGTCCTGGTGAACGACTACGGTTCGGTGCGCGCCGAAGACACGGCTGGTATGAGCGCTTCGCAGCGCTTCGGTCCGTCGGCCGCCTTGGGTCTGAATTTTCCGTTCCTCGAACATCATTTTTCGGCGAACGGCGCCACTGTCGTCCGCCCCGAGCTGGATGAACGGCTGCCCATCCATCCGCGCTTATTCGCCCGCGAGGCAGTACCGGAAACCTGCCGCGCGTTTCGGGAGATCTTCGACTTTTCGGCGCACCAGGAACGCCACGCATCGCAGGACGAAGCGCGCCAGCATTTGGAAGGCAGCCGTCTGGAGGCCGCTAAGCGAGCCTATGAAAAGGCACTGGTGAGTCGCCCCAAGGATTGGGTTCTGCTCGGCGAGATTGCTGAGTTTCTGACTCGCCAGGTGGGCAATTACCCGGCTGGGCTGCAAGTGGCGGCGGCGGCGCTGGCGGTGAATCCGTGGTATTCGGTGTGGCTCTGGAATGTCTATGGCGATGCGCTGTACGCGCTGGAGCGGTACGCCGATGCGCACGAGGCCTACTCCAAGGGAGCTCGCCTGGAACCGTCGGACGCGCGGAGTAACTTGAACCTGGGGTATACCTTCGCGCAATTGGGAGACCTGAAGTCAGCCATGGAAGCGCTGGCGCGCGGGCTGGCGGGAGATCGCGGTGGCGTCTTTCAGGAGCGGCTGCTCCGCAAACAGCAGCAAATTCTGGCATCGCTACAAGCGCGCTTTACCGAGGAGCAGGAGTGGCTGGCGCGGCGGGCCGCGCGGATCGCCGTGAGGTGAGCGCCGCCGCCGGTTTTCGCCTTGACTCGTGTCGCGCCGAAGCTGTAGTATGCGGCTATGGTTTTGGGCGATGTTACCCGATTTGGGAGATCCCGCTAAATGTTTGACAGGCCCGACGGGGATTGGGAGATTATTCCCTTCCCGTTCAGTGTACCTTCCGACGAATATCTCGAGATCGTAGACCGCTGGAGCATCCGGGAATTCCTGCGCCATTTCAAACCCAACTACGCAGTCATGTCGTATCTGAGGGGCTTGTTGTACCGCTTCGAGCCCGTTTCGCGGTACACCAATGACGAGGTGATCGATCAGATTGTCGCCCGCCTGGTGGGGCGTGAGCTGCTCCTCAGGCGCAGGCGTTGGGTGAAGGAGGACTCCGGTGGAGGGGGCGGTTCCAGCGGCGGGGGCGGGGGCGGGGCTTCCCCGGAATCGGATCTGCCTACCGTGCGGCCGCCGAAAGAGGACGAGCCGGAGCAGGACACGTTTCCCGACCTTGATGGTCTGGCACAGGCGTTGGCGCTCATGGCGGCAGCGCTGCTGGGAATCCCATTTTGCGATGAATGCGCTAATGAGGGACGGGCGGGCAGCTAATGGCAAATCGCTTCCGGGATTCCCTCGAAACGCTGCTCTGGCCGGACGGCTTTAATCGCGATGTGTGGATGATTGTCGACGGGGCGCGCGATCCGCGGATCTTTTCATCGCTGCTTGGTTCCTATCTGCAATACTCCTGCCTGTATGCCGGCGATTTGCCGCACCAGCTGGAGGCTGCCGCTCCGTATCTGGTGCAACTCGAGCCGGAAGACCGCTACACGCGCAAGCTGATCGATGATGCCTGGGGAAATAGTTGGGGCGTTTTCCTGCACTGCAATGAGACGATGGATCGGGTGCGCCGTCATTTGCGGACACTCCTCAGAGTGCGGGATTGGCGGGGCCGGTACATGGTTTTTCGTTACTACGATCCGCGAGTGCTGCGAGTTTACTTACCCACCTGCAATAGCGAGGAACTCCGCACAGTATTCGGTCCTATTAAGTCTTTCTACATGGAGGACGAGAATGGGGAAACTTTGTGGAACTGCCGGCGGGATGCGGGGAAGCTGTCGGTAAAGAAGATTGCGCTCGATAGCCCGCTTGCCGTGGAATCGCAGGGCCACGAATAAAAAACCGGGCGTTCTCGTGAGAGAGCGCCCGGACAAGGAAACCCTGATTCTGCTCGGAGGTTCAGAAGCAGGGCCGGAGGAGCTTTTTCTAGGCTAGAAGGCCGCCGTGCCCCAGGCAGGCCACTTCCCAGCCAGTTACATGATACCGCGCCAGCAGCGGTGGCATGATGAGGTCGACCACGTTGGGCTTGGCCGACCGGAAACATCCAGGCGCCGAAATGATCGGTACTTCATCCTTGTACGCCATGAGCAGCAGGTTGCCGGGCTCAACCGGCGCCAGGAACCGCTCCACCTGGCCGCCTACTTTCAGCATGGCCTGCCCGATGACATCCTCGGGTCCCGCCGGCGCCGTGGTGGAAGCCACCAGAATCGCACAAGGCTTCGAGCGCAGCAGATGTTGCATGCAACGCGCTACGGAATTCTCATCCTCGGTGCACGACAGCACGAAATTGGCACTAACCCCAAAGCGCTCCAGGCGCTGGCGCATGATGTTCTCGAACAGTTGCCGGGCCCGCTCCCCGCTGATTGGGTCGGTGTAGAGAACTCCGATACTCGGAGCGCGAAGCGGACGTGCCTGCAGAATGGGTCCGCGCTCCTTCAAGATACCGATTACTGCTTCCAACTGCTCTTTGCCAACCGCAAACGGCGCGCTCTTCACCGTCGCAATACGCTGGCCCGCCACCGCGTAGCTAAAATTCAGCGAGGTGGCGATCACCACGCTGGCCGTGCAGTTGATCTGCTTGAGCAGTTCGTCGTCCACCAGCACACAGCAATTCTCGGTGGCGAGCAAATTGGCCCGTCCACCCGCCGCCAGGCGAATCTCGAAACTGCCGCAGCCCATTTCACTGGCTACCTGGCAGACGGCGTCGTCTTCTCCAACTTCGCCATCCTCCAGTTCCGTAACCCAAATGGATTCCATGCCTTCGGATTCTAAAACCCGAACGTCTTCGTCACTGATGACATGTCCCTTCGCCAGCAGTTTTTTGCCACCTGGACGGAACACGGTACAGCAGAGGACCCGTCCAGTTGAGGATTTCACTTCAACCGTTTGCGCTCTCATGTAAACCTCACAAGAAGTAGGATCAAAACAATTTCAGGTTCTTTCATCCTGAAACATGATTCTAGTCCGAAACGTTCTGTTTAGCGTGGATTATTTGAACGGTCTTTTGGGGGGACTGCCTAAACGCCCCTTATGAGGGTATTCACCTACGAGTTTGTGTCGAGGAATCCTACGATCAGGAGGCTCGCAACCGCCGAAGATATGTTTCGCCGGATTTTCGCACCTCATCGCCATCGTGGAACAGCCACAGGCGTGTGGCGTAGTAATCGACCCGCACTTCGCGCCCGCCCGACTGGTACCACTTGGGAGGCTTCAGAAAGATGTCCCGCAATAATGCATGCAAAATCTCGTGCAGGCAGGTGTTTACCGACAAGAATGCCACCTGATTGCGGCGCGCGTAGCGAAGCGCGATCATGCAGATGTGATACCCGTCGTGAATCGTGCTCACGCCGGCGAGAGCCCGGCCGCCATCCCAATACATCGGCAGGACATCGGTCACCACGAGGTTGATGGCGCCTCGCTCGAGTCCTACGAAGATGGGATTATCGGCGGGAGAATGGCGCACTTCGCCCGGTCCGTCGCTGATTTCAAAGGAGATATTGCCTTGCCCGAAGTCGCGGGCGGCTTCGTTCCAGAGGCTCGGCCAGAAATGTTGCACGCGATCGGCTGGATTCCTGGCCCGGCCGTCGAGGATTCGATGAATCGGCACCACCAGTCGCTCCGGCGCCGCTGGCCGTGCGGCCGCCAGTGGTGCCATCGAAACGAAACTGCGGCGGGTCACCCCGCGAACATATCACTTATCGGACATCCCCGGATATTGGGCATCTCCAGATATGGGACATCCCCGGACATACAAGTGACCAGTTCGCGTGAATGTCGGGAAATCGAGAGAATCTGGGCGTACCCTGTACTTACAGCCGACGGGTGGCGGTGGGGCGGACCCCCTGGTCCGCGGGTGACCCCCTGGTCACCCATCCCGCGCTCGACCACCGATACTCATTCGCCTCCCGGCGAGAACGCCGATTTTCTCACCCAAGCAAAGGCCGACCAGGGGGTCGGCCGCGGGAGGGCGTCCGCCCCACCCAGCAACCCAATCCACATCACTCTTAAGTCGCGCACCCGTTCCCGGATATTGGACATCCCTGGACGGATTAAGGTAGCATTGCGCCATGCCAAGCGGGATCTTCGACTCTGCCCTAAAGCTCGGTCCCCTGGCCATTTCGCCGCACTTCTTCCTGGAATCCCTGGCTTACATCGCCGGATTCGCCTTGTATCGCCGCGAACGCCGCCGCGCGGGCGACTTCCTGCCATCGCCCGACCGTACCTCCTTGGTGGTAGCTGCCATCGTCGGCGCGGCCGTTGGAAGTAAGGTGCTCGCCTGGTTCGATGACCCGGCGCTCACCTTGCAGCATTGGTCCGATCTAGCGTTCCTCCTGGGCGGTAAGACGATCGTCGGGGGGCTGTTCGGCGGCACCATGGCGGTCGAATGGACCAAAGCCCGGCTGGGCATCGTCCGCCGGACCGGCGACCTGTTCGCGCTGCCGATTGTCGTCGGCACGGCCATCGGCCGCGTGGGTTGCTTCTTCGCCGGACTCCGCGACCGCACCTACGGAACGCCGACTACGTTGCCCTGGGGAGTCGATTTTGGCGACGGCATTCCGCGCCATCCCACGCAGCTCTACGAAATCCTCTTCTTGCTCGCGCTTGCGGGTCTGCTGGTGCGGTTGCGGTCCGCGCCCCATCGCGAGGGCGACCTGTTCCGCGTATTCCTCATCTCCTATTCCGCCTGGCGTCTGGGCATCGACTTTCTGAAGCCCGACCCGCACTTCGCCGGGCTGTCGGCGATTCAATGGTCTTGCGTCGCCGGCCTCCTGTGGTATGCCCGCGACGCCAAAGCACTTATCCTCAAACGGAAGGCATCGATAGCCCATGGCTGATCGCGTTCGCCCTTACCTTTTTTACGACACCGCGATCTCGATCTGCTCCACCTGCCTGCGGCGGATCGAAGCCAAAATCGTCTTCGAAGATGGCGCCGTCTTCATGCTCAAGCGCTGCCCGCACCACGGCAGCGAGCGCGTGATGATCGCCGACGATATCGACTACTATCGCCGCTGCCGGGAGGTCTTCATCAAGCCTCCCGAAATGCCCAACCACTTCAATACACCGGTAAAGTGGGGCTGTCCCTACGATTGCGGCCTGTGCCCCGACCACGAGCAGCACTCCTGCCTGACGCTCGTGGAGATCAACGACTTCTGCAACCTCCGCTGCCCGATTTGCTATGCCGCGAGCGGCCCCGAGCGCAAGTTTCACCGCGACCTGGCCACCATAGAGCGCATGCTCGATGCCGTGGTCCGCAACGAGCGCCATCCCGACGTGGTGCAGATTTCCGGCGGCGAGCCCACCCTGCATCCCGACTTCTTTCGCATTCTGGACCTCGCCCGTGCCCGCCCCATCCGCCACCTGATGGTCAACACCAACGGCACGCGCATCGCTTCCGATCCCGAGTTCGCCCGACGGTTGGCGGAGTACATGCCCGGTTTCGAGCTTTATCTGCAGTTCGATTCCTTCGAGGAAGCGCCGCTGCGCCAGTTGCGGGGCGTCGATCTGCGCAGCGTGCGTCAGGCGGCCATCGAGCGCCTCAACGAGCTCGGAATTTCGACCAGCCTGGTCGTGACTCTCCAGCGCGGAGTCAATGACGGCGAGGTCGGCCGCATTCTCGACTTTGCGGCGCAACAACCGTGCGTGCGCGGAGTGGTTTTTCAGCCCGTGCAAGCCGCCGGCCGCATCGAGGGTTTCGACCCCGCGAAAGACCGCCTCACCCTCACCGAAGTGCGGCGCCGCATTCTGGAGCAGACCTCGATGTTCCGGCCGGAGGACGTCATCCCGGTGCCCTGTCATCCCGACTCGCTGGCGATGGCCTACGCCCTCAAGCTCAACGGCCGTGTGCTGCCACTTACCGGCCTGGTGCCGCCCGATGTATTGATCAACGGGGGCCGCAACACGATCAATTTCGAGTCGGATGAGGCGCTGAAATCGGCCTTGTTCCGGACCTTTTCCACTAATCACTCGCCGCAATCGGCCAGTGGCACGTTGCGGGAGCTTCTCTGTTGTCTGCCCAAGGTCGACATGCCGGCCGGCTTCGGCTACGAGAACGTATTCCGCGTGATCGTCATGCAATTTATCGACGCCCACGCCTTCGACGTGCGCTCAGTCAAGAAGACTTGCGTGCACATCGCGCACCCCGATGGCCAGCGCCTGATTCCGTTCGATACGTACAACATGTTCTATCGGGACGGGCTCGAAGAGACGGTGCTCGGTCCGCTGCGCCGCGAGCGGATGGCGGTGGCGGGTGTCTGATCGACCTCTAACAAGCCCGGGATCGGTGGGCAAGGGCGTCATTATCGCTATCGGCTGCATGATCGCGGCGTTTTTCGGCAGTGGGATTCTCGCCGCTGTGACTGGCGGTGTCGGTTTCGTGGTGCTCCTCGGAATTGGCGTGGTGCAGGCTTTGTGGATCGTTCCCATCTGGCGTTCCTTCCGCAAGATGGGCGAGACCGAGACAGCCAAAGGCATCCTGATCATGGCGAGCATTGTCTTCCTGCTCAACGCCGGCTGCTGGGGGTTCATCGCAAGTTTGAATTTGCACTAAGGCGTCACAACTTGCCGAGGCGTGGGAAGCTCAATCGGATGACCGTCACTTCCGGCCGGATTCGGTTATGAATGTGTTCCGCGTGATCATATGAAGACTAGCGTGCAGTTCGCGCACCCGGACGGCCAGCGCCTGATTCCGTTCGATACATACAACATGTTCTATCGGGCAATCTCGAAGGGACGGTTCGGCCCGCTGCGTCGCGAACGGATGGAGGTGTCGGGTGCTTGACGGAATCGGACCTTACGTGGGGTCAGTTGGGAAAGGCGTAGCCATCGTTCTCGGCAGCACGGTCGGAGCGTTTTTCATGGGCTTTCTGCTTGCCAGCTTTTGGGCGCCTATCGGGATAGCCCTGCTCTTGGGGGTTGGCGTTGTCCAGGCCCTTTGGGTGGTTCCACTCTGGCTATACTACCGGCGCACCAGTGAGACCGAAACAGCCAAAGGCATGCTGATCATGGCGAGCATCGTCTTTCTGCTCAACGCCGGGTGCTGGGGCCTGACGCTGCACTGGGCGATCCTTAAGAAATAACAGTGCCAGTTTGCGGCAACCGCTCCCTTTGGTCGCGGCTCAGTATCGGCACCGGACATTTCTGAGCCGCGACCAGAGGGAGCGGTTATTTCCTGACAGACACTAAGTCGCGAGCTGCTGGGGCGTAGGAATCTGAATCAAATGATCGTCCGGCGCGGTCATCGTCCAGACGTCCGCGTCCCAGCGATCCGGCCGCAGAACGCGCAGCACCGCGATCTCATCGCACGCCTGGAACTTGGGACAGCGCAGGCAATCTTTCCACGCCTTCAGCGGCAGCGCGCCGCGTTCCACTATATGAAATCCGACCTTCTCGAAAAACTGCGTCACGTAGGTGAAGGCAAACGCCGCGTCCAACTCGTACTCCTGCGCTTCCCGCACCAGAGCGCCCACCAGCTTGCGGCCCACGCCGAGGGTCTTCGCGTGTTCCGACACCGCCAGCGACCGAATTTCCGCCAGCGCGGGACTGTAAAAGTGCAGCGCGCCGCAACCCAGCAACTTCTCGCCGGAGAGGACCACGGTGAAATCGCGGATCGCTTCCGACATTTCGAATTCCGTGCGCGGCAGCATGACGCCCTTGGAGGCGTAGCCGTTGATCAGGTCGAGAATCGGCGGGATGTCATGCATCACTGCCTTGCGGACGGCGAGCCGCAACCGTCCGCCATCCTTCGACTCGACGAAATCTTCTGCCTGTAGACTGCTAATCATGCTGTTCCCTCTCCCAAAATCATTTCCGTGCCGATTTTCTCACTCGCGAGCACGCGCGCCAGCACATTGGGCGTAGTGCCCGGCGCAATCCGCACTCTCCCCACCCCGCCGGCCAGCGCGTCCAAGGCCGCATTCAGCTTGGCTTGCATGCCACCGGTTGCGACCCCATCGGCGATCAATTCGCGGCTCTCCGCAGCCGTCAACACGCGGCGAATGCGCTTTTCGCTATCCAACACGCCTTCCACGTCGGTGAGGAAGACCAGACGCTCGGCGCCGAACGCTACAGCGCAGGCGACGGCCATCTGATCTGCATTGACATTGTAAACGCGCCCCTGCCGGTCGCCGGCGACACAAGCTACTACCGGCACATATCCGCCGTCCACCAACAAGTGAAGGAGCGCGGGATTGCATTGCATGACGCGCCCCACCGCGCCCAACGCAGGATCCATCTCCTCCGCCTCGGCAAGCAGTGCGTCGATGCCCGAGAGTCCGACAGCCAGCGCGCCAGCGCGATTCAGACTGGCGACCAGCTCGTGGTTCACGCTGCCCGCGAAGATTTTCAGCACCGCATCGAGGGTTTCGGGAGTAGTCACGCGCAATCCACCGACGAACGTGCTCTCGATGCCGCGCTCGGCCAGATAGCGCGTCATCTGCTTGCCACCGCCGTGTACCACAACCAGTTCGACACCGTGCCCGCGCGCCTCGGCCAATTGGCCGGCGAGCGAATGGCGCGATTCCGCCGCATCGAGCAGCGTGCCGCCGAGCTTCACCAATACCTTCACAGCAGGCCCTCCGTTTCAGTGAATCCCAGCAGCAGATTCATGTTCTGGATGGCTTGCCCGGCCGCGCCTTTCACCAGATTGTCGATGGCGCTGACCACCACGGCGCGTCCCGTCCGGGCGTCGAAGGTGACGCCCATGTCGCAGAAGTTGGTGCGTGCGACGGCATGCAGGTCGGGGAATTTGCCGGGTTGGTAGATGCGTACGAACGGCTCGCCGACATAGCGCTTCTCGTAGATTTGCACCAGATCCTCGGCGCTGGCGATGCCGGAGGCGCGGAAGTAGATGGTCTCGAGAATCCCGCGGTCGAGCGGCAAAAGCTGCGCGGTGAAGCTGAACTCGCGCTCTTCGATACCCGAGATCTGCAGCACCTCCGGCACGTGCCGATGCCGCAGGACGGAGTACGCCGAAAAATTCTCCGTGACCTCGCAGAAGCTCGACGATAGGCGCGGCTTGCGGCCCGCCCCGCTCACGCCCGATTTGGCGTCGCAGACAATCCCCGCCGCGCGGTCGACCACTCCAGCTTCGATGAGCGGCCGGATGGCCAGGTTCGCGGCCGTCGGGTAGCAGCCCGGATTGGCGACCAGCCGAGCGCCGGGGATGCCCGCCCGGCAGAACTCAGGCAATCCGTAGACGGCCTCGGCGAGCAGGTCCGGACGAGTGTGCGCTTCCTGGTACCAGGCGGTGTAATTTTCGGGCGTCCCCAGGCGGAAAGCGCCGCTCAGGTCGACGACCTTGGCCCCGGAGTCGAGCATTGCCCCGGCAAGTTCCATGGAGACTTCCGGCGGGGTGGCCAGGAAGACGAGAGCCAGTCCAGCGTCCGTGACCGCCTCCGCAGTGCAGGGAATGGACAGCGGAGTTTTATGGTTTCGAATGGGTGAGCGACCCCCGCCGTCCTCCCGATGCTCCATCAGAATGGGTTCGACGCCCTGGTGATGTTGCAGAATTTGAACGAGTTCCGCCCCGCTGTACCCACGATGTCCGACGATGCCGACCTTGAACGCCAAGTGACTGAATATTCCTCTCTATGAATAAATATACCACGATGGGGGCCAAGTGGTCGTCCCAAGTTGCGGGGGGAAATATTCATACGTTGATTTCAAAACATTTAGGGGATATTATGATTTTGCTTTCTAAAACTACGCTATGAGCAGGTCAAAAAATCATCCTTCGAAGGAGAAGGACGGGCCGAAGCCACCGCCATCGACGTTCCGCTGGTTCGCGGGTAGCGTTTTCGGGATGATTAGGCGACATGGTAATTTCGTTATCGGATGCGGATTGGGTGCTTACGTTGCGCACGAGTTTTCGGTAGGCTTAATCGCCTTCGCTGGCCGTCAGTCATCCGCGAACATAAACATGGGATTCTTCGCGAATCTAAATGTCGTGTTCACATTGAGCTTTACGGTCTCGGGAGCCTCCATAGCGTTATACTTTAGGGAGAGAGGTAAGCACCGAGAAACGCGTGAGCGGTTGTCGGGGAGGCTCAAGGAATTGGAGCTTCGGCTGGACCCAAGCCGTACGTCAAGCCATCTAACATCAAAAGGTTTGACGAGAAAGGACGATGTGTAGCGCATGATGAGCATCGCAGTTTTGGCAAATATATTTCAATCGACGGTGCTGTTGGCGATTCTCATCGTCATAGGTTTCTGGCTTTGGCCAGGTGTTCGCCTGGACTCGTTCCGACAAAATATGTTTTCATTGAGGGACGAGTTATTTGATTATGCGGCATCGGGCAAGATATCATTCACCCACCCCGCCTATCGACTGCTAAGACAATCGATGAACGGCTTTATCAGGCACGGGCATCGGCTCAGTTTGTTTCAGATCGTAATGGGAACATTGATGTGGAAGTCTTTTGGGGATCCGCCCACTTTTGATTGGACGAACCGATGGAACACTGCGTTGGCTTCAATCCAGGATCGGGAAGTCATGGCAGAGATGGTGAAATTTCACCAGCGCTCAACGATGCTCGTTTCGGAGCGCGTCGTCCTTGGCTCCCCAGTCTTGGTGTTTGCACTTGCGGTTTGTCTTATCGCTAGCCTGTTCCATCTTGGATGGACGTCGCTACGTTCGGCCTTCAACGCGGCAGTTTCTGCCACTACTGCGAGAATAATTGACCCTCGCCTACTCGATGAGGAAGCGGCCCGCGCCGCCGCATAAGCCAGCAGGTAGGACATCTTCCATGCGTGACTAGCCAGCCCCGAAGCTATTGTGGGAGTCGGCCGAACGGAAGAGTTGTACGCGGCAAGAATTGCAAAACGCGAAGTGGAGTGCCAAGGCGGCGCGAAGATTCTCCGATTCTCCTGCTCCTTGCTAAACGCATACGTGAGACGCGTTAGCCGTTCTGGCGCTCAATAAGGGACGTGCAAATCAGCGGGCGATCAGGGTCTCCATACATGTCCATCTATTCGCCGCTCACCACTTCGGGTGGGCCATAGCGCCGTTCACCCTTCGGGGGGGGGTGCGCACATACCTTGATTTATTGGGCATAGGCCACGCTCTCTTCCAGGTGCTGGTAGACCCTGTTGGGATCCGTCGTTAGCTTAGCTTAGTACATTGACCAGCGAAATCATCCGGCACCACGTCGTAGACGCCCGCTTCCAGTTCGGATTGAACCATCTGGCCGAGGACAGCGCGACGCGCTCTGTCCCGCCTGGATTTATAGGCCATCAAATCCTTGATATAAACCCGGCGGTGCGTCCCTACCATGTGATGTGCGATCTCTCCGCTATCGATCAGGTTGACCAGGAACTGCCGCGAGACGCCGAGCAGGCGGCTCGCCTGAACGGTTGTCAGGCCTTGCCGCTCCTGTAGAATCGCAACTGAAGCCCCCTCGGTTAAGTCCTTCAGAATCTCGACCAAGAGATTATAGACCGGTCTCGGTATACCCAGGATCTTGCCGGTTGGGCTGATCAGTTGTGCCTGGCTGCCGGTAAGCAACGCGTTACGGTATAGTTCGACAATCTCGATCTGCTCGTTCTGGGGGATGTCCACGGGACTGACAACCGCCTCATTCACTGATGCAGCCATGATCAGGTCTCTCCTCTCCCATATTATAGACGCTACGAGTGTCATATTCGCTACAAACGCTACGGCGGTCGGGTTCGGCCCAGATAAAAGAGGAAAATCCCCAGAGCGGTGAACAGCCCGCCGAGCCCGAGGCAGAATATCGTCACCTTGAAAAACTCGAACGTGTAGCCCGCTTCCAAATAAACGTCCCGCGGGCGGCTGGGATTGTACCGGATGGTGTGCTGGCTGCCGACAGCGTAACGGTGTGCGATCTCCTGGTGGCGCGAGGCGCTGCTGCTGTGGCCCCAGTCGTTGACCTTGACCTCATAGCTTTGCCCGGCCACCGCAAACCGTAGCTGCACCGTATTGCTGTATATTCTTGCGGATGGATCCTCGACTCCGGCCGCCTCCGAGAGTTCGCTTTTCAGGACGGTTGCGGTCGCCGGCGGCAAATTGACGATCGCGTTCCAGCGGCGGAATCCCCACCACAGGCCAAACAGCATCGTGACCGATCCCAACAACAGAAACGACCATTTCGTCAGAGTAATGTGGCTCATCTCACCGATCCGGCGGTTTATTATAGTCCGCAACCATGAATCTTCAGTGAAACTGCGTACCCAATTTCGTTATTCAACTGTAATCTTGATTTTCTGAACGGCGTGATATACTCCCACGCGAAGGGGTTTCATGCGCTACATTCCACTCCTGATTTCTTTGGCGATTCTATCCGCTTCACCCGCCCTGCCGCAGGAGGGAGCGAAGCAGGAAAAGACCGTGGCGACGGTTCCCAAAGAGGCCCAGGACGCGCTCCGCCAGACCGTCGACAAGATTGCCCGGAGTTATAAGCTGATCGATGAAACCAAGAAGGAGTGGCCTTTCAAGATCAGCTCAATGGAGCGCGGCAAGGTCGACCCCGAGGTTTGGGGCAAGGACCGGCGCGAGATGTTCTGCATCGTGATAGACCCGATGATTCCGACCTACACCGATTGGAAGATCGGCAACTTCCTGGTATATCGCGAGCAGGGAGCGCTGTGGGTTGCCGAGGAGAGCGATAAAGATACATTCCTGCGTTTGAGTTGCAAGAACTTCAAAGATCCGGGATCCAAATAATTCGTCAGGGGGGTGCGCAAATGACGTTGGCTGAACGCCGCATTGTGAATGACTTCGAAACGGGTCAGTTTCCGGCCCTCAAGACACGCGTGGAGGAGGCAGCGGGCTTCCCGGTGCCATTGGAAATCCGGTGGGATACGCTGGCGGTGCCGGGAGAATCGCGGCTCTACGCGGAATCCTGGCCGCTGGTCTATTTCGAACCGCTGATCGCAGGGCTGGCTGCGGTTTGCCAGGACGAGATGGGACGCGAGGCGGTGAAGGGCAGCATCAAGAAGATCGTGATTCAGAATATCAAGGGATGCGTCTACGGCAGTTGCTGGGCTACCGTTGACGCTGGGGTTCTGACGCTCGATCACGAGTCGCTCACGAATAGCGGCGCCACCGACGAGCGGACGAAGGGACTGATCGCGGTGTTGGAATCGAGTCTGTGAAAGAAGGCTGTCAGCTATCAGCTCTCAGCTTTCAGCACTCCTGACGCGCCTGCGGCGCTAAGCATGGATCCGCTGACGGAAGCGGCCATTGGCTTTTGGCCGTTAGCTGTTGGCTCCGTTGAGCGCCTGCGGCGCTGTTGACCGGCATGAAAAGGAGAGAGTCGGCGAGCAGTCAGTGGGGAGCTGAAGCGGCGTTAAACTGTGCCGCCGAGGGTTATCGAGCCACCCAGCCGACCAATAGCTAACAGCCAAAAGCGAATTCCTGTCTCAGCAGCGAATCCTTCATAGCGCCGCGGGCGCGTCCGGCGTGCCTGCTCCCTAATTCTCCGACATCGACCGGTGCGCCAGGTCCCCGAATAGCGGCAGGGAGTACGCTTCGTCGTGGGAAGCCTTCACCATCATGAAGATGGACATAATCAGCAGGACCACGCTCACCAGGTCGTGCACGTGAAGGTGCGGGCCCAGTGCCCATTTCAGCACCTGATCGTTCATCAACCATGCCACGAACAGGTACAACCCCTGGAACGCGTGGAAGCGGACCACCGGCACCTGCCGGAAACGCTGTGCAGCTAGGACGATGATGGCGGCGATCCACCCCATGCCGGGAATGTAGCAAAGGATGGAAGCCGTCCGCGGAGAGATGCTGGACAGCGGATCGTGCGTCAGTGGCTGCGGAGGCGTGTACGGTGGCGGCGTGAAGGGTGGCCGCGGCGGGGGGGGTGGAACTGCCGACGGATCCACGGGCTGCGCAGCGCCGCAATTACGGCAATACGGCTGCGTTTCGCCGACCCGGTTTCCGCACTGGCTGCAAAAAGGCATCTATTAATCTTTACGTTACGCGAGCACGATCTGTTCCAGCAAGCCCATATCCGCCCCCGCCATTCGGTCATGCTAACATTCTGGCCATGTGGAAGCTACGACCCGCCATCCTCCTCGCGACTCTGGCTGCCGTGCTGCCGGCCGCCGGCAAGCTGGAAATTTACTGTATCGACGTCGAAGGAGGCAAGGCAACCCTGTGGGTAGGGCCATCTGGCGATTCCATGCTGGTGGACGCCGGTTGGCCGGGAAACAACCACCGCGACGCCGAACGCATCGCTGCCGCTGCGAAGGCGGCCGGCGTGAAGAAGATCGATTATCTGGTGGTCACCCACTACCATCCCGACCATGCCGGCGGCGTCCCCCAACTGGCGGAGAAACTGAAAATCGCCAATTTCGTGGATCACGGGCCAAACACCGAGACCGGGCAACCCGCCGACGTCCTCTTCGGCGAATATGCGCGCTTTCGCGATAAGGGCAACCACATCGTAGTAAAAGCTGGCGATAAGCTGCCCATCAAAGGATTGGACGTCGAAGTGGTCTCCTCGGACGGTAGCCTGATTTCCTCGCCGCTCGCCGGCGCAGGCCAGCCCAATCCCGATTGCGCCGGTCTCCAGCCTCCAACAGCGGACAATACCGAAAACGCACACTCAATTGGGATCGTGGTCACCTATGGCAGCTTCCGCGCGATCGACCTCGCCGACCTCACCAGGGACAAGGAGTACGGGTTGGTGTGTCCCGATAACAAGCTTGGGACGGCGCAATTGTTCATGGTGTCGCACCATGGAATCGCCGCCTCCAATTCGCCGGCGCTGGTGCATGCCCTGCATCCGCAGGTGGCCATCATGAACAACGGCTCGCACAAAGGCGGAGCTCCGGAAATCTGGCAGCTCATCCATGACAGCCCCGGGCTGGAGGATCTTTGGCAGCTTCATTACTCTGTGCCCGCCGGCAAGGACCACAATTCGCCCGACCCGTTCCTCGCCAACATCGACGAGATCTGCTTCGGTCAGTGGCTCAAGGTGACCGTCGAAAAGGACGGCGCATTTACGGTGTGGAACCAGCGGAACAAGTTCGAGAAGAAGTACAACAAGCGGTAGGGGCGCCAGCGCTGTGGGGCGGGCGAGTAGGAAGGCCACATGCTTTTCCCGTTTCCGGGCGATTGCACAAGTAGTGCGGCGGCCGCCCCCGTCCGTGGCCGCCCCCCTGGTCGGCTTCTCGGTGGTCGCAGCCGACTGATTCTTCACGCGCCGGCGGGACGAGGGCGTCCCGCGCGGACCAGGGGTCCGCCCCACCAATTTATTCGCAATCCCGGCGGTTGGGAAAAGTATGCGGCATTGGGCGAGTAGGGCGCCCCGCGGCTAGCGGCCCGCATGGTCGCGGCCGGTGGCGGGTCGGCAGCCATCGACGGAAGTTGGCAGGGAAGACTGCTGACGACAGAGGCAAAGGCCAAACTACTCCGGCGCATGCCATTCCCCCGATCACACCATGCGGCACCCGTATAGGATGCAGGGGAAACGGGCACCGGAAAGAAGCTCCACCACGTGAGTCACATTACGTTACGCTGATTCAACTATCGTCTCCAGGCGCTCCGGTCGCCGAACTATACTTGAACCTGGACTCGGGAACCGATGCGGAAAGAAGGGAACGGAGCGGAATTCGTCGCAGACGCTCGAACGGCGCCCACGCCTGACCCGTCCCGCGATGCCCTGGTGCGCGAGCAGTTGGCCCGGGTTCTCGCCAGCCCCGGCTTTCAGGGAGCGAACCGCCGCACCCGCTTGCTTCGCTACCTGGTGGAGGAGGTTCTGGAAGGGCGCGGCGATTCTCTCAAGGAACTGGTAATCGCCAACGAAGTATTCGAGAGATCTCCCGATTACGATCCGCAGGTGGACTCGTTGGTTCGTGTGGAAATGGGACGCCTGAGGTCCCGCCTGGCGGAGTACTACGGGCAGGTGGGCGCGGGCGAGCCGGTTCTCATCGAAATCCCCAAGGGCGGCTATCGCCCGGTTTTTGGTTTTAGCGTCGCACCGGCGGAGCCGGTCCAGGAACCTGTTGCGGAGCCCAGCCTGGAGCCGGTTGTGGCGATCGCGCGGCCGTCGCGGCACAATTGGCGCTTCATACTGGCGGGAACTGTGGCTGCGGCCGTCCTGGTGGGAGCAGGATGGCTTCTGCGTACCGGGACGATGCCTGTGGCGAAGTCCATCGCGGTGCTGCCCTTCCTCAATTTGAGCGGGGACCCGGCCAACGAATACCTGGGAGACGGAATCAGCGAAGAAGTGACCGAGTCGCTAGCCCAATCGGCCGACCTGCGTGTGGTAGCGCGGACCTCGGCTTTCCAATACAAGGGTAAAAGCGCGGACGTTCGCGAGGTGGGAAAGAAGCTGGGGGCCGGTGCGCTGCTCGAAGGCAGCGTGGGGCGTCGCGGCGAACAACTCCACGTGGTGGCCCAGTTGATTCGCGCCAGTGACGGGTACCATCTCTGGTCGGACGCTTACGATACCGGTGTGGCGGAACTGCCTGCGGTGGAAGCGCGTATCGGCCAAGCCGTACGGCAGAAGCTGGACCCGTCCGCGGCTGCCGCGACTAATCCGGCAAACAACGCAACACCGGCGAGGGATCCCGAAGCGCATGACCTCTACCTGCGCGCCGCGTACGAATTCAGCCGCCGCACCGCCGATTCCACCAGACGGGCGATCGAACTGGCACAACAGGCGGTGCAAAAGGATGCTTCTTACGCCCAGCCCTACGTGCTGATGGCCGCGGCCGAATCGCAATTGAGCACGCTGTTCGCCGAAACGCCCCACGCTGCCGCGGTGCGCGCGAGTCAGGATGTCGCCAAGGCCCTGGCGCTGGACCCGGCCAACAGCGGGGCCCACGCGCAGCTAGCCATTCTGGCGTACGCCGATCGATGGAATTGGCCGCAGGCGGAGCGCGAATTTCAGGCCGCTCTGGCTACCGGGTCCCACGGATCCGCGGAGAATCTGTACGGCTGGTGCCTGATGACTCGCGGGCAGTTCGCGGAAGCGCGCCGGCATTTGGAAATCGCCGCCGAGTTGGATCCGCTGTCTCTGGGCCCGCAGTTGAACCAGGTGGAAGAGATGGGCGCCGAACGGAATTATCCGGAAGCCCGGCGCAAAGTGGAACAGATCCTCCAGAACGCGCCGAACAATTTCGTGGCGCTGGCGTTAGCAACCAATGTGGCGATGGGACAGCGGGATTGCGCCGCCATCGGCAAATGGAGTAAGAAGCTGCTGACAACCTTTCCCCAAGTGCCGTACGCCCATCTGGCGGCACTGGCGGAGGATGGTGTTTGCGGGCATCCGGAACAGGTAGGGCCGAAACTCGATGAGATCCTGAGCGGCCACCCGCCGGGCTACCTGTCTCCGTACTCGCTAGCGGAGGTGTTTGCGATCCGGCGCGAGGCCGATCGCTCCATTTCTTATTTGCGGAAGTCGGCCGACCTGCGCGAGCCGACCATCTTAATGCTGAAGGTCGACCGCGCGTTCGACTCGCTCCGTCAGGATCCCCGATTCATGGCGCTGGAGCATCAGATCGGGTTGGAGTGACGCGGGATTTGGAAGCCCGAAGCGGTCCCCAGGGACCGAAGAAGTCTTGACAGCCCCTCCCGGGGCTGCCGGAAGTAAGAATCTGTCGGGCGCGCGCCCGGTTGGTAGCGCCGGGTCGTCTTTCCTGGAGCGAAGCAGAGAAGAAGCACAAGCTCATGACCGCTCGAAGGTTCAGACCTCCTGATCTCAAGGAAAATGATCTGATCCGATCCTGTGGAGCCGCCGCGCAAGCCTGCGGCGGTTCCTGATCCCGTACAGCCCCGAGATCGCATCAGGATTCTCGGGCTCATTGATAGCTTAACGTCTCTTTACGTTATTGAATTCATTGGGCCTATCGCCCCACATGGAATACGTGGGTGTGATCCTGTTATTTATCGTGAACGGGTCAGGAAACAAACCGTAGAATCGGCCCGGCCTCGACCGGCCAGCTTGCCTGAGGTCAGAGGTCGAAATCTGAGGCCAATATGATTTCCAGGTTTCACGGGAATTACGGGGACGAGATCAGGAGATCTGAAGGTTCGTGTACGCCAAGAATCGTCGCGGCGCGCGACGATTTTGCAGGGTTGCTTTACGACGTTTCGCTTTCGCGTCTATTGCGCGTCTTTCACGCAGCGGAAGCCTATATCGGGGGCTTTCCAGCGCGCCGGGATGGGCGTCGAATCGAATGTCAGATCGGGCACCAGTTGCGGAAACTTAAACGAGCCGCCACGAGCCTGGTGCCAAATATCGTCCCGTGTGGGCCGCGGCTGCATTTGCGCGAATTCCCCCATCTGTCGATCGCTTGGGGTGGTCGGCTCTTCGATCAATTCCCACGCGTTGCCTATCATCTGCAGCGTTTTGTAAGGACTGGCGGCCGCCGCGAAATCGGTGGTTGGACCTAGAGAACCGGATCGAATGTTGGCCTTCGAGGGGTCGGCGTCGTTACCCCACGGAAAAGCGCGGCCGTCCGTCCCGCGTGCCGCTTTCTCCCACTCGCGCGCGCTGGGAAGGCGCTCGCCAGCCCACTTGGCGAATGCCTCGGCGTCATCAATGGTCACGTTCACCACTGGGTAATTGGGTTTGTCGGAGGGGAAGTCCGCGGGGAGCGGGTGACCCGTGGCCTTACAGAAGTTGGCATACGCCTGGTTGGTGACTTCTCTCTTGTCGATGTAGTAAGCACCGGTTGTCGCGTCACTCTTGTCCTTGCCGAATTGGAAATGCCCCGCGGGCACCAGGACCATCTCACCCGACTTCGCGGTAATCGTCTCGGCCAGCTTCTTCGGCTTCATCACGAAATAAAGCCCCGCCGCCAGGACCACTACGATCAAACCCACCACCGGGATCAACCATTTGGGCTGGCCCGCCGCCTCCTGGACTATAACTTCAGCCTCCTGGTCAGGCGCCTTAAAGTATTGGGTGGGCGCGTCCAACTCCGTGAGGATGCGCTCCAGTTCGGCGATCACCGGGTCGAAGCCCTGCGGCCGCTCGGCAGGGCTTTTCAAGGTGCAATGCCTGACGATGTCGCAGACCGATTGGGGCGCGCCCGCCTGTACCATGGGTTCGAGATTCAGCGGCTCGTTGAGGATGCTATAGAAGATGCGCTCCACGGTCTCGCCCGAGATGGGCTTGGCGCCGGTCATCAGCTCGAAAAGCAGCACACCGAACGCGTAGACATCCACCTGTTCGGTGACGTTCGCCCCGGTGACCTGCTCGGGCGACATGTAGTAGGGCGTGCCCAGCACGTAGCCGGCGCGCGTCATTTGCAGGCCCTCGGTCTTGGCGATGCCGAAGTCCATTAGCTTGACCACGCCGGTCGGGCTGACATTCACGTTTTCAGGTTTAATGTCGCGGTGGATGATTTTCTGGGTGTGGATGTAGGCCAGCGCGCGGGCGATTTGCACGGCGATTTTGAGCTTTTCGCGCAGTCCGCCGGTGCGCCCGCCTTTGATGGCATGGCGCAAGTCCTCACCCTTGAGAAACTCCATCACCATGAAGGGGCGATGCTGGTCGTCCTCGCCGAAATCATAGATGCTGAGGACGTTATCGTGCGAGATGTTGCCCGCCATGCGAGCTTCGGCGAGGAAGCGCTCCTTCGCTTCGGAGTCTTCGCAGCCGGCCTCGGTGAGGATCTTGAGGGCCACAGTGCGGCCGATCACGGTGTCGCGCGCCCGGTAGACGTGAGACATGCCTCCGCCGAGGAATTCCTCGAGTTCATATTTGCCTATTCTGGCGGGAAGTTGCACTCACGCATTCTATCGCGGCTGGGGCGAATCGGCACAACAACACAACTCAGACGGGTTGTTTTATCCACAACGAATTCGATGGCTGGTCCGTGTAACCATTTAGAAATAAACCAGATAAATGTTGAGGAAATCGTGTTGATCGGTCCTCGAAAAACATTGACGAAAAAGGGACTTAGGATCATATTGAAGGAGGTTCCAAGAGGTTTGAGGAACAGCAAGCCTCCGGAAACGTAGCGATCCAGGAACGGTGATCCGCAGTCAAAACTAGAAATAGAACGTCAGCGGGGAGCGAGAGGAAATCGGGCGGATTCGG
>Ga0182030_10005975_pt1 | contig 25767 bp, 23 predicted proteins | sample 812S3MmetaG_FD_121299 | JGI IMG/M metagenome (GOLD analysis project Ga0182030, IMG submission 121299) | Permafrost microbial communities from Stordalen Mire, Sweden - 812S3M metaG (Illumina Assembly) | ecosystem: Environmental > Terrestrial > Soil > Wetlands > Permafrost | place: Sweden...
TGCTCGGTTACGCCGCCGGATCAATGCGCTCGGATGTCAATGCTTCGCGGCGGCTTTTATTTTTGCCGCAGTCTCGAGTCTGTTGTCAGCGGCCACGCTGTCTGACCCGGCCGTGGATGCATATTACTACTTACAATTCCAATGAAATTAAACCTGATGTTCCTATGTTATCTTGCGATTGGGATCGGCCCCATCGAAGCCGCCACAACCAACAGTGCTGCGCTGTGGCGGCCACGACTGGTGACGCCAGCCATCGTAGCATTGGATAACTCGGCTGACCGGCAATTCACGGCGGAAGTCAGAGCTTCAACCTCGGCAAACAATTGGCGTGCGAGCATCGCGAACGATCTGAAAACGTGGCCGTGCCAGATCGTGTCATCGGCTTACTCGACGATTAACCGGGGCACGGAACCAGGCTGGCAAATTAAAATCCGCGTGCCTGCCGATGCGTCGCCGGAGCTGTTTGGTCTCACGATTTCATCGAGTGAAGCCGTAAGTGTGCAACCGCAGTCGGTCAGCGTGGTGCCTGCCTTTGCGACGAACTTTTACATTCTGCACATCACAGACGAGCAAATTGTAAATCAGTTCCATACCGATCCTTCGGGCCAGTTTCATAAAGGCAGTGGCACCTGGGAGGAGATGAATTGGATGCAGGAACCGGTGAACCTCATCAATCCGCGTTTCGTGCTGATCACCGGCGACCAGATTGATTTCAACGGCGCGCTGGACGGCTGGAATCACTGGCCGAATTTGGGATTGGAACCCGCCGGCACAAAGGTGTTCACGCGGGAGGAAACCTTGAAGGTGGAAAACTGGTTGAGCGAACTATACAAGGATTGTCACAAAGGCTACCATGTGGCTTATGTGGAAACGCCGGGGAATCACGATGTCACCCCGCCCCGCAAGCTGCTGAAAGGCTCGACCATTGACTGGCATCCGATTTCCGTGCTCACTTACGAAAAATATTTCGGGCAGCGCTCGTGGTCCTTTCGCATGGGCGATTTCTATGTGCTGCTGCACGACTGGAGCGATGCCGCGCTCAAGACGTGGGCTGGCCAGGATTATGAAGCAGCCTTGAATGATCCGACGATCAAGTATCGCCTGATCGGGCAGCATTATGACAAGAAATGGAGCGGTGCGCCCACGGGCAATTTTCCATTCACCCCGCCGATGTGTGATTTGATGCTGATTGGTCACGGGCACAAGACCGTTACGGTGCAGACCACGCCGTATTTTATTTATATGGAGCGTGCCGCATTTTTCTGGGGCACCGCCGGATTCTTCAATTTCCAGCGCACGACTGATGGCTGGACTTGCGACCAAACAGTTGCTCCGCGTAATGAAGCCAAAGATGTCATGCCGCTGTTCACCGACAACGGCGTCACCAAAAAAGTCCGGGCCAATCAACCGGACACGATGAATCTTACGACGAACTCCGTGACCATCGTCAACGACCTGCCGCAAAACTTTTATGACGGGCGCGTGCGGTTTGTTCTGAACAAGGGAACTTACCGGACGGTTGAAAATGGAACCATTCTTTCCGAATACGACTGTGACAACGACACCAAAACCGCGGTGTTGGTGCGGGTGAATATTCCCACCAGCGGTTCGATCACGGTAAGGATTCCGGGCGAATGAATATCAAGTTTCACTTCCGCGCGCGGCACGTTCAACCATGAGCAAACTTTCAATAGTAAAAGACGCGGCGGAAAAGGCCTTGTTGGCTGAACTTAACCGGACCGAAGCCCTGTTGCTGGACAGTGGGAAGTTGGCCGCCGGAGCCATCGTCGTTATGGGTTTTCAATTGTTGGACGCAAAGGCTTTGCTGGAATCATCTTCGCCTTGCGCGAAAATATTGTTCTATTTGTCTTTGGTGGTTTTGAGCGTGTCCCTGTTGCTGGCCTTCTGCGGCCAGCAGGTGAAAGGTTATGCCAATTACCCGCGTGGCAATATGCTTTGGGATAATTTGAAACCGGAGAATGTGACGGAAGCGGCGGCTGAAGAATCGCTCGTGCAAATGTTGTTAAAGACCAGGGAACAGAACGCACGCTTGAACGAAGCCAAGACGCGTGTCTTATTCTGGTGCCGCTGGTTGCTTTTCCTTGGCATATTATTATTGGTTGGCAGTCAATTGCTCGATGCGTTGGCGAGTAGTTTGGCCTGACCGACAAGACTTATGATCCACATTCATAAAATCATCAAACTCTTGGTGCTGCTGGCAGTCTGCGTTGCCAACCGCGCCGTCCAAGCCGAACCTTTGTTTCCGCAAGCTCCCGGCGTGGTTTCCTACACGTTTCGCGAGGAATTCAAACAGGACATGCCGGCTACGCTCGATAAAATCAAGGTGCTTGGCATCACGGACATTGAATTCTCAAATTTGTTTGGCAAGACCGCCGCCGAAATCCGCGCCCTGCTAGATGCGCGTGGTTTGGTGTGCTCATCCTTCGGTGTGAACTTTGACGACGCGCTGAACAAAACCGATGAAGTCGCGGCCAATGCCAAGACGCTCGGTGCAAAATTTGTCCGCGTGGCGTGGCTGCCCAATCGCCAACCTTTCACGCTTGAGTTGGCGGAACAAACCGCCGCCGAGTTCAACCGCATTGGCAAACAATTACGTGAACGACACGGCTTGATCTTTTGTTACCACGCGCACGGATATGAATTTGTTCCGCATGGCGAGGGCACGCTTTTTGACTTGCTCATGGCTAAGACCAAGCCGCAGGATGTCAGTTACGAACTCGATATTCTGTGGGCGCACTACGCCGGAGCCGACCCCGCCGCTTTGCTTGAAAAATACGGCAGCCGTTTCAAGCTGATGCACCTAAAAGATCTCAAGAAAGGCGTGGTCGGCAACCTGACCGGCAAGGGTGACGTGGACAACGACGTGGCGCTTGGCTCCGGCCAGCTTGACTTGCCGGCGATTCTAAAAGCCGCGCAGAAAGCGGGTGTGGAGCATTTCTACATTGAAGACGAAAGCACGCACACCGCCACGCAGGTGCCTCAAAGTATCGCGTATTTGAAAAGCCTGATGAACTAAGCTACCAAGTTGACCAATGAAGAATTGAAACGACATAACAAAATTCAGTTATGAACCAAGCAGCATCCCAGCTTATATCCCGTCGCCACTTTGTCGCCTCGACCCTCACTGCCGGCGCGGCCATCGCCTTGATGCCGCGCGCCTCCTTGCGCGCGGCGGAGTCGCCCGGCAAAAAAGTTGTCGTCGCGGTCGCGGGCGTCCGCACCGGCGCGCCCGGCGGCAGCGGTCGCGGCATTGAGCAGATCGGCAAGTTCACCGCACTGCCCGGCGTCGAGTTCAAATATGTGATTGATGTCAACCAAAGCTATCTCGCGCCGGCGGCCGCCATCGCGAAAAAAAAACAGGGATTTGCGCCCAAAATGGAGACTGACTTCCGCCGCGTGCTGGAAGACAAGGACGTGGACGCGCTCATTATTACCACGCCGGATCATTGGCACGCGCCCATGGCCATTCTGGCGGCCAAGGCTGGCAAGCATGTCTATGTCGAGAAGCCTTGCAGCCATAATCCGCACGAGGGCGAGTTGCTCGTTCAAGTGGCGAAGAAATATGACCGTCTCGTGCAAATGGGCAGCCAGCGTCGCTCCATTGCTAATGTCCAACAGATGGTGCAGGAGATTCACGACGGTGTGATTGGAAATATGTTTCTCGCCCAATGTTTTTACGCGCGCCGGCGTCCGCCAATCGGTTTCGGCAAGAAAATTGCGCCGCCAAGCGAGTTGAACTGGGATTTGTGGCAAGGTCCGGCACCGCGAACGGAATATCGCGATAATGTGGCGCCTTACAACTGGCATTGGTTTTGGCGCTGGGGCACCGGCGAGACGGGCAACAACGCGGTGCATCTGCTCGATGTCGCGCGCTGGGCGATGAATGTCACCTACCCGACGAAGGTCAGTTCATTCGGCGGTCGCTGGCACGACGTGGGCTTGGATGATTGGGAAGCGCCGGACACGCAGGAAATACAACTGGAGTTCGGCAATGGTCGAGGTATTTCGTGGTTTGGCCGCTCGTGCAGCACTTACGGCGCGCCGGGCTACAAGGCCAACGGCATCGTTTTCTATGGCAACAAGGGAACGATTGATTATGACGGCAGCGGCACCTATACCGTTTATGATCTCGACAACAAAGCCGTCAAGACGGTAGGCGAAGATCCGACCAAAAAATCCAATCTGGCCAACGGAGCCGATCCCGGTCTCAACGACACGCACGCGCTGAATTTCATTGAGGCCATTCGCGGCAATGCAAAATTAAACGCGCCGATCAGCGAGGGCCATTGCAGCACGCTGATGGGACAGTTGGGCAACATTGCGCAGCGCACTGGCCGCAGTCTGCGGATTGATCCGGCCAACGGGCATATCATGGATGATTCAGCGGCGGCGAAATTGTGGACGCGAGAGTATGAGCCGGGCTGGAAACCGACGGCTTAACGTGTGAACAAATCCACGCCGGTTCACGCCGTGTTTCTATTCGGGCATTCAAAGTATGAGGACAATAATTAAACTTAAAACCATTTGCATTTGTGCCGGTGTTTTCGCCGGCCTGTTCAACACAACTGCGGAAGTGCCGGGCGAATTTCGGCCGCAACCGATTCTGCATCCGGCGGAAAAAGTCTGGGCCACAGGCGAGAAAATTCAGCCGCCGGACACGCTGCCCGTGTCGCGCGCGCCGCTCGTCAACACGGCCCAGCGCAAACCCAAGTTGGTGCATCCCGGCGAACCAACCGTGCGCGGCAACGATCTGGTTTTTAATTCCGGCTGGGAAATGATCGAAGCGCCGCGCCTCTACCGCGCGGACGGCGCGGTCCTTTCGAAATCCGGCGTGAACACGCGCGACTGGTATGACGCCACCGTGCCGGGAACCGTGCTGACGACGCTGGTGGATCAAGGCGTTTATCCGGATCCGTATTTTGGCCTGAACAATCTGCTGATTCCGGAAAGCCTGAACAAACAGGATTATTGGTATCGGACGGAATTCACGATGCCGAAAAATTTTGCGGGCCGCGAACTTACCTTGCAGTTCAACGGGATTAATTACTACGCCGAAGTCTGGTTCAATGGCGAGTATCTCGGTCATATCACCGGCGCGTTTATTCGCGGCAAGTTCGATGTGACCAAGTTTGCCAAGCCCGGTGAGGCGAACGTGCTGGCCGTCATGCTCGCGCCGCCGCCCGATCCGGGGATTCCGAGCGAACAGTCCGTCAAATATGGTGCGGGTGACAATGGCGGCAAGATGTGCCTCGACGGCCCTTCGTTTGAGTGCGCGGAAGGCTGGGATTGGATTCCGGGCGTGCGCGACCGCTGCACCGGGCTGTGGCAGGATGTGATTTTACGCGCGACCGGGCCGGTGGCCATTGCCGATCCACAGGTTGTCACGAAGCTGCCGTTGCCGGATACTTCCCGCGCTGAGGTGACGGTTCAAGCGGAGTTGCACAATACTTCGGATTCGATTCAGCAAGGCGTGTTGAAAGGTTCCTTCGAAGGGGTGAAGTTTTCTCAGCCGGTCACGTTGCAGGCGGGCGAGACCAAGACCATTGGTTTTGCGCCGAAAGATTTTCCGCAGCTTACCGTGAAACAACCGCGCCTGTGGTGGCCGAACGGCTACGGCAAACCGGAGCTTTATCATTTGCAGCTCGCCTTCGTCACGCAGGACAAACAGGAATCGGATCAGGCGGCGCTGCGTTTCGGTATTCGCGAAATGAGTTATGAGCTTGGGATAAAAAAACCGGCCGGCGGATTTGACCGCTATGAATTCTTACCGACCATCGCACGCGAATCGAACCAGCCAGTGATTGACAATCGTCGCGACACCATGGTTTGGGGAATGGAAAACAAAGCGAAGCGCGACCAAGCCATCGTGGCGGCCGGCGGCAAAGCACCGACGACACCATTTTGGTGGGGTGCCGGAGAGGACACCACGGTTGGACTTTGGCCCGGCGCGGAAAATTCACCGGCGTTGCGGCCGGTGGCGGACACCGAGATGGGGCGTTTTCTGGTTGTCAAAGTGAACGGGCAGAAGATTGAATGCCTCGGCGGCGACTGGGGCATGGACGACGCTATGAAACGTGTTTCGCGCGAGCGGCTCGAACCTTACATCCGGATGCATCGTGACGCGAACATCAATATGATTCTCAATTGGGCGGGCCAGAGCACGTCCGAGGCATTTTATGATTTGTGTGACGAATACGGGATTCTCGTCTGGAACGACTTTTGGATGAACACGGAAGGAAATAATTACGCCGCCGCCGATCACGACTTGTTTCTCAAAAACGCGGCGGATGTGCTGAAGCGGTTCCGCAATCATCCGAGCATCGCGCTCTGGTGCAGCGGCAACGAAGCTGTTCCGCCACAGTCATTGCACGAGAAGCTGGACCATCTCATTTACGAACTCGACGGCACGCGCTATTATCAGCCGGACTCGCGGCTAGTGAACATGCGGAACAGCGGGCCATGGTCGAACCGGTCGCTGGAAACTTATTTTCACGATTTGAACCAGGGTTTCAGCACCGAGCTTGGCGCCAGTTCGATACCGTCCGCCGAAGTGATGCGCACCATCATGCCCGAAGCCGACCTCTGGCCGTTGGGTGATGACTGGGCTTATCATGACATGACCACGAAGGGTGCGGGTGACAGCGTTTCCACTTTGGGCCGTATGACCGCCCGTTTCGGCGAGCCGCGCGATGTGGCGGATCTTTGCCGCAAAGCGCAGATGTTGAACTACGAAACCATTCGCGCAATTTATGAAGGTTTCAACAGCCGGCTCTGGAACGATTGCAGCGGTGTTGTTGTGTGGATGAGCCATCCGTCCTGGCCGAGCGCGCGCTGGCAGTTTTACACTTGGGACTACGATCCGAACGGCTCGTTGTTTGGCGCGAAGAAAGCCGCCGAGCCGATCCACATTCAGATGAGCGTGCCGGAATGCAAAATCGCGGTGATCAACCACCGGTCCGCGACGCTGAACAAGGTAACTGCGCAGGCGACGATTTACGACTTGGCCGGCAAGCCGGAATCGATTCGCAAAACAGTGCTCACGGCGGCACCGGATGCCTGCACGGATGTGTTCACATTGGACTGGCCCGCGAACGGAGCTCATTTTGTCCGGCTGGAGCTGCGTGACGCGAAGAGCAATTTGCTGTCGGAAAATTTTTACTGGCACGCCCGCGATGAACATCAACTGCAGGCCCTTGACATGCTTGCCAAAGTAAGTTTGAAAGGTCAGGTGCATGTCCGCAGCGGTGGCACCGGCACGGTGATCAAAGGCCGTGTCTCCAATCCGAGCCAGACGCCCGCGTTGCAGGTGCGCCTGACATTGCGGGACGCGAAGACCGGCCAGCGTATTCTGCCCGTGTATTATGGCGAAAATTATTTCACGCTGCTGCCCGGCGAATCGCGCGATTTTCAGATCGAAACCCGCGATGCCTTGAAGGACGTGTTCGTGGATACGGACGGTTGGAATATCGAGCCAACACGCCTTCACTGAGAGCTGACATTCGCCGAACCATCCAACGTTGAGCCGGCGGCTGAATTTAGCACGAAATTAAATCCCCACTAACAATGAAAAAACCTTTTCAAAACAAAGATTTGTTCTTACGAATTGCGCCAGGTCTGCTGCTCCTGTTAGGCAGTTTTCAACTAATCCGTGCCGAGCCCAATCCACCCGTGCCGAAAGCTGAACTGGTGGCGCCCGGAATCTGGCGAATTCGTTTGGGGAAACCCGAAGAGTTTACTCCTTCATTTTTCCGCACAGCGCCGGAAGATAAGGAACACCTGAAAGCTTTGCCCATAGTTGAGCGAATGCCGTTCGCTGCCGAAGAAATCAATTTCAAAGTTTCAGGTCATGGCTGTGCCGTGCGGTTGCCTATGTCGGCCAAAGAAAACATCTATGGTTTCGGGTTGAATACGGAACTATTCGACATGACTCAAACCGCCGCCGGTCACACCGGCCGGAGGGTGTTCCTCAAACCCACTGACCATCCTGAAAACGATCTGGGCGAATCTCATGCGCCGGTGCCTTTTTACGTCTCCTCCAGGGGATACGGTGTCTTGGTAGATACCGCCAGATTTGCCTCGTTTTATACGGGTGATGTTGCTCCGGTGGAGGCGGCAAGAGGCGGTGGAAACGCAATCGCAAAAACAAGCACGGCCGACTTGTATCGGCCGCAGGAACAGAAAAATAAAACAATGCTGGTGGAAATTCCGGCGGCAAAAGGGGTGGATGTTTACGTGTTTGCCGGCCCCGCAATGCTGGATGCAGTCAGACGTTATGATCTCTTTTCCGGAGGGGGCTGTGTGCCGCCGCTCTGGGGGCTTGGGGTCCAGTATCGAGGTTATGGTCAGTTTGGTGCGGACGAATCGCTGAGGCTTGCCGCACAACTTCGTGCTGATCATATCCCATGCGATGTCTGGGGCGTCGAGCCAGGCTGGCAGACCAAAACCTATTCATGTTCATTTGTCTGGAACACGAATAAGTTCAGTGAGCCGGATGATTTCATCAGGAAATTGCACCAGCAGGATTTTCACTTGAATTTTTGGGAACATGCCTTTACTCATCCCAGTTCGCCCATTTATCACGATCTAAAACCTTGGTCTGGAGACTATGCGGTCTGGGGTGGGTTGGTGCCGGATTTTGCCTCACCTGAGGCCAGACGGATTTTTCTGGCCCAAAACAGAAAGGCATTATTTGACAAAGGAGTTGACGGTGTAAAATTGGACGAGTGTGACGACCAGCCGGAATCGCCAACCGCGTGGTCATTCCCTGCCGTCAGCAGATTTCCGTCCGGTCTAGACGGCGAGCAAATGCATTCGTTGTTCGGCTTGCTGTATCAGAAAACCATGCTGGAACCCTACGCGGAAAAATCCCTCCGCACATGGGGATTGGTGCGAAATTCGCAGGCGTTGGCGGCGCCATTGCCTTATGTTGTTTACAGTGATTCCTATGACCATCGCTGTTATGTGCGCGGCCTGGTGAACGAAGGTTTCAGCGGCCTGCTTTGGACTCCGGAGGTCAGGGATGCCGATTCAATTGAAGATCTCTATCGCCGCATTGAAACGGTGATTTTTTCGCCCGAAGCGCTGATCAACTGCTGGTATATCAAAAATCCGCCCTGGCAGCAGATTGACCGGGACAAGAATAACCACAACGACTGGATGCCTGACCATCAGCAAGTCGAGGATGGCGTCCGCAAGCTCTTGGAATTGAGAATGAGCTTTGTGCCTTATCTATATTCCGCGTTCAATGAATACCGTCTCAAAGGCATCCCGCCGATCCGGGCTTTGGTATTAGATTGGCCGGATGATCCCGCAGTGCGCGAGATTGACGATCAATACATGTTCGGAGCTTCGGTGATGGTGGCGCCAATATTTTTGGGCCAGAAGGCACGCACGGTTTATCTGCCAGCAGGAGACTGGTATGACTTTTGGACGCACCAGAAATATTCGGGTGGCAAGACGATAGCAGCCACTAACAATGTGGAACAAATTCCTCTGTTTATCAAGGGAGGAACCCTGTTGCCGTTATCCGCGCCGATGGAACATATCAGCGCAGACACCGTCTTTGCGCTCACGGTTTACGGCTTCGGGTCGCAACCGGCCGACTTTATTCTTTACGAAGATGACGGGGCCTCCAATGCCTTTGCGGCCGGGAATCAAAATCAAATCCGTCTTCATTGGGATGATTCGGGCCATTCGGTTGAACGGACCGGTGGGTATAAGGGACTGCCCCGTTTCCGGATAGTTAATTGGCAGCATGAATAAGCATATTGGAAGCCTCAAAGTTAGCGGAGCAATGCTGATTGGCATTGCGGTTGTGAGGTTTCTAGCAATGACGCAGCGGCAACGTTTCTCTAATTTCAATCGAACTAGAGCGGTTTCAAAGAAACTGTCGCCGGGCTACATGGTAGGCGCTGAGGGATTCGAACCCCCGACCCACAGCGTGTAAAGCTGCTGCGCTACCACTGCGCCAAGCGCCTGACCGCGCCCACTCTACCAGAGCCGCGCCGCTTGGCCAAGCCAATGTGCGGCGTTAATTTTCCTTGCCTTCCGCCGGATTTTTCGTAATTTTCACACTGCCTGAACGCCGCGTGTGCGGATGTTCAATTGAGGCTGAGAAAAAACCGTTAAACAATCAACCTAACCTTTAACCTCCGTTGCCCCGGCAGCGCTCGTTAGTTAGGCAATGGAGTCTTCGCGCAGTTGACGGTTGCAGGTGACACGTTGCAGGTTTTTAACTTGCAACATTCAACCTGTAACTTGCAACTCCACCAAGCCTCCCGCAGTTCCGTCCCGTAAAATTATGCTCACCATGGAAGAGGCCCTGAAATCGGGCAGCAAACTCGTCGCTCAAGGCGAGATCGTCAAAGGCACCATCATCGAAGTCCGCGCCAAGGAAGTCCTCGTGGACATCGGCTACAAAAGCGAAGGCGTCGTCCCGCTCAACGAATTTTTGGAACCGACCGCCGTCAAGGTCGGCGACGAAATTGACGTGCTCGTTGAAAAACTCGAAAACAAGGAAGGCACCGTCGTCCTCTCGCACGAGAAGGCCGAGTTCAAAAAGAACTGGGACAAGATTCTCACGATTTGCAACGAAGGCGGCCGCATCATGGGCAAAGTCAAGGCGGTCGTCAAAGGCGGCCTCATTGTCAATGTCGGCGTCGAGGCGTTTTTGCCGTCGTCGCAGATTGATGTCATCACGCCGAAAAATCTCGCGGGTTTCGTCGGCAACAGCTACGAATTCAAGGTTGTCAAGATCAACCAGGAGCGCCAGAACATCGTGCTCTCGCGCCGCGAACTCATCGAGGCCGAACGCACCGACAAGCGCGCCAAGCTGCTTTCCGAAATGGTCCCCGGCGACATCCGCAAGGGCACGGTCAAGAACATCACCGATTTCGGCGCGTTCATTGATTTGAACGGCCTCGACGGTTTGCTCCACATCACCGACATGAGCTGGGGTCGTTTGACCCATCCGTCGGAAATTCTCAAGGTCGGCCAGGAACTCGACGTGGTTGTGCTCGACGTGAACAAGGAAAAAGAGCGCGTCAGCCTCGGCCTCAAGCAGAAGCTCGCCAATCCGTGGGACCAGATCGAAACCAAGTTCCCGGTCGGCACCAAGGTCAAAGGCAAGGTTGTCAGCCTCATGCCCTACGGCGCGTTTGTGCAGCTCGAACCCGGCGTGGAAGGCCTCATCCATGTCACCGAACTTTCCTGGACCAAGCGCGTGGCCAAGCCCGGCGACGTGCTCAAGCAGGACCAGGAAATCGAAGCCGTCGTTCTCGGCATCAACCGCGACGAGCAGAAAATTTCCCTTGGTATCCGCCAGTTGGAAAGCAATCCATGGGATCAGGCCGAAGGCAAATATACCGTCGGCAACAAGGTCAAAGGCAAGGTCCGCAACCTCACCAGCTACGGTGCGTTTGTCGAGCTGGAAGAAGGCATTGACGGCATGGTTCACGTCTCCGACATGTCGTGGACGCGCAAGATCAATCATCCTTCCGAAATGCTCAAGAAGGGCGACGAGATCGAAGCCACCGTGCTCGAAGTGGATCGCGCCAACCAGCGCATCGCGCTCGGCATGAAACAGCTCGGCACCGATCCGTGGGCGACCATTGACCAGCTCTACAAAGTCGGCGACCTCGTCACCGGCAAGGTCACCAAGCTCGCCAGCTTCGGCGCGTTTGTCGGCTTGCAACACGACATTGACGGCCTCGTTCACATCTCGCAGATCAGCGAGGAACGCGTGGACAAGATCAAAAACGTGCTCAAGGCCGGCCAGGATGTCAGCGCCCGCGTGGTGAAAATTGACCGCAACGAGCGCCGTATCGGCCTGTCCATCAAGGCCGCCAGCTACAGCGACGAACAGCTCAAGGAAGAACAGAAAATCCTCGACGCGCTCAAGCCCGGCGAAGATTTGGTTGCGCTGCAACACGCCTTCGACGCCCTCGACGACGTCAAGACCACCGACAAGGAGTAATTCCTTTCGCAGAATTCCAACCGGCGGACTGGCCACAGTCCGCCGGTTTTTTCATTTGTTAAATCATCCTCGTGCTCATCGTCATTCTCATCCTCAAAAAAAACAGTGAGGATGACGATGAGCAGGAGAATGAGGATGATTTATTGCTCCAGCGAAAACAGCGAGCGGTGCCGGTAATGCAGAATCTTAAACTCCGGCTCGTCGCGGATCGTTTCCACCAGATCAAACTTGTCCTCGAACGCCGGGAAAAACGTGTCGCCCTCCACCTCGCGTTTCACCAGCGTCAGATAAAGATCGGAGCACAGCGGCAGCGCCTGTTCATAAACCTGCGCGCCGCCGGCGATGAAAAATTCCAGCGGCGAACTCGCCGGGTCCAGCTTCAGCACGTTTTTGATGATGCGCAAATCCACCGTCGCCGCGCCGCCGACCTTCGGCAGTTCAAATTGCGTCGGCTGGTCGGGAAAATGCGTCTTGCCGCGCCCGACCCACGCCTCGCCAAAAACCTCCGGAAAATCTTTCTGCAATTTTCCCGGATGCCGGCTCAAGACAATGTTGATGCGGTTCGGCAGCGGTTTGCCGAGGCTCTCGAACGTCTTGCGCCCCATGATGACGACATCGCCCGAAGTCATTTTTTTGAACCACTTGAAATCCTCCGGCAGATGCCAGGGAATTTTGTTCCCCGCACCAATCACGCGGTTCAGCGACATCGCGGCGATGGCCTTGAAATGTTTCATCTTGATTTGCGCGAGTGTAAAACCTTTTTCAATGTCTCGGCAAGCCGCGCATATTGCGGCAGCGAGTTGTAAAGCTGCGCCGAGACACGCACCAACTGTTTCGGCAGCGCGGGCCATGGCACAATCGGCACTTCGATGCCGTGTTCCCGCAGCAGTCTGGCCCGCAGCGGCGTCTGGCCGTTGGAAATTTTCTTCGCGTCCGCCGCGCTCATGTCCGGCAGCGGCACCGCCGCGAGCGAACCGATCATTTCGTCCGGGCACGGCGGCGGAACTTGCAGCGCGTCGCACAAAATGTTCCGCGCCGCCAGCGCCAGCGCGCGGTTGCGCCGCATCACCGCCGGCCAGCCGCCGGGCAGCAGCGCGCCAATGACGCGCAGCGATTCCGGCACGCTCAACCACGCGGAGAAATCACCCGTGCCCGTCCAGCCGAATTCCAGCAGAAAGCGCGAACGATCCATGCGCGGCGAATTCGCGCCGTGACTGATGACCAGCGGATGAATCTCCGCCTGCCGGTCGCGCCGGACATAAAGCAGCGCCGCCGTCTTGGGCGTGCAAAGCCATTTGTGGCAGTTGCCGGTGTAATAAGTCGCGCCCAGTTTTTTCAGGTTGAGCGGAATCATCCCCGGCGCGTGCGCGCCGTCCACCAGCGATTCCACGCCGCGCAGATTTAATTCGCGGATGATTTCTTCCACCGGCAGCACGAGGCCCATCGGGCTGGTGACGTGGTCAATCAGCACCAGACGCGTTCGTTTTGTGACCCGCTCCAGGATGGCATTTACAACTTGCAGTGGCGATGCGAGTGGAAAAGGAATTTTCGCCACCACCACGCGCGCCCCGGCGCGGGCGGCGGCAAAATCCAGCGCGCAGCGGCAGGCGTTGTATTCGTGGTCGGTGACAAGCAGCTCATCGCCGCGCCGGAATTGCAGCGAACGCAAAACCGTGTTCACGCCCGCCGTGGCGTTGGGCACAAAAACCAGATCGTCCGCCGCCGCGCCGACGAATTGCGCCAGCGTCCGCCGCGACTCGTCCCACAGCGCCTCGAATTCGTCCACGAGAAAATGGACCGGCTGCCGCTCCAGCCGGTCTTGAATCGCGTGTTGAAATTTCAGCACCGGACGCGGGCAGCTTCCAAACGAGCCGTGGTTGAGAAACGTCACCGCCGGATCAAGCGGCCAGAACCCGCGCCCACCGATGGGGCGGGTGAGCGAGATTGCGGCAATGGCTTTGAAGTCTGGCATGGTTGCAAGTTGCAAGTTGCAGGTTGCAGGTTCGTCATGCGGTTGCGAGCAGGAAAAACCTGCAACTTTCAACCTTCAACCAGCAACTCTTTTCACACCGCCACCGGCGCCTTGATGGCCGGATGCGGGTCGTAATTCAGCAGTTCAAAATCCTCGAACTTGAAGTCGTGGATGTCCGTCACCGCCGGATTTAATTTCATCTGCGGCAGCGGACGCGGCGCGCGCGCGAGTTGCAGTTTCGCCTGCTCCACATGATTCGCGTAAAGATGCAAGTCGCCAAACGTGTGGACGAAATCGCCCGGCTTCAAGCCGCAGACCTGCGCGACCATCAGCGTGAGCAGTGCGTAGCTGGCGATGTTGAACGGCACGCCGAGAAAAATATCCGCGCTCCGCTGGTAAAGCTGGCAGCTCAGTTCGCCTTCGCTCACATAAAACTGGAACAGCGTGTGGCACGGCGGCAGCGCCATGCCCTGAATCTCGCCCGGATTCCACGCGCTGACGATGAGCCGCCGGCTGTCGGGATTTTTTTTGATCTGCGCGATTACGTCGTCAATCTGGTTGAGGCTGCGGCCGTCGGCGGTGCGCCAGTCCGTCCATTGCGCGCCATAGACGCGGCCCAGGTTGCTCTCCGCATCCGCCCATTCGTCCCAAATCGTCACGCCATGCTCATTGAGCCATTTGACGTTCGTGTCGCCGCGCAGGAACCAGAGCAACTCGTAAATGATGGACTTGGTGTGGACTTTTTTCGTGGTGAGCAGCGGAAACGAATCGCGCAGCGGGCAGCGGATTTGCGCGCCAAACAAGGAGAACGTGCCGGTGCCGGTGCGGTCGGCCTTGAACTTGCCGTGTGCTTGAACGTGCCGGAGCAAATCGAGGTATGCAATCATCGCGGGAAAAAGTTAAGCACGAAATGCGCGAAAAAGAAATTCCCAAAACGTCCGCCGGGCCGGCAAAAAATTCCAAGACAAACCCGCCGGACGGTTCTAATCTCCTTTCGTCATTTCCCCGCGCCGATGTTTGCCGTGTTGAAAAGGTCCGCCAACGAACTGATTACCGCCGCCGCCATTCTGGTCGGGCTACTGGCGGCGGGAATTTATTTGTTCTGCGCGCCGATCCGCCCGGAGCAGCCGGTGAAGCTCTGGTTTCTGGCCATGACGAACGCCGCCCCGATGCAGCCCTCCGCCAGCTTCTGCGTCACGAACGAAAGCGATGAGCCGGTGCATTTCGTGAATGTGGCCTATGTCTGCGGTTCTGCGAAATATTTCAGCATGGAAGAGCTGTCGCCGTGGGTTAATGATTTGTTCCCCCATCAGGCCAAGCAGTTCACCGTTCCGCTGCATATTTTCGCCACCAACTGGTTCGTTAAAGTAAATTGGTATTTCCAAAAACCCAATGCGCTCGAACATTTTCGCGAACAGGTTAAGGTGAATCTCCGGGTGAACCGGAATTTGTTGGCAGCGCACCGGTGGCCGCAATTTTCTCGCTCGCCGGAAACCGTGTTACACCAAACCGATTCCCCCGTCGTCAAACTTTCCACGGAAAGCTGGAAAATTGGCACGCCTTTCCCGTTCGTGGTGCCTCCAAAATAAAATTCCAGACTCCTTCATCATCGAAGCGGATTAGCACCCAGCCGCAAAGTTGCAAAGCAATCAATTCCCTTGGCGGCTTCGCCACTTAGCGCCTTTGCGTTGAGTTTTCCCGTGTTTGCTGCGAAACTGCGCTGCATGCGAATCCTCGCCCTCGATCACGGAACCAAACGCATCGGCGTCGCCGTCAGCGACGAACTGAAAATGATTGCCCAGCCGCTGGAATATATTCTCGCGGAGCCGTTCGCGCCGTTCCTGGAGCGGCTCAAAAAAATTCTCGCCGAGAAGGAAGTGGACCTCATCCTCATCGGCCATCCGCGCAACATGGACGGCAGCTACGGTCCCGCCGCGCAAAAAGTGGAGACGTTCGTCGCCGTGCTGAAAACCGCCGTGACCGTGCCCATCAAATTGTGGGACGAGCGGCTGACGAGTGCGCAGGCGAACAAAATTTTAATCCAAGGCGGCGTCCGCCGCGACCAGCGCAAAGAGAAGGTGGACAAGATGGCGGCGGCGATTTTGTTGCAGAGCTATCTCGATGAAATCGCATGATGAGTGATGCGTGATACGTGAAAAGATCAGCTCACGTTTTCACGCATCACGCATCACGCATCACGCATGAAATTCAAACTCGTCATCGCTTACGACGGCACCGCTTACCAAGGCTGGCAGGTGCAGAAGATCGGCACCGGCGTGCAGGAGAAAATCGAAGCGGCGTTCGGCCAGATGTTTCCGAGCGTGAAGCGCATCCACAGCTCCAGCCGCACGGACACCGGCGTCCACGCGCTCGGCATGGTGGCGCACGTCGAGATTCCGCGCGCGGAATTCAAGATGCCCGTCGGCCGCCTCGCGCTGGCGCTCAATGCGTTTCTGCCGGACGACATCCGCGTGCTCTCGGCGGCGCGCGTGCGGGAAAAATTTCATGCGCGCTTCGACGCGACCGGCAAGCAGTATCGCTATTACGTCTGGAATCATCCGGCGATGAATCCGTTGCTGCAAAATCGCGCGTGGCATTTTCCGATGAAGCTGGACCTCGCGAAAATGCGCGCGGCGGCGAAGCTGTTTATTGGCAAGCATGACTTCCGCTGCTTCGCCGGCACGCGCAGTTACGAAATGGAGTCGAACGTGCGCACGCTCAAGCGTTGCGACCTCAAGAAATCCGGCGCGCAAATCACGTTCATCATCGAAGGCGACGGTTTTCTCTACAAAATGTGCCGAGGCATCGTGGGCACGCTCGTGCAGGTCGGCCAGGGGAAAATTCCGCTGGCGCGCGTGGCGGAAATTCTCGCCAGCCGCGACCGCCGCGCCGCCGGCATGACCGCGCCGGCGCACGGGCTGGTGCTGTGGAAGGTTTTTTACAAGTCCAAGGTCCGAAGTCCAAAGTCCAAAGCGTGAAACCGCCATGCACATTGTTTTAGTCGAACCGGAAATTCCGCCGAACACGGGCAACGTGGCGCGGTTGTGCGCGGCCACGAAAACCGCGCTGCATCTCATCGAGCCGTTCGGTTTCAAGCTGGACGATGCGCAGCTCAAACGCGCCGGGATGGATTACTGGCGGCAGGTCGAATGGCACCGCTGGAAAAACTGGCCGGCGTTCGCCGAAAAACTTCCGGCGGACGCGCGGCTGTGGCTGGTGGAATCCAACGGCGCGAAGCTTTACAGCGAGGTGAAGTTTGCGCCGGCGGATTACCTGGTGTTCGGCCGCGAGACGGCGGGTTTGCCGAAACAGCTTCTGGAGCAGCACCGCGAAAACTGGCTGCGCATCCCGATGTTCAACGCGGAGTCGCGCTCGCTGAATTTGTCCAACTGCGCGGCGCTGGTTTTGTTCGAGGCGCTGCGGCAGCAGGGCTTCGCGGGGGAAATTCGTTGCGGTTGATTTCGAACGCAGATTTTTTATCCGGGGATCATTCGGTTTCGGTCCGGACCGGAACGAGCCGCAAAACCGAGGGTGACGGCAAGTCGCCGGTGCGCGGACGGTCGCGGTTGGCCTCCAGCGTTTCCCAGCGCAATTTGTAAATCAAGCCCGGCACGCCGCTTTCCCCGGCGTCAGCCGCCCAACGAACTTGCAAGCCGGGGAAAGCTCCTTCAATGCGGCTCCAGCCCGGTGATGTTTCCGGACGCGGCAGCTTGCCCGTGGCCCGGAGCGTTTCGGGATCAATCAGCCAGGTGCCGCTGCCAAATTTGATGTGGTGAAAAGTTTGCGTGAGCCGCCCGTCGTTTTCGCGCTGCACCGCGCCAAGGCCGATGGCAAAGGTCGCGAGCCGCCGCCGCTGAAATCCCAGCGATACGGCCAGTCGGTGATTTGATGGAGCCGCCAGCTTCCGTTTTCGAGCCGCGCCGTCCACGGCTGCGTGTTGCCCGCCGCGTCATATTTGTGATAGCTGATGGTCACGCGGTTCTGATCGTCAAAGCCGATTTTGGTGTTGCCGTTGATGATGCCGCCCTTTTGCGGAACGGGATCAACAATGTCGGAAGTTTCCAAAGTGATGGGCAGCGTGAACGGCTGGCCGGCCCCGGTTTCCCAATGGATCAAATCCCGGCTGCGCGCGTAGCTCAAATGATGGTTGCTCGACGCATCCGGCGATTCGCGCCAGACCCACGCGAGATGAAACCAGCCGTCCGGCCCCTGGACCGGGCCGTCGAAATACGCGTTGCGCCGGCCTTCGCCATCGGTCAGCGGCGCGGCGAGCAGCGGTTTCCACGTCCGGGTTTTCAGATCATAAACGTCAAAAATCTGGTTGCCGTTGCCGCTGTGGCCGTCGCGGTAGGTGAAGAGAAATTCATTCTTCGGCCCGCGAAAAAATCGCGGATACGTCACCTGCTGCTCGTGGGAACCAGCCATTTTTTCCACGCGTTCGAATGTGGCCGCCGCCCACGGTTTCGCGGTGCGGAAATATTTCAGAGGCACGGCGTGCATGTCGCCGCTCAAGTGGAGATAGCCGTCGTCGTCCGCCGCCAGCGCGAGGTAATTATGGCTGTCCCAGCCCGTCGTGTCCGGCAGCCGGGTGAGCGTCCACTGGCGCTCCTCCAGCCGGCGTTTCGCCACGGTAAGCCGCCGCTGGTCGTCATAAAAGGCGACGAATTGAAACGGCGCGCGCGTGAGCAGCGCAAACCCGACCGGATGCCCCGCCCACACCGGCGCGATGTCCAAGGCTTCCTCGGCGGCGCGGGAAATTATGGGAGTTGAATTGTTCGTGGCCGCCGTCGTGCTGATGGCGGCGCACAAAAACAAACTCCACCTGATGAAAATTCGGAATCGGTTCATGCCAATCTGTCCGGCCTCGCCCTTAAAAAAGCGAATGTGTTATTGTCAAAATCGCGACCGCTTTCATGCGGCGATTATGGCGAGCCGCAAGGATTCGGCGAAACTATTTTTCCGTTTTGTCAGCGCGCCTTTTTTCAGTCACCGATGATTTTCACCAGCACGCGCTTGCGGCGGTTGCCGTCGAATTCGCCGTAGAAAATCTGCTCCCACGGACCGAAATCGAGTTTTCCCTTCGTGATGGCGATGACAACTTCACGGCCCATGATCTGGCGTTTCAGGTGCGCGTCGCCCGTCGCCTTCGCCAAGGCGGCATTGGCAATGGCGGCAAAACTCTCGCTATAGACGTAACGCCGCATCCGCAGCGGCCGGCCTTCGCGCGTGACGGAAAATACATTTTGCCATCCGGCGCAAAACAGTGCTTCCGCGAAAACTCGACGCAGGAGCGCGCCGCCGCCGGCGAGTTCAAAACTTTTCACGGACATCGCGTCACTGGTTTCCAAACCGGCGGCATGGGAAAAAATAATTTTCACCTCCGCGTCGCGCGCCACGGCCTGCACCGGCTGCGAACCGCTCAATTCAATTTTCTCCCCGTAAACTTTCGCGCGGGCGACGAGCGCGAGGCGGCGGCCAAGCTCGCGTTTCTCGCGCGGATGCACGTCGTTCGGCACGCCGTGGTCGCTCGTCACGGCAACGGCGGCGTGACCACCCGGAAAAACTGCGCGGGCTTGACGCCGCAGTCATCGGTTGTCGTCAGGCGCAGGATGCTGCCCTGGCACGCCGGGTCGGGAAGCGGCGGCGACAAAACCTTTGACAAACCGCCCGGAATGGTGTTTCTTGTGCCTGCTAAAATGAACACCACGTTCACCAAACAGATGACGACGCACGTGCCGGTCAATGGCTTCATGGCCATTTGCCAGCGCGCCTGCCGTCTGGCTGGCATCGTGGGAATGAAATTCTAGCTCACCAAGGATTTTCCAAAACCCGCGATTGCCGAGGCAGTCGCGGGTTTTCTGTTTCCACCCCAGCGAAAGAAAGAAAAATTATATGAACACTACCAATCCCAGACTCCGGGCTGATTTCAGCCCCGAAACGCGCTTTGCGGTGCAGCCCGTGCCGGCCACGCCGTTCCGCGCCACGCTCGAAAGCGAATTCGAGCGGCTCAAAAACCGCCTGCTCGCCGAAACGCTCGACGAGGCCGAACAGCCCGAACTGAACGTCCCGCTCCGCCGCGCCGCCAACGAGGCCGCCGCGCTTGCTTGGGTCACGTTCTACCCGCTGCTCGTGTTTCCGGAGCTGTTCGAGGAAAAAGCCCGCACCGCGCTCCGGCAGGCCCGGCGGCAGGCGCGCGTTTATGCCAGCAGCCCCGAACTCGTCGCCGCATGAAAACGCGCAGGCTTAAAGTGGGGATGCCGGCCGGTGAGAAGCCGTTGGTGCGGGCAAAATAAATTTGCGCCCGCGCCAACGGCTTCTCGCCGCGCCTTCTTGTTTTCGGGAAATAATCGGCTGTAAATGCAATGCGAAAAAAAGCAGGAAGCGAATGGATCTGGGAAAATGTTCAGTCTTGAATGTTTTACCGCCTGTAAAATTCATTTCTCCTCCACGCGCTGAATCCGCGCGCCGAGTTTCCTCAGTTTCACGTCCATCTGCTCGTAGCCACGGTCCAGATGGTAAATGCGGTTCACCTGCGTCGCGCCTTTCGCCGCCAAGCCTGCTATGACCAGCGCCGCGCTCGCGCGCAGATCGCTCGCCATCACCGGCGCGCCGCTCAACGGCCGTCCGCCCTTCACAATCGCGCTCGGCCCCTCGATCTCGATGTCCGCGCCGAGCCGCGCCAGCTCGCTGACGTGCATGAAGCGCGATTCAAAAATCCGCTCGGTGATGATGCTGATGCCCGGTGCCAGCGCCAGCAGCGACATCATCTGCGCCTGCACATCCGTTGGAAAACCGGAATACGGCAGCGTCGTCACATCCACCGATTTCAATCTGCCCTTGCGCCGGACGACCAGGTTTTCGCCGCTGCGCTTCACGGAAACATTCGCTTCGTTCAGTTTGTCCAGCACTGCGCGCAGATGGTCGGCCCGCGCATTTTTAATGGTGATTTCGCCGTCCGTCGCGGCGGCGGCAATGGCAAACGTCGCCGCCTCGATGCGGTCGGGAATGACCTCGTGCTCCGCGCCGTGCAATTTTTTAACGCCGATGATGGTGATGGTCGGACTGCCCGCGCCGGAAATTTGCGCGCCCATCGCGTTCATGAATTTTGCCAGGTCCACGACCTCCGGTTCGCACGCCGCGCTTTCGATGACCGTCACGCCATCGGCCAGCGCCGCCGCCATCATCACGTTCGCCGTGCCCAGCACGGTGGAACCGGCGCGACCGCCGAGGAACATCGTTGCGCCCGTCAGTTTTTTCGCCGTGGCGTCCACGTAGCCGCCTTCGATTTTGATTTTTGCGCCGAGCGCCGCGAAACCTTTCAGATGCAAATTGATCGGCCGCGCGCCGATGATGCAGCCGCCGGGCAGGGAAATCCGCGCCGACCGCAGCCGCGCCAGCAGCGGCCCGGCGATGCAGATGGAGCCGCGCATTTTGCGGACGAGTTCGTAGTCGGCATAGCCGCGAATTTTTTTGGCGCGGACGGTGAGCGTGCCGCCGGCAAATTTCACCTCCGCGCCGAGCGAGGCCAGAATCTGCGCCATGAACCGCGTGTCGCTCAAATGCGGCACGCGGCGGATGACGCAGGGTTCGTCCGTGAGCAGCGCCGCCGCCATGATGGGCAGCGCGGCGTTTTTGCTGCCGCCGACGGTGACTTCGCCGAGCAGCGGCACGCCGCCTTTGATGAGAAAACTTTCCATGAGAATTAAAATGTATTGGGCCACGGAGGCACGCAGATTGCCACAGATAAAAAACTGCGCGGCGAAAAACTTCTGGGAAATCTGTATTCCATCTGTGTGAATCTACGGCTAAAAAATCAAACCCGCGCGACCAGAATTCTGGCGCGGTGAGCGTAGTCTTCCTGCACGGCTTCGACAATCCACTTTTCACTTTCAAAAATTTTTTGGATGTCGCCGGCTTGGCCGTCGCCGAATTCCAACATGATTTTTCCGGCCGGTTTGAGAAACGGTTTTGCCTCCACCGCCAGCCGCCGGTAAAAATCCAAGCCGTCCGCGCCACCGTCCAAAGCCGCACGCGGATCGAAATCGCGGACTTCCGGCGCGAGAGTTTCAATTTCGGCGGACGGAATGTAAGGCGGATTGCTGACGATCAAATCGAATTGTGTTCGGGTTGCCAGCGCGGCAAAGCCGTCGCCCAACAAAAACTCAATCCGCTCGGCGACCTTGTTTTGCAAGGCGTTTTGTTTCGCGAGTGCGAGCGCATCCGGCGACAAATCAAGTGCGATGACTTTCGCATTCGGACATTTCGCCGCGAGCGCGATGGCGAGACAGCCGGTGCCGGTGCCGAAATCCAAAACGGTCGCAGGTTGCTGGTTGCTGGTGGCAAGAAATTTCCAGCCGAGTTCGGCGAGCAGCTCCGTTTCCGGGCGCGGCACGAGCGCGTGGCGACTTACGGAAATTTCGTGGCCGCAAAACGAGGTCGAGCCGGTGATGTGCTGGAGCGGTTCGCGCAGGCCGCGCCGCTTGACCAGCTCGCGGAGCGCGTCGATTTCCGGTGCCGTCAGCACGCGGTCAAAATTCAGATACAGCTTCATGCGCGGCATTTTGAGCAGGTGCGCGAGGAGCAATTCCGCGTTGAGGCGCGCAGATTCAACCCCTTTTTTAGCAAGGAAATCTGTGCTCTTCTGAATCGCTTCGAGGACGTTCATGTTTTTTTTGCCTTCGTTTTTTCGTCGCCATATTTGACGTGAAAGCCGATTTCACGGCGTTTGGGTTCGGGCGGGGGCATGAGCTGGCGGATGGCATCGAAAACGATTTTGAACTGCGCGTCATATTTTTTCTCCAACGCGGCGAGCTGGCGGGAAAGCTCCGCGTTGGAGGCCAGCAGTTGCCGCAGCCGCACGAAGGCGCGGACGACCTGCACGCTGGTCAGGGCGGCGCGCTCGCTGTTCAAGACGTTGGCCAGCATCAACGCGCCATGCTCGGTGAAGGCAAATGGCCGATGCGGCGAAAATCTGATGCGGGCGAGGTGGTCGCAATTTGCGACCACCTCGGCCTTTTCGGTTTCAGTCAACTGAAACATGAAATCTGGCGGAAAACGGATGGCGTTGCGTTTGACTTGCTCATTCAATCGCTTGGTGGTCACGCCGTAAATTTCCGCCAGATCGGCGTCGAGCATCACTTTTTCGCCGCGCAACAGCAGGATGCTGCGTGCGATGCGCTCCATTGGAATGAGGATTTCCGTCTTGTTCATGCGCCGAGCGTGGCAGAAGTTTTATTTGCCTTCAACGCCTTTGAGATAGGCCAGGACCAATTCCGGCAAATCCTTGCTGTAGCCGCCTTCGAGCAGGCTGAACAGCGGCACATTCAACGCACGCAGCGTCTGGCCGAGCCAGTAAAAATCCTCCGGCAGCAGCGAGCCGTCAGCCAGCGGATCGCGCAAATACGCGTCGAAGCCGGCGGACACCGCGACGAGATCGGGCCGGAAAACGCGCAGGTCGTCCAGCGCGTGCGCGAGCTTGGCGCGATACGTCATGCGCGGCGTGCCGGCCCCGACGGGATAATTGAAGCAATTGCGGCCGCGATTTTCCGCGCCGGTTTCGGGATAGCCCGGATACTGATGGACGGAAAAAAATTCGATGCCCGGCTGGTTCAGCAAAATGTCTTCCGTGCCGTTGCCGTGATGAATGTCAAAATCAAAAACCGCGACGCGCTGCGCGCCGGTGGCCGTGGCTTCGAGCGCGGCGATGGCGATGTTGTTGAGATAGCAGAAGCCCATGGATTTTTCGCGCAGCGCGTGGTGGCCGGGCGGGCGCATGAGGCTGAAGACGGTTTCGCCGTTGCGCGCGGCGCGCAGGGCGTCGAGCGACGCGGCGACGGAGGCGCGGGCAAATGCGCCGATGTTTTCGTGGAACGGCGTGTCTTCGTCGAAATCTTCCGGCACGGCGAGCCGCGCGAGCACCGCCGGCGTGTGGGCGCGGAGAATGATTTCGTCCGCGACGGTTTCACTCGGCGCGACCCAGGTGATCGGCAGTTCCGTCTGGCTTTTCAGGCGCGCAACGGTTTTGGCGACGCGTTCGGGCCGTTCGGGATGGCCGGGGCGCGCGTAACCGGTGCAGCGTTCGTCAGTGATGATTTTCACGCGTGGAATTAAACCACGGATGCCGCCGGTTGAACATGGATTTTGTGCGGGGCAAAAACTGTTTTGCAACCGCCGCCCATTCCGCTACGCTCCAAAAAATAATTATGAACAAAAAACTTTTCGCCGCCGCCGCTCTGTTCGGCGCGGTCGTCTTCCAATCAGCCGCGTGGGATTACGAAGGCCATCACGCGGTGAACGAACTGGCGCTGGCGTCGCTGCCGACGAATTTTCCGGCGTTCGCGCTGGCGCCGGAAACGCGCGCCCGCATCGCCTTTCTTGCCGGCGAGGCCGACCGCTGGCGCAACGAGACCAGTTTAAAAAACGGCACGGGCCTCGCGCTCGGCCACGCGAGCGGGCCGGATCATTACCTTGATCTGGAAGACCTCAAGCTTTACGGCCTCACGCCGGCGCAACTGCCGCCGCTGCGCTATGATTTCGTGGCAGACATCGTCAAGGCCCGCGCGGCGCATCCGGAAATTTTTCCGGCGATTGACCCGGCCAAGGATTCCGACCACACGCGCGAGCTGAGCGGTTTCCTGCCGTGGGCCATCACGGAGAACTATGAAAAATTGCAGTCCGGCTTTGCCACGCTGGCCGCGCTGGAAAAATTCGGCGGCACGCCGGCGGAAATTCAGAACGCCAAGGCGGACATCGTTTATGTGATGGGCGTGATGGGCCATTTCGTCGGCGACGCCAGCCAGCCGCTGCACGCGACGATGTATCATCACGGCTGGACGACGAACAACAATCCGAACCATTACACGACCTCGTTTAGTTTCCACGCGTGGATTGACGGCGGGTTTTTCCGCAAGACCGGCGGCATTGACGTGAAAAAATTGTCCGCGAACATTCACCCGGCGGCGAAAATTCCGGCGGCGGACGATCCGAACGGCGTTTTTCAAACGGCGGTGAATTTCATCGTGGCGGCCAACCAGCTCGTGGAGCCGCTTTACATTCTGGACCGCGACGGCAAGCTGTCAAACAAGGGCGACCAAGGCGCGGAAGGCCGCGCGTTTCTCGAAGGCCAGCTTGTGAAAAGCGGCCAACTGCTCGGCGATCTCTGGCTGACCGCTTGGGCCACCGCACCGGAAGACACCTTTCTCGAACGCGAGTTGCAGCAGCGCGCGGCGGCGGAAACAAAATGAGTTCTGCGTCAGGGGTTGCAACTGGCAGCACCGCTGGCGCCGCATTTGTCCAGCGTGGCCGGTGATTTCCGACGCCGCGCTCGGCCCGACGTTGCATGGCAAAAATGCTTCGTGGCTCAAGGGCACTTTAGGTTCTTCGCCCGCTTCCCTGACGCTCGGCTTTTCTTTCAGAAAATCCCCCGGCTTCAACGATGCGTCCGACCAAACCTCCGTGTCCAAACTTTGACGAATAATCTTGCCCCTGATTTTGATTCTTGCAAAATATGCGCCGCTGATTACAGATTGCAGCAAATGCGGAACGCGTGAGAATGACCGCCATTTGCCGTCCTTGGACCGGCGAAAGGCGTTTTTTTGTTGTCGCGGGAGGGTTGTCGGTGTCAGCCATATTTTCGTCCGGGATACAATTGCCGGATACAACGGCAAGGAAAGCAGAAGACGAAAACCTCGTCGAGTGCTTGATTTTGTTTGGTTTGGTAGGTTACCCAAGTGGCCAACGGGGGCAGACTGTAAATCTGCTGGCTATGCCTTCGATGGTTCGAATCCATCACCTACCACCA
>Ga0182030_10005976_pt1 | contig 25765 bp, 26 predicted proteins | sample 812S3MmetaG_FD_121299 | JGI IMG/M metagenome (GOLD analysis project Ga0182030, IMG submission 121299) | Permafrost microbial communities from Stordalen Mire, Sweden - 812S3M metaG (Illumina Assembly) | ecosystem: Environmental > Terrestrial > Soil > Wetlands > Permafrost | place: Sweden...
ATCCTTGGTCGCGGTGGGCGGTGTATTCATTCCACCCAGATAGACATTGGCCAGAATCAACCGTTACAATTTTTGCCGTGAATTTTTACGGTTAGCCAGTTGCGGCCTTTCCGGGCGAAGGCTACTTTAAGCGCGTGTTTGGAATTTCCAGCCGGTTCAAAACTTCGCCGCTGCTCCTGCTGCTGCGCGTGAACGCCGTCCACAGTTGGCGGCGGCTGCTGGACGTGCGCAAGCAGTCGCGACTGCTGACGGGCATCATCGGCCTTTTCATCAGTGGTTATCTCGTGCTGGCGTTCGAGCTGTTTTATCACGGGCTGAAATTCATCGCCAAGTTTCCCGGCCTCGGCGCGGTGCTGACTGAACGGCTGCTCTACACGCTGTTCGCGTTTTTGTTCGCGCTGCTGCTGTTGAGCAACCTCGTCATCGGCTACACCAATATGTTTCGCAACCGCGAGACGGCGTTTCTGCTGTCGCTGCCGGTTTCCACGCAGACCATTTTCAACTGGAAATTCATCGAGTCCACAGTTCTGGCATCGTGGGCGTTTTTGTTTTTGATCGCGCCGCTGCTCGCCGCCTTCGGGCTGGTGCGCGATGTGCCATGGCATTTTTATCCGCTGACGGTGCTGCTCATCGGGCTGTTCATCATTTTGCCCGGCGTGTTCGGCTCGGCGCTGGCCATCGGCATCGGGCGACACCTGGACCGGAAAAGTTTTCAAATCCTGCTGCTGCTGCTCGCGCTGGTGCTGCTGGCCTTCGTCGCGTTCTGGTGGAAGACGAATCCGGTGGACGACGACCTGCTCGACAAGCGCACGCTGGAAGCGTTGGATCGGCTGCTGGCCAAAACGCGGTTCACCATGTTCCCGTTTCTGCCAAGCTACTGGCTCTCGGCGGCGGTGCTGCAATGGGCGGAAGGCATCGGGCGGAGCGCGGTTTTTTTCGCGGCGGTGCTGTTGAGCCACACGCTGTTTTTCGGGAGCGTGGCGTTCACGCGGTTTGGCAATCTGTTTTACGATACGGCCTCGGCGGTGCAAAGCCGTTCCGGCGGCGGCTTCAAATTTAATTTTTCCCGCGCCGAAAAAAAATCCCGCGCGCCGGGACTGCTTGAAAAACTGTTTGAAAAAATTCCGCTGCTCCCGCCCGACACCCGCGCGCTCGCGGTGAAAGACATTCGGATGTTCTGGCGCGACACCACGCAATGGGGCCAGTCCGTGATGTTTTTCGGCCTGCTCGGCGCTTACATTATCAACCTCCGCAACTTCACGCACCAGCTCACCAGTCCGTTCTGGATTCACGCCGTCGCGTTTATGAACCTTGGCGCGTGCGCGTTCAACCTCGCCTCGGTGACGACGCGGTTTGTATTCCCGCAATTTTCCCTCGAAGGCCGGCGGATGTGGATTGTCGGCCTGGCGCCGATGGGTCTCGTGCGCGTGGTAAAAATCAAATACTGCCTCGCCAGCGCCGCGTCGCTCGCCATCACGCTGGCGCTGGTCACGCTCTCGTGCTACCTGCTGCAAATGCCGTGGACGGACGTGGCGTTTTTCGCCGCCGTCATCACCGTGATGACGTTCGCGCTCAACGGCCTCGCCGTCGGCCTCGGCGTGCTGTATCCGAACGTCAAGGAAACCAACCCGAACAAAATCGTCAGCGGCTTCGGCGGCACGCTGTGTTTCGTGGTGAGTTCAACCTATATCATCGCTGCGCTCGCGCTGCTGGTCCTCGGACAAATCAGTCCGCAACCGAACAAGTATTTGGCGAATCCGGGAGGGATCGCCGGATTTTTATTGATTCATGCCACCTATGCCGCCGTCGCCAGCGTCGCCGCCTTTACGCTGCTGTCCGCGCTCGTCGGCTGGCTGCCGATGAAATGGGGGCTGAAGCATTTGGAAAATTTTGAAACGTAAATCCTAAATTTTCTCCAAAGCGGCAAACAATTCTTTTGACGCGGCAAAATGCCTCTGCGCGTTCGCGAAAACCAGATTGAAACCTTTGCCGTAAGCCGGGCCGTTGGCCACGCAGAAATCCGTCGCGCAATCCATGATTTGTTTTTTCGCGGCGCGCAAGGCGTCCGCGCGCTGGCCCTCCGCCTCGAATTTCCAGCCGACGATTTTTGTCTTTGGAAACCAGCCGCGCAGCTCCGCGATGATTTTCGGCGTCGACACCAGCTCGGCCAGCAATTGCCCCTGCCGCGTGGAAATCTTTTTTGACGCCTTGAGCGCGGTGAATTCGCCGGCTTTCGTTTCCGCGAAAATCTGGCCGAACGCAAAATCACTCACCGCCGCCGCGTGAAAAATGGCGTCCACCTTTTTGCCGGAACACGCTTTCAGCTTCGCGCGCAAATCCGCCGTGGTGGAAAAAGTTTTCACCGACTGCGCTTTGCGTTCGCCCGCGTAAGTCGCCGCTGCGCCGATGAGCAGCGTCACGCGATGGCCGCGCGCGGCGAGAAAATTGGCCAGCTCCGTGCCCAGCCGGCCCGTGGAAAAATTCGTGAGCCGGCGCACGTCGTCCAGCGGCTCGAACGTCGGCCCGGCGGTGACGATGCAGTTCATGCTGCGAGGATAGCGGATGGCGGCAGCCGGATGAAAGCGCGATTCGCGCCGCCGGCACATTGACCGTTTGTCACATTACCGCGCGGGAATCCATCGTGACCTTCAGGGCGTAACGGTTTCCGGTCCGCTGCAATTGCATCCGCGCGCCGAACGCGATGGAAAGATTTTTTGAATTCAGCACGTCCGCTTTTGCTCCGGCAGCCCGCACCGCGCCTTTATTCAAGACCAGCACGTGCGAAAACACCGGCATGATTTCCTCGACGTGATGCGTCACCAAAACCAGCGTCGGCGAATTCTTTTGCGCGCCAAGCCGCTGGAGGAATTGGAGAAAATGTTCGCGCGCCGCCGGGTCCAGCCCGGCGCACGGCTCGTCCAAAATCAAAACGCGCGGCTTTGTCATCAGCGCGCGGCCAATCAGCACGCGCTGCCGTTCGCCTTGCGAGAGCACGCGCCACGGACGTTCGGCCAGATGCTCGCACTCGATCTGCCGCAGCAGTTTCCGGGCTTGAGCTTTTTCGCCGCGTGTCAGCCGTCCCCAAAAATCAATCATCGCATATTTGCCGCTGGCGACGGTTTCCAGCGCCGGTTCGTCATCGGCCATCATCTGCCGCACGGACGAGCTGACGAGGCCGATCTTTTTTCGCAACTCGCGCCAGTCGGATTCGCCGTAAGTTTCGCCGAGCAGGGAAATTTCTCCCGCCGTCGGCATGAAATAACCGGTGAGCGCACTCAACAGCGAAGTTTTGCCGGAGCCGTTCGCGCCGAGAATCACCCAATGCTGGCTGCGCTCCACGCGCCAGTTCACGCCGCGCAAAATCACCGTGCCGCCGCGCTCGATGCGCAGGTTTTCCACGGATAAAACAGGTTTCGCTGTTTTCACAATTCCTCGATCTCTTTCCATAGCGGTTGCAAATCGTCATCGGCCAGCGCCATTTTTTGGATGGCTTCTTTGCCACCGGCCGCAACGGCCCGTTGCAGCCATTCGCGCGCGAGGTCGAGCTGCTGCATCTGGCACGCGTAACAAGAAAGGTTGTAGGCGATGACCGGCTCGCCGGGGAATTTTTCCGCCGCCGGTAGCAGCGCGTCCCACGCCTGCGGCAGACCGCCGTTGGCCGCACGGCGCAAGGCGTAGGCGCGATGCAGCCAGCCGCCGGCATCACCGGGAGCGGATTTTAATTCCTGCTCCGCAAGCTTCAACGCGTCGGTCCAGCGTTTTTCATGCACGCAGAGCGTCCACCGGACTTCCAGCACGTCCGCATGATTTTGGCTGGCCGGCGAAATCTTTTCCAGTTCGTCGCGCGTATCATCGGCGCAGCCCAGCCCCAGCCAGCCAATGGCGGCGTCAAGGTGATGCGTGTCGGGCGGTGCGAGCGGTTCCATGCGCCGGAATTGTAAGCACGCTTCGGAAAAACGCCGCTACAAAAATCAGTCGCGCGCAGACTGCGAAGGGAGCGAAGATGGAAATTTTTTTCTTCGCCAATTTCGCGGCCTTCGCGCGACGCTGAAACCGTGCTGGCATTTTTGCCGCTGGCGGTTTATGAATGAGGCGTTATGAAAAAGCTCATTCCCTGTTTAATGGCAACCGTCGGCGCGTTTTCCGTCCAGGCGAAAATCGTGACCCAGACCATCGAATACAAGCAAGGCGGCGCGACGCTTGAAGGCTATCTCGCCTATGACGACGCGAGCACCGCCGCGCGCCCCGGCGTGCTGGTGGTGCATCAATGGCTCGGCCTGACCGATTACGAAAAGCATCGCGCGGAACAGCTCGCGGCGCTCGGCTACGTCGCGTTTTGCGCGGATATTTATGGCAAAGGTGTCCGGCCACAAAACACCAGCGAAGCCGGCGTCGAAGCGACAAAATATAAATCCAATCGCGCGCTGCTGCGGCTACGCGTGAACGCCGGCCTGAACGTGTTGAAGAAAAATGAACTCGTGGACCCCAAGCGCGTCGCGGCCATCGGCTATTGTTTTGGCGGCACGACGGTGTTGGAACTCGCCCGCAGCGGCGCGGAGCTGAACGGCGTGGTCAGTTTTCACGGCGGTCTGGATTCGCCCACGCCGGCGGACGGCAAGAACATCAAATGCAAAGTGCTCGTCTGCCACGGCGCGGACGATCCGTTTGAAAAACCGGAGGACTTGGCGGCATTTGAAAAAGAATTGCGCGACGCCACGGTGGACTGGCGACTCATCAAATACGGCGGCGCAGTCCACGGCTTCACGCAGCCGATGGCCGGCAACGACAATTCCAAAGGCGCGGCCTACAACGAGCGCGCGGACAAGCGTTCGTGGCTGGACATGAAAAATTTCTTTGCCGAGATTTTTAACTGAGTTTTTCCAGCCACAGATGGGCACAGATGAAACACAGATAGGAATTTTCTCTCATCTGTGTTCATCTGTGAAAATCTGTGGCTAAATAAACCATGCGCATCACTGGCGGCCAAGCAGCCCGGCGAATTCTGAAAGTTCCCAAAGGACTGGACGTTCGCCCGACGCCCGATCTCGTCAAACAGGCGGTTTTCAACTCGCTCGGCGCGCGAGTGGTCGGTGCAAAGGTTTTGGAATTATTCGCCGGCAGCGGCGCGTTGAGTTTGGAATGTTTGAGTCGCGGCGCGGCTTCGGTGTTGTGCATCGAGAAGTCGCATCGGCACGCGGAATTCATCCGCAGCAACGCGGTGGCGGCAGGCTACGGCGAAATTCTGGAGACGCGGACGCAGGATGTTTTTCCCGTGATGAATCAACTGGCGGAAAGTGGAAAGCTGTTTGACCTGATCCTCGCCGACCCGCCTTACGGTGAGAAAAATGTGAACCGGCGCTCCATGTCATTTGCGCAACAGTTGCTTGATGATAAAAACCTGCCGAAGCTGCTCGCGCCCGGCGGAAGATTTGTGCTCGGCCACACGAAACGCGACACATTGGAAATCGTCGCGCCGTGGACAGAGGCGAAAATGCTCAAGCACGGCGACACCGTGATGCGGTTTCTGGAAATCGAGTGAACGGTAGGGCGGCGCTGCTGCGCCGCCATCGAAGAACAACTGTTGAAATTTGGGCTGCGCGGCAGCGCAGCCCTACCAGAAAAAATTAATCTTGCGCCGCCGCTTCGACGGCTTCGCGGATGGTCTGTTTGAACACTTCCATGCCCTGGCCGAACGCGGCGGAAATGGGCAGCGGCGAAATCTTTTTGACCTTCTTTTTGAACTGCTTCAATTTTTCCTCGGCGATGGCCTCGTCCATTTTGTTGGCGACGACGAGACGCGGCCGTTTCAGCAATTCCGGATCGTAAAGTTCCAGTTCCTTGAGCAATTGCTTGTAATCGTCCCACGGCTCGCGGCCGTCGGTGCCGGCCATGTCGAGCAGCAGCACGAGGATTTTGCAGCGCTCGATGTGGCGGAGAAATTCGTGGCCGAGGCCGACGTTGTTGTGCGCGCCTTCGATGATCCCCGGCACGTCGCAGACGGTGAGCCGCTTCCAGTCGGCGTATTCCAAAATGCCAATCTGCGGCGTCAGCGTGGTGAACGGATATGCCGCGATTTTCGGCCGCGCCTTGGAAATGGCGGTGAGCAAGGTGGATTTGCCGGCGTTCGGATAACCGACGAGGCCGATCTCGGCCATGAGGCGAAGTTCCAAAAGATATTCACCTTCCGTGCCCGGTTCGCCCGGCTGCGCGAAACGCGGCGTCTGGTGGCGCGCGGTGGCGAAGTTGCGGTTGCCCAGCCCGCCGCGTCCGCCTTTGCACAAAATAAACTGCTGGCCGTGCGTCGTGAGGTCGGCGACGAGTTCGCCTTTGCCAGCATCGGCAGCGGCGGATTCACCTTCGGCTTCGACGTCCTCGTTCAAATCAATTTCCATCGCTGTCTGGCCGTGTGAACTGCGCAACAAAGGCCGTTTGCCCATGCCGCTGCCGATCATCGGCTTGGCTTCATCGGACTCGTCCTCATCGTCGCCGTCCTTTTTCATTTTGGTTTCGATGGGTGGCGTGGTGTCCTTCAGTCGCCAGACAAGCGTGCCGCAGGGCACCTTGATGATCAAATCGCCGCCCGCGTGACCGTCCATGCCCTTGCCCATGCCGTGGTCACCGTCCTTGGCGAGCAGGCGCGGGACGTAATATTGCTGGATGAGATTGTTGAGGTCGTGGTCGGCCTGGAGAATGACGCTGCCGCCGCGGCCGCCGTTGCCGCCGCTGGGGCCGCCCTTGGGCACGAACGCTTCGCGGTGAAAGGCGACGGCGCCCTTGCCGCCGTGGCCGGCGCGGGCGTAGATTTTTATTTCGTCAATGAACATGATTCCATTCCTAATCTTAATCCTGATCGTAATCTTAATCCCCGCCGATTACGAGCAGGATCAGGATTAAGATTAGGAAATAAAAAAGGCGAGGCGCGAAGCCTCGCCTTGAAATTTTTCCGCACTGCTCAATTCTTCGCCGGCGCTTCCGCGACGATGTTGATGCGGCGGCTTTCCTTGTCAAACAGCACTTTGCCGTCGGTGAGCGCAAACAGCGTCCAGTCGCGGCCGGTGCCGACGTTCTTGCCCGCGATGAATTTGCTGCCGCGCTGGCGGACGAGAATGCTGCCGGCGGTGACGACTTGGCCGCCAAATTCTTTTACGCCGAGACGCTTGCTGATGCTGTCGCGTCCGTTCTTGACGCTGCCTTGACCTTTTTTATGTGCCATAACTTAGTTGCTGGTTAAAAGTTGAAGGTTGAAAGTTGGCGCATCAGGCGTTGATGGCGGTGATTTTCACCACGGTCAGTTCCTGGCGGTGGCCGATGGTCTTGTGATAGCCCTTGCGGCGTTTCATCTTGAACGTCAGCTTGTGCTCGCCGCGCTTGTGCGCCACGACATCCGCCGTAATCGTTGCGCCGGTGACGGTGGGCGCGCCGACGGAAAGCTTGCCATCGTTGTTGACGAGCAGCACGCGGTCAAACGTGACCGGCTTGCCCGCCTCGACTTCAAGGCGTTCGATTTCGAGTTGATCGCCGGCAGTGACGCGATACTGTTTGCTACCTGTTTCTAAAACGGCATACATAAATTTTTCCCCGCAAAGGGTCTGGAATTAAACCAGATTTTCCGAAGCTGTCAATGCCTGATTAAATGTTTTCTCGGTCATGCACCATCGCCGGCCGCCGGAAAAGTTTTCTGCGGGCCTTGGGGCGTTGAATTGGCGGCGGGAACCAGGCGGCGAAAATTGACTGCACTGGCTCATTATTCCCTTCTGGTGATGCAAAAATGTTCTGCCGGTTGGGAAAAATGGGGTGGCCGACGGGATTTGAAAACGTCTTTGCCATTTTTGATAAATCTGCCAAAACGCCACATAACCTTGCAAACAAAGGGGGAAGTGCGTTTTTTAATTTTCACCCTGAAAACCTGTTTTGACGCATTTTGACACGTTCGCTGTCGGAAATTTCCGGCGGCTGTGTTCACCCTTTGCCGGCATCCAAGTCACGCCAGCGGGCAACGTCGCGCGTCCGGCGCGGACTTGCGGCAAGGCGGATGATTCGCCTGAAACCACCCGGCGGCATAGGGATTCTCTTGAGGTGTCTGTCCGCTGGGCAAGTTGCTGGTGACACACTGGCAACGCCCCTTCATGCGCGGGTTTTGAAATTCCATTTACACGGAAACTGGATTTGACAAATCCGGCGTGTGAATACAAATTGTCTCCGTGCGGATCATCAAAGAATCGTTCCTAGTGGCGGCGGGGCGGGAAAATCCGCCAGCGGCTCGCCACTTGGACGTTTGGCGCAAGACAGTCAGGGTGGCGGCGTGGCACAATCTGCTGGACGTGCGGCAGACATATCCCGATACGGACGCCGTGAAAGTCCGCAGCGGGCGGACGGTGCTGGTGTTCAACGTCCGCCGGAATGACTATCGCCTGATTGCGGCGGCGCATTTCAACCGCCAGATTGTCTATGTGATGCGCTTTATGACGCACGCGGAATACAGCAAAGACCGTTGGAAAGAAACTTTATGAAAACGACGCAAACGAAAATTGAATTTGCCGGGCTGCCCAAAGACTACGCCGGCCTGTGCCAGATGCTCACGCCGCGCCCGCTCCATGACAAGGTGGATTTCGAGAACGTGAGTGAAATCACCGACACAATGGCCGGACACAAGCTGACGGCAGACCAAGAGGATTATTTTGACCTGCTTTGCCGACTGATTGAAGATTACGACAAGGAACACCTTGACGTGCCCAAAGCGACCGCGCTGGACGCGTTGCAACACCTTTTGGACGCGCACGACATGAGCGCGGCGGACTTGTCGCGGCTGCTGGGCGTTCACCGCACGTTGGGCGGAATGATTCTGCGCGGCGAACGGCAATTGACGCTCGCGCACGTCCGCACGCTGGCAAAACATTTCAGCGTGTCCGCCGATTTGTTCCTGCCGTAACGTCCGGCGGCAGGGCTGGCGAAATCGGCCAGGGATTCATGGCGCAAACTCTTTCCAGCTTTGTTCCGCGGATTGTGCGGGGTGGTTTTGATCCGGCCTTCCTTCGCGGCGGATTCGATTTCGGCAGTCACGCGCTCGGTTTTACCAAAGTTGGCTTTGATGCGGTTCACCCATTTGCCGGCGTCATTCACCCATTGCACGCCAGCGCGGTTTCCAGGCGGCCTGCCAATTCCCATTGCCCGGCTGAAAGCTTGCGCGCGGTCGTCATAAATTCAAAATTTTGCTGCTGGCGTTCGAAGGAATGAGTCTGCCCATTTGTCCGCCTCTTTCCGCCAGTCTGTAGCCTTGGCTTTGACCGGATCTTTGAGCACCGGTTTGATCCGCCGCACCAGGTCGTCAATGTGATGTTCATGCATGGCTACCTCCGTCCCAGGCCCGGCATTCTTTTTGGAATTCACAGCCGAGCCATTGCATCCCGACTGCCGGCACGAAGTCTTCACGCTCCAAACCCTCGACATAGTTTTCCATGAGCCTGAAGAGCCGATTGTGCTGATATTCCAGCATCGGTCCGGTTTCGGTGATGATGACCTTCGGCACCTTCGTTTTGATGAGGTGATGCAATTCCCTGGCGCAGATAAACGGCCAATGGGTTGGCGAGAACCAACTCGGATAGTTGTGGATGGAGTTGCGCGGGAAATTATAAACCTTGGCTGTCGGCTGATCAAATAGACCGCTGGATAATTGCCCCTGTTGGGGTTGGGAAAAACGGCACGGATTCCTTCATGACATTTTTTATTTCCCGGCCAGCAGATTCGTTGGCCGCTTTTCAGCCGTCGTTTTTTTCAAATTGCGGCCGGCGTTCAAAAAATATTTCTGCGTCACCTGGCCAACGCCGGGGCGAGGCGTAATCTACAAAGGGTGACTCTCAGGGTTGCCAGCCGCCGCCCAGCGCCTTGATCAACGCCACTTCCGCCACCAGCCGCTGGCCGGCCAGTTGGACGACGGTGCGCTCGTTTGCCAGCGCGGTGCTTTGCGCCGTGGCCACATCCAGATAAGTGTCCAAGCCGGCCCGGTAACGGTTGTTCGAGATGTCGAGCGTGTGCTGGGCGGCGACGACGGCGGCGTTCTGCGCGCTGAACTGCGCGGCCAGCAGACGTTGCGCCGAGAGTTCGTCTTCGACTTCCTGAAAAGCCGTCAGCACAGTCTCGCGATAATTCGCCAGCGTTCGGTCATACGTCGCGTGGGCCACGGCCAGTTGCGCGCGGTTGCGACCGCCAGTGAACAGCGGAAAAGTCACGGACGGTCCGAGCGCCCAGACATGGCTCGGCCAGTCGAAAAAAGTGCTCGCGCTCAAGGATTCATAGCCTGCAAGCCCGGTGAGAAAAACGCGCGGATAAAAGGCGCTTTTTGCCACGCCCACATCGGCATTGGCGGCGCTCATCCGGCGTTCGGCGGCGGCAATGTCCGGCCGCCGCTCCAACAATTCGCTGGGCAAACTCACCGGCAAATTTGGGATCGCATTGGTGGGGGAACTTTCGGTCGCGACTTGAAAACCGGTGGCCGGCTGCCCGCACAGCGTGGCGAGCGCGTGCAATAAATTTTCTTGCTGCAACTCCAGCGCGGGCAATTCCGCTTCGGCAACGCGCAACTGCGTTTCCGCCTGCGACACGTCGAGATCGGAAGCGATGCCGCCCTTGCGCCGGTTTTGCGTCAGCTCCAGCGAACGGCGATACGTCGTGATGGTATCAGCTACCAAAGTGTGTTCCGCTTCGAGCGAGCGCAGCATGAAATAATCGCCCGCCACTTCCGCCTGAAGTGAAAGTTTGGCGGACGCGAAGTCATCCGCCGCCGCCATTGACCGTGCCTGCGCGCCTTCGCTGGCTCGGCGCACGCGACCCCATAAATCCAGCTCCCAATTCAAATCCAGCGGCGCCATGAAAGTGTTGTAAGTATAAGGTGCGCCGGCGGGCTTGCCATTCACCGGCGCGTTGACGCTCGTGCGCTGGCGGGTGTAGCTGGGCTGCGCCGAAAGCTGCGGAAAAAAATCCGCGCGCGCAACTTTCACCAGAGCGCGGGACTGTTCAAATTGGGCAGCGGCTGCGGCCAAGTCCTGGTTGTTCGTTGCGGCCAGGGATTCCAGCCGGTCCAGCTCCGCGCGGTCAAAAATTTTCCACCACGCGCCGCGCGGCAAACTGGCGGCTGGCTGTGCGACTTTCCATTCCGGCAAATTTGTTGTCGAAACTATTTCGGTAAATGCCGCCGGCATCGGCTGCGAGGCAATAGCCTGCGGCCGGTGATAATCCGGTCCGACGGAACAGCCCGCGATGGCGGCTAGGCCGGCCGCGAAAATGAAAAATTGTTTTCTCATTTTTCCGTCACGGGTTTCACCGGTTCTGCCACATGGACCGCCAAACCGCTGGCCAGCGAATCCGCCGGGTTCATGATGACGCGGTCGCCAGCAGCTATGCCTTCGAGAACTTCCACCGTCTGCCCAAAATCGCGGCCGAGTTTCACGGCGCGGATTTCAACTTTATTGTCGGCGTTGACCGCGCCCACGCGAATGCCCTCGGCGCGGAACAGCAGCGTGTTGGCTGGCAGCGTGAGCGTCGGCGCGGCAACGCTGTCGGTGAACCGCACTTGTGCATAGCTGCCAGCGAGAATTTCGCCGCGCGCATTGTCCACCTGCAATTCGGTCAGCAGCGTGCGCGATCCTGGCTCAATCGCGCCGGCGGTGCGGACGACTTTGGCGGTGATTTTTTTCCCGAGCGACTGATCCAAAATCAATTCGGCGGTTTGCCCCGGCGTGATGGCGCGCGCCATCGTCTGCGGCACGCGGACATAAACGCGCAGCGGATTGACCTGCGCCAGGCTGAAGAGTTCGTTCCCGTTGCCAGCGGTGATGAGCTGGCCGACATCCGTTCGCCGCGCGGTGATGGTGCCGTCAAACGGCGCAGTGACGCTGGCGAAAGTTTTCAGCTCTTCAAGCCGGTGCAAATTGGCGAGTGCGGCGTCGAGGTTGGCTTTTTTCAATTCCAAATCGGATTGCTTCTCGGCGGTTTCCTGTTCGCTGACGCTCGCCGTCTTGAGCAAATCCGTCCATCGCGCCGACGTGATTTTAGCCAGATCCATCGCGGCCTGATTTTGCGCCACCTCGGCTTTGGCCTGCGCGAGTTGCTGGTCCACTTCCGGCGTTTCAATTTCCGCTAGCAGTTGTCCGTTGGTAACCGCCGCGCCGATGTCCACCAGCCAGCGTTTCAAATAGCCGCTGGCGCGCGCGTAAATCGGGGCTTCGACAAACGGCTGCACTTCCGCCGGCAGCGGCACGCCGAAATCGCTTTTACCGGGCGATGGCGAAACGACTGCGACCGTGGTCACCGCCAGTTCCTGCGTTTCCTGCGCAAGCGCGCGACGCGTGAACCAGCGCGGAATCAGGCCGGCAGCCAGCCCGATCAAAATGATGACGATGGCGACAACGAGGACACGACGCAAACGAATGGGTGCCGCCGCTTTGGGTGCGGTGCCGGCGGCGTGGGCGGAAAATTTTGGATCAACCGGATTCATAGAAATTTAATTAGGTCGTGGCATTGGGAGTTGGCAGTGCGCCGGCGGCGGCGGCGTCAGCCGCTTTGCGCTCCGCAATTTTGTGGTGCATGAAACTGAAAACCACCGGCACGAACAGCAGCGTCGCAATCGTCGCGACGAACAGCCCGCCGATGACCGCGCGGCCGAGTGGCGCATTTTGTTCACCGCCTTCGCCGAGGCCGAGGCTCATCGGCAGCATGCCGATCAACATCGCTGCCGCCGTCATCAACACCGGTCGGATGCGGCTGACGCCGGCGTCCAGCGCGGCGGCGATGGGTGCCATGCCGCGCCGCAAATTGTCGCGCGCGAAGCTGACGACGAGGACGGAATTGGCCGTCGCCACGCCCAGGCTCATGATCGCGCCCATCAGCGCCGGCACGCTCAAAGTCGTTTGCGACAGGAACAGCGCCCACACCACGCCGGACAGCGCACCGGGCAGCGCGGTGATGATGATGAACGGATCGAGCCAGCTTTGAAAATTGACGACGAGCAAAAGATAAATCAGCGCGATGGCCATGACCAAGCCGACGCCGAGACCGACAAAGCTGTTGTGCATCGTTTCCGCCTGGCCGCGCACGACGATGAAGCTGCCGCGCGGCAGATCTTTGTTCGCCTGATTGACCAATGGTTGAATGTCTTTCAACACGCCGCCAAGGTCGCGGCCGTCCACGTTGCCGAAGACGTCAATGACCGGCGCAATGTTGTAATGCGTGAACACCGGCGGCTGGACAGTGCGGGAAACCTTGGCGACATTGGCGAGAATCTGCCCGCTGCCCTTGCCGGACGATCCGCCGCTGACCGGCGCGGAATTGAGCGTCTCGACTGAATCCATCGCGTATTCTGGCACACGGGCGTTGATGAGATACTGCACGCCGAATTTTTCGTCCATCCAGTAGGAGGGCGACACCTGCCCGCTGCCGCTCAAGCTCAACAGCACCGAGTTGGCGACATCCTGCTCGGTCAAGCCCAGCTCGACGGCTTTGTCGCGATCCACTTTGACGTTGAATTTCGGCAGGTCGGCCGGCTGATGCACGCGCACGTCCACCGCGCCGGGCACATGGCGGATTTGATCCACGAGGCGCGCGGCGATTTCACGATTCTTCACCTGGTCACGGCCGACGATTTGAATGTCAAACGGTGCGGGCAGGCCAAAATTCAAGGTCTGGCTGACAATGTCGGCGGGCAGAAAATAAAACAGGTTGCCGGGAAAATCGCGGTTCAAAACTCCGCGCAGCTTGCGGATGTAATTTTCCGTCGGCGCATGGCCGTGGTTCAACTCCACTAGAATATCCGCGTCGCCCGGCCCGATCACGCCGCTGGTGTTGTAGCTCAAATTGATGGTGGAATTCGGAATGCCGATGTTGTCCATGATGCCGCGAATTTCCGACGCGGGAATTTCGCGGCGGATCGCGGCGTCAATCCGCGACGTGAGCCGGATGGTTTCTTCCATGCGCGTGCCGGTGCGGGCGCGAACGTGCAGCATGAACTGGCCGGCGTCCACGCTCGGAAAAAAATCTTCTCCCAACTGCGTGACCAGCAGCCACGAGCCGACGCACAGGCCGAGAAAAATCAGCGCGAACGGCGTGCGATGTTCCAAGCACGTTGCGAGCAGCGCGCGATAACTTTCGCGGAACCGGTCAAAGCCATTTTCAAAAGCACGCTGCACGCGGATAAATGGACGCACCAAAGCCGGCGCGTGGCTGTCGTCCTCGTGTTCGCCATGCAACTCGACGTTGCGATAAAACCACATCACCAGCGTCGGCACGAGCGTCCGCGAAATGACGTAGCTCGCCAGCATCGCGAACACCACCGCTTCGGCCAGCGGCACGAATAAATAATGCGCCACGCCCGTCAGAAAAAACATCGGCACGAACACGATGCAAATGCACAGCGTGGAAACGAACGCCGGCAGCGCGATTTCCTGCGCGCCGTCGAGGATCGCGTCATCCAGCTTCTTGCCGGTGATCATGTGCCGGTGGATGTTTTCAATCGCCACGGTGGCGTCGTCCACGAGAATGCCCACCGCCAGCGCGAGGCCGCCGAGCGTCATCAGGTTGATGGTTTCACCCAGCGCGCTCAAAATGGCGACCGAGCTTAACACGGACAATGGAATGGATAGCGCGATGATCAGCGTGCTCCGCCACGATCCGAGAAACAGCAGAATCATCAGCGCCGTCAGCGACGCAGCGATGATTCCTTCGCGCAAAACGCCGTTGACCGCCGCGCGGACGAAGAGCGATTGATCGGCAAATTCCTTGACCTGCAAATCCGAAGTGACGCCCGCCATGATCCGTGGCAGCGCGGCCTTGGCGCTCGCGACGACCTCCAAGGTGGAAGCCGCGCCGCTTTTCATGATCGTGAGCAGCGCACCGCGCACGCCGTCCAAGCGCACGGCGTTCAATTGCGGACTGTAGCCGTCATGGACTTGCGCGACATCGCGGAGCCGGATGGTCGCGCCGTTGACAACTTTCACCGGCAAATTATTCAAGTCGTCAATCGGCCCGACGCTGCCGTTCACGCCGATGTCGTATTCGGTGGAACCAATTTTCGCAGTGCCGCCGGGCAGAATCAGATTTTGCGCGTTGACGGCGTTGACGATGTCCTGCGGGGCGAGATTTTTGGCCTTGAGCGCCGCCAGATTGATGTCCACGGAAATGACGCGCATTTTTCCGCCATACGGCCACGGCACCACCGCGCCACGCAGCGTCGAAAGCCCGATGCGCACTTGGTTTGCCGTCACGTCGAACATTTCCTGCTCGGACATTTTCGGGCTGCTGAAACAGTATTGCAAAACCGGCACGGTCGAGGCGTTGTATTGGACGATCAGCGGCGGCGTGGTTCCGGGCGGCATCTGCCGCAACACCGTTTGCGCGATGGCCGTGATCTGCGCGACCGCCGCCGGCACGGACGCGTTGGGCTGCAAAAATACCTTGATGACGCCGATGCCGTTGTAAGAGGTGGATTCGGTGTGCTCGATGTCGTTGACCGTGATGCTCAACGCGCGTTCGTGGGCGAAGATCAGGCGCCGCTCAACTTCCTGCGCGTCGAGGCCGGCGTAGGACCAAATCACGCTGACGACGGGAATGTTGATGCTGGGGAAAATATCCGTGGGTGTGCGCAGCAAGACAAACGGCGTGAGCAGCAAAAGCAGCAGCGCGGCCACCACAAAAGTGTAGGGCCGGCGCAGGGCCAGACGGACAATCCACATAAATCAATTCGTTTCAACCGCATTATCTCGCCGCGCGGGGCGGCCAGACCCGCGCTGATTTGGCAGCGCGTTTGTCCATTCTGCCTGCAAATCCACCGTCTGCCCAATACAAGTTTGGTTGCATATTGATAGTTTTTAGTTATCAATTGGTGGTTGTCATGGAATTAAGGCATTTAAGATATTTTGTGGTCGTGGCCGAGGAATTGAATTTCCGCCGCGCGGCCGAACGGTTGCGCATCGCCCAGCCGGCGGTGAGCGCGCAGATCAAATCGCTGGAAGAAAAACTGGGCGTGCGCCTGTTTGAACGAACTACGCGCTCGGTTTTATTGACCCCGGCGGGCCGGGGTTTTCTCGACGAGGCGCGCCGCGTGCTGGGCGCGGCCGCGCAAGCCGAGCAGGCGGCGCACCAGGCGCATCACGGCATTGTGGGTTCGCTGCGTTTGGGCGTTATCCCGCCGGCAACCAGTCCCCGGCTGGCCAAAGTGCTGCGGCATTTTCATCAAGGTTTTCCCGGCGTGCAGCTTGCGTTGATGGAATTAACCAGCGCCGAGCAGTTGCGGCGGCTGCGCGCGGGCGAACTGGATTTCGGGTTGCTGCGTCCACCGGTCACGTTTCCGGAACTGAAATGGAGATTTGCCGAGCAGTCGCATCAAGTTCTGGCCGCACCCGCCGGGCACCGGCTGGCGACAAAACGAACGCTGGCTTGGAAAGATTTTGACGGCGAAGGGTTGGTGATGATCCAGCCGGGTCAGCAGCATGGTTTTTACGACGCGTTTCTTGCGGCCTGCGCCAACGCCGGGGCCAAGGTGCATCCCGCGCAATATGCCCACGACATTCAAATCAAGATGTGGCTCATCTCCGCCGGCTTTGGCGTGGCCCCGACCACGGCGGCGCTTTCTGAAGTGAAACGCCCGGGACTGGTTTTCCGGCCGTTGCCACCCGGTCTGCCGCTGGTGCAAACCGTGCTGGTCTGGCGGCGTCAAGACGCGTCGCCCATTGTCCAGAATTTTCTGGAATGCTTTGTGGGTGCCAGCGAACCGATTCACCCGGCGGCTAAATGACAACGGAAGCGATTGCGCGGAGGATGAATGTGCCGCTGGACGAGTTGCATCCGGGGATTGTGGCACCCGCTTGCATTTCGCTGCGCGCTGCCGGCCGGCTTCCGCTCAATTAGTGATGATACCCGCCGCCGTGATAGCCGCCGTGGTATCCACCGCCGTAATATCCGCCGCCGTGGTAATAGCCGCCATAATAATATGGTCCCCAACCCCACCAAAACCAGGGCCACGGGTCCACATACACCGACGGGTAAACATAATCGCTTTGCACCACGGTGGTCGGGGATTGCACCGGAGTTTTGCTGGCGGTATTGATCATCGCATTGAGCACCACGTCGCTGGCCCCCATATTCTTCAGCGCGATGATCTGGTCGGTGGTCAGGACATAGCGGGCGCTGGAGTTTTGAATCTGGTTCACAATGACCGTCTCGCTGATCTGGGCCTGCACCATGGATTGAACTTCGGCCACCGAAGGTCCGGGCGGTGGCGTCGGTGACGTGGCGACCGTATAACTGCGCGTGACGCACCCGGTCAAGCAGAGTCCCGCGAGGGGCAAAAGAAAGATCATTTTCATAATGCAGCCTAACCCCTTCCCGTCGAATAGCAAGTGGCCCCCGGCAAATCAATTTGCGTGCGTGCAAGGCACATTCCCGAAGATTATCCAACCCAGGGAATTGGCTGCTTCCCTGCGGAAAAGATGATTCCCGCTGGTCCAGCGGCGGGCACGAAAGATTTCAGAACCCGTGCCATCACGGTGATTCAGGAAACGCGTTTAAGCAACTGGATTTGAAAATACTTGGCTGGGGTGAACACCCCATAGCGAATTTCCGGCGGGAACATTATTTTGAATTTATGAAAGAAACAAACAGGCTCGGCTGGAGATTGGGGTTGTTGTCAATCACTGCGGTCGTGGTGGTTTTATTCAGTGGTTGCGCGAGCGGCCCGTTTTCATCAAATCTCGGCCACTCACCGGCCAGCCCTGATTATACTTGGCGGGGCGACAATCATACCCCGCCGGTCTATACCTCGCCAGATGTCACTCCCGCAACCAAAACTCTGCCCAATCCATCCGACTGACTCGCCGGCTGAATCGAAAGCGGTGGCGGAATTCCTTGGAAACCGGCTCGGAGAGTTTGGCGGTTAAACTTGATCTGGGACGGCCAAGTCACAGCGGCATCGTAAACCAGCACTTCGGAAATTCATAGCGCTTCGATTTTACTCCATAAAAGTTCAAGATCCGGGTCCACCAAAGCAATCAAGCGAACGTCTTTTCGGCCGGACAATTCGATGGCCTTTCCAGCCATTGCCAGACTACCTCCAAATTTCCCAACTGGCTTGGCATCGCCATCACCGCCGTCGTGGCCGTCAAAGTTGTTTAGCCCTGCTCGGCGGACATTTCCTGGCACATCATGTTCCTGCTAAAATCCAGTTCCGCGCGGATGCGATTCTGCGGCGTTGCCAAGTCCGCGAAACCGCGCAAAAATAAATGAAAGCACGGTTCCCGAAGCCATCAAAATCGTCCACCGTTTAATCGGGAATTTACGATGAAGCATTCAAACCCATTCGCGCGCGACATCAACCGCCGCCAGTTTGTTAAAACCGTTGGCGGTGCCACGCTGGTTTTTCTGGCCGGCCAATATGTTTATTCGCAGAGCGTGCCAAAGCTGGGCGGCGATCTGGTTTTTCTGGAGGCTGAACAATTTGCCGACCCCGGCGGCTGGGATTTGGATCAGCAGTCCATGGACCAGATGGGATCGTCCTATCTGCTCGCGCACGGCCTCGGCGTGCCGGTGAAGGACGCGGTGACGACGGCAAAATTTCCCTCGCCCGGCAGCTATCGCGTCTGGGTGCGGACGCGGGACTGGGTCGCGCCTTGGAAAGCTCCGGGTGCGCCGGGAAAATTTCAGGTGCTCGTCAATGGCCAGCCGCTGGCGGCCATTTTTGGAACGGAGGGTGCGGAATGGCATTGGCAGGATGGCGGCCAGATCATCGTCGGCAGCCAAGCCACCGTGGCGTTGCACGATTTGACCGGCTTCGAGGGGCGATGCGATGCGATTTTATTTTGCAAAGACCTAACATTTAATCCGCCGAATGAACTGGTGGCGTTGACCAAGTTTCGCCGCGCCGTGCTCGGCTTGCCGGAGCAGCCGGACGACGGCGGTGAATTCGACCTCGTCGTGGTCGGCGGCGGCATCGCCGGATCGTGCGCCGCGCTTTCCGCTGCGCGAAATGGATTGAAAGTCGCGCTCGTGCAGGATCGTCCGGTGCTCGGCGGCAACGGCAGTTCCGAAGTGCGCGTGTGGCCGGAGGGGCACACGCAGCAAAAACCGTTTCCGCACATCGGCGACATCGTGGAAGAACTCGTTCCACTCAAAGGTCCCGGCACCGGCAATGCCAAGGGCGGCGCGATTTACGCCGACGCGCGCAAGACCGCTCTCGTGCGCGCCGAATCGCGCATTACTTTGCTGACCGAGCAGCGCGCCATGGCCATTGAAACGCGCGCCGGGCAGATCACGGCGGTCGTGGCGCAGCATACCCGAACGGGCCGGCGCGTGCGGCTGGCGGCCAGATTTTTTGCCGATTGCACGGGCGACGCCACGATTGGTTTTCTGGCCGGAGCGGACTTTGAAATTTCGCGCGAACAGCATCAGGGCATGAGCAACCTCTGGAACGTGCTGGACGCCGCCGATCCCAAGCAGGTGCTCAAATGCGAATGCAAGGACAAGACGGCCTTGGCCATGGCCTGCGAGGCCGGCAATGTCGCCGTGCCTTTCCCGCGGTGTCCGTGGGCGATTGATTTGAGCGACAAGCCGTTTCCCGGCCGCGCCAAAACGCCCGGCGGCAGCCAGAAAAATCTCGAGCAACTTGGCGGCTGGTTTTGGGAAAGCGGTTTCGCCGCCGACCCGATTGCCGATGTCGAGCGCATCCGCGATTTGAATTTGCGCGCGATGTATGGCGCGTGGGATGCGCTGAAAAATGTGGACAAGCTTTACCCGAATCATCGCATCGGCTGGGCCGCGTTCATCGCCGGCAAACGCGAGTCGCGCCGGTTGCTTGGCGAGGTGATTCTGACGCCGGACGATTTTCGCACCAGCCGCGTTTTCACCGACGGTTGTTTTCCGTGTTCGTGGGGCATTGATCTTCATGCGCCGGACCAGGCGTTTCAAAAAGGCAACGAAGGTGATGAATTCATTTCCAGCTACACGCATGGCAAAGGATATGATTACCAAGGCCCGTATTGGGCACCCTACCGCTGCCTCTACAGCCGCAACATAAAAAATCTCTTCATGGCCGGTCGCGACATCAGCGTGACGCATGAAGGCCTCGGCCCGGTGCGCGTGATGCGCACCTGCGGCATGATGGGCGAAATCGTCGGCAAAGCCGCGTGGATTTGCGTGCGGCACGAAACGTCGCCGCGCGGCGTCTATGAAAAACACCTCGCGCTGCTAAACGAACTCATGGCCCAGCCCGGTGCGATGCGCCGGAACCAGCTCAACGGCTCGCTGGAATTGCCGCCGAAGACGGCGTAATCTAAATCACATCGCGAACTAATTTCCCGGCCATTTGAGAAAACCACGGAATTAAAAAAAATCAAACCATGAACCAAACCCAATTCCGCCGCCGATTTGCCGCCGCGTCCCGAATTACCCGTCGGGATTTGATCGTGGCCGCCGTTGCCATTTTCATCGCCGTGGCGGGCATGGCGCTCGCGCAGTCCGGCGGCAAAACGGTTTTACATTCATGCGTCTTCAACTGGGCCGATCTCAAGGTTGTGCCGACAAAAATGGGCGAGCGGCGGACGGTTTGCGATGCGCCCACGCCGACGCTCACGGAGTTGGAGTGCCACATCACCACGCTCAATCCGGGCGAGGCACCGCATCCGCCGCACCAGCACGCGGACGAGGAGTTGATGATCATCAAGGAAGGCACGCTGGAAGCGTTGCAGGGCGAGAAGACCAACATTGTCACGGCCGGCGGCATCATTTTCGAGGCGTCGAATGAATGGCACGGCCTGCGCAACGTCGGCACAAACCGCGCAACGTATTTCGTGCTCAAGTTCGCGCCGCATGATTTGGTGAAATGAGTTTTGCGTTTGCGCGGCGAATTTTTTGAATGAACGCGACGGGAAAAATTCTGTCCATTGGTAAATTCTGTCTTTTGTTTTCAGGATTGATACTTTGACCGCGTGAACGAACTCACCATGGGATTGCTCGGCGCGCTGCTGGCCACCAACCAGCCGCTGGCCGTCAGCAACGTCATCCAGCAGCAGACCGGCATCACGGTCGAGGTCGCCGCCGATTCGACGGAACGCGAGCTGCGCGACGTGATGGTGGCGGATGACGCCGCGCACGATGAAGTGAACGACTGGATGCGCACCAACGCCATTCCCAAGACGGACGTCATGGCGCAGGCGGAACTCAACCGGCGCATTCTCGCCCGCTTCGATCTGGTGCGCCAGGGCTATGAAAAATTTCTCCGCAATCATCCCGACCACGCGCACGGCTATCTGGCCTTCGGCAGTTTTCTCAACGACCTCGGCGACGAGGACGGCGCGAAGGCGCAATATGAAAATTCCAAGCAGCTCGACCCGAAAAACCCCGCCGTGTGGAATCAGCTCGCCAATTATTTCGGCGAACATGGCGGGCTGACGAATGCCTTTGCGGATTACACCGAAGCCATCCGCCTGAATCCGACCGAGCCGGTGTATTACCAGAATTTCGCCACGACGGTTTATCTTTACCGCACGGACGCGAAGGAATTTTACCATCTCACCGAATCGCAGGTTTTTGACAAGGCACTGGGACTTTACCAGCAGGCGATGCGGCTCGCGCCGGACAACTTCGTGCTCGCCACCGACTACGCGGAAAGTTACTACGGCATCCGTCCGCTGCGCACCAACGACGCGCTGGTCGCGTGGACAAACGCCCTGCAAGTGGCCCGCACGGACGCCGAGCGGCAGGGCGTGGAAATTCATCTGGCGCGGGTGAAAATCGCCGCCGGTTTTTTTGCCGAGGCCAGCAACCATCTCGCTGTGGTGACGAACGCCGCGTATCTGGATTTGAAAAAACGGCTCGTGCGCAATTTGGCGGAATCGGAAAATCCGGCGACCAATTCAGTCACGGAAAGTTCCCCGAAGATTCCTGCCGTGGCCGTGACCAATGCCGTTGGCAGCATCACGAATCCGCCGGCACCGGTTACCGCCGTGACCAGCGGACCGCCCGTTCCGCCGCCCAGTTCCGTCTGGCAAACCACGCCGCCGGTTTTGCGCGGACAAAAGCCGCAGTGAAATTTACAATTTACGATTGACGCGCTCCTTGATTTTAAGCTCGTAAATCGTAAATCGTAAATCGTAAATTCTTCCCATGAGCTTCTACGACAAATTGAAATTCGACGCCAACGGCCTGATTCCCGCGATCATCCAGGAACAAAAAACCGGCCGCGTCGTGATGATGGCGTGGATGAACCGCGCCTCGCTGGCGGACACCATCAAGACCGGCAAGACGCATTTCTGGAGCCGCTCGCGACAGAAATACTGGATGAAGGGCGAGGAGAGCGGCAACACGCAAACGGTGAAGGACATCGCGTTCGACTGCGACGGCGACACGCTGCTGATCCAGGTCGAACAAAAAGGCCCGGCGTGCCATGAGGGCTACAATTCCTGTTTCTTCCGCTCCATCGAAAGCAACGGCGACACGTTCAAGACCACCGAGAAACAAATTCTTACGCCGGAGCAGATGTATAAAAAGAAAAGTTGAGGGCGGAATTTTTTTGGCGTTCACCGGGCCAGTTGGAAATTTGCGGATCTGCTTCCTTTGTGAAAAAACTTTCCCGCGATTTTTATGACCGCGACACGATTCTCGTCGCGCCGGAACTGCTGGGGAAACTGCTCGTCCACCAGGCCGCCGGTGTGGAGCGCGTCGGGAAAATTGTCGAGGTGGAGGCGTATCTCGGCGAGCATGATCTGGCGGCGCACTCGGCGAAAGGCTTGACCGAACGCACGAAAACCATGTTCGGTCCGCCCGGCCACGCCTACGTTTATTTCATCTACGGAATGTATTTTTGCATGAACGTGGTGACGGAGCGCGCCGGCCACGCATCCGCTGTTTTGCTGCGCGCGGTGGAGCCGGTGAAAAATCTGGCGGGCCGCACGCAAGGACCGGGGCTGCTTTGCCGCGCGATGGGAATTGACCGCCGGCTGAACGCGCATGATTTGTTGAGCGACGATTTTTACATCGCCGCTCCGGAAACTGCGGAGAAATTTTCCATCGTCAAACGACCGCGGATCGGCGTGGATTACGCGAAGCACTGGGCGAAACGGCGGCTGCGGTTTTACATAAAAGGCAACGCGTTCGTCTCGCGACCGTAGGCTGGAACTCCTTTTTTGTGCTCTCAAGCCAGGCCGGCGAAATGCGAATGGCCGTCCAGATAAGCCCAGTGGCGATAAGGCTCATATTGGTTTTTGTCCGAGCACCGTTGTTCCAGCGCGGCCATTTCCGCCGGTGAAAACGGTTTGAAATTCGCCGCCACACCGGCGTTCTGCTGGAGCCACGCCAGCGAATCAATGCCGGAAATCAGCGTGGTGATCGGCAGGCTCAAAGTGTAGCGCAAGGCTTCGGCGGCCGTGACCACGCCGTCTTTGACCGACATGCCGTTGCCGCCGAGAGTTTTCATCGCCAGCGGCGCGATGTTTTGTTTGAGCAGTTCCGGCAGCACCAGTTTTTGAAAACCATCGGCGTGCGAATCGAAAACGGACAACGGCATTTGCACCGTGTCGAAAGGATATTTGTGCGCCAGCACCCGCAAATGCATTTTCGGATTGAGATGGCCGGTGAAGCCGCAATAACGAATCTTCCCCTGTTTGCGGGCCTGTTCCAGCGCCTCGATGGCTCCGCCCGGCGCGAACACCGCGTCGGCTTCCGCTTCGGAACCGATTTGATGCACCTGCCACAAGTCGAGGTGGTCCGTCTTCAGCCGCGTCAACGATTGTTCGAGCATGGCCAGGGCTTTTTCCTTGGTCGCCTGTCCCGGCAGGTGCGTGCAAACCTTGGTCATCAAAAAAACCTGGTCGCGTTTGCCGGCCAGCGCGGTGCCCATCCATTCCTCGCCCCGGCCGTTGTGATATTCCCAGCAGTTGTCAAAAAAGGTCACGCCCAGATCAATGGCCGCATGGGCAATGCGCGTCGCTTCCTCGACGGACTTGGCCAGACCCAGCGTGTGTCCGCCGAGGCCGAGGGCGGAAACTTTTTCATCATGCCGACCCAGCTTGCGTTTGGGCACCTGGACTTCGGCGGATTCCGCCGGCACGGCGCGGCCCAACGCCACGCCGGCTCCGGCGATGCCGACCGTTTTCAAAAAAGTCCGGCGGTTGTGCGCGGAAGAATGGCTCATGGCAGTTTTGTATTTTCGTTTTTCAAAAACGAGCAACGGGTTTCAGCGCCGCGACATCAAAATGCGCAGGACATACCAGAGCATGAGCGCCACGGAGGCGAACAATTCCAACGCAGCCGCCACATAGCGGTCTTCGGGATAGTGATGCAGCACGTTGGAGGTGTCATAAAGAATGGCGGCTCCCGCCAGCGCCACCATGGCGACGGAGAAAAAAGTTCCCAGTTGAAAACCGAAAATCACGCCGGCCACAATGAGCACCATGGCGATGATGCCGCCCCACATCAGCACGCCCCGCAAAAAGGAAAAACCCTTGCGCGTGGCGAAGACCAGTCCCGTCAACCCGGCGAAGGCGAGCAAAGTAATGGCGGCGGCCGAGGCGATCACGCCCGGCGCAAAATGGTTGGCGATGAACAGCAGCGGAACGAAGATGATGGCCTCCGCCACGACATAGCCGGCCAGCGCGGCATATTGCGCGGCCTGGGAACTGGCGTTGTGCGCCGCCGCCCGGGCCACCCACGACACCACCACGAACCCGCCGAGCACCAGCAGCCAGGACGTGCCGAGCATGGCCTTCGCCATGCTTTCGGCGAGACCGGTTTTGAAAAAGAAAATCTCCAGGAGCGTGAACGCGCCGATGGCGCCCGCGAGATGGTTGTAGGTGCGCGCGATGAAAGTGCCGCGCGATTGTTCGTCCAGGTTGATGACCGGAACGCCTTGCTGGTAATTTTCAGGATTCATGGTTGGGCTGCTGGTTCAAGCATCAGCGAATGTTTAACGGACAACGTCATCGCCGTCCGGCCGATTCAGCCTGCGAGCATACCGGCCTGAAATCCGGTGTCAACCCGACAACGGCTGGCCGGTCCGGATTTCACCGGCGGCGTAGTAGTCGTTCTGAGCCAGATGCTCGTCGAAGTAGCCTTCGGCATCCGCCAGATTTTTCTGTGCGACGGCTGTGAACATAACACGCGATGTTAGCGGTTTTTCAAATGGCTTTATGCCCCGTTGGCACAATCGTTATTTTCTTTCTGTCATTCATTTTTCGATTGGTCATTCTGCCTGAACCCATTTGGCGCAAGGCGTGCCTGGCACACGAAGCGTGGTTCAACCACGGAACGAAGACCGATTCCGGTTTCATGTCTGGCAGTTTGCCTGAACTTTCCCCCGTTGAGGTGTATGTGATACACCAAATGCACATGGGCGATGTTTTTTTCCATTCGCCAACCAGTTTGGCGGAGAAGAAGCGCGCATTTGTGTAATCTTTACACAAAATTCAGGCACATGAGTTTTTAACTATTGCCTCAAACACCAACAATACGAGGTCGAACCCGCCCGCCGATCCAAAGATTGTTCTTTCCGATAAAAACAATAATCATGGTTCAAATGAACTTCTGGATCGCGATCTTCGCGCATGGAGAGTTGGACTGTCTTTGTCCCATCCAGCACGATAGACTTTGAAAAATGTCTGCACTTGCCGCTCAACTTTTTCGCGAAGTGCGCCCCGATTTCTTCGGGGTGCTGGCGAGACCGTCGGCCCGTCTCTATGTGGATTCGCTTGATGCGCTCGAATATGAGGCGGTGCAACGCAACCAAGGACTTGAC